>Ga0209050_1000689_pt1 | contig 50775 bp, 40 predicted proteins | sample Araplavi_mTSA_r2_FD_184276 | JGI IMG/M metagenome (GOLD analysis project Ga0209050, IMG submission 184276) | Arabidopsis root microbial communities from North Carolina, USA - plate scrape MF_Cvi_mTSA_r2 (SPAdes) (version 2) | ecosystem: Host-associated > Plants > Roots > Endosphere | place: USA... | reverse complement strand
GGCGCCACTGTGCGCTGTGCATCACGGGCGTCGCGGGCCATGATCTCGCGCAGGAGGTCATCAAAGTTAACAGAAACCCCCTTGTCTTTCAACTGGTTAAGCCGGCGCCCGGCACGCTCCTCGGCGCTCGCGGTCAGGAACACCTTGAACGGGGCGTCCGGGAAGATCACGGTGCCCATGTCGCGCCCGTCGGCGACCAGTCCGGGCAGAACCCTGAATGCGCGTTGACGCTCCTTCAGCGCGGCCCGGACCTCCGGGATGGCGGCAATGGCCGAGGCCAGGGCGCCGGTCGTCTCCAGGCGCAGCTCGTCGGTGGCATCGGTCTCATTGACGATGACACGCAGGCCGCCGTCGGCCGACTCGACGAAGCGGACGTGGGTGTCGAAGGTGCAGCGGACCAGCGCCGAGGCGTCGGAGGTATCGATATCGGCCCAGCTGGCGGCCACGCCCACGGCGCGGTAAAGGGCGCCCGAATCCAGGTAATGCCAGCCCAGCCGGCGTGCGACAATGCGGCTGACGGTCCCCTTGCCGGCCCCGGACGGGCCGTCGATGGTGAGCACGGGAGGTAGCTGGTTCATGGGTTTCCCTGTGGGTTTGACCGCCCATTCTAGCCCCTGCCCGGCCCCCGCCGAGACCTTTTTCGTGCAACCACTTGAAAGGATGGAAAAAAGCCCGGTAGAATGGCGGGCTTGAACGAGCGTCACCTGCCGATTGTCATCTGCATATCGCGGCCGCGCTCCAACCGAATCCACGTTTACGCCGAGGTATGCAATGAAAGTCCTTTCTTCCCTGAAGTCGGCCAAGTCCCGTCACCGTGACTGCAAGGTCGTCCGTCGCCGCGGCAAGATCTTCGTGATCTGCAAGTCGAACCCGCGTTTCAAGGCTCGCCAGCGCTGAGCCCCAAGGCGTCATGACCCCCGGGTCGCGACCGGCCTGAATAAAAAGCCGCCTCCGGGCGGTTTTTTATTGCCGTTTTTGTTGTAATCGACGCCTGTTGGATTCACCGGTAGGTCGCGGCCGTGGGCCGTGACTCCATTCTTGATAACTGGGGAGTAGATCGAGATGAAGCGTTACCTGACCACCCTGCCGCTGCTGGCCCTGCTGGCCTGCGCCGGCGCCCACGCCGATACCCTGCTGATCGACCGCACCAAGGAGCAGCCCGCTCCGGTGGTACCGGTGCGCGGCCAGAGCGCCAGCCAGGTGCTGAGCACGTTCGGCGAACCGACCGAAAAGCTGGAGCCGCGTGGCGGCCAGAAGCGCCAGTGGCCGACGATCAACCGCTGGGTCTACCCGATGTTCACCGTGTACTTCGAGAAGTCGAAGGTGATCGACGTGGTAGCCAACAAGGCAGACGCCAACGAAGTCGGCCCGAAGCCGCCGATCCGCTGACCCCTCCACGCCCGCCGCCCGGCGGGCCACCGCACCGAGACCATGAACGACACGCTCCGCTTTCCGGCCGAATGGGAATCCCAGTCCGCCATCCTGATCGCCTGGCCCCACGCCGACACCGACTGGGCCGACCGCCTGGGTGACGTCGAGGACACCTATATCGCGCTGGTCGCGGCCATCACCCGCTTCCAGCCGGTGGTGATCATCGTGGCCGACGACGACCTGGAGGCGTACGCCGATGCGCGCCTGCGCTCGAACCGGATCGACACCGATCGGGTGCGTTTCGTCACGGCGCCGTACGACGACACCTGGCTGCGCGATTCGGGCCCGATCACGCTGCGCCGTGCCGAGGGCGGTTTCCGCCTGCTGGACTTCCGTTTCACCGGCTGGGGCGGCAAATTCGAGGCAAGCCTGGACGATCAGCTGGTAGGCGTGCTGCATCAGGCGGGGCTGTTCGCCGAGGCGGAGCTGCAGAGCATTCCGTTCGCGCTGGAAGGCGGAGCGATTGAAACCGACGGTGCCGGTACGCTGCTGACCACCTGGCAGTGCCTGCACGAACGCCACCCGGACCGCGACCGCGCCTCGCTCAGCGCGGACATGGCCAGCTGGCTTGCCCAGGACCGGGTGCTGTGGCTCGACCACGGCTACCTGGAAGGCGATGACACCGACGCCCATATCGACACGTTGGCGCGGTTCGCGTCGGTGGACAGCATCGTCTACCAGGCCTGCGATGACAGCACCGATTCGCACTTCACCGAGCTGCAGGCCATGGGCAACGAGCTGGCGGCACTGCGTACGGCCGATGGCCAGCCCTACCGCCTGTTCCCGCTGCCGTGGGCACGCCCTGTAATCGACGAAGGTCGCCGTCTGGCGGCGTCGTACGCCAATTACCTGATCCTCAACGGCGCAGTGCTGATGCCGGCCTACGGCGATGTCGCCGACGACGCAGCCCGCGACGTGCTGGCAACGGCCTACCCGAACCACGAGATCGTGCAGGTCCCCTGCCGCTCGCTGATCTGGCAGAACGGCAGCCTGCACTGCATCACCATGCAGCTGCCCGCAGGCCTGCTCAAGCCATAGCGCCACGCCCTGCGTGGCCGCGTGATCATGCATCCGACCTCGTAGAGCCGGGCGCTGCCCGGCTGCTTCATGCATTCCTGTAGAGCCGGGCTCTGCCCGGCTGCTTCATGCATTTTGGCGAACAGCCCTTGGCTGATGCATGTCCCGAGCTGGGCCGTCGGGTGTGGGTTTGCGGGACACGCCGTGAACCCATCCTTGGGGGCTCGTAGAAAACATCCATGTTTTCTACGGTCCCGCGCGTGCGACTGAACGCACAGCCGCTGGCGGCTGGGCCGGGCCCCGGAGGGGGACTTGCGGCGTCCCCCACAAACCCGCACCGACCCGCCTAAAGCCAGACGTCCCATCAGCCAACGGCTGTTCGCCAAAATGCATGAGGCAGCCGGGGAGAGCCGGGCTCTGCGGGACAGCGTGCAATCCCACCACCCCGCCCCGCTGTTGCCGTGCATTTAGCGGCCGGCACGCCGTGCACACCCATCCGCGATAAACTGGGTTTTTCCCCCAGCAGGACCGCCCCGGATGAGCTCTCGCCACACCCTTTCCGTCGCCCTGATCCAGGAGCGCAACCACGGTGACGCGGCCGCCAACCTGGCCGTGATCGAAACGCGCGTGGCTGAAGCGGCTGCCCAGGGTGCCAAGCTGATCCTGCTGCAGGAGCTGCACAACGGCGCGTACTTCTGCCAGCATGAATCGGTCGACGAATTCGACCTGGCCGAACCGATTCCCGGCCCGAGCACCGAACGCCTTGGCGCGCTCGCCAAAAAGCATGGCGTGGTGATCGTCGGCTCGCTGTTCGAGCGCCGCGCCGCCGGCCTGTACCACAACACCGCCGTGGTGTTCGAGAAGGACGGCACCCTGCTGGGCAAGTACCGCAAGATGCATATTCCGGACGATCCGGGCTTCTACGAGAAGTTCTACTTCACTCCCGGCGACATCGGGTTCAAGCCGATCGACACCTCCGTGGGCCGCCTCGGCGTGCTCGTCTGCTGGGACCAGTGGTATCCCGAAGCCGCACGCCTGATGGCCCTTGCCGGCGCTGAACTGCTGCTCTACCCCACCGCCATCGGCTGGGACCCGGACGACCAGAAGGACGAACAGGGCCGCCAGCGCGATGCCTGGGTACTGAGCCACCGCGGCCACGCCGTGGCCAACGGCGTGCCCGTGCTGAGCTGCAACCGCGTCGGCCATGAGCCGTCCCCGCTGGGCGCGTCCGGCATCCAGTTCTGGGGCAACAGCCATGTGCTGGGTCCGCAGGGCGAGTTCATTGCCGAAGCCGGCGGCGACCCGACCGTGCTGGTCTGCGACGTGGACCTGCAGCGCAGCGAACACGTCCGCCGCATCTGGCCGTTCCTGCGCGACCGCCGCATCGATGCGTACGGCGACCTGCTCAAGCGTTACATCGACTGATCCCGACAGGAACCCTGCCCCGTGACCGTGCTGCTGCGCGACGCCACCGATGCCGATGTCCCGGCCATCACCGCCATCTATGCCGTGGAAGTGACCGACTTCGTCAACACCTACGAGTACGACGTCCCCGACGCGGGCGAAATGCAGCGACGCATGCATGACATCGTCGCGCGCGGCTTCCCCTACCTCGTGGCCGAGGTCGATGGCCAGGTCGCCGGCTACGCCTACGCCAACACGTATCGCGGTCGCATTGCCTACCAGTGGACCGTGGAGAACTCGGTCTACGTCGACGCCGCGTTCCAGGGCAAGGGCGTCGGCACCGCGCTCATGCAGGGACTGATCGACGCCTGTGTCGCGCGGGGCTACCGGCAGATGGTCGCCGTGATCGGCGAGCCGTCCAACACCGCCTCGATCAAACTGCACGAACGCTTTGGCTTCCATCTGGTCGGCGTCTTCCGCGGTCTCGGCCGCAAGCACGGCCGTTGGCTGGACACCGTGCAGATGCAGCGCGCGCTCGGCGACGGTGCCGACAGCGCCCCAACGAATGAATGATGAAATGACAGAGAACCTGATGGACGACAACGGCGACACCCTGTTCGCCGGCCAACCCGTGCGCGTGGTCGAGCGCGACGGCGTGCGCTACAGCCTGCTGGGCACCGCACACGTCTCGCAGGCCAGCGTGGAGGTGGTGGAACGCGCCATCAACAGCGGCCGTTTCGACGCGGTTGCCGTGGAACTGGATCCCCAGCGCCTGCAGGCGCTCACCAATCCCGATGCGCTGGCCAAGCTCGACCTGGTCGAGGTGATCCGCAGGGGGCGCGTGGCGCTGTTTGCCGCCAACCTCGCCCTGGCCGCGTATCAGCGGCGCCTGGCCGAACAGCTCGGTATCGAACCGGGTGCCGAGCTCAAGCGGGCGGTGGGCCTGGCCAACGAACGCAACCTGCCGGTGCACCTGATCGACCGCGAAGTCGGCCTGACCTTCAAGCGCGCCTCGCAGCGGCTGGGCTTCTTCGGCAAGATCAAGCTGGTGATGGGCCTGGGTGCCGGCCTGTTCGCCTCCGAGGACGTCGGCGAAGACGAGATCGAAAAGCTCAAGCAGGGCGACATGCTGGAGGCCAGCTTCGGCGAGTTCGCCAGCGAGAGTCCGGCGCTCTACGAGACCATCATCGGCGAACGCGACCGCTACATGGCCACCCGCCTGCGCGAGGTGCACGACCCGGCCCAGCGCAACGTGCTGGCCGTGGTCGGCGCCGGCCACCTTGCAGGTCTGGCGAAGTACCTCGAATCCGATACCGAGGCGCCCGGTCCGCTGCGCGCCTCGCTGGAGGACGTGCCGAAGAAGCGCAACATCCCGTGGATCACGCTGACCATCCTGGCGGTCGTACTGGCCGGTATTGCCGTGGGTTTCTACCGTGGCGGCCTGGGCGTGGGCACCGAACTGCTCGCCGTCTGGGCGATGTACACCGGCGGCCTGGCCGGGTTGGGTTGCCTGCTGGCTGGCAGCCATCCGCTGAGCATCCTCACCGCGATCGTGGTTGCGCCGTTCAAGCCGTTCCGCCTGAGCATTCCGACCGGCGCTTTCGCCGCGCTGGTCGAAACACGCCTGCGCAAGCCCGCGTACGAGGACTTCCTCAAGCTGCGCGATGATGCACAGAGCCTGCGCGGCTGGTACCGCAACCGCGTCACCCGGGTCGTGCTGACCTTCATGCTGACCAACCTGGGCAGCATGCTGGGGCTGTGGCTGACCGGGTTCCAGGTGTGGAACAAGGTCGGCGGCTGATTGCGCTGTACCGACCAACGGTCGGTACCTACCCACGTGGATCGGAACGGTAGGTATCGACCGTTGGTCGATACGAAAAGGGCCACGCATTGCGTGGCCCTTTTCATTCACGCCGGTTCGATGACCGCGTCGCTGCCCTTCGGTGGCAGGCCCCTCGCCCGCCGCACGATGCGGCCGGTCGCGATCGCCATGTCATCCAGCATCGCGTAGATGGTCGGCAGGAACAGCAGGCTGACCACGGTCGAGAATGCCAGCCCACCGGCGATGGCGCGGGCCATGGGGTAGTACGGCGGACCATCGCCCAGCAGCTGGGTGTCGGTCAGCGAGATCGGGATCATGGCCAGGATCGCCGTACCCATCGTCATCATGATCGGGCGCAGGCGCTCGCGTGAGCCTTCCACCAGCGCCTGGGTGCGGGCCATGCCGCGCCGGCGCAGGTTGTTGATGTGCTCGATCATCACGATGCCGTTGTTCACCACCACGCCCATCAGCACCAGGATGCCGATGAAGGACATGATCCCGAACGAGGTCCCGGTCAGCCAGAACAGCCAGAACACACCGAAGATCGAGAACAGCACGCCGCTCATGATCGCCGCCGGGAACAGCAGCGATTCGAACACCGCCGCCATCACCACGTAGATCATCACCAGCGCGATCAGCAGGTTGAACATCATCTGCTGCATGGCTTCATTGTCGTCGCCGAAATCGCCGCCATCGAAGGTGAAGGTATAGCCCGCCGGGAAGCTCATCGGCTTGAGCGTCTCCTCCATCGCCTTGCGTCCTTCCGGCGCGGTCACCTTCTCGGCCAGATTGGCCTTGATGGTCAGCGTGGTCTGCCGGTTGGTGCGCCCCACCCGCGTTGCCGACGGCTTGATGCTCACGTCCACCAGGCTCAGCAGCGGCACCGAACGCCCGTCGCCGGTGCGCACGGTGAAGCTGGCCAGATCTTCCGGACTGCTCTGCTCGGCACCGGCAAACCGGACCCACACCGGCACCTCGCTGTCGCCCCGGCGGAACTCGCGCAGCGGCGCGCCGCGCAGCGCCAGCCCGACGAAGCTGGCGACCTGCTCGGCGTTGAAGCCGAACGCGGCGGCCCGCTCACGGTCGACATGGATGGAGAGCTCGCTGCCCTTCTCGCCATTGTCGATGCGCACGTCGCGCAGTTCCTTGCGCTGGGCCAGCAGGGGCACCACGTCTTCGCCGATCTCCTGCAGCATCTGCGTGGAGTCGCCGATCAACTGCACCTCCACGCCCTTGCTGCCGCCGCCGCCACCGCCGTCGCCGCCCTGGTTGCCCACGATGTAGTCGGCGCGCGCCGAGCGCGGCAACCCCTTGCGCAGCGCTTCCTGCACCGCGGCCAGATTGTCGGCGTGCTCGGGGTCCAGGGTGACGATGGTGCTGCTGCCCTCCTGCTCGCTGTACCAGGAATACACCTGGGTGACATGCAGCCTGTCGCGGTTCTGGTCCAGGTACTGTTCCACCCGGGCAACCTCGTCGGACATCTGTTCGCGGGTGTAGGCGCCCTTCCAGTTGTAGCCGATGAAGACGTCGGTGCCGCCCTCACCCCCGAACATGTCGATCTTGGTCAGCTTCATCGGCACCAGGCTGATCAGCACCACCATGAAAATGCCGAATACGCTCCAGCCGCGGTGCTCCAGCGTCCACTGCAGCATCCTGGCGTAGCGGCGCTGCAGCCGCGCGATCACGCCGCTCTGCGAGTGCACCAGCTTGGGCGTCTGCATGCGTGCGGACAGCATCGGGATCAGGCTCACCGCGACCAGCCATGAGGCCATCAGCGAGACCGAGATGGTGATCGCGATCTGCGCCATGAAGATGCTGATGTTGTTGGTCTCGCCGAACAGGTTCGGCACGAACACGATGCAGTGGCACAAGGTGCCGGCGCTGAGCGCGATGGCCACGTTGCGGGTGCCGATGATCGACGCCTGTACGGGCTGGTCGGGCATGCGCTCGCGCTCCTGGTAGATGCTCTCCACCACCACCACCGCGTTGTCCACCAGCATGCCGACCGCCAGCAGCAACCCCATCATGGTCAGGATGTTGAGGGTGACCCCGACGAAGTACATGAAGCCCAGGGTGATCACGAAACAGATCGGGATCGCCAGCGTCACCATCAGGGTGGACGGCCAGTGCCGCAGGAAGAAGAACAGCACCGTCACCGACAGCAGCAGGCCCACCGCACCGGCCTCGGCCAGTTCCAGCAGCGACGAGGTCACCGTCTTGCCCTGGTTGTTGATCACCTTGATGTTCACGTCGCGCATCGAAGGCTGCTTGCGGATGGCTTCCACCTCGGCCAATGCGCCGCGCGACACCTCCACCAGGTTGGCGCTTCGCTCCTTGTAGATGTCCAGGCCGACAGCCGGGTTGCCGTCCAGGCGGCGCCCGTAGCTCATCCGGGTCGGCTTGAGCCGGATATCGGCGATGTCGCCCAGGCGCAGGCCCTTGGTGTCGATCACCAGGTCGCGCAGTTCCTGCAGGTCGGTGATCTCGCCCACCGGCTGGATGCGCACGCGCTGGCCGTTGTCGTCGATCTGCCCGGCCGAGATCGAGAAGTTCAGCGTGCGCAGCCGCTCGCTGAGTTCGTTGATGCTCAGGTTGTGCGCGGTCAGGCGATCGGCATCGATCGCGATCTCCACTTCATTCGGCGGCGCGCCGGAGATTTCCACCCGCGCCACCCCGGGAATGCGCTCGATGCGCCGCTTGAACTCGCGGTCGAGCATGTCGTAGGCGCCGGTCAGGTCGGCAGCGCTGGCCAGGCGCACCTTCAGCACCGGTTCGTCACTGCTGGACCACTTGAACACGTTGTAGCGCTGCAGGTCGTCGGGCAGGTCGTCCCGGATCGCATCGATGCGCTCGCGCGCGTCGGACGCGGCGATCGCGATGTCGCGGTCCCAGTCGGTGAACTCGATGAAAATGCTGGCACCTTCGGCGGTGGCCTGGGAGCGCATGCGCTTGATCCCGGTCATCGTGGCCAGTGCTTCTTCCGTGGGCCGGATGATCGTGCGTTCCACTTCCTCCGGGGTCGAGCCGGTATACGGCACCTGCACGAACAGGAACGGCGCCGAGATGTCCGGCAGCGCCTCCAGCGGCAGCCGGAACGAGGCGATCAGGCCCACCACCACCAGCGAGACGAAGCACATGATGGTGGTGATGGGACGGCGGATGGAGAACTCGGCGATGCTCATGCCGGCTCCTGGGCGGCGTCGCCGGCAGCGTCCGTCGCGGTGCCACGGTGGTGCTGGCGGCCCCGTTCGCGATAGTAGGCATCGCCGCGCCGGTCCAGCAGGTCGTACACCACCGGGATCACCAGCAGGGTAAGCAGGGTGGACACCAGCAGCCCCCCGATCACGGTGATCGCCATCGGCGCGCGCACTTCGGCGCCCTCGCCCATCGCCACGGCCAGTGGCAGGAAACCGAACAGCGTGCACAGGGTGGTCATGATGATCGGACGCAGGCGCGACCGTGCGCCCTCCACCAGCGCCTCATGCTTGGCGACGCCGGCTTCGCGCAGCTGGTTGACCTTGTCGATCAGGATGATCGCGTTCTTGGTCACCAGGCCGACCAGCAGGATCAGGCCGATGAACACGACCACCGAGATCGGCTTGCCGGTCAGCATCAGGGCCAGGATCGCGCCCACCAGCGCCAGCGGAATGGTGAACAGGATGACGAACGGATGCAGCAGCGACTCGAACTGCGAGGCCATCACCAGATAGACCAGGAAGATCGCCAGGCCGAAGGCGAAGATCAGCGAGCGCGCCGATTCGGCCAGCTCTTCGCCCTGCCCGCCGATGTGCATGCCCACACCGGCCCCCAGCGGCTCCTTGGCGACCATGTCCTGCACTTCGCGCACGGCGCCGCCGAGGTCGATGTCGCGCAGGTTGGCCGAGACCACCGCGACACGGGTCTGGTCGGCGCGGTGGATCTCGCTGGGCCCGCTGGTGGCGACCACTTCGGCGACCGCATCCAGGGTCACCGGACGGGCGCTGCCGGGATTGACGATCAGCCGGCGGATGCTCTCCACGCTGGCACGATCGCCCTCCTGGGCACGCACCAGCACATCGATCTTGCGATCACGGAAGCTGTAGCGCGTGGCGACATCGCCCCGCACCTTCTTCACCACGACATCGGCGATCTGCCGCGTGGTCAGGCCCAGCGCACCGGCGCGCTCCTGGTCGAAACGGATCTGGATTTCAGGGAAGCCCTCTTCCACCGTGGACTTGACGTCGGCGTAGTGCGGGTTGGCGCGCAGCCGGGCGGCCAGCGCCTGGCCGGCGTGCTCCAGCGTGGCCATGTCCTGTCCACGCAGCTCCACTTCCAACGGCGTGGAGAAACTGAACAACGCCGGCCGGGCGAAATCGACCTGTACGCCCGGATGGCCGCGCATCGAATCACGCAGGCGCTCGGTGATCGCCGCTTCGGTGCGCGCACTGCCGCCGTCGGCCATGACCACGGTGAGCTTGCCGATGTTCTCGCCGCTTTCGGTCGGGCTTGCATCCAGCCGCGTACCGCTGCCACTGACGCCATACAGCGACGTGATGCTGTCATCCTTGGCGTGCGCCAGCTGCAACTCACGGACCAGCGCATCGGTCTGCTTCAGCGGCGTGCCAGCCGGCAGTTTGGCGGTCATTTCGAACCGGTCCTGGGCCAGCTGCGGAATCAGGTCCGCGCCCAGCATCGGCACCAGCGCCAGCGTGCCGACAAAGGCCAACCCGGCCAGGCCCAGCACCTTGCCCGGGTGCGCCAACGCGCCCGGCAGCAGCCGCAGGTAACCGCGTTCGGCACCGGCGTAGGGCTTCATGGCCAGGTCGCTGGCCTTGCGCATCACCGGCCCGATCACCGCGGTGAGCCCGCGCCACAGCTTGACCACCAGCCAGGCGATGCCGAACACGGTCCAGCGCACCAGCGCGCCCAGCCCGCGACGGCTGCCGGCCACCGGCTTCAGCCAGCGCTGCCGCGGCTGCCACGTGGCGTGCGCCGGCTCTTCCGGGAACGCCAGCGGCGGGCGGCCCTTGAGCGAGCTCAGCATCGGGATCAGGGTCATGGCCACCAGCAGCGAAATCGCAATGGCGATGGCCACGGTCAGCGCCTGGTCGCGGAACAGCTGGCCGGCGATGCCGTCGACGAACACCAGCGGCAGGAAGACCGCGATGGTGGTCAGGGTGGAAGCGACCACGGCCATGCTGACTTCGCGGGTGCCGACGATCGCGGCCTGCAGGATGCCCAGGCCGCGCTCACGCGCCTTGGCGATGCTTTCCAGCACCACGATCGAGTCATCCACCACCAGACCGGTGGCCAGCGCCAGCCCGCCGAGTGACATCACGTTCAAACTCAGGCCCAGCTGGCCCATGAAGAAGAACGTGGTGATGATCGAGACCGGCAGCGACAGGCTGATCACGAACGTGCTCCAGCCGTCGCGCAGGAACAGGAAGATGATCAGGATGGCCAGCAGCCCGCCGATCACGGCATCCTTCTTGACGTCGCTGATCGCGTGTTCGATGAAGCGCGACTGGTCCTCGATGGTGGTCAGCTCGGCGTCGCCGGGAATCTGCGCCTTGATCTGCTCCAGCTTGGCGCGCAGCGATTCGGCGGTGGCCACCGTATTGGCGTCGCCTTCCTTGTAGATCGCCAGCTCCACCGCTTCGCGGCCGCCCAGGCGGATGATCGCTTCGCGCTCCTTGTAGCCCTGGCGCACCGTGGCCACGTCTTTCAGGCGCACCGGCATCCCATTGGCGACAGTGGTCGAGCTGCTGCTGGACGCGCTCTGCGCCGCCGACGCGGCGGCGATGGCCGCGTCCGAGCCGGTGGAGGCGGCAATGGCGTACATCTGCTGCATGGCCGCGTCGGCCGCGCTGCCGTTGCTGCTCTGGGTGGTCACCAGCAGGTTGCGGATGTCCTCCAGGTCGGCGAACTGGTTGACGGTGCGCACCAGGAAGCGCTGCGAGCCTTCCTCCAGGCGACCGCCGGAGATGTTGATGTTCTCTTCCTTGAGCCGCTTGATGACGGTGTCGATCGGCAGGTTGAGCTGGGCCAGCTTCTGCTGGTCGATGTCGACCTGGATCTCATCTTCCAGACCACCGCCGACCTTCACCGCGGCCACGCCGGCCACCGGTTCGAGTTTCTTCTTCAGGTCTTCGTCGGCATAGCGCCGCAGTGCGGTGAGCTGGCGCACGGCATCGGCGTCACTGGCCGGGTCGCCCTTGGCGGCGATCACCAGCCGCATGATCGGCGCGGTGGAGGGATTGAAGCGCAGCAGCACCGGGGCCTTGGCCTCCAGTGGCAGGTTCAGCGCTTCCATCTTGTCGCGCACCTCCAGGCTGGCCTGGTCCATGTTGGTGCCCCAGGCGAACTCCAGCACCACATCGCTCTGTCCGGTGCGCGAGATCGACTTCAGCTTGCGCAGGTTCTTGACCACGCCCACGGCTTCTTCGACCGGTTCGGTGATCAGCGTTTCGATCTCGGTCGGTGCCGCGCCGGTGTATTCGGTGCGCACGGTCAACGTGGGATAGCTCAGGTCCGGCAGCAGGTTGACCTTGAGGTTGCCCAGCGCGATCAGGCCGAACAGCACCAGGGTGATCATGAACATGAAGATGGTGACGCGACGGCGGGTGGCGAATTCCACCAGGCCGCCACCCGGCGCCGCCGGGCCTTCGCCCAGCTGCGGCTCGTTGCCGTGGTCGTGCCCGGCCGAACTCATTGACGGGTCTCCGCCTTGGCCGGGGCGGCCTTGCTGGCCACCGCGGTGGCCGGCTTGTCGCCGATCACCTGCACGGCGGTGCCGTCGCGCAGGGCGACCTTGCCGGCCGTCACCACCTTGTCTCCCTCGGCCAGGCCCTCACGTATCTCCACCCACGGGCCTTCGGCGTAGCCCAGCTTGACCGGCACGCGGGCGACCTTGCCCGCGCGCACGCGGAACACCGCCGGGTCGCCGTCGTCGAGCAGCGCCAGGCGCGGCACCACCAGTGCGTCGGCGCGCTGGTCGTAGTCGATGCGGATGCGCCCGAACATGCCCGGCTGCAGGCCGGCGGCATCTTCGCCGAAGCCGCTGACCACGCGGAAGGTGCCGCTGCCGGCGTCGACCACCGGGGAAATACGGTCCACGGTGCCGGGGAAGGATTTACCCGGCAGCGCATCGGCCACCAGGGTCACCGGCTGCCCGGCACGCAGCGTGGCCAGTTCGCGCTCGGGCACGTTGAGCGTGGCTTCCAGCCGCGAGTTGTCGACGATGCGGAAGATCGGCGTATTGATCTGCACGAAGTTGCCGGTCTTGATCGAGCGCGATGCGATCACGCCGGAGATGGGCGCCACCACCGTGGTGTAGGACAGTTCGAGGGTCGCCAGGCGGTACTGCGCGCGCGCATTTTCCAGGTCGTAGCGCAGCTGGTCGACATCGGCGGCGCTGACCATCTGCTGGCCCACCAGTTTCTGGGCGCGCTGGTAGCTGTTCTCCAGCTTGCGCATCTGCGCTTCGCTCTGGGCCACGGCCAGGCGCGCCCGGTCCGGGTCCAGCCGCACCAGCGGCTGCCCGGCGCGGACCTGCTGGCCTTCCTCGACCATGACGGCCAGGGCCACGCCCGACGTTTTTGCCACCACCTGCGATTCGGCGCGCGCTTCCAGCGCGGCCGTGCCGGTGTAGCTGGCGGCGACCGCACGGCGGCTGGCCGCTACCGCCTCCACCGGGACGGCGTCGGGGGCTTTTTCGGCCTTGGGATCCTTCTCGGCCGCCGCGGCATCGCCGGCAGGGCCACCGGCGCCGCAGCCGCCCAGCAGCAGGGTCGTAGTGATCAGCAGCGCCGCGGCGCAGGTTCCGGTGCGGCCGGGCAGAAGAGAGATTCGCAACATCGTCGTGTCCCTGAAGGATGCGTGGGCAGGTGTGGTAGCAAAGTAATGCACCACGTCACGACAACACCATATCCCAAAGGTCATGGTGACCTGCAGCCGCCTGTCGGCATTGCCCGGTTTCAGCTAGATGAAAACGCAGGCTATACTCGGGTCAGTTCCGTACCCCACGCCGGAACGACCAGAACCCGTAGATCGGAAACGACATCATGCGCCCGCAGCCGCTCGCCGCTTGTCTCGCTCTGGCCGTCCTCCTGCCCTTCGGGGTTGCCGCCCAGGCCGCCGCACCTGCTCCTGCAGTTCCCGCCGTACCCGCCTCACCCGCCGCCGCTCCTGCCGCAGCGCCCGCCGCCCCGGCCGCCCTCACCGGGCAGTTCGACAATGGCCGGGTGCTGGCCTATACCTGCCAGGGGTGCCACGGCATCACCGGCTACAAGAACGCCTACCCCAGTTACCGGGTGCCCAAGATCGGCGGGCAGACCCAGCAGTACCTCAGCCAGGCGCTGACCGAGTACCGCCAGGGCAAGCGCCGGCATCCCACGATGCAGGCGCAGTCCATGAGTTTCAGCGAACAGGAGATCGCCGATCTCGCTGTTTACCTGTCCACTGTCAAGTAAGCGCGCTCATGACGAAAGCCACGCCGTTCAAGCGTCACGCCATCGCCCTGTCCGTTGCCCTGCTGCTGGCTGCCTGTTCGCAGTCGCAGGTGGAGAACAGCGCAGATTCCGCCGCCGATCCCGGTCACGCCAGTGGCGAGCACGGCTCAGGCTCCTCCGCCGGCCTGCCGGCTGGACGCATCGCTGCCGGTGAAGCCCGCGCCCAGGTCAAGGGCAAGGCCACCGGGCAGAGCTGCATCGACTGCCATGGTGCCGACGGGAACCATCCGATCGACCCGACCTACCCGAAACTGGGTGGGCAGTACGGGGACTATCTGGCCCATGCCCTGCAGGCCTACCGTGCCGGCGACCGTCAGCATGCGCTGATGACGCCGCAGGCGGCCGACCTGAGCGATCAGGACATTGCCGATCTGGCCGCGTATTTTGGTTCGCGGCCGAGCCAGCTGCGGGATCTGCACGGGTTGAAGTGACCGTGACCCCCCTGCAACGTGCAGCCACGCCTTGCGTGGCTGCGCTTGGTTCGGGGGTTATTGACGCCTGACGGTGGCTTCGGCCGGGTTTGAACGCCGGGGGCGTTCCGGGTACGTCAGGTTGGTTCGGGGGTTATTGACGCCTGACGGGTGGCTTCGGCCGGGTTTGGACGCCGGGGGCGTTCCGGGTACGTCAGGTATGCGTGCCGGGACGCTTGTGCCGCGCTGCGCGCGGTTGCCGACTAACAGTCGGCACTACGAATTGCTGGCGGGCGCAGGACGATCGGGATACGTCGAGAGCGGACGCAGGACGATTGGGATACGTCGGGCGCGAACGCGGGACGACCGGGATACGTCGGGCGCGGACGCGGGACGATCCGGATGCGTCCGGCGCGGACGCGGGACGATCCGGAGTTGTCGGGCGCGGACGCGGGTCGATCCGGATGCGTCGACCGCCGGTAGAGCCGACTGTTAGTCGGCTGCTTCTTGCGGGACCGCGCGTTACGAATCCAGTTCTTCCCAGCGCTTGTACGCTGCATCCAGCTCGGCCTGTACGGCATTGAGCTTCTGCGTGTGTGCGGCCATGTCCGGTGCGCTGCGCTGGTAGAACGCGGGGTCGTTCATCGCGGCGGTCAGGCCTTCGACGTCCTGTTCCAGCGTTTCGATCTTCTGCTGCAGCTGCTCCAGCTCGCGCTGGTCCTTGAAGCTGAGCTTGCGCTTGGCCGCGGCCGGCGGCGCAGCCGGTGCGGCTGCGGGCGCCGCTGCCGGCTTGGCTGCCCCCACGGGCGTGGCCGCTGCAGCCGCCTCCACCCGTGCCGCGTGCCGCTGCCAGTCGCTGTAGCCACCCACGTACTCGCCCACCACGCCATCGCCTTCCATCACCATCGTGGAGGTCACCACGTTGTCGAGGAAGTCACGGTCGTGGCTGACCAGCAGCAGCGTACCGGTGTATTCGCCCAGCAGCTCTTCGAGCAGCTCCAGCGTTTCCACGTCCAGATCGTTGGTCGGTTCGTCCATCACCAGCAGGTTGGAAGGCTGGGCGAACAGCTTGGCCAGCAGCAGGCGGTTGCGCTCGCCGCCGGACAGGCGGGTGATCGGCGCGCGGGCGCGTTCGGGGGTGAACAGGAAGTCCTGCAGGTAGGCGTGAACGTGCTTGCGCTTGCCGTTGACCTCGAGGAAATCGCGACCTTCGGCGACGTTCTCGATCGCCGTCCAGTCCTCGCGCAGCACGGCGCGATACTGGTCGAAGTAGGCGATCTGCAGATTGGTGCCCGCGCGCACTTCGCCGCTGTCGGGGGCCAGATCGCCCAGCAGCAGCTTCAGCAGCGTGGTCTTGCCGCTGCCATTGGGACCGATCAGGCCGATGCGATCGCCGCGCAGGATGGTGGTGCTGAAGTCCTTGACCATCACCCGTTCGCCGAAGGCGAAGGAGACGTCCTTGACGTCGATGACCTTCTTGCCGGAGTTCTGTCCCTGCGCGGCTTCCATGCGCACGTTGCCGCTCAACTCACGGCGCTGCGAGCGCTCGTCGCGCATCGCCTTCAGCCGGCGTACGCGGCCTTCGTCGCGGGTGCGGCGGGCCTTGATGCCCTGCCGGATCCACACTTCTTCCTGGGCCAGCAGCTTGTCGAAGCGCGCGTTCTCCTGCGCCTGCGCGTTGAGGCGCTCCTCGCGGCGGCGTTCATAGTTGGCCCAGTCGCCGGGCCAGCTGGTGACCTGCCCGCGGTCGATCTCGACGATGCGGGTAGCCAGCGCGCGCAGGAAGCGACGGTCATGGGTGACGAACACCACACTGCCATTCCAGTTCTTCAGGAACATCTCCAGCCAGTCGATGGCTTCGATGTCCAGGTGGTTGGTCGGTTCGTCGAGCAGCAGCAGGTCCGGGGCGGACACCAGCGCGCGGCCCAGCAGCACGCGGCGCTTCATGCCGCCGGACAGGCGCGCGAATTCGGCGTCGCCGTTCAGATCCAGCTTGGTCAGCGTTTCGCTGACGCGCTGGTCCAAGCCCCAGCCGTTGGCGGCGTCGATCTTGGCCTGTACGGCCGACAGCGCATCGCCGTCGAACTCCTCGGCCACGCTCAGATGGTGGAACTCGGCCAGCCACTGGCCCAGTTCGCCCAGACCATCGGCCACCACATCGAACACGCTGCCGGCCGCGCCATGCGGCACTTCCTGTTCCAGGCGGGTGACGCGCACCCCCTGCTGCACGCGGACTTCGCCGTCGTCGGGCTTGTGGTCGCCGGACAGCAGCTTGAGCAGGGTGGATTTGCCGGCGCCGTTGCGGCCGATCAGGGCGATACGCTCACCCGGCTCGATCGACAGTTCGGCTTTTTCCAGCAACAGCGGGCCGCCGACGCTGAAGTCGACGTTTTGCAGAGTAATCAGAGGCATCCCGCCATTGTACGGGCTGGCGACGTGCAACGTCGCTCAGTCGCTGCCGAACGGCGCTGCGGGCAGGTCCAGCATCTCCGCCAGCGCCGGCGGCAGTGGCCGGTCCGGATGGCGCACCAGCCATAGCTGACGCGACAGGGGCGGCAGCGGCGTTTCCAGGATGCGCAGCGTCCCCAGCGCCACCAGATCGGCCACCGCGTACCGCGACAGGCACGCCAGGCCCAGCCCTGCGGCGGCGGCCTGCTTGATGGCCTCGGTGCTGCCCAGCTGCATGGACCGCGCGAAGTGATGCAGGTGCGGCAGCAGTCCCTGTTCCACCGCCTCGCGGGTGCCAGAGCCTGGCTCGCGCAGCAGCCAACGCGCCTCGGCCAGCGTTGCCAGATCGACCTGGCCCGGCAGATCCGCGCTGCCGGCCGCCACGATCACCAACGCGTCGCGCTGCCAGGGCAGCACCTGCAGGCCGCTGGCATGGCAGGGCCCCTCGATCAGGCCCAGGTCGACCTCCAGGCGTTGGACGTCCGCCACCACATCGGCACTGTTGCCGATGCGCAGGTCGACCTGTGCCTGGGGATGGCGCGCGAGCAGGGCCGCCACCCGCGTCGGCAGCAGGTAATTGCCGATGGTCGTGCTGGCGCCCAGCCGAAGGTGCAGTGGGACAGCTACCGCATCCGAGCCCTGCCCCACGCCGGCCGCCCGCTCCAGGTCCGCTGCCGCCAGCAGCAGCGCGCGTGCCGGCATCAGCAGCGCCCGACCGTGCGCGTTCAGCACAAGCCGACGACCGATCCGATCGAACAGCGGTGCCCGCAGCTGGCCTTCGAGCTCGTTCAGTGCGGCACTGGTCGCCGACTGCGACAACCCCAGCGTGGCCCCGGCCGCCGCAGTGACCCCGGCGTCGGCGACGCTGACAAATACCTGCCACTGGCGCAACGTCAGACGCATGACCAATCAACCTGCTTTATGGGTAATTGTGATGTAAACAATGCGTTTTACAGGTTTACCCGTCAAGCGCAGTCTGGGCTCCCCTTTTGCTGGAGCCACCTTGTGGGCCTCGCCATTTGCTCCCGGTCGTCTTCCCTCCTCGCGCAACGCTGGCGCCCCCACCTGCCCGGCCTGCTGTTGGTTGCTGCCCTGTCTGCCACCGCGCTGGCGCTGGCGGGGATCCCCTGGCTCCAGCGGCATGGGATCAGCGCGCTGACCTTGGCGATCGTGCTCGGCATCGCAGCGGGCAACACCCTCTATCCACGCCTGGCCGTGCATGCCGGCCCGGGCGTCGGGTTTTCCAGGCACTGGCTGCTGCGCGCCGGCATCGTGCTGTACGGACTGCGCCTGACCTTCCAGGACATCGGCGTGGTCGGTGTCGCCGGGGTGCTCACCGATGCAGCGGTGCTGCTCAGCACGTTCGCGCTGGCCTGGTGGGCAGGCACGCGCTGGTGCGGCCTGGACCGCGACAGCGCGCTGCTGATTGGCGCCGGCAGTTCGATCTGCGGCGCCGCCGCAGTGATGGCGGCCGAGCCGGTGCTACGCGCCCGGCCGGAACAGGTCACCGTGGCGGTTTCCACCGTGGTGGTGTTCGGCACGTTGGCCATGTTCCTTTACCCGGCGCTGTACCAGTTCAACCTCGCGCACGGCTGGCTGCCGCTGGGCGAGCGTGCCTACGGAGTCTTCGCCGGGTCGACCGTGCACGAGGTGGCCCAGGTCGTGGCCGCCGGGCGGGCGGTCAGTGCGGACGCGGCCGATACGGCCGTCATCGCCAAGATGGTGCGGGTCATGATGCTGGCCCCCTTCCTGGTCGGTCTGTCGCTGCTGCTGGGACGCGACCGCGCGGCTCAGACTGGAAACGTCGCGACCAGCATCGCGGTGCCGTGGTTCGCGTTCGGTTTCGTCGCGGTCGCCGGGCTCAACTCGCTGCAGCTGCTCCCACCGGCCGTGGTCCAGTGGGCGGTCACGCTGGATACCGCGCTGTTGGCGATGGCGATGGTCGCGCTGGGCCTGACCACCCACGTCTCGGCGCTGCGACGGGCCGGGCCACGGCCGCTGCTGCTGGCGCTGCTGCTGCTCGGATGGCTGCTGGTGGGAGGGCTGGCGATCAACCTCGGCGTGCACGCCCTGACCGGGTAGAATGTGGCATGAACGAATTCTCCGAACTGCCCCTGTCGGCCTCGCTGGCGGCGGGCATCGACGCGCTGGGCTATACCCAGATGACTCCCGTGCAGGCGCAGGCATTGCCGGCGATCCTGGCGCGCCGCGACCTGATCGCCCAGGCGCCGACCGGCAGCGGCAAGACCGCCGCCTTCGGGTTGGGCCTGCTGCAGGCGCTGGACCCCGCCGTGATCCGCGCGCAGGCGCTGGTGCTGTGCCCGACCCGCGAACTGGCCGACCAGGTGGGCAAGCAGATCCGCAAACTGGCGACCGGCATCCCCAACCTCAAACTGGTGGTGCTGACCGGCGGCATGCCGCTGGGCCCGCAGCTGGCCTCACTGGAAGCGCACGACCCGCACGTGGTGGTGGGCACGCCGGGCCGCATCCAGGAACTGGGCCGCAAGCGCGCCCTGAAGCTGGGGGGCGTGACCACCCTGGTGCTGGACGAAGCCGACCGCATGCTCGACATGGGGTTCGAAGAGCCGATCCGCGAAATCGCTGGCCGCACCAGCAAGGACCGGCAGACGCTGCTGTTCTCGGCCACGTATCCCGACGAGATCCGCGAGATCGCGCGCGTCCTGCTGCGTGATCCGGTGGAAGTGACCGTGGAAGGTGCCGACCACGCGCCGGCGATCCGCCATCTGTTCTGCGAGGTCGACCTGGCCAGCAAGCAGAAGGCGCTGGCCGGCCTGCTGCTCAAGTACACCCCGGAATCGACCGTCGTGTTCTGCAACACCCGCCGCGATGTGGATGACGTGGCCGTGTCGCTGCAGCAGTTCGGTTTCTCCGCACTGCCCCTGCATGGCGAGATGGAACAGCGCGACCGCGACGAGGTGCTGGTGCGCTTCGCCAACCGCAGCTGCAATGTGCTGGTGGCCAGCGACGTGGCCGCGCGCGGACTGGACGTGCAGGACCTGGCGGCCGTCATCAACTACGAGTTGCCCACCGACATCGAAACCTATGAACACCGCGTGGGGCGCACCGGGCGTGCCGGTGCCACCGGTCTGGCGATCAGTCTGGTGACCGGGCGCGAGCGCAACCGCGCCGACGCGCTGGAAGCGGCGCAGGGCAAGCCGCTGGACTGGCAGAAGACGCCGCTGGCCACCGCGCGACCGGCGGTGCTGCCGCAGGCGGCGATGGAAACGCTGCGCATCGACGGCGGCAAGACCGACAAACTGCGTCCGGGCGACATCCTGGGTGCGCTGACCGGCGAGGCCGGGCTGTCGGCGAAGGCGATCGGCAAGATCGACATCTATGCCACCCGTTCGTACGTGGCCATTGCGCGCGAACACGTGGGCAAGGCGATCGCGCGGCTGGAAGCCGGCAAGATCAAGGGCCGGCGTTTCCGCGTGCGGAAGATGTAACTGCGCACGGGTTGCCGGGTTGCCACACGGGGCGCAGCACCCCGGCATTGAATCTGGGCAGAGCCACGCCCTGCGTGGCTCAAGGCCTCAATACACCAGGTTCGCCAGCAGCGGCACGTCGCTGGTCCACCGTTCGCGGCCGCCCAGGCCGGCCAGCTCGACCAGCACGGCGGCACCCACCACCTCGACCTGCAGCTGCTGCGCCAGCGACAGCGCCGCCAGCAGCGTACCGCCGGTGGCCAGCACGTCGTCCACCACCAGCACGCGCGCACCGGGCGGCAACGCATCGGCATGCACTTCAATGCTGTCGGTGCGGTATTCCAGCGTGTAATCCTGCTTCAACGTACGCCCCGGCAGCTTGCCAGGCTTGCGCACCGGTACGAAGCCAACGCCCAGCACGCGCGCCATCGCCGCGCCCAGAATGAAGCCGCGCGATTCGATGCCCATCACCGCATCCAGCCGGGCATCGCGCCACGGCGCCACCATCGCGTCGATGGCCGCGGCGAAATCCTCACCGTTGGCCAGCAGCGGCATGATGTCCTTGAACAGGATGCCCGGCTTCGGGAAATCGGCGACGTCGCGCAGGCGGCCTGCCCAGGCGGGGACGGGGGCGGAAGAGTCGGTCATGGTCATGCAACAGCAAGGCGGTGGCATAGGGTAACCCGGCCGGCCGTCATCGCCGCCCTGGCCGCTGTGCCGGGTCAGGTGGCAGCGGTCGCGTTCAGGAACTGCACGACAGCATCGAGCACCCTGCCTTGTCGCGCGCCCACTCCGGCCGTTTTCCGGCAAAGCGTTCCCGCCCTGGCTGCGCGTCGTAAGGGGTGCGCAGCACCTCCATCAAGTCGCGTACACCGCTGAGGTCGCCCTGCTCGGCCTGCTCGATGGCCTCCTGCGCCAACCAGTTGCGCAGTACATACATCGGATTGGCCGCGGCCATGCGCTGGCGTCGCTGCACGGGGTCCAGCGTGCTGGACTGCAGGCGCATGGCGTACCGCTGCAGCCATCGGTCCAGCGCATCACGCACGCTGTCACGGCGCGCGGCACTGTAGAACGCATTCTCGAGCACGGCCGGCGCGGGAGCCTGCGGATCGACGTCGATCAAGCCACGGAACGCCAGCGTCATGTCCATCTCGCCCGCCTGCAGCAGCGCCAGCCAATCGGCCATCAATGCCAGATCCGCATCGCCACAGGCATCCAGGCCGAGTTTCGCCGCGATGTCTTCGCGTTCGCGTTGTGCATGCACTGCCTGGAAACGGGCCAGCCCCTCGTGGAGCGGCGTCACGTCATCGAACAGCGGCGACAATGCCTGCGCCAGCCGGGTCAGGTTCCAGTACGCCACCTGTGGCTGGGTGCCGAAACGATAGCGTCGCCCCTGCGCGTCGGTGGTGTTGGGAGTCCAGTCCGGATCGTAGTCGTCGATCCAGCCGTACGGACCGTAGTCGATGGTCAAGCCGAGGATGGACAGGTTGTCGGTGTTCATCACCCCATGCACGAAGCCCACCCGCATCCAGTGCGCGACCATCACCGCCGTGCGTTCGCAGACCTGCGCGAACCATGCCGCGTAGCGCTCGGGACCGGCATCGGCCAGGGCGGGGAAATCCCGCGCAATGCAGAAATCGGCCAGCTGCCGCAGCAAGGCCACGTCTCCGCGCGAGGCCGGCAGTTCGAAGCTGCCGAAGCGCAGGAACGAGGGCGCCACCCGGCACACCACCGCGCCGGGTTCCGGCCGGGGATGGCCGTCGTAGAACATGTCGCGCACCACCGCCTCGCCGGTCGCCACCAGGCTGAGCGCGCGGGTGGTGGGGATGCCCAGGTGATGCATGGCCTCGCTGCACAGGAACTCGCGGATGGAGGAGCGCAGTACCGCGCGTCCGTCGGCGCCACGCGAATATGGGGTGCGCCCTGCCCCTTTCAGCTGCAGCTCCCAGCGCGCGCCGTCGGGCACCACCAGTTCGCCCAGGGAAATGGCGCGCCCGTCGCCGAGCTGGCCGGCCCAGTGCCCGAACTGGTGGCCACCATAATTGGCCGCCCAGGGCTGCATGCCGGCATACAGGGCATTGCCGCCGAACACCCGCGCGAAATCGGGGCTGTCCAGCAGATCCTCACCGAAGCCCAGCTGCGCCGCCATTTCCGGCGAGTACGCCAGCAGCGTCGGCGCCGCAACCGGCGTGGGCATGACCGACGACCACGCCGCCCCGCGCACCTCCCGCACACGCGGCCCTGTTTCCTCGTCGCCTGGCAGCTCGTGAAGGAAACGGTTGTCGAAACGCAGCGGGTCGGTGCTCATGACATCCACATGGGGGCAAGGCCGGGTGCCCGCAAGCTCAGCGGGCGCCCGCACCGAGGTTCAGGGGGCCGCCGCGCTCAACCGCGCGCTGGTACGCCGGGCGCTGCTCGATGCGCTGCAGGAACGCCTGCAGCTTGGGGTAGCGCTCCATGTTGCCGGCGCGCGAGGCGGCGGCCTGGAGCGGGAAGCTCATCTGGATATCGGCCGCGGTGAAGCGTTCACCGGCAAACCACGGCGATGCGGAAAGTTCGCCTTCCATCCAGTCCAGGTGCAGCGTCAGCTGCGGCCCGACGAAGGTTTTCATCACCTTGTCGACGATGCCCTTGGCGATCGGCTTGGCGAAGAACGGCATCGGGGCCTTGCGCACACGTGCGAACACCAGACTCATGAGCAGCGGGGGCATGGCCGAGCCCTCGGCGTAGTGCATCCAGTAGCGGTAGCGGACGCGCTCGTCGGCCTGGGCCGGCAGCGGTTCGGGCGACAGCTGGCGGGCACTGTCGTAGCGGTCGGCAAGGTACTCCAGGATCGCGCCGGATTCGGCCAGTATCAGCGTGTCGTCCTGCAGCACGGGCGACTTGCCCAGCGGATGCACCTCGCGGAGTGCCGGAGGCGCCAGCCAAGTCTTCGGGTCGCGCTGGTAATTGACCAGCTGGTACGGCAGGTTCAACTCCTCGAGCATCCACAGCACACGCTGCGAACGGGAGTGGTCCAGATGGTGCACCTTGATCATCGACGGTTCCGTAGGGAGGGAGCAAACGCCCATCCTAACGCTCGCCGCGACGTGACAGGTCATCGCGCGGAGACCCGATCGCCGCCCAATAAAAAACGCCGGAAGCTTTCGCTTCCGGCGTTTTCGGCAACCTTACGGTTGCAGGGGCAATTAAGCCGCCTGCACCTGGTCAGCCTGCATGCCCTTCTGGCCCTGCACGGCGACGAAGGTGACCTTCTGGCCTTCCTGCAGCGACTTGAAGCCGGTGCCCTGGATGGCGCGGAAGTGCACGAACAGGTCCGGGCCGCTTTCCGGGGTGATGAAGCCGAAGCCCTTGGCGTCGTTGAACCACTTGACAGTGCCGGTCTGACGATCAGACATATACAAACTCCTGAAACATAAGTTGAAAATAATCGCGGCCGCCGGAGATCGGAGCCGAGACTGAGTTGCAGGCGTTGGTAAAGCGGATCGATGAGCGGATCGTGAGATCAACTGCACCAGGCCACGATTCACGGTGACCCTAGCAAACACAGTGTGGGGGACGATACTCGCCTTTTACCGAAAAAGCGATAGCCACGTGATTCAGCCATCCCCCCGTCCCGCCTGACAGGACAAGGGATTGGCGAATCCTACACGAATTCCCGTGCCCTATTCATGTATTTCCTGCCTTAATTCCAGCCAAACAGGCGGCGCCGCCTGACTAAAGATTGCCCTCCCCTCATTGCCGTTGAGGTATAGCCACGTCGTGCGTGGCTCAGGCCAGGACCCGCTGGCTCCTGAAGCGCCTCGGCTGGCCGGTCAGCGGGTCCTCGAACGCCAGCGAGCGGGCCAGCAGCTGCAGGGGCTGCGTCGATGCATCGCCTGCCGTGGTGCGCAGCTGCGGATAGAGATCGTCGCCGCGGATCGGCGCCCCCAGCGCGGCCATGTGCACCCGCAGCTGGTGCTTGCGGCCGGTGTCCGGGTAGAGCCGATAACGCCATTCGGGCCCGTCGGCCTCGATCACCTCGATCCGGGTCCGTGCATTCGGCTCACCGGGCGCTTCGGCCATCCGGAAGAACGGTTCGCCCGGAACCAGCCGGCTGTGGCGCTCGCGGGGAAAATCCAGTGCCGGCAACGCCGGCGCCAGGGCCTCGTAGGTCTTGTCGATGCGGCGCTCACGGAACAGGCGCTGGTAGGCATCGCGCGTCTCGGGGCGGGTCGAGAACAGCACCAGTCCGGCGGTCAGCCGGTCCAGCCGGTGCAGGGGCACCAGGGCCGTATTGCCGGTCCGGGCGATCAGACGGGCCAACAGCGTCTGCTGCACGTACGCCCCGGCCGGTGTGACCGGAAGAAAGTGCGGCTTGTCGGCCACCAGAAGGTGGGCGTCGGCGTGCAGGATCGCTTCCTGATGCGGAATCTCCGGCTCGTCGGCCACCTCACGAAAGTACTGGATCTCCAGCCCGACCTGCCAGGGGTGGTCCGCCGACAGCACCCTGCCCCGCGCATCCAGCACCCGGCCGCGGGCGAAGCGGTCCAGCCACTGCAGGCGGTCGATGCGCGGAAAGCGCGCGCACAGGCCATCGAGAAGGCAGGCCCACGGGCCGGGCGGCAGCTGCAGGCGGCTGCCGGGCGATGATGGAGGAAGGGAAACAGGCGCGGTCATGGCCCACCCATTATCATGGCGCTCTTTGTTCACGGTATCCCCATGGCCCTCACCGCCACCATCCGCAAGGCCGAACTGCAGATCAGCGACATGGATCGCGGCTACTACGCCACCCATAACCTGACCCTGGCCCAGCACCCCTCCGAGAACGACGACCGGTTGATGGTGCGGCTGCTGGCCTTCGCGCTGAACGCCGACGACCGGCTGGAGTTCGGCCGTGGCCTGAGCGTGGACGATGAGCCGGACCTGTGGCGACGCGATTACACCGGCGAGATCGAGCTGTGGATCGAGCTGGGCCAGCCGGACGAATCGCGCCTGCGCAAGGCGGCGGGCCGCGCGCGCGCCGTGCAGCTGGTCATGTACGGTGGCAACGCCTCCGAGATCTGGTGGAAGCGCAACAGTTCGGCATTGAACAAGCTGTCGGCCCTGGAGGTGATGGAGCTGCCTGCGGAGTTCGTCAGCGACTGGGCCGCGCAGGTCGAGCGCACCATGCGCTGGGACGTGATGATCCAGGACGGCGAAGTGCGGCTGATCTCGGACAAGGCAGAGCTGAGCGTCACCCCGACCTGGCGCAAGCAGAAACCGCAGGCGTGACTCCGGGGCGATGAGTACGATCCGCTGCGATGTCCTGGTGATCGGCGCCGGCGCTGCCGGGCTGATGTGTGCGCTGACCGCGGGCCGGCGGGGACGCATGGTGCAGGTGATCGACCATGCCAACAAGGTGGGCAAGAAGATCCTGATGTCCGGCGGCGGGCGCTGCAATTTCACCAACACCGGCACCACGCCGGCCAACTTCCTGTCGGCCAACCCGCACTTCTGCAAGTCGGCGCTGGCGCGCTACACCCCGTGGGACTTCATCGACATGGTGGAGCGGCACGGCATCGCCTACCACGAGAAGGAGCTGGGCCAGCTGTTCTGCGACATCTCGTCCAAGCAGATCGTGCGCATGCTGATGGACGAATGCAGCGCAGCCGGCGTGCAGGTCCGCACCGACTGCGCCGTGGAGAAGGTGGAGCGCGGCGCCGACGGCTTCCATGTGCAGACCGCCCAGGGCCGCTTCCATGCCGCCTCGCTGGTGGTCGCCACCGGCGGCTTGTCCATTCCCAGCCTGGGCGCAACCGGATTCGGCTACGAGCTGGCCCGACAGTTCGGGCATGCGGTCCTGCCGACCCGCGCCGGGCTGGTGCCGCTGACCCTGAGCGGGCGGCACCAGGAGCGCTTCCACGACCTGAGCGGGGTGGCGCTGCCGGTGGCGGCGCGCTGCAACGACGTCGAGTTCCGCAATTCCATGCTGATCACCCACCGCGGGATCAGCGGCCCGGCCATTCTGCAGATTTCCTCGTTCTGGCAGCCCGGCGACGACCTGCGCCTGGACCTGCTGCCGGGCCAGGATGCCGAAGACTGGCTGCGCACGATGAAGCGCGAGCGGGGGGCGGCCGAGCTCCGCACCGTGCTGTCCGAGGTCCTGCCGCGCCGGCTGGCCGTGCGCCTGTGCGAGCATTGGCTGCCGGACCGCCCGGTGCGCCAGATCGACGAGCGCGAGCTGCGCCAGGCCGCCGAGCTGCTGCAGGCGTTCCCGCTGGTTGCCAGCGGTACCGAGGGCTACCGCACCGCGGAGGTCACGCTGGGGGGCGTGGACACCCGCAAGGTATCCTCGAGCACGTTCGAGTCGCAGCTGGTGCCCGGCCTGCATTTCATTGGCGAGGTGCTGGACGTGACCGGCTGGCTGGGGGGCTACAACTTCCAGTGGGCCTGGGCCAGCGGCCATGCGGCCGGCCAGGTGGTGTAACCGCGCACTGATTTCCGTGACCGGCGCCCGCCGCCGGCATGGACGAAGTCACACGCATCGTGTATCAAGTTTGCAGTCTGGGGAGTAGTGAATGCAGAACGCGAATGACATGACCGTCCGCCTGCTGATCGTGGATGACAGCGGCGAGAACGCCGAAACCATCGTCAGCATGCTGCGCAACAGCGGCATCGCGGTGCGCCCGGCGCGCCCGCAGAATGCCGAGGAGCTTGCGCAGATCATCGACAGCCAGCCGATCGATCTGGTCCTGGCCGCGCCGGCGCAGAGCATTCCGCTGCTGCAGGTGACCCAGCAGATCGCGGCCAGCGGCAAGGACATTCCGATGATCCTGCTGGCCGAGGCGATCAACGAAACCGAATGGGTCGAGGCCAGCGCCAACGGCATCCGCGCGGTCGCCCTGCGCAACCGCCCGGAACACCTGCTTGCGGTGGTCCGCACGGAATGGACCGATCTCCAGGCGCGACGCGGGCTGCGCCGCATCGAGGCGCAGATGCGCGAGACCGAGCGCCGCTGCGACGCGTTGATCGCCTCCTCGCGCGACCCGATCGCCTACGTCCACGAAGGCATGCACATCCGCGCCAATGAGGCGTATCTGGAAATGTTCGGCTACGAGTCGTTCGACGACGTGGAAGGCATTTCGCTGCTGGACATGGTCGCGCCCCAGCATGTGGAGGGCTTCAAGCAGCTGCTCAAGTCGCTCAGCAAGGGCGAGGCGCCGCCCCCGCAGTACCAGGTGGACGCGCGCAACCAGGACGGAGCGGTGTTCGCCGCCACCATGGAGTTCACGCCGGCCACCTATGAGGGCGAGAGCTGCCTGCAGGTGGTGTTCCGCCGGCGCATGGAGTTCGACCCGGAGCTGGCCCGCGAGGTGGAAGACCTGCGCCAGCGCGACCAGGTCACCGGGCTGCTCAACCGCCAGACCTTCATGCTGCACGTGGAGAACGCGGTGGCCCAGGCGGGCCGCAGCGAGGGCCGGTTCGGCCTGCTGCTGGTCGAACCGGACCATTACGCGCGTCTGCTGCCGGACATCGGGCTGGATTCGGCCGATGTGCTGATCGCCGCGCTGGCGCGGGTCCTGGTGGACACGGTCGGCAACGAGGCGCAGCTGGCGCGTTTTGGCGAGCACAACCTGGCGGTGCTGATGGAGGGGGCGTATGCGGATACCGAGGCGCTTGCCGACCGGATCCGCGAGGCCTTCGCCGCACAGGTGTTCAGCATCGGCGAGCGTTCGGCGACGGTGACGGTCAGCATCGGCGGCGTGCAGGTGGGCGAGAAGATCGCCAGTGTCGGCCAGGTGCTGGCACGGGCCACCGAATGCCAGCAGGCGGCGTCGGAGCTGGGCAACACGAGCCGTATCTTCGATCCGGCAGCGGTCGACCGGGTGGAGGAAGAGCGCATCCAGCGCTGGGTGGCACGGATCAACGAGGCGCTGGCCGGCGATGGCTTCCAGCTGCATTACCAGCCGGTGCTGAATCTGGGCGGCGAGCCGCTGGAGCTGTACGAGGCCTACCTGCGCCTGGACAACAACGGCGAGCTGCTCAGCCCCACCACGTTCCTGGGCATTGCCGGGGAACACGGTCTGCTGGCGGACATCAACCGCTGGGTGGTGGCGCACGCGATCAGCGTGCTGGGCCAGCGCGAGCGCGCGGGCCACGCCACGCACATGATGGTGAAGATCACGCCGGAGTCGTTCAACGATCCGCAGATGGTGGCCACGATCCGCCGCGAGCTGCAGGCGCACGGTGTGCCGGGCGAGCGGCTGTGGCTGCACGCGCCGGAAGCGAAGGTGTTCACCCACCTGCGCAACGCGCAGCAGTTCCTGGCCGACGTGGCGCCGCTGGGCTGCCGGATCGGGCTGGAACAGTTCGGTTCGGGACTGGATTCGTTCCAGCTGCTGGCGCATTTCCAGCCGCAGTTCCTGAAGCTGGACCGCGATTTCACCAGCGACTTCGCGCGCACCCGGGAGAACGCCGACAAGATCAGCGAAATCACTACGCGCGCGCAGGAAGCCAATATCCGCACGATCGCCGAGTTCGTGGCCGACGCCAACTCCATGAGTCTGCTGTTCAGTGCCGGCGTAGATTACGTGCAGGGCGAGTTCGTGGGCCCGGCCGGGCCGGTGATGAACTTCGAATTCGGTTGAGGCGTTGTTGGTCCGGTGGCCGGCGGCGTTAGCGGAAGATCAAGAGCGGTGGGTGCACCTTTCACTGTTCTGGGCCGGCGGGGGTGGGTTTGCGGGGGACGCCGTAAACCCATCCATGGGGGCTTGGTCGCCGCATCCATGCGGCTCACACCCCCGCAAACCCACCCCCGCCGACCCTCCGACATCTGGTCGGTGGCCTAAGAAGCAGCGGACCCACCCGGACGAACAAGGACGCTGCTCTATGCGACAACGCAAGACAAAAATGCCGCCCAGACCGGGCGGCATTTCAGTTTTTCTGCTTTTCAGCAGAACTCAGGTCATATCGACAAGATCGGGAATGGCCACATCGGTAGCCACGTCCGCGTCGTAATCCACGCCTTCCACGCCAAAGCCGAACAGGCGCAGGAAATCGGCCTTGTAGCCGGCCAGGTCGCTGATCTCGTACAGGTTCTCGTTGGTCACCTGCGGCCACAGCGCGACCACTTCGCTCTGCACGTCCGGCGCCATTTCCTTGTAGTCCGCGCGCAGGCGGCCGGCTTCGTCAACCAGTTCGACCGTGCGGCCATCGGCCAGCAGCTGGTGGCGCAGGCGCTCGGCCGCCGTGCCGCTGTCCTTGCCGCCGTAGATGATGTCGTACAGCGTATCCAGCTGTTCGATGCAGCCCTCGTGCGTGCCGCGTTCCTTCATGACCTTGAACAGCAGCGACAGGTACAGCGGCATGGTCGGAATGGCCGAGCTGGCCTGCGTCACCACGGCCTTGAGCACCGACACGCGCGCGTCGCCGCCAATGCCGGCGAGCTTGGTGCGGATGCCCAGCACCTTCTCGTCCAGATCCTTCTTGGCCGCGCCGATCGAGCCGTTCCAGTAGATCGCCTGCGTGATCTCCTCGCCCACGTAGGTGAAGGCCGTCGTGGTGGCGCCTTCGGCCAGCACACCGGCCTCCAGCAGCGCGTCGATCCACATCTGCCAGTCTTCGCCGCCCATCACCGCCACGGTGCCGGCGATCTCTTCCGGCGTGGCTGGCTCGATCGTGGTCTCGGTGATCACTTCCTTGTCCGTGTCCAGCCCGCGCAGCGTGATCGGCGCGCCGATCGGCTTGAGCGTGGAGCTGATCACTTCACCGGTCTTCGGGTGCTTGCGGCGCGGCGCGGCCAGGCTGTAGACGACCTGGTCGACCTGTCCCAGGTCCTCACGGATCAGCGCGATGACCTTGGCCTTGACCTCGTCCGAGAACGCATCGCCGTTGACGCTCTTGGCGTACAGGCCGGCCTGGCCCGCGTACTTGTGGAATGCCGCCGAGTTGTACCACCCCGCCGTGCCCGGCTTGGTCTCCGTGCCCGGGCGTTCGAAGAACACGCCCAGCGTGGCCGCGCCGCTGCCGAAGGCCGCAGTGATGCGCGCCGCCAGGCCGTAGCCCGTGGACGCGCCCAGCACCAGCACGCGCTTGGGGCCGTTGGGCAGCTTCGGCTGTGCCTGGATGTAGTCGATCTGCTGCTTGACGGCGGCGTCGCAGCCAACCGGATGGGTAGTGACGCAGATGAAGCCGCGCACACGCGGTTTGATGACCATGGGGACCTCGGTAAGGACAGGCGCAGGCATGACCTGCGCATTGAAAGGGGGGGCGCGCGCCGTCGAGACGGCTGCGCGGAACGCATGGGATCGTAGTGCGGGCGGCGCCACAGCACAACCGACGGGTGGGTACGGAACCGGGCCGGAAAAAAGAAAAGGCCGCGTAGAACGCGGCCTTTTCAGAGGGCAGTGGCCAGCGGCCGGCGTGCTTACGGCCGGCGCGCGAGGGCCTCGACGTCCTTGGCCTTCGGCAGCAGGTCCTGCTTGCTCACGCGCAGGAAGCCGATGGTCAGCATGGGCACGGCCACCAGGATCGAGGACAGCACCACGATCACCGCACCCACCATGTGGGTTTCGGCCAGGCCTTCCAGCGAGGTGCCGCCGTACAGGTACAGGGCGAGTGCCGACAGGAAGAACATCACCGCGGTGATCACCGTACGCGACAGCGTCTGGTTGATCGAACGGTTCAGCACTTCCAGCGGGTCGGCACGCAGGCTGCGGAAGTTTTCGCGGACACGGTCGAACACCACGATGATGTCGTTGATGGCAAAGCCCATCACCGACAGCAGGCCGGCCAGCAGGTTCAGGTCGAACTCGCGGCCCATCAGGGACATGTAGGCCAGCGTCACCAGCAGGTCGAACAGCGCCACGATGCTGGCGGTCACCGCGAACTTCCACTCGAAACGGAAGCCGATGTAGATCAGGAAGCCGGCCAGCATGAAGATCGTGGCGTACAGGCCGTTCATGGCCAGATCCTTGCCGATCTGCGGGCCCACGAACTCGTTGCGCAGCAGCGTGGCCGGGTTCTCGGTGCTGGTGATTGCCTTGAGCACCGCGTCGCCGGTCGCCTTGTCCTCGGCACTGGCCGCACCGGTACCCGGTGCGTGTTCGCCGTGCGGGGCCAGGCGGATCAGCACGTCGGTGTTGCCACCGAAGCTCTGCACCTGGGTGCCCTCGAAGCCGTTGTCTTCCAGGCGCGAGCGGACCTGCTCGACGTCCACCGGACGATCGAAGCGCGCTTCGATCAGGGTGCCGCCGGTGAAGTCCAGCGCGAAGGTGAAGCCCTTGATGCCGATGATGGCAACCGAGGCCAGGAACACCGCGACGGTGACTGCCATGGCGACATGGCGCCAGCGCATGAAGTCGATCTTGGTGTCGTTCGGGAGGATATGCAGCGGAAACAGTTTCATTGTGCGAGTCGTCCCGTCAGATGGCCACGTTCTGGAGCTTCTTGCGACGACCGTAGATCAGCGTCGCCATGGCGCGCGACACGGTGATCGCGGTGAACATCGAGGCGAAAATACCGATGATCATGGTCAGCGCGAAGCCCTTCAGCGGGCCCGTGCCGAACGCGAACAGCGCCACGCCCACGATCAGGCCGGTCAGGTTGGCGTCCAGGATGGTGCCGCTGGCGCGCTCATAACCGGTCACGATCGCGGTCTTGCCCGGCACGCCGGCACGCAGTTCCTCGCGGATGCGCTCGTTGATCAGCACGTTGGCGTCCACCGACAGGCCCACCGACAGCGCCAGGCCGGCGAAGCCCGGCAGGGTCATGGTGGCGCCGAACAGCGACATCACCGCGACCACGATCAGCAGGTTGAACAGCATCGCCACCGAGGTGATCAGGCCGAACATGCGGTAGTACACGGTGAAGAACACCAGGGTGAACATGAAGGCGTAGATCACCGCGGTGATGCCGCGCTCCACGTTCTCCGCACCCAGGCTCGGACCGACCACGCGCTCTTCCACGAAGTCCATCGGCGCGGCCAGCGAGCCGGACTTCAGCAGCTTGGCCAGGTCGTCGGCTTCTTTCTTCTCCAGGCCCGTGGTCTGGAAGTTCTTGCCGAACACGCCGTTGATGTTGGCCACCGAGATGACTTCCTCGTTGACCCGGAAGCTGCGCACTTCCTTGCCATCGACCAGGGTCACGGTCGGCACGCGCTCGGTGTACACCACCGCCATCGGCTTGCCGACGTTGGCGCTGGTGAAATCGAACATGCGCTGGCCGCCGACGCTGTTCAGCGTCACGCTGACCGACGGCGTACCGGTGGTGGCGTCGTTGACCGCCTGCGCCGCGACCATCTGGTCACCGGTGACGATCACGCGCTTGTTCAACAGGATCGGACCACCGCCGTCACGGCGCTGGTACACCTTGGCCTCCGGCGGGATGCGGCCGGTGTCGATCGCGTCCTGCGCGTTGCCATCGACCACCGCACGGTATTCCAGGGTGGCGGTCGCACCGATCATGCGCTTGGCTTCGGCGGTGTCCTGCACGCCCGGCAGCTGCACGACCACGCGGTCGGCACCCTGGCGCTGGATGATCGGCTCGGCCACGCCCAGCTGGTTGACGCGATTGCGCAGCGTGTTGATGTTCTGCTCGATCGCACCGTTGGTGATCTGGCTGAGCTCGGTTTCCGGGATGGTGACGGTGATGCGCTTGCCGGCCACGTCGTAGCCCAGGGTCGGCTGCGCCTTGGCCAGGGCCACGCGGGCGCGCTCCACGGCGGCATCGTCGGTGGACGGGCTGAGCGTGGCCACGATGGCGTTGTCCGGGCGGCGCTCGACCGACTGGAACGGTACGCGCGACTCACGCAGCGTGCCGCGCACGTCTTCGGCGTAGGCGTCCATGCGCTTGTCGACGGCTGCCTTCTGGTCCACCTGCAGCACGAAGTGCACGCCACCCTGCAGGTCCAGGCCCAGCACCATCGGGCGACCGCCCAGGCGCTGCAGCCAGTCCGGCACGGTCGAGGCCAGGTTCAGCGCCACCGTGTAGTTCTGGCCCACGCTGTCGCGCAGCTTCGCGCTCGCCGCGGCCTGCGTCTGCAGGTCAGGCAGGCGCACGATCAGGCTCTCGCCTTCCTTGTCCACACCGATCGGGGCGATGCCGGCGACCTTCAGGTCGGCCAGGACGCGCTCGCGAAGGGCGTCGTCGACCTGGCCGCCGCGGTTGGCGGTGATCTGGACGGCGGGGTCCTTCTGGTAGATGTTGGGCAGAGCGTACAGCGCGCTGAGCGCCAGTACGATCAGGATGACGACGTATTTCCAGCGTGGAAATTCAAGCATTGCCAGGTTCCTGCGCGGCGCCATTCCCGGCGCCGCGGTTGTGCTTCGGAAAGGGAGTGGCTCAGTTGGCCGACTTCAGGGTGCCGGTCGGCAGCACGTTGCCCACGGCGCCCTTCTGCACACGGATGTTCACGTTGTCGGCCACTTCGATGGTGACGAAGTTGTCGCCGATGCCCTTGACGGTGCCGGCGATGCCGCCGTTGGTCAGGACTTCGTCGCCGATCTTGATCTTCTCCAGCATCGCCTTGTGTTCTTTCTGGCGCTTCATCTGCGGCCGGATCATCAGGAAGTACATGATCGCGATCAGGATGATCGGGAACAGCAGCGTGGTCAGGCCCATGCCCTGCGGCTGGCCACCGGCGGCCTGGGCGTGTGCGGCGGGAATCAGGAAGGCGATCAGGTTCATGGTGTGTCCTTGGGTTGGGAGGCGCCCTTCCCACATGGGGTCGGGTGTCGCCGCGAAACAGGGGTCAGCCGCGAAGTATGCCACGGCCCCGGGACTTCGTCCTTGGGCCGTTTGGCAGGGTCCGCGCGCCGGATCGGTGCAGGCCCGCCGCTTACAGTGGCGGGGTGGCCATGCCCCGGGCCGCATAGAAGGACCCGCGGAAGGCCTCGAAGGTTCCCGCGGCGATGGCCGCGCGCATGTCGGCCATCAGCTTCTCGTAGTAATACAGGTTGTGGATGGTGCCCAGCATCGGCGCCAGCATCTCGTTGCAGCGGTCCAGGTGGCGCAGGTAGGAACGGGTGTAGCCGCTGGTGCACGCGTGGCAGCCGCAGCCGGGCTCGATGGTGTCCATGTCGCGCTCATAGCGGGCGTTGCGGATGCGCACGGTGCCGAACGAGGTGAAGTAGTGGCCGTTGCGGGCGTTGCGTGTCGGCATCACGCAATCGAACATGTCCACGCCACGGGCGACGCCTTCGACCAGGTCTTCCGGCCGGCCCACGCCCATCAGGTAGCGCGGCCGGTCGGCCGGCAGGATCGGGTGCATGTGGTCGAGCATGGCGTTGCGCTCATGTTCGGGCTCGCCCACGGCCAGGCCGCCGATCGCGTAGCCGTCGAAACCGATCTGCTGCAGGCCCTCGGCCGAGCGGCTGCGCAGGTCGTGGTGGACCCCGCCCTGGACGATGCCGAACAGCGCCGCGTCATTGCCCAGTTCATCGTGTGCGTTGCGGCTGCGCTGGGCCCAGCGCAGGCTGAGCTCCATCGAAGTGCGCGCGACCGGTTCGGTGGCCGGGTACGGGGTGCACTCGTCGAAGATCATCACGATGTCCGAATCGAGCACCTTCTGGATCTTCATGCTCTCTTCCGGGCCCAGGAACACCCGTGCACCGTCGGTGGGCGAGGCGAAGGTCACGCCCTGCTCGGTGATCTTGCGGCGGTGGGCCAGCGAGAACACCTGGAAACCGCCGGAGTCGGTGAGGATCGGGCCGTTCCAGCGCGCGAAGCCGTGCAGCCCGCCATGGTCGGCGATCACATCCAGGCCCGGGCGCAGATACAGGTGGAACGTGTTGCCCAGGATGATCTCGGCGCCCAGTGCGCGGATCTGCTCCGGCAGGATGCCCTTGACCGAACCATAGGTACCCACCGGCATGAACGCCGGGGTTTCCACCGTCCCGCGCGGGAAGGTCAGGCGGCCGCGACGGGCACGCCCGTCGGTGGTCTGGAGCTGGAACTGGAGTCGGGACATCTGGGCGGAATCGGGGCAAATAATCCTCGATTATCGCCTAAATCCGACCACGGCGCTGCTGAACCCGAAGAGACCCCGCGCACCTGTAGGGCCACGCCCTGCGTGGCTGCGAAACCCCGTCGACGGCTCCAGCCCCGCAGGATGTGGCGCTACGCCGGTCAGCCGGCGCTACGGCTGCGGAAACAACAGCATGGCGTCGCCGTAGCTGAAGAACCGGTACTTTTCCGCAATGGCCGCGCGATACGCCTCGAACACCCGTTCCTGCCCGGCGAAGGCCGAAATCATCATCAACAAGGTGCTTTCGGGCAGGTGGAAATTGGTGATCATCGCGTCCACGCTGCGGATCCGGTACCCCGGCGTGATGAAGATCTGGGTTTCACCCGCATACGGCAGCAGCTCGCCCTCGCGCATGGCGCTTTCCAGCGCGCGGACCACCGTGGTGCCGACCCCGATCACCCGCCCACCGGCCTCGCGCGTGCGGCGCACCTGCTGGACCAGCTCCGCGCCCACGTTCAGCCACTCGCGGTGCATCACGTGATCCTTCAGATCGTCCGCCCGCACCGGCTGGAAGGTCCCGGCACCGACGTGCAGCGTGACATGACCGAACGCCACCCCCTGCCCCTTCAGCGCCGCCAGCAGCGCTTCATCGAAATGCAGGCCGGCCGTCGGCGCCGCCACCGCCCCCACTTCGCGGGCGAACACGGTCTGGTAACGCTCGCGGTCGTCCAGCCCCGGCTCCCGCTGGATGTACGGCGGCAGCGGCAGCCGGCCAGCGTGCAGCAGCCACTGTTCCAGCGCTTCGGGCACGTGGAACTGCAGGACGTAGAACTCGCCGTCGCGGCCCAGCACCTCGGCCTCGCCGCCGGCATCCAGGGCGATCCGGCTGCCCGGCTTCGGCGATTTGCTGGCGCCAACCTGGGCGCGGGCCTGCTGGCCACCGAGCAGTCGCTCGATCAGGATCTCGACCCGGCCGCCGCTGGCCTTCTGCCCGAACAGACGCGCCGGAATCACCCGGGTGTCGTTGAACACCAGCAGGTCGCCGGCGTTCAGCAGTGCCGGCAGGTCGCGCACCTGGCGGTGTTCGAAGGCGGCCGGGGCCGGCGGCACCACCATCAGGCGACTGGCCGAGCGCTCGGCGAGCGGGGCCTGGGCGATCAGTTCAGCGGGCAGGTCGTAATGGAAATCGGACTTCTTCAAGGGAGCGCACGGCAACATGTCGACAATGTCGCGCATTGTACGACTGGCTCCCGGTGGCAATACGAACGGCACCGAACGTCGGGCAAAATGCTGCTCTGCAGCAGTTTTTCGCGGGGTTATCGCGCGAAAAACCGCGTGCTAGCATCCAAGCGGAAGTCTGATGCACGAGCCGCATTGCCCCAAGCGCGCGCCCAGGTCGCGCGTTTTGCATTCTGCGCCGTGCCGCCAATCGTTTCAGGAGATCTGCAATGCGCTTCATCGAACGCCTCGCCCCCCTGCGCGCCCAGCCCGGCACCCGCCTCACGGCCGGACTGGATGACGCCACCCTTGAACGCCTGGCCGCCGGCCACCCGCAGCTGGTTGCCGCCGTCGAGGCCGCCGCCGCCGAATTCGACCGGGTGCACGCCGACATTTCCGACCTGCTGGCGCTGGACGAGCGCGCCCAGATCGACGCGATGCAGGACGGCTTCGTCAATTTCTATGCCGACGACGCGGTGACGCCTTACGTCGCACTCGCCGCGCGCGGCCCCTGGGTGGTGACCCTGAAGGGCGCGGTCCTGTATGACGCCGGTGGCTACGGCATGCTCGGCTTCGGCCACACCCCGCAGCCGGTGCTGGACGCCATGGCCGCCCCGCAGGTGATGGCCAACGTGATGACCCCCAGCCTGTCGCAGCACCGGTTCATCCAGGCGCTGCGCCGCGAGATCGGCCACCGTCGCGGCGGCTGCCCGTACGCCCGCTTCATGTGCCTGAACTCCGGCTCGGAGGCCGTGGGGCTGGCCGCGCGCATCGCCGATGTCAACGCCAAACTGCAGACCGACCCGGGTGCGCGCCATGCCGGTGCGAAGATCAAGCGGGTAGTCGTCAAGGGCAGCTTCCACGGTCGCACCGACCGCCCGGGGCTGTACTCCGATTCCAGCCGCAAGACCTACATGCAGCACCTGGCGAGCTATCGCGGCGAAGACACCGTGATCGCCATCGCCCCGTACGACGAGGACGCCCTGAAGCGGGTGTTCGCCGAGGCCGAACAGAACCACTGGTTCATCGAAGCGGTGTTCCTGGAACCGGTGATGGGCGAAGGCGACCCCGGTCGCGCCGTGCCGCCGTCGTTCTATGCGCTTGCCCGGGAGCTGACCCGCCAGCATGGCAGCCTGCTGCTGCTCGACTCGATCCAGGCCGGCCTGCGCGCGCACGGGGTGCTGTCGATCGTGGACTACCCCGGCTTCGAAGGCCTGGACGCGCCGGACATGGAAACCTACTCCAAGGCCCTGAACGCGGCGCAGTTCCCGCTGTCGGTACTGGCCGTCACCGAACATGCCGCGCAGCTGTACCGCAAGGGCATCTACGGCAACACCATGACCTCCAACCCGCGGGCGCTGGATGTGGCCTGCGCCACGCTCGCCCTGCTCACCCCGCAGGTACGCGAGAACATCCGCGTGCGTGGCGCGGAAGCCGTGCGCAAGCTGGAACAGCTCAAGGCCGATCTAGGCGGGCTGATCACCAAGGTGCAGGGCACCGGCCTGCTCTTCTCCTGCGAACTGGCCCCGCAGTTCAAGTGCTACGGCGCCCATTCCACCGAGGAATGGCTGCGCAACCACGGCATCAACGTCATCCACGGCGGCGAGAATTCCCTGCGCTTCACCCCGCACTTCGGCATGGACAGCGAAGAGCTGGACCTGCTGGTAGGCCTGGTAGGCCGCGCCCTGAAGGAAGGCCCCCAACGCCAACAGACGCAGGCCGCCTGACGTATCCGAACCTTCGAACGTTCGCCCCTGACGTATCCAAATCTTCGAACGTTCGCCCCTGACGTATCCGAATCTTCGAACGTTCGCCCCGACGTATCCGGATCTTCGAACGTTCGCCCCTAACGTATCCGGATCTTCGAACGTTCGCCCCTGACGTATCCGGATCTTCGAACGTTCGCCAGCAATTCGTAGCGCCGACTGTTAGTCGGCGACCGCGCGCAGCGCGGCCCAACCATCCGAAGGCGCACCCCCACGGCGCCAGCGATGGCCTCCAACGCTGACCCCATCCGAAGCCCTCCGTCAGCCATCCACAACGCCGGAACGAAGCGCCCCCAAGGCCCCCTCGCGCCCGGCCATGCGATAATCCCCCCCTGCACCACCGAAACCACCCCGTCACGAAACCGGCACACCGGTGATCAACGGGGCGTTTTCGTTTCAGTTTCAGCTTCCGCTTCCGCTTCAGCTCTTTCGAACACAGGAACATCCGATGAAGTCGATCTGCGTCTACTGCGGCTCCAACGCCGGCAGCAAGCCCCTCTACACCGAACGCGCCATCGCCCTGGGCGACCGCATCGCCCGCGACGGCCTGCGCCTGGTCTACGGCGGCGGCAACGTCGGGCTGATGGGCACCGTGGCCAATGCCGTGCTGGACGGTGGCGGTGAAGTCACCGGCGTCATTCCGCAGCAGCTGGCCGACTGGGAAGTCGCCCACCGCGGCCTGACCGAACTGGAGATCGTGGGCTCCATGCACGAACGCAAGTCGCGCATGTTCGACCTGTCCGACGCCTTCGTCGCGCTGCCGGGCGGCTTCGGCACCATGGAAGAAATCTTCGAAATGCTCACCTGGCGCCAGCTCGGCATCGGCAACAAACCCTGCGCCTTCCTCGACGTGGACGGGTTCTACGCGCCGCTGATCGGCATGATCGACCGGATGGTGGAAGAACGCTTCCTGCACCCGGACCAGCGCGCCGACCTCTGGTACGGCTCGGACATCGATGCGATGCTGGGCTGGATGCGCGCGTATGAGCCGGCGCAGGCCTCCAAATGGATCGACGAGAAGCGCCGCACCGCGCTGCGTTGAGCGCCCGGGCAGCCGAAGAGCGGGGCTCTGCCCCGCCGCGCGCCCTCACCCGGTGACGAACGTCTCCATCGGCGCCGGGCGACCCAGCAGGTAGCCCTGCCCGTAGTCGCAGCCCAGCTGCAGCAGGGTTTCACGCTGGGCCATGTTCTCGATGCCCTCGCCCACCGTTTCGATCCCCAGCGTGCGCGCCAGAGAGAGCACGCCCTGCACCAGCGCATAGGTGCTCTGCAGGTCCTGGCCATGCAGGCCGGCGATGAAGCTCTGGTCGATCTTCAGCGTGGAAATCGGGAACCGGTGCAGATAGGACAGTGCCGAGAACCCGGTGCCGAAATCGTCCAGCTGCACCAGCACCCCGCGTTCGCGCAGCGTCTGCAGGATCCGCAGCGTGCGCGGACCGTCGTCGAGCAGGGCCACTTCGGTGATCTCCAGGCGCAGCCGGCGCGGATCGGCGCCCGCCGCTTCGATCAGGCCGAACAGGCGTGCGCTGAAATCGGCCGAACGGAAGTGGCGCGGGGACACGTTGACCGACAGGTAGCCCTGCCCGCCGCGGGCGAGCTGGCCAATGACCTCCTCGTACAGCAGCCAGTCCACCTGCTCGATCAGGCCGCTTTCCTCGCCCAGATCGAGAAAGGCGCTGGGCAACAGCAGGCCGCGCCGTTCATGCTTCCAGCGCAGCAGCGCTTCGTAGCCCACCACCTGGCCGTTGTCCAGGCGCACGATCGGCTGGTAGTACGGAAGGAAATCGCGGTTGTTGATCGCACGCCGCAGATCCGCTTCCAGGTCCAGGCTGCGCAGCGCCTCTTCGCGCATCGCTTCATCAAATACGGCCCATCGGTCCTTGCCCTGAGCCTTGGCGCGGTACATGGCCGCGTCGGCGTCGCGCACCATTTCCTCGCCGTTGCGGTAGCGCGGGCTCCACATGGCAATGCCCAGGCTGCCCGAGGGGAACAGTTCGCGCCCCTTCACCCACATCGATTCTTCCAGGGCCACCAGCATGCGCTGCGAAAAGTCGCGCGCCGACTCCAGCCCGTGCTCGCACTCCAGCAGGATCGCGAACTCGTCGCCGCCCAGCCGGGCCACCACGTCGTCACCGCCCAGCATCGAGACGATGCGCTTGGCGACCTCCACCAGCATCTGGTCGCCCGCCGCGTGGCCGATGCTGTCATTGACCAGTTTGAAGCGGTCCAGGTCCAGGAACAGCACCGCGAAGCGCAGGCCGTCGCGTGAGCGGGCGCGGGCAATGGCGTCTTCCAGGCGGTCCAGCAGGTGCGCCCGGTTGGGCAGGCCGGTCAGCGCGTCATGCAGGGCCTGATGGGTCAGGCGCTGTTCGGCGCGAAGGCGTTCGCCGATCTGGCCGAGCAGTTTGTCGTTCACCTCGGCCAGTTCGCGGGTGCGTTCCTCGACCCGCTTCTCCAGCTCGGCGTGCGCGTTGCGTAGCCGTTCCTGGTCGCGCTGGCGGGCCAGACCGTTGCCGATGTTCTGCGCAACGAACGTCAACAACCGCTGGTCGTGCGCGGTGAAACTGATGTCCGGGGAGTAGCTCTGCACCACGATGACGCCGACCACATCGTCGTCGCTCAGCAGCGGCACGCCCAGCCAGCAATGCGAGCGGGCGCCGAATTCGTTCACGCTGCCGGCGGCGCGCAGCGCATCGATGTGCTCCCGCGAGGCCAGCAACGGCTGGCGATTGCGCACGATGTACTCGGTCAGGCCCTTGCTGAACGGACGCGCGGCGCGGGCCGGGTTGTGTTCGTCCACCGAGTACACGAACTCCAGCCCATCGCCGGTTTCATCGACCAGGGCGATATAGAAATTGCGCGCGTCCAGCAGCGTGCCGACCACGCCGTGCACCTGCACGTAGAACTGCGCCAGGCTTTCCGCGCTCATCGCCATTTCGGCGATGTTGAACAGGGCCAGCTGCAGTTTCTCGGCACGACGGCGTTCGATCACTTCGTCCTGCAGGCTGTGGTTGGCGCGCTGCAGTTCAAGGGTGCGCCGTTCCACCTGGCGCTCCAGCTGTACCTGGGCCTGGCGCCGGTCCATCGCGGTGAGGATGTGCTGGGCAACGTAGCCCAGCAGGGTGCGGTCGGCTTCGTTGTAGCGCACCCGCTGTTCATAGCTCTGCACCACGATCGCACCGCAGACGCGGCCATCGCGCAGCATCGGCACGCCCAGCCAGTCCAGGCTTTCCGGTCCGCGGCTGGGATCGTATTCGTCGCTCATCACCGCCAGCAGTTCGCTGGAGGGACCGCTCAGCGGCTGCCCGTGGCGCAGCAGCGCGAACGTGAGGCTGCGCGGCATCTCGTGTTCTTCGTAGCTGCGGTCGGGGTCGGCCACGAAGCTGTCGCGCTGGTCGGCGAAGTAGAGAAAACGGATCCGCCGCCGCACATCGTCGTACTCGACGATGTAGCAGTTCTGCGCATACATCAGCGAGTTGAGCACGCGGTGGAAGTGCCGCAGCATCTCGGTCATTTCCAGATCGGCGCCGGCCAGGTCGGCGATCTCGTACAGCGCCTGCTGCAGCCGCTTGGAGGTTTCCAGCGAGCGGATCTGCTCGCGTTGCCGGGCCAGCGCCAGGGCGTCCTGCAGGCCACTGCGCGCCACTCCCCACCAGGCATCCGGCGGGCTGGCGTCGCCGGCAAGCTGCACATGGATCACCAGCTCGCCGCCCTGATGCTGCCAGCGGTACAGCGCGCCATCGCCGGGGCCGTTGGACGGCGCGCCCAGCAGGGCATCCAGCAACGCCGGGTCCGGCTCGGCGGCCAGCGGATGGCAGAGGCAGCCATCGCCAAGCGCAGCGTCGGACCAGCCCAGGGTGAGCCGGGCACCGGCCGGCAACAGCGCGCACAGCGTCCGTGCCAGCGCTGCGGGCACCGCTGCACCAAGGTCCATCTGGCCTGAAGTCGTCACTGCCTGGCTGGACAACATGTTCATCTCTCTGACACCGGAACCCCGGCGCCTCCCCTGTCCGCCGAGCATAGCGCGCCCACCGGGGGGCAATGGAAGCCCTCGACCCCATTGCCGGCCGTCGGACGTTGATCGGAGGGTGTGATGCTTACGACCCTGCCCTGATGACCGCCCCCGTTCCCGCCGCGCGCCGCTATGCGCCAGCCCATTCAGCGCTTACCCTGTGCGCCGTGGATACCGCCGCGCTGCCAACCGACGAATCGCTGATGCTGGCCTGGGCTGGCGGCGACCTGCCGGCCTTCGAAACGCTGTATGCACGGCATCGCAACCGCCTGTACAGCTTCCTGCTGCGCCAGCTGCGCGACGCCGCACTGGCCGACGAAATGTTCCAGGATGTCTGGCAGCGGGTGATCGCCGCGCGCGCCGGCTGGCAGCCCGACGCGGCGTTCACCACCTGGCTGTTCCGCATTGCCCATAATCGCCTGAACGATCACTGGCGGGCAGCGCGCCACCGGCCTGCGGCGCCGGGCGATGCCGATGAACGGGTGGCGCGGATGAGCGATCAGCGCACCCCGGAAACCCAGCTGTCCGACTTCGAACAGCGACGCCGGCTGCAGCTGGCCATGCAGCAGCTGCCCGATGAGCAGCGCGCCGTGCTGCAGTTGCGGCTGGAGCAGGAGCTGAGCCTGGACGACATCGCGCAGATCACCGGCGTTGGTCGGGAGACCGTGAAATCGCGGCTGCGCTACGCGATGGACAAGCTGCGCGCGGAGTTGAGCCCATGAACCGACCCGATCCGTTGACGCCCGAAGAACGCGAACTGGCCCGTCTGCTCGGCCGGCCGGCGTCCAGCGCACCCTCTTCCAGCGTGGACGCGGCGGTGCTCGCCGCAGCCCGCGCTGCCGTGCAAACCGCAGGCGCAGGCCCGGCGGCTGACGCACCGGCGGCCGCGCCACCGTTGCGGCGGCGCTCTCGGGCTCCGGCAGCGTTGGGGCTGGCCGCCTCCCTGGTGTTCGCGGTGGGCATCGCATGGCAGCTCAAGCCCGAATCGCCCCCGCCGGCCGCGCCCGCACCGGTAGCGGCCGAGGTCACCGGCGACAGTTCCGCGGCCGCAAGCGCCGATGCCGCTCCTGACACAGCAGCGGCCCGCAGGCAGGCACCGGCCGAGGCGGCTGCACCCGACGCGCCCCCCGCGCCGGCGCGCGCCGCGGCAACGCCACGCCAGCCATCCATGGTGCCTGTGCCGCCTGCCCCGTCCGCGCCGCCGGCCCCCATGGCAGCACCGGCGGCCCTTCCGCCACCGCCGCCTGCCCCGATGGCAGCACCGTCGCTGCAGAGCCAGGCGGAGGAGATCGCGCAGGCGCCCACGCTCGACAGCGCGAAGGTGAGCGGCAGCCAGTCCACAGGGTCGCAGGAGCGCAGCGCGCGCCGTGCTCCCGGGGTAATGCGTCGCGCTGCGCCGGCCCCGGCCACTGCCCAGGGCGCCCTGGTGTCGTCCGATGCGCTGAGCCTGGCGGTCGATGCCGACGCCGCATTGCCACGCCGGCAGTGGATCAAGCGCATCCGCGAGCGACGCGATGCCGGCGATCTGGACACTGCCCGCGCCAGCCTGGAACGGTACCTGGAGCATTACCCGGAAGCGCGCATTCCGCGCGACCTGCGCCAGCTGCTCGACCCCTGACCCGCGCGGTATCGCGGCATCCGCTCTAGAATGGGCAGGATGCCCGATACGCTTGCTACCGCCGTCAGCCACAGCCTGGACATCAAACACAGCCGCTTCGTCGCGCACGCCGCGCCCATCGCCGCGGCGGCCGACGCGCTTGCCTTCCTGCAGGACGTTGCGGTGGCCGATGCCACCCACAACTGCTGGGCCTACCGACACGGCAACGAGTACCGCTCCAGTGACGACGGCGAACCGGCCGGTACCGCCGGCCGGCCGATTCTTGCCGCCATCGATGGCCAGGGCTTCGACCGCATCGTGGTGGTGGTGATCCGCTGGTACGGCGGCATCAAGCTCGGTGCCGGCGGGCTGGTGCGTGCCTACGGCGGCACCGCCGCCGAATGCCTGCGCACCGCGCCACGGCTGCCGCTGGTGGCCCAGGCCGAGCTCACCGTGCTGGCCGGCTTCGAGGATCTGGGTACGCTGCATGCGGCCCTGGCCACGCACGCGGCCGAGAAGCTGGACGAATCCTTTACCGCCGACGGGGTGGCACTGCACGTGCGCCTGCCCGCCGACCAGGTCCCCCCGTTGAAAATCCGCCTCCGCGACGCCACCCGTGATCGTATCCGGGTGCAGACACGCACCGACCCAGGCTTTTCCCATGACTGATTCCCAGACCCCCGCGCCGCCTCCGTCTGCGCCCGCCCTGCGCCGCCTTGGCAGCCTGGGAACGCTGTGGCCGTTCGTGCGCCGGCATGCCGGCCTGTTTTCGGCCTGGCTGGTAGCGCTGGCGGTGTCTTCGGCGGCCACGCTCAGCCTGCCGCCGGCGGTGAAGCAGATGATCGATCATGGGTTCAACAGCAACGGGCAGATCAATCGCGCCTTCGCGCTGCTGTTCCTGGTCGCGGTGGTGTTGGCGCTGGCCACGGCCGCGCGCTTCTTCTTCGTGTCGCTGCTCGGCGAAAAGGTCGTCGCCGACCTGCGCAGCCGCCTGTATGCCCACCTGATCTCGCTGGGTGCCGGTTTCCATGACCGCAGCCGCAGCGGCGAACTGGTCTCGCGCCTGACCGCCGACAGCGAGCTGCTGCGCAGCGTGATCGGCTCGACCATGTCGGTGGCCCTGCGCAGCAGCGTCACCGTGGTCGGCAGCCTGGTCATGCTGTTCGTGACCAGCCCGCGTCTGGCGGCGTGGTCGCTGGTCGGCATTCCCTTGGCCGTGCTGCCCATCATCATCGGCGCGCGGCGCCTGCGTGGCATTTCGCGCGCCAGCCAGGACCGTATCGCCGATGCCAACAGCCTTGCCGCCGAAACCCTGGGCGCGGTGCGCACCGTGCAGGCGCATGCGCGCGAGCCCTACGAGCGCAGCCGCTTCAACGCTGCACTGGCCGAATCGATCCGCGCGGCGCGGCGGCGCATCGGCGCGCAGTCGCTGGTCACCGCCACCGCCATCGTGCTGGTGTTCGGGGCAATCGTAGGGGTGCTGTGGCTCGGCGCGCACGATGTCATCGACGGGCGCATGAGCGCCGGCACGCTGGGCCAGTTCGTGCTGTACGCGCTGATCGGCGGCGGCTCGGTGGGCGCACTGGCGGAAGTGTGGAATGAGCTGCAGCGTGCGTCCGGCGGCATGGGCCGGATTGCGGAGCTGCTGCAGGAAGACATCGAAATCACCACCCCGGCCGATCCCGTGCCGCTGCCGCAGCCGCTGCGGGGCGAGATCCGCTTCGAGGATGTGGTGTTCCACTATCCGCAACGCCCCGACACTGCGGCGCTGGACCATTTCGACCTGCATGTGCGTCCCGGCGAAACCGTGGCGCTGGTCGGCCCTTCCGGTGCAGGCAAGAGCACGGTGCTGTCGATGCTGCTGCGCTTCCATGATCCGGCGGCCGGCAGCGTCCAGGTGGATGGTGTGGACGTGCGCCGGGTCGACCCGGCACAGCTGCGCGCACAGATGGCGCTGGTGCCGCAGCAGCCCACGCTGTTTGCCAGCAGCGCGCTGGACAACATCCGCTATGGACGGCTCGAGGCAAGCAACGAAGAGGTGCAGCGCGCAGCGGAAGCGGCCGAGGCCGACGAGTTCCTGCAGGCGCTGCCGGACGGTTACCTCAGCGAGCTGGGCGAGCGCGGCGCGCGCCTGTCCGGCGGCCAGCAGCAGCGCATCGCGATCGCGCGGGCATTGCTCAAGGACGCCCCGATCCTGCTGCTGGACGAGGCCACCAGCGCGCTGGATGCACAGAGCGAGCGCGCGGTGCAGCAGGCACTGGAGCGGTTGATGGCCGGGCGTACCACGCTGGTGATCGCGCATCGCCTGGCAACCGTGCTCAAGGCCGACCGCATCGTGGTGATGGACCACGGCCGCATCGTGGCGCAGGGCACGCATGCGCAGCTGCTGGCCGAAGGCGGACTGTACGCTGAACTGGCGAAGCTGCAGTTCATCGATTGATGACGCACCGCTAACGCGTGCGGTTGCATGGTGGCAGCGCCCCATGACCCCGCTGAAGGAGGTGCTGCATGTCGTTCCGTCAGTTTCCCGCCACCGACGCCAACGGTGAGGACTACATCGTCATCGAGTTCAAGGATGAGCAGGCCGGCACGCCGGACTCCGCAGCCGATCCCCATGTGCGCTATGAGCTGGCCGATGGGCGGCATCTGGTGCGCGATGGCCGCCTGTTCCGTACCAGCGGTGGTGAGCTTACGTTGACCGTGTGATGTGTGCCGACCAACGGTCGACACCTGCCGGGCGTGGACCGATCCACGCGGACTGGTCAATTAATCGCCACCCATCTTGACAGCCTTGTGGGCCGGGGGCTGTGCCCGCTTATCCACATGCTTGTCCGCATTTCATCCACACCCCCTGTGGATGAATGCGCAGCACCTGGGTCAGCGCGGAAGCACCCGGCCGATGCCGATGGCGTCGATCTCCACCGCAGCGCGCTGCATCGCCTGCAGGTCGCTTCCGGGCACGAAACCCATCCGGAAATGCACTTCACCACCCGGGGTACGCGAGGAATGGATCGACGCCAGGCTGACGCCATGCCGCTCGAAGACATGCAGAAGTTCGCGCAGCGAGCCCGGGCGGTCTTCCGGCAGATGCACGCTGATCGCATTGCGCTCGGTCAGGTCGGCCAGCAGATACCCCACCCGTTCGAAGGTGTAGTTGCCGTCGGCGAGCAGGGACTCGCCTTGGTGCACGCGGTTGTCCAGCAGCAGCTGCTGGCGGAAGGCAGCGCGTGCCGCATCGTCCCCCTGCGCGACCTGCGCACGCAGGCGCTGCAGCTGCCCAACCAAGCGGTCCAGCATCGGCGCCACATGCGGGTTGCCGAACTGGATATCTTCGTAGATCGCCGGATTCAGCGACAGGATCCGCGCGATGATGGCGGTATCCAGTTCGAACGATGCCGAGCGGTAGGGCATCAGCTCGGCCAGCGGGCCGAGCAACGGCGCGTATTCGCGCAGCACGCCCGCCTGGGCCAGGTGGGTGGCGTGCACCATCGCCTGCACCAGCGCCATCACCTGGTCGTGGTGTTCGGGCGTGGCGCGCACGCACTCGGCTTCCAGCGCTGCGCACAGGCCGTCCACCCACGGCTGCCACGCCGACAGACGGGCCTCGCAGACCACCATCACCCTGCCCTTCAGCGTCGGCGCCTTGGGCGGTGCGGTCATCGGGTGCAGACCCACCACTTCAGCCTGCGAGCGCAGCATGGCGGCAACCGGCCCGCTCTTGACCGAGGTCACGTCCAGCCACAGGCGACCGGCCTCACGGCCCGCCGAACGGGCCACGTACTCGGCGATCAGTGCCGGTGTGTACCGGATCGGCGCGGAGAACAGCAGCACCTCGGCGCGCTCCAGGAGGGTGTCGGGGTCGTGGGAATGGGGATCGGCCGGGTCGTGGCCGATCACCTCCAGGCCCAGCCGCTGCTCCAGGAACGTGCGCAGCCAGCGCCCATAGGCGCCGGCGCTGCCGACGATGCCGACAACCGGACGCAGGCTCACGCCAGCCGCTCGGCGCGAAAGCGATGCGGCTGCGCCAACGCGGCCGGCGCGGCGGCGAGCACATCGAACTCTTCGTGGTCGTTGGCCAGGGTGGCTTCCAGCGCGGCATGCACGCCGGAGATCGAACGCGACAGCGCCTGCTCGAAGCGCTCACCGCGCAGCAGGAACGCAACCAACAGAGACATCAGCACATCCCCGGTACCGGCCACGTCCACAGGCAGGTGCGGCGACGACCAGCGCCAGACCGCATCGCGGCTGACCGCCAGGGTGACCAGTTCGCCCGGATCGCCGCCCACGCTGTGGGCCAGCACCCATTCCGGCCCACGTGCCAGCAGCGCCTGCGAGGCGGCGATGGCATCGGCTTCAGCAAGGCTGGGCAGGCCGGTCAAGCGGCCGAGTTCGAAGGCATTGGGGGTGACCAGCCACGCATGCGGCAGCAGGCGCTCGGCGAAAATGGTTTCCAGCCCCGGCTCGACGTAGGGGCCGGTGTGGGTATCGCCGATCACCGGGTCCAGGCAGTAGCGCAGCTGCGGTGAAGCCGGCAGCATGGTGTCCAGCCAGTCGGCGAACGCGGCACCGTTGCCGACGCTGCCGAAATAGCCCGAGACCAGCATCTTCGCGCGCGCCGGCAGACCGCGTTCGGTTGCCCCCAGCAGCAGGTCGGCGAACCAGTCCGAGGGCAGCACGCGGCCGCGCGTGGTGGGATAGAACGGCGCATTGCTCAGCAGCGTGGTGGGCACTTCGGCCACGCGCACGCCCAGCGCGCGCAGCGGTGGTACTGCCGCGCTGTTGCCGGCGTGGCCGTAGACCAGCTGCGACTGGACCGATATGACGTCGACTGGCGACGGACCGTCCGGGCGCTGGCGGCGTCCATGGACCAGGTGGCTTTCCAGGGAATCGTTCATGGCGCATTTTAGAGCGTACCGACCCGTGGTCGGTACCTGCCAGGTGAATCGCGCCCCACCAGGCGGATCGGGCAAAAAAAACGCCGGGACGTACCCGGCGTTTCGTTACCGATGGAACCACCCCGATTACGAGGTCATCCGGTCCCAGAACCCCTTGACGCCGTCGATGAAGGTCGCCGACTTCGGGGAATGTTTGCGCGCTTCCTCGCCGGTGAAGGTGGTCTCGAACTGCTCGAGCAGCTTGCGCTGTTCGGCGGTCAGGTTGACCGGGGTCTCCACCACGACACGGCAGTACAGGTCGCCTTCGCTGCGGCTGCGCACCGAACGCACACCCTTGCCGCGCAGACGGAACAGCTTGCCGGTCTGGGTTTCGGCCGGAATGCGGATTTCCGCGTACCCGCCCAGGGTCGCCACGCGCACGGTGTCGCCCAGCGCGGCCTGCGAAATGCGGATCGGCACTTCGCAGTGCAGGTCGTCGCCATCGCGCTGGAAGATCGCGTGCTCGCGCACGCGCACTTCCACGTACAGATCGCCCGGCGGCGTGCCGGCCGGACCGGCTTCACCCTCGCCCGCCAGGCGGATGCGGTCGCCGGTGTCGACGCCCGCAGGCACCTTGACCGACAACACCTTGTCTTCCTCCACACGACCATTGCCGTGGCAGGTCTTGCAGGGCGTCTGGATGATCTGGCCGCGGCCGTTGCAATTGTGGCAGGCCTGCTGCATGGCGAAGATGCCCCGCTGGATGCGCACCTGGCCCTGCCCGCGGCACACGCTGCAGGTTTCGACCTTGCCATCCTCCGACCCGCTGCCGTGGCAGTCGTCGCACTCGGCCAGGGTCGGAATCTCGATGCGGCGCTCGATACCGCGCACCGCTTCTTCCAGATCCAGCTCCATCACGTAACCGATGTCGGCACCGCGACGCGCCTGGCGCGGACCACCGCCGGCACCGCCAAAGATGTTGCCGAAGATGTCGCCGAAGATGTCGCCCATGTCCGGGCCGCCCGGGCCGCCACCGCCGCCCATGCCGTGCTCGAACGCGGCGTGGCCGTGGGCGTCGTACATGCGGCGCTTGTTGGCGTCGGACAGGGTCTCGTAGGCCTCCTTGCACTCCTTGAACGAGGCTTCGGCAGCGCTGTCGCCCGGGTTGCGGTCCGGGTGGTACTTCATCGCGCAACGGCGATAGGACTTCTTCAGTTCTTCTTCGGTCGCAGTGCGGGAAACACCCAGCACTTCATAATAATCGCGCTTGCTCATGGCTTGAATCGGTATCCGGCAGTCGGGATTCATCCCCGACACGCCGGTCTGCGGCTGTCAGGTACTAAGGGAAACGACAACGGGACGTTGCCTGCGCAACGCCCCGTCGGCTGTCCGGATCAGGACTTCTTTTCGTCGTCCTTGACTTCGGTGAACTCGGCGTCGACCACGTCGTCGTGCGCGCCGCCGGCGTTGCCGGCACCGGCGTCGGCGCCCGGAGCGGCACCGCCCTGCTCGCCTGCGGCAGCGGCTGCGAACAGCGACTGGCCGGCTTCTTCCAGTACCTTCGACTTGGCTTCGATCTGCGCCTTGTCGTCGCCCTTCATCGCCGTTTCCAGATCGGCCAGGGCCGATTCGACCTTGCCGATCACCTCGCCACCGACCTTGCTGCCGTGTTCATTGATCGCGGTACGGGTACCGTGGATCAGCGCGTCGGCCTGGTTGCGGGCCTGGACCAGCTCATGGAACTTCTTGTCTTCTTCGCGGTTGGCTTCCGCGTCGGCGACCATGCGCGCGATCTCGTCCTCGGACAGACCCGAACCGGCCTTGATCTCGACCTTCTGTTCCTTGTTGGTCTTCTTGTCCTTGGCCGACACGTGCAGGATGCCGTTGGCGTCGATGTCGAAGGACACTTCCACCT
>Ga0209050_1000688_pt1 | contig 50791 bp, 51 predicted proteins | sample Araplavi_mTSA_r2_FD_184276 | JGI IMG/M metagenome (GOLD analysis project Ga0209050, IMG submission 184276) | Arabidopsis root microbial communities from North Carolina, USA - plate scrape MF_Cvi_mTSA_r2 (SPAdes) (version 2) | ecosystem: Host-associated > Plants > Roots > Endosphere | place: USA... | reverse complement strand
CCTTGCCAAGGACTGGGAAACCACCATCGCATCCTCCACGGCATGGGCGACGATAGCCTCTATCCGGATGCTTACCCGCAGAACTGCAAGGTATTGCTACGGTTGAAAAACTTCCGAGTCAGGCACTTACAAGATTGGCGGCGCCGACGCGGCATTCTGAGTCCTCCAGCACACCTCAAGGAGTTCTTGATGGCGAGCCACCAAATTGACCCGGGTTCCTTCGCGGTGCCTCACCGGCACTCCGTCTTGATTGCGAGGATGACCGTTGCCGACAGTCCGGGTTGGGCGACCCGCGATTCTTCTCAGGGCACGAATTCGCAATGGCAAACCTGCCGGCAAGAGCGTTCGCCCGGCTGCGTATCCGGAACACAAGGCCGGCTTGACTTCCCGCGGCCTCCACAGTCATGCCGGCGCAAAATCGATATCAGCGGCGGTTCGCGGTGATGTGCATCCCGGCTGCCGATGACGGCTTCGACAACCGCCGGCTGATGATGATGGGACTGGCCCGGCGCGGACTGCAAATTCTTATTACAGAACTTGGTCTCGACCTCTTTCGTCAGCCAGCCCTCGAGATGCTGTTCGAACTGTACAGCAAACCTGCCGATCAAACTCACTCGCTAACCGGTTTAAGCTCAGTGACGACCACATCCGAGCGGAACTCGCAAAGAATCGTTCATCGCATGGAAGAACTGACCTTGGTGGAAACGGTGCGTGACGCGACGGACGGCAGGAGAACGGTTGTCAGGCTTACCGATGCAGGGCGACAGGCAATCGAGGCATTCCTGGACGATTGGGCCTCCAGTGCCGAATTCAGGGCGATGGTCCGGCGCGAGACGGCAGCGCCGCAGGCCCGGGCTGAACTGGCAGGCGAGAGTTGATCTGAAGACTTGAACTTATCCGAGTTCGAAGGCAGAGTTGTTTTTGCAGCTGGCGTTGAGAGGCGGGTAACCGGCTGCAGGAAAAGCCTTCCACGCATGAACAGGCGCGTGACCGGGTAGGTCGCACGCAGGCACTGGAACGTAATGCCCGCCGCCGGTGGTGGCTCTGTCGTGCGAGTTTCTGATTGTTTTTCGGCCAGGCGCATGGTCCGCGCCGGCGATTGCATTGCATTTTAGAAGCAATGCTTCGGATTAAAGAGGAAGAGCGCCAAGGCGCTTCGAAAGCCCTGTTCGAAGACCGAAAGGCATTCGACAGTTTTTACCGTCGGGAGGCTCCGAAGTTGCTTCAATTCCTGAAGCGCAGGATCTGGATCGAAGAAGAGCGGGCCGATCTCGTGCAGGAGGCCTTTGCGCGCCTCGTCGCGGCCCGGTCATCCGCTGCCCAGGAGAACCCCGGTTCGTATGTGCAGGGTATTCTTCGCCATCTTTTGGCTGACCGCGCTCGTGCCTGGTCACGCTCGAGGGCGGCGCTCGCTGACGAGGTGGCGCTTCCACATCAACCTGAGATGCCGGATGCAGCCCTCGAACTGGCGCAAATGCAGGAGCAATATCGGATTGCAATTGATGCGCTTCCGGCAAAAACCCGAGAGGTTTTCCTGTTGCACCGGGCCGAGGACCTGCCTTATCGCCAGATAGCAGAGCGTTTGGGGATCAGCATAAGAACGGTGGAATGGCACGTGGCTCAAGCTGTCGTTCGCATTGGAAAGAGCGTGGCCGGTCATGACTGACGTTCCCCCAACCAGTGCTCGGCAGATCTCAGACACGCTCCTGGAGGAGGGCGCCATTTGGTTTGCCCGCATGCGAGGCCCCGATGCCGGCGATTTCCAGGAAGAGTTCGAGCAATGGCGGGCAGCTAGCTCGCTTCACCAGGCCGCCTACGAACGGGCCGGCGAGATATTTGCCGCGGGGCGGTTCCTGGCGGCCGAGCGCAAGTCCCAAACCCGTATTGCGAACGACAACGCCCGATCGGCGGGCGGTACATGGAAATGGCTTGCCGTCGCTGCTGTTGTCGGACTCGGTATCGCCCTGGTCGCCATGGGAATTCAGCAGCGCTCCATGGGAGTTGGCGGCGGCGCTGAAAGCCACCGGATCGCACAGTCTGGCGATAGCGGCGAGCAGCGGCAGCACGTCGGCGGAAACGGTCAGGCAGGGCCAGTTCGCCTTTCAGACGGCTCACTGGTCACTTTGCAGCCCGGGAGCATGGTCTCCCAGCACTTCAGCGCCGACCGGCGGGAATTGCGTCTCGAAAAGGGAGAGGCCCGCTTCGAGGTCGCTCACGAAGGACGCCCCTTCGTAGTCGAGGCCGGCGGCGGTATCGTTACGGCCCGCGGTACGATTTTCGATGTTCGTCTAGCCGAAGGACGCCAGGTTATAGTCAAACTCCTGCGCGGGGCAATCGACGTGGAACGTCCGAAGCAGGCGGACGGTGGCAGTTCGCCATTCTCGCGACTCTCGGCCGGCGAAAGCCTTTCCTTCCTTTCAAATGGCGCGCCAATCGGGCAGGCAATTTCGGCTGGAATTCCAGCTTCAATTCCGGCCCCCGTCGATTACGCAAGGCCACGCGAATTTGACCGAACACCGCTTACCGCGGTCCTGGCCGAAACGCGCGCGGCCTCGGGGGTGACGATTTTCGTTGCCGACGCAGGTCTCGGGCAAATGCGAGTCAGCGGCCGCTTCCGTGTCGATAACGGTCAGCAGGTCGCCGAGCGCCTTGCCGCGCTATTCGACCTGAAAGTGGAGCAGTCTGCTCCCGATCAAGTGACCTTGCGCCAGAAGAATTGAAAAAATTTTCGTTCAGACCCCGTAGTTCATCGAGCCACAGCGATGCCTCCTGAAAAATCCAGTCAAAATGACTGGATCCCTACAGGGGGGATCGAAGTGGTTCATAAGGGTAAAAGGGCAAAACGAGGCCTTCTTGAGGCGACGGCACTCGCATCGATACTGTTGAGTTCTCCGGCAGCGGCAGATCCCGCAGGCAAGCAGCATTACAATCTCGAAGCCGGCGCGCTTGGCGACGCACTCCAGGCCGTTAGCCGCCTTTCGGGTCGCGAAATCATCTTCAGTTCGGAAGCGGTCATGGGCCGACGTGCACCTCATCTCGAGGGAACGTACAGCGCGGACGAGGCAGTGCGTCGACTGCTTTCCGGTTCCGGACTGAAGGTGCAATACCGAAAGGATGTAATCCTGATCGGGGGGCGATCCGAGGCACCGGTCGAGGACGTTCCTCGATCGGTAGAGAGCCCTGAGATCCTGGTGACAGGTTCGCGTATCAAGGGCGCTCAACTTGCCTCTCCGCTCATGGTCCTGTCGCGGAAGGATATGATTATGGGCGGCCACACCGATCTCGGCGATGTAATCCGAAGCATCCCGCAGAATTCCGGAGCGGGCCAGAATCCGGGCCTGGCCTTCGGCATTCCCCAGGCGAACGGCGAAAACGTCGGTTCCGGCTCCACAATCAACCTGCGCGGCCTGGGGGCCGACTCCACCCTCGTGCTCCTCAACGGGCAAAGGGTCGTCTATGGCGGCTACCGCCAGGCCATCGACATCGACGCCATCCCGATGGAGGCCGTGGAGCGCCTTGAGATTCTGACCGACGGTGCTTCGGCTCTCTATGGTTCCGACGCGGTTGCGGGCGTAGCAAACGTCATCCTGCGCAAGGATTTCGAGGGGCTCAGGACCTCCGCCCGTCTCGGCAACTCGACGGAAGGGGGAATGCAATCCGTCATCCTGGGAGCCACGGCGGGTACACGATGGAATTCCGGCTCCGTCATGGCTACCTATCAGTTCTCCCGGAGCGAGGGGCTCGACGCAAGCGAGCGATCCTACACGCGCGATGTGAATCCGGGCCTGACGCTTTACCCCTACCTCAGGCGCCACAATGCACTCGTGAATGCCAGTCAGGAAATCGGCAATTCCGCCCATTTCGATCTGGCGGCGGTCTATAGCTGGCGCCGCGACGAACGCGGGTTTTCCGCTACCGCCGCAGCAAACTCACCGAGGTATCTCGTCGGAGGTGCTTCATGGATGCTGGCCTTCGCCCCATCACTCACCTGGGACGTCAGCAAGGATTGGTCCGTAACGCTCGCCGGTACCTACGGAATCGATCGTACGCGCTATTCTACCCAAGTCAGTACCGGCGGGGCATTCACCCCTACCCTTCAGGCCTGCTTCTGCAACACATCCTGGAGTGCGGAAGTCAACGCGCAGGGCAGCGCATTTGCCCTGCCTGCCGGAGATGCGAAGGTCGCGCTGGGTGGAGGTATCCGCAGCAACAGCCTGAGGGCAAAGCGGACCTTATCCTCGCCGCTCGACTTCGACGTGACGCAGGATGTCTACTATGCGTTCGGCGAAGTGAATGTGCCGCTTATCTCGCCCGATATGCAATTGACCGGCATCCGCAAGCTCAGTGCGACAGCGGCCGTGCGCTACGAATCCTACAGCGGACTGGAAAGCCTCGCGACACCCAAATTGGGGATCAATTACGTTCCTGTCGATGGACTGGAGATCAAGGCAACCTGGGGCAAAGCCTTCAAGGCGGCGACACTCTACCAGCGCTACAACAACCAGATCGCGGTCGTTCGCCTGGCAACGACTAGGGGCGGCGCAGGCTATCCCTCCGGATCGACAGTGCTCGACATCTCCGGGGGTCAGCCCGATCTGAAAGCCGAGCGCGCCGAAACCTGGACGGCGACCATTGCTGCTACCCCGGCAGCATTGCCCGGACTGCGCCTCGAGGCAGACGTTTTCTCAATTCGATACAGGAATCGGATCGCGACCCCCATCGCGGTTCCCGGGCAATCGCTTTCAAACCCGGCCTATGCCAGCCTGGTCACACTCAATCCGAGCGTTCCGCAGCTTGCAGCGGCAATCGAAGGCCGGGAGTTGCAGTTCAATTCGGTTGGCAGCTACGACCCGTCGAAAGTCGTCGCGATTATCGACAACCGCGTTGCGAACGTCGCCGCCCAGCAGGTCCGCGGTGTCGATATTTCGTTGCTCTACGGCCGGGATATGGGCCCTGCAGGCAGGATCGAGGCAAATCTCGCCGGGACCTATCTCGAAAGCAAGCAACAGGTCGTAGCCGGATCACCATACACCGAGCTTGCCGGAACGATCTACAATCCGCCAAACTGGCGTCTGCGGGGCGGTTTGTCCTGGGAGAAATCCGGAACCACCGTTACTGCGAGCGTCAACTACATCGGCGCACTCGACGATACGCGCTCCACACCGGCCGCTCAGATCGACGCCCAGACGACGGTCGATATCTCAATCCGTCACGAAACGAATGTCGATCACGGGATACTCAAAGGTGTCGACGTGATCTTCTCGGTGCAGAACCTGTTCGACAAGGCCCCGCCTTACAGCCGTTCGGCCTACATTGCCGATCCGCCCTACGACTCGGCTAACTATTCTGCGATCGGCCGGTTCGTAAGTTTGGGGGTCTTCAAGCAATGGTGACGCCAGCCCGATCTGTGCCAGCCAGAAGCCTAATAGCGCGCGTCAATCGGCGATGGCTGGCGTCGGCACTGGGACTAACGCTGCTCTCAGGCCTAGCGCCAGGCGCAGTCCATTCCACCACTACATCGGCTAGACCCCAAGTGTCGCTGACGGAAATAATCGAGACCGCCTCGATCGACGGCGTTTCGTTCTCCCCTGACGGGCGCTGGATTTCCTATCGCACGGTATCGCGTTCGGTCGACCTTAACCGCACCGCGCTGCAATGGCATGTCGTGGCGACCGACGGAAAGCAGACCATACCCCTCGGCGGTCCGTTGGAGCCCACCTGGGTCCCGATGTTCGATTCCGTCGAGGAAGCCGACCAGGTGTGGTCGCCTGCCAGCGATGCGATCTATATCCGCGGTTTGACCCCCGAGGGTGTGCAAGTGCTACGGCTGGGTCTGGATGGTACCCGGCGGCAAGTGACCCACGATGAGGCCGACGTCACATCCTTCGCACTGCGAAAAAACGGGGATGGGATAGACTACGTCGTACGCAATGCGCGCAGCACCATCGCCCTCGGGCAGGCCCGAGAGAAGGCGATGGGCATCCATTTCGATGGCGGGCTTTCGACCGAAGGCCTTCGGATTACCGACAACTTCAGCATAGGCGAGCGCGTCACGGCCTTGAGGTTCAGCGGCGACAGCGCCGCCGAGGAGGCTTTCGGAGGCCAGCCAAGAACGAAGTCGATCCTGTTCTCCGTGACAGAGCGTTCTCCAGCTCCGCCCCGGCAGGGCAGCAAAAGTCCTTATAAAAGCGACGATGGGACCGCGGGATCACGCAACTCGCTGGTGACCGTCCGCATCACTGATCGCGGAGCGCTGACACGATTTCAAGCTTCGCGGCGGCTTTACGTCGAGGCCGCGGATGCGTCAGGTGCGAGCCGCATCTGCTCCGCAGAGGTTTGCAGCGGAAGCATGCGAAGCCTGAAGGCTGCTTTTCTCGTGCCTGGTCGCAATGAGGTCGTCATCGCTTATGAGCGCGCGACATCGGGGCGAACCGTGCTCTATCGTTGGGACGTCGATACCGGCTCGGTCCGCAAGATCGCCGATCCCGGCGGATTGCTCGATGGCGGAGGTTTTCGGCGAACGCCCTGTGCTCAAAGCGGCGCACTGCTTGCCTGCGCATACTCAGGCCCGTCCACACCGCCGCGTGTGGTCACCATCAATCTCGAGACAGCGAAGATCGCAGCGCTGGCCAATCCCAACGCCGCGCTCGATGCACGCGATTTCGGGAAAACCCGGTTCCTGAGCTGGCGAGACGCAGAAGGCCGGGAAGGTACGGGCAAGCTCATACTTCCCAGCGCATTCTCCGGGCGGCTACCCCTGGTCATCACCACGAACAGTTGCTCGGGATTCCTGCGCGGCGGATCTTCCTATCTGATCTCCGAGCACGTTCTGGCCGCTCACGGCTTCGCGGCGCTTTGCATCAACACCAACGGCGACAACGAACTCGCGCCTCAATTCAACGAAAAAACGGCGGTTCTGGCACCGCACAAAGCGAGCCTCGCATCCTATCAGGCCGCAATCGCCCTGCTCGACCGCATGGGAATTATCGATCCGGACAGAGTGGGGATAGCCGGGCACAGTTTCAGCGCCAATGTCACCGCCTATGCCGTCAGCCATACCAGGCTCTTCAAGGCTGCAGTCCTCGGGGGAGCCATAACCATCGATCCCTGGGTATATCAGCTCACTACGGCAACCCCGGATTCCCGCCGCTCCGGCTTGTGGAGCAGCTTCCTCAATCTACCGCCGCTCGACAATGATCCCGACGGGAGCTGGAGCAAGATTTCTCCCTCGCTCCACGCAGCCAGGATCGAGGCTCCGGTGCTGATGGAGCTTCCCGAGAGCGAGTACCTGAACAATCTGGAACTCTACCGCCAAATCCGCCGGACAGGCGGCATCGCGGACATGTTCATTTTTCCGAACGAAGGGCATTGGCTCGGCCGCGAACCCGTGCATGCCTATTGGCGCCAGTTGCGCGCGCTGAACTGGTTTGCCTACTGGCTCCAGGGCGAGCGCCGCGGGCCGCCGGAGATGATACACGAGGTCGAGCAATGGGCAGACTGGCAGGCCCAGCGAGACCGCCAGCTCTTATCGCTCCGGTTGCCGAGCGATGCGCGCGCGAATCCATGATTCCGTGTCGATGAGACGCATGAGCGCAAGTACATCTCCGCTCATGAGCCTCTGCACGGCGCCGAGCGCTGCCTCGACTTTGTCCCGGTCGAGGCAGCCAAGGCTTGCCAGATTGCCCTCGAGCAACATCTCGCGAGCCTCATCGCGCTTCGCTTCGAGAATGTCATAGAGAAAGCTGGTCGGCGTTCCTTTGGCACTGCGCGCCATGATCTGCGCCGGCAGCATTGCCGCAAACGCCAGGCGAGCAACGGCACGATTGCGACCACCGGTGCACCACATCCACGTCGGCACGCGCAGGCATGCCTCGATCACGGGCTGCGCCATGAGCGGTGCCCTATACGGCAGTTCGCCCTGCCCGGCGTGCCCCTCCAGAAAGTTCTGGATGCCGATCAGCCAACCGACATGCAGGACCTTTCCAGGCCGGGCACCGGTCGGAGCATCAAGCCAGGGGTGATGCGAAAATTCAGCAGTCTCCAGGACGCTTTGGGACAGGAAGGCACTGTTTCCGATCCTGGGGGCATCCCGCCCGCGCCGTAGCGCCAATCGTCCTGCCCTGAGCGCCACGTCGGCGACGCTGCGCCCCGTCATCCGGGCAATATCGCAGACCGTTTGAGAAGCGGCCCAACCTGATGTGTCGAGCGCCCGATCGAGGACTGGCCGGACCGAATCCAGCATTGCAAACACATTGTCGCCTCCCCCGCCATGAAGGTAAGCCTTGGCCCCGGACGCAGCGGCGATTTCGAGCATGCTCTTGTCGGCGGACTGGGAAAATGATCGCGAAGTTGGTCGCGGCAGATGCGCCGCGTGGCATTGCGGAAGATCTATCCGCTCGATGTTGTCCGGCACCTCGGCCAACTGGACCTGCAAGTGCTCTGCTACGCAGCGCGCATAATATCGCTCGTCGCCTGCGGGCTCGGCAGAGACGGTGGTAACCCCTGACCACTGCGCACCGGTTGCGCGGAGCGCTGCCGCCACGATCGACGAATCCAGCCCGCCCGACATGCCGAGGATGACCCGCTGTCCGGCGGAGCAGCCTCGCACCGCGATCAGCACGGCATCGCGAACTGTCTCAGCGGCGATTTGCAGATCGTGAATCTGTGCGGGGGGCAAGGCGAAGTCCCACGGATTCCAGAGCGCGTGCCCGCGCAGGCGTCCCGGTGTCCATTCGAGGCAGCGCCCTGGTTCGAGCTCCGTGATACCGGCGAGTACCGTGCTCGAGGGGCGGTGCGCGGGATAGACCAGAGCCGAAGCAAGCGCGGCACGATCGATCTCGCCCGTGCACGCCCCGGCGGCCACAAGCAGATCTGCGTCACTTGCTGCATAAATGCCGCCGGATGCCAGCGCGTAGTAGCATGGCATCTCGATATCCGCGCTGCGGACCAGTTCGAGCTGAAGCAAGCGATGGTTATATTCGATACCGAGCCAGGGGCCCCAGAATGCCTCGATGAGCTTCGGCCACGGGGGCCACTGCTCATGCCGCGGAAGGATCCCCGATGGATCATCATCATCGCCCAAGGAACGGGAATGGACCTGACCCAAGATCATCCGGCTGCCGCCCGGTTCAATCGACAGCGGCAGGTCGATCGACGACCAGAGCTGCACGCCTGCGAGTTCGACTGCGAGCCGCATTGCACCGCTTTCCTCGAACCGTTTCCACATATCGCTGGCCCTGTCAGGCGGCGCGCCGATAGCGAGCAGAAAACGTCCCATCAGGTTGCCAGGATGGGCGTGTAGTTGCGGATGCGGCTTTCGGACTCGGCCAGCAGCACATTACCGACCCGGGTCCAGCAATGTGCGGAGAACGGCCTGCCCGTGACACCGAAAACGACGGTCGGCTGATAACCGTGAGCACGAACCAGTCTCGAAAGCGCGAGTGCCTTTGGAAGACAGCGATCGAAGGTGCCGAAGATAAGCGCTGCTTGCGCGATAGTGCCGTTGATCCGTGCTGCTACCTCAGGCGGCAAGACACTCTTCATCGGCAATGCCAAGGACTCCGGCCGCCGATCCAGAAGTTCGCGTGCGGTTCTGCGCTTCAGCTCACGGCGTGATTTCAGAAATGCAGCGCCAAAGGCAAGTGCCTGTCGCCAATTGCCTGATACCGGCGCGACCTCATGAACTCCGTCGCTGTTTTCACCGCACGTTTGGGGAACCTCGACACCTGCCGACTGGACGAGAAGCCCGGTCTTGTAGTGCCGCTCCAGAGGCTCGAAATCGGCATTGCCCCGGGACAGTAGCGCCATGAAGGCCCGGTTTTCTTCCGGTGACCCAAAGCAGAAATACCGATCCGATACGAGATCGAGAAAGATGGGCCTGCTGCCCACGATGCAAAAATGCACGCCCGATCGCAGCATGCAGCCCATCAGGACATCGCTCCGTAGACGAGGCGACGTGCTCGCGCATCCGTATGCCGCTCAACATCCCGCGCCAGCGCAGCAGCTGAGACGTAGTCTCCCAGGGTTTCGGTCAGCGGACCCACGGGGATACCCAAAGTAATCGCTGACACCTCTCCCAGGTCGACGACGAAACCGGTTTCCGGGCCGCACGATCCGCGCATCCGCGCCAACTGTCCCTTATCCATATCGAATTTCCTTGAGCAATGGTGCGCGGCATCGCCGCGCACCACCGTAGGGTCAGTCCTGGCCGAGACCGGTCGAGTACTCGCCGAACGTGTCCTGAACCTCGCCGAGCGGGATGCCCTTGGTTTCTTCGGACAGCGAACCCAGGTCGCACACTTCATCCTCGTGCGTTTCGTCATTGCGATACATGGTTGCACTCCTCAGTTTAGGTCACCTCCATTGGTGACCAGATAAGGAATACCGACTAATCGGGATTATGTTCAGCATGTATATCCAGACAAAATGTCCAAGAATACGATGCAGAACTCAAAACGCGACAGCGGCTACTTAAAAAATTCAGAGATGCAGGCAGTTCGCCACAGTGATGTAGACATGTTAATTGACGGAGCATCTCGCCTAAGGCCGCAAATGGAGGAAAATGCGCCGTTGGTGATAGCTCTCCAGGCGACGACGAAAGACGCGCTGCAGATCCCGAACGTCTGTCGTCAGGAGCAACTTGTGCTCCTTGAAGGTATCAGGAAGCGAATCGCATTCGCCAATCCTTGCGTAATGCAGCCGTTCATTGAGATTCCTCATCGTATCGACCGCCGATTGATTGCCGATCTCCGAGACCAAGGTGAGGAAGAGCCGGCTTATCTGTAGCGCGAGGTCCACGGCATTGTCTGGCGCTGGTGCATCCCCCAAAGACCGCAACAGCTTCGCGAGCTTTTCCGCGTCGATATGGCGCATCGGCTCAAGAACAAGCAATGCATTCCAGGCATAGAGATCCGCCAGCAGTGCAGGCTGCGGGGAAAGGACCATAAATCCGCCGTCGGGATGGCGCTCGAACAGGCGTTCCCCCATCAGGCGGAACACTGCCTCGCGCAGAGGTGTTCTGCTCACCCTATGCCGATCCGCAAACGCCTGGAGATCAAAACGAATTCCGGGAACAAAGGCGCCGGCAAGGTAATCCGCCTTGAGGGTCCAATAGACGCGCTCCTGGGTGTAGGGGTCCATTGCCGACATTCTACCCGTGCCTTGCGGGTTCATGGCCGGAATGCCAGATTGGAGTAAGCGCCTGGGTGAGGTGATCGAGATTGCGCCGGGCGATGATCTCTATGCAGGTGCGCTCGAGTTCGGTGAGATCGCCGATCGCCAGCTGGCGTGGAAAGCACATTCGTTGACCGGCGAACAACAGCGGAATCAGAATATGGCCGGTCGAAAGCCCGAGCCTGTACGTGCAGAGCAAGTGATCATCGAGCTTCGACTTCGGATTTCCGCCCTCGATCTCGCGTAGCCATCTGACACCCATTCCAAGATCCCGGGCAAGTTCAACCTGAGTAATGCGTTTTCGCTTCCGTGCCTGTTCGATCTGCCGACCCGACTGCATCTTGACGTAGTCGAGCGGACTCTCGGCATCGGCAGCCGCGTTCGAAAGCGACATATCCATGTCTCCTTAGGGGAGAAACCGCCTGCCAAGGCCAATACAATTGGGGTTAGCTAAGGTGTGCATACCACCAGTGTCAAATAGAACCGCAGACAACTTGTCCGTATCATCGCGAGATACTCAGAACACCGTAGCGTCAACTCACCTGGTGGATGTCGGAGCTGCCTGAACACGGTCGAATGCAGCAAGCAAACTCAGTCCCGTCGCCCCACTAAGTTGCAGGAGTGCTGCGATATAGAGATTTCCGAGCGTGAGAGCAGGACCGTCTGTGTAGACGAGTCGGTATCTTGCAGCTATCGCGCCGGCAATCTCCCCCATCCTGTGGGGCGCTCCAAGATGATGCTCCTCGCTTCCCGCCAGTCCAGCACGCCGAACTTGCGAAAGACAATCGGCAAGGACGGTTTCTGAACACGTGTCCAGGTGCTCGACCGCGATATGGAGGGTAGTTCCCCAGGCCAGGAGCGCGCGCGTCTCCCGGATCAACAGGCAATGCGATGCGATCAATACGTCAAGGCCCGCGGGTGAGAGGCGCAGTTTGAAAGTCCTTGTAGCTCGGCTCATGACCTACTCCCCAATGGAATGAGCACAGCATTTTCACCGATTCAGACATTCAAAAACAAACCCGGATCGTCCGGGAATCGGCAATGAAATGCCGCTTCTGTTGATTTGCAGCCCAAGTCGCCCAGATTTCCGCGCCGCGGTCTATAAAACGGACCATCTGAGCTTTGTTTCACCGGACCGGCTGTTCAATGCCCTCGTGCTTGCGGGCCGAGGGCCGCCGTGATGTTCTTGCTCCAGACGCAAACTGCATTCGGTGGTTACCGAGCCAGCACGGCGTTCCTGACATCAACAAGCGAAATCTCACTGCGCGGGCTATCCCGCGAGAAGGAGGCATGTCGAATGACATTTGCTGCCCTGTGTACCACTGTCGCCCTTGTCTCGGTAGCAGCGCAAGCAATGCCGGATAAGCCCGCGCTGCCCGCCGAACGGACGCAAATTGCGCCCGTCCTGGACATCATCGAGACCGGCGGCGCCTTCTCGATCCAGGCAACCGAGCCGAGCCGTCCCTCAAGGCCGCAGCCGTCCGTTCGTCTCGGCGGCTCGACGAAGCTCGATCGAGCGTTGTTTTCATCTCGCGAGGAAATGCGCCATGCGATCAAGCGCTAAATTCGCCGCCGGCTCCGCACTCGCCGGCGCTGCACTCATGGCGCTCGGCTTGAGCACGAGCGCATATGCCGACGATGCAGGCAGGAGCGAGACTGCAGTCATGCTGGGCAGCTCTGTGAAAGAGGCAGAGAAGCTGCTCCATCAGACCTTCATGAACCTGACCTTCGAGGAATTCGGCCCGGCTCCGGTTCACGGCCCGCTCTACCAGGCCCTCGCCGGCGGCAAGGTGATCTACTTCGCCCCCGAGACAGAGCATCTGATCTTCGGGGCTGTCTATGACCGGGGCGGCGCGAACCTGACAGCTCTCGCCCAGGATGCCGCCGCAAGGAAGCGGCTAAGCGCGATCGATCCCGCCGATGCCCTGCTGATCGGACCCGATGGTGCGCCGAAGGTTATCGAGTTCACCGATCCCGACTGCCCTTACTGCCAGGCTCTCGAACGGTTCTGGATATCGCGGATCGCCGAAGGACAGCCGGTTCAAAGGCAGGTCTACTTCGTGAGCGGCATCCATCCGGCCGCTGCCGCCAAGGCCGAGCACATCCTGTGCTCGCCCGATCCGGAGAGGGAGTTCAAGGCGATTTACGCCGGTGCCCGCCCTGCTCCGCTACGAAAGTGCAAGGCCGGCGCCGAGCGTGTCGCTCGCGAGGCGGAGGCGATCCGCAAGATGGGAATATCGGGAACGCCGACTCTGATTGTGGACGGCAAGCTAGTTTCGGGCTTCCAGCAAGGCGAACTCCAGGCGTTCCTGGACGCGGCCTACGCCAAGCCGGCGAAGGATCCCTGAGCCTCCCTTTCCTACCTGGCGGACCCTTCGGCACAGCACACGCAGTGCCGAGGGACCGGGAATGCCGGTGGCTGCGCCTCTCATGGAGCCGTCCAGCATAGCCGCCGGCCGGAAACGACACCCATCGCTGCCGGCAAGGCATCACCATGCGGATGGCTCCGACCATAGGAGACCTGAGATGAAGAAGCTTGTCCTGGGAAAGGGCCACCGCGCCGGAGGCGCTGCAGCACTTGCCCTCTTTGCAGCCATTGTCGGCGCGGGCGCAGCCCATGCTTTCTCGGCGCCTGCCGCCGGCGACCTCGGCTACGATATCTACGACATTGTCGTGAACCAGGGCGTCAAAGGCCCGCTCGGCTTTGTCGGCGGTGTCGCTGCGTTCCTGTTCGGCGTGTCGCGCCTCTTCTCGAACATCATGATCGGCATTCCGACAATCGTCGCTGCCGTCTGCCTCATCAAGGCGGATTCCATCCTCCAGACCTTCGGGATGGTGATCTGAAGCACGCGCCGCCCGGCCTGCAATCGCCGGACGGAGGCGAGCCGATACCAATTGGCCCAATCCCCGACCGAGATCCCATGGGCCCAAAGCAATCGCGAACGTGAGGCAACCCCGCCTCGCGGAAACCACGCCGGCAACAGCGTGGTGAAGCAAGGGAGAAGAGCGTTGGACGAACGTCTGCCCCAGTACCTGCACCGTCCGGTCCAGATCCTCTGGTTCGACAGTCAGGAGTTCATCGTCGTCATGGCCACGATTTTCGTCGCGGTGATTGTCGGCGGGATCATCGGGTGGCTGCTCATCGGCGCTCTTCTCTTCTTCCTTCCCTGGAAGCGCTCGAAGCCCCGGGGCTTCATATCGCATCTCGCCTGGCGCTGGGGGCTGGCGCGGCTGCGCCGTTACCCCGGGCCCACCCAGACCCGTTTCTTCGAGTAGCGCGCCATGGTCTTTCCCTTCAGCCGCGCAGCCGATCCGGAAATGATCGGCGACATCCGTCCGAGCTGGCATCTGCACCGCTACCTCCAGGGTTCGGCCAACCTCTTCGAGGAGAACCGGCTGCTCAAGGTCTGCGTGCTTGGCCTGTTCGGGATCACCTCGGTGCTGGGCGGCGTGATCTACACGACGAGCCAGAACCAGCGCACGGTGGTCGTTCCCTTCGGCGCCGGCGGCGACCTCTATGTGACCGGCAACAGTCCATCAGCCGCATACCTGAAGACCATGACCTTCAATATCGTGGCGCTGGCCGGAACCTATTCCGCCTATTCGGCCGACCGGCAGTTCCAGGAATTGCTGAGCCTCGTCCACCCCAGCACCTACAATGCGGTGCGCGACAGCCTGAGCCGCCTGCTTGGCGAACTCTCGACGAACCCGACCCTCTCGATCGCCACCTACATACGTTCGGACCAACCCGTCACCTGGACCGCCAGCGAGATCGTGGTGCCGATCGAAAAGGTCCGCGTCATCGGCGGCGTCATCCGCAAATTCCGCGGAAACCTGCGCATTCGCTACGCGGTCGAGAACGGCCGCTTCTGGCTCGTCGCCCTTCAGGAGGAGAACTTCGATGCCGATGTCCGCTAGGGCGGCACGCCTCGCCGCGCTGCTCGCCGTCACGGCCCCAACCATCCCGGCAGCCGCGCAGACCGTTTCGGCCTTGCCCGAGCAGACCAGTCATATTCGGCTCTCGAACCACGATGTGAACCATCTGGTCTGCGCCGGCGGCGAGATCGAGGACGTGCGCTATTCGGCCGAAAAAGGTCTCGCGGTGGAGCGCGGAGGCAGCGACGCCTGGATCAAGTTCCTCGTCCTCGAAACCGAGGACATGGGCCTAAAGACCCGTAGTTACGTGACGGCGCCTTCCGAGTTCTTCGTCACCTGCAACGGCGCGGTCTATCCGCTTTACGCCGAACCCTCCGACATTCCGGCGCAAACGGTGAACCTGCTTCCGGGTCAGGCGCAGCGCGCGCGCACCAACGATGCCCTGCTCGCGCCGCTGGTCGAGGAGGAGCGGGCAGTGGGTATCACCCTTGCGGTGCTCCAGGACCGGGTTCCCGCCTCGTTTTCAGAAACAGCACCGGCACGCGAGGCGATCTCGCTGCCCGACAGGCCCGATATTTCCATCACCGAGCGAAGGCGCTTCGAAGTCGAGGGCGCCGGCCTCTCGATCAGCGAGTACCGCGTAACGCCGCCCCTCACCCAGCGAGCCGTGACCGAGCCCCCAGCCCCCATCCTTCTCGATGAACGGGCGTTTCTCAGCACGCAGCTCGGGAGTGACATCTTCGCGGTCACACTCGACCGCCTGAGCCTCGGCGCTGGCGATGCGGCACGCCTGGTGGTCGTTCGCCGGAGCCAGCAGCCATGATCCCGGGCGCAGAAGACCCAAAACCCGCGAGCCAGGGCCGCGATCCGCGTCGCACCAACGAGGCAGAGCATCCGGCCGCACATCAAACCGCACATCACTTGAGTGCGCTGGATCGCCTGGTGGCGCAAAGCAGAGACCGCTGGAACACCCTCACATCCGACCAGCGCCTGCGCGTCAAACAGATGAGTGTCCTTTCCGGCATCGCGCTTATCGGCGCCGGTCTCTATGCCGCGAGCTCCAGCAGCGACACCGCTCCCCAGAAAGCGCCCGAGGCCTCCAGGCTGGACATGGGCGCAGGCCTTCGCGGCGACAGTCTCGAGGTCAAGCTTCGCGGCGACCTCCAGAAAATTCTCGACGGCCAGACGCTGCTTGGCGACAGGGTCTCGGCGATCGAGGAAGGCAAGGTCGTTCCGGGTTCACTTGCCACCGGCAAGACCGGGAGCGCCAATGCCGCGGACGGCCATATGGTCAGCGGCGGCGATGAGCTTCCACCGGCGATACCGGTCGACATACCCGATTATCCACCTGCCCCGCCCGAGGCCCAGGCGGAAATGGGCAAGATTCCGCCACCGCCGGCTATCCCTGGCGGCGCGGCAGGTGCGCCGCCGGCCCCGCCAAGCGAACGGCAGATCGGCGGGATCGGGACCGCCACGACAGCGCTTGTCCCGGAAGGGGGCGCAGCCGGCGCGGCGCGCTCAAAAAAGCCGAACCGGACGATCTATTTGCCGCCTGGTTTCATGAAAGCTCGCCTGCTGACCGGGATCGATGCCCTGGCGAGCCGGGATGCAACGACCAACCCTGAACCGATCATCGCCCGCGTCCAAGCTCCTGCCGTGCTTCCCAACGAGGTCAAAGCCAATCTCTCGGGCTGCTTTGTCATCGGCAATGCAACGGGAAGTCTCGCGAAGGAGCGCGTCGAAGTCCAACTGGTCTCGCTCTCCTGCGTCGATTTCGACGAACACGCCGTCGTCGACCAGCCCATCAAGGGTTTCTTCGTCGATGCCGACGGCAAGAAAGGCCTTTCAGGCCGGGTGGTGACGCGCGCCGGCGCAACGCTTGCCCGCTCCTTCATCGCCGGGACCATCGCGGGAATCTCGCAATCGGTCGAGAGCTCGTTTGGCAATCTCTCGACCTCGGCGCTCGGCAGCGTGCGCACGCTTGATGCCGGCGATGCGGTCAAGACGGGCATTGCCGGCGGCCTCTCGAAGTCTTCGGATAAGCTCACAGATTTCTATCTCGACCTCGCCCGGCAGGCGGGCCCTGTCGTCGAGGTCGGCGCCGCCAAGGATGTCGTCGTGGTCATCCAGGAAGGCCTCGCGCTCGAGATCAAACCTTCGACCGGACCGAAGCTGTGATGCGGCTCGTCCCTCTTCCCTTCCCCTCGCAAACAGGAGCCCATGCCATGGTCCTTGTCATGACCCGGCCCATCAGGCGCACGCCGCGCCTTCTCGCAATGACGCTCACCATAACCGCTTTGCCCGGCTGCGCGGCGGTCGGCTCGATGATGTCGCCCTACCCCGAGAAATTCTCCTGCAAGAATGACGATCACGGTCAGTGCATCCACCCGGAGCGGGCATACGAGGATGCCCTCGTCGGCACAGCCTCGAAATCGGACCCGGCCGTCAGCACCAAAGCGGGCGCCAAAGCGCCCTCCACGCCCGCAACGAGACAACGTCCCAATCCGCCCGCGGCCTACGAGGGCTACCGCGACAGCGTCTATCGGGAACTCAAGAGCCTCATCGATGAGCCGGTAACGCCCATGCTGAGGCCGGCACGGACTGTCCGCACGCTGATCCTGCCCTATGCCGACAGAACCCGTCCGGACCGCCTCTATATGCCGCGCTACGTCTACTCGATCCTCGATCGCCCGTCCTGGGTGGTCGGCGGCACTCTGGTGCGCAGCCCCGGCAGGGCAGATCGTGCGCCCGTGCTGCAGCAGGTCAAGGACCTATCTGCCGAGCCCGGATCGGCGAGCGATCCTGCGCCGTCCATGGGCGCGGAGCAGCATCCATGAGCGCCGCGGCATCTTCGCCCCTCACCTACTCCCGGCTCCGCAGCTCGGTGTCACGCGACAGCTTTTCGCAGTTCCTGCCTCTACTCGCCTGGGATGAAGAGAGCGAAGCGTTCCTGTGCATCGACGACACCTGGGGGCATGCCTGGGAGATCGAGCCCGCGGCCTACATGTTCGCCCATGTCCAGGCCGCTCTGCAGGGCCTGTTCAACATCCACTTTCCCGATGGGACAGTGCTCCAGCTTCACACGTTTGCAGATCCCCTGATCGACGATGCTCTCGATGCCTTTCTCGACTTGAAGCTCAGGGACGATCCACTAATCCAGGCCTCGGCCATGCGCACGCGCGCCTATCTCAGCGCGGGCCGGCATGGCCTCAAAGCCCTCCACGGAATTCCGGTACGCAACTTCCGCACGTTGCTTTCGATAAAGACCCGCAGGCCGCTCGGCGAGGACCTGCGCCGCCAGGTCGAGGAGCAGCTCTCCAAACTCGGCATTCGCCGGCTTGCGCCGGAAGAGACGGTGTCCTTCTATCGCCGCATCTTCAACGGCGTTGCCGCGGCCGCTCCCGGCGTCTTCGCCGATGGCCACGAGATCGGCGCGCCGCCGATCGCACGGCAGATCATCGATGCCGGTCCCGATCTCGTGTTCGATGGACCCGAAGTATTCCTCGGCAATCAGGTCGCGCGCTGCCTGACGCCCAAGGCACCTGCCCGGCGCATCACCGCGGAGCGCGCCAACCGCCTGATGGGCGGCATGCGCGGCGCGTCGGAGGACAGCGACCAGATCGGCGGCCCGTTCCTCTACACGCTCAATGTCCTGTTCGATCACTCACAGTTCGAGATCCATAAGCGCGCACAGATTCTCTCGGCCCAGAAGGCGGCCGGCAGCTTCGCGATCGAAGTCGGCAAGCAGATCGAGGAGATCGGCTGGATCCTCGACGAGGCCAGCAACTCACGCTTCGTGCGCGTGATCCCGACGCTCTGGGTGTTCGGCCGCGACCGGGCCCAGGCCCGAGAACTGGCAGCGCGGGCCAAGCGGCTCTGGGAAAGCGAACCGCTCCCCTTCTCGATGCAGGAGGAAAGCTACCTCAACCCTACGATGCTGGTGATGAGCCTGCCTTTCGGGCTCTATCCCGACCGCACGACCCTGCGCCTGCTCGAACGCGATTTCCGCATGCCAGCCAAGGCCGCCGTGCTGATGGCGCCTGTCCAGACCGACTTTCGCGGCGGCGGACGGCCGGCCCTGCTCTACACAGGCCGCAAGGGCCAGCTCATCACGCTCGACCTCTTCGACCCCAGGATCAACAACTACAACTTCGTGGTCTCGGCCGAGAGCGGCGCGGGCAAGAGCTTCCTCCTCAATAACCTGTGCCAGCAATACTACGCCTGCGGCGCGCTGATCCGGATCATCGACATTGGCGGGAGCTACCGCAAGCTCTGTACGCTGTGCTCGGGTCGCTACATCGACATCGGCGAAGAACGGCTGGTGCTCAATCCCTTCGACATGGGTCTCGCCCTCGACGGCGACGACAAGCAGTCGGCGATCACCATGGCGGTCGCGATCGTTGCCGAGATGGCCAACGCCTCGACCCGCAAGGGTGTGACCACATCCGAGTGGAACCTGCTCAAATCCGCCGTCCAGTGGACGATCGATACCGGGCGGGCGGAGCGCGGAATCGACGCGGTGCGTGAATGGCTAGGCACCTATCCCGAACTTGTGCACAGCGATCTCGACAGGGTTTCCCACCTGTTACCCACAGCCCGCGAACTGGCCTTCAACTTGCGCGATTTCGGGTCGGACGGTGCCTACGGGCATTACTTCAACGGGCCGTCGACGCTCGACATCCGCTCGGACGAATTCGTCGTGCTCGAGCTCGAACGCCTGAAAGCCATGCCCGACCTCTTCAACGTCATCGTCATGGTGGTGGTGAACGCGCTGACGCAGGAACTCTATCTTTCCGCGCGCGATCGTCCCCGTTTCGTGCTGTGCGACGAGGCTGCCCAGTTCATGACGCGAACCGACGGGCAGGACCTCTCGCGCCTCGCCGAAGCGTTCGGACAGGGCTACCGCCGCGCGCGCAAGTACCGCGGCTCCTTCGGCATCGTTCTCCAGTCGATGAATGATCTCCTGCTGTTCGGCGGGACCGGCCAGGTGATCCTCGAGAACGCGGCAACGCGTTTCCTGCTCCAGGGTTCGACCTATGACCGGGCCGTCGAGAACAAGATCCTCGACTACTCGGGCTTCGTGCTCGACCTCCTGAAATCGGTGCGCAATTCCAAGCCCAACTACTCGGAAGTCTTCATCGATTCCCCGCTCGGCCTCGGCATCGCGCGACTTGTCGTCGATCCGTTCTCCTACTGGATCAATACCTCGGCGCCCGAAGACGTAGCGGCATTCGATGCCCTGATCCGGCAGGGCGAATCCCCGCTCGATGCCGTGTGCCTGCTGGCCGGTGTCGATCCGGCCGAGGTGCTCGGGGGAGCAAGGCCATGACCCGCGACACCGCTAGGCCCGCCAATGACGACGTGCTGCAGCTGAGCGACGACGCCCTGATCGAGCAGATCGTCAAGGAGCGGGTGGCGCAGCGCTTCGAAGCGGAAGCCTTCCACTGGCGGCTGCGTCTGGTTGCTCTTGAGACCTGCATGATGGGCATGCTGGTGATCGTCGCCGGCCTTGTCCTGAAGCAGCCCACAATGCTCGTGCTGCGCGCAGGATTGCTGGTGGCTGGTTCGTGTTTCGCCACCGGCATCCTCTTGGCCAGCCTCTCGGCCGCCACAGGCAAGCTGCTGACCAGGATCAGGAAGGCTTTTCGCCGATGAGCGGCCTCCTTTCCTCCGCGCCTTCAGCGCCGGCAATCCGGCTCGTGATCGGCGGTTACCTCATCATGCTCATCCAGAGCGCGCTCCTGCTGCTGGCAGCCACGCTCGATGCCCATGCTCGCATGCTGGTCTCGACACTGGCTCCGGTGGCTTTCGCCTGTCTTTTCGCAGCGCTGATCGGTTGGCCCTCCTGCGGGAGCCGGAAAGGAAGACGCCATGTCGGCTGACCGGCACAAGCGAACCGCGGCCCGCAATGCCGTACTCGCTCATACGCTTGCCCGTATCGCAACGCTCGCCTGCTGTATCACCCCTCAGGCGATGACAGCGTCATCAACTGGGGCGGCATCCCAATCGAGCACGATCGGGCGGACCTGGCCGATCGCCGAGCCCGACGCCCTGGCCGAGATCGAAGCAAAGGCGGCTACGCTTCCTGCCGACATGGGCAAGGCTTTCGGTCCGCGTCAGAACTGGAGCGCGCTCAAGGCCGCCGAGTTACCGGCTGCGACCAGTAACCGAGTGCGCAGCGTCGTTCCCTTCTACACGCTGGATTTCGACATCACGCTGCCGGACGGCAAGACACTCTATCCCAAGGGCTTCACATTCAACCCGCTGACCTATGTGAACCTGCCCCAGCGCCTCGTGGTCGTCCACCCCGGCGAGCTTGGCTGGGCACTTAGGACCGCGCGGCCGACCGACTTCATTCTGCTGGCCGCACAAAACGGAATGAGCGGTGATGCCATCAGCCTCTCGGAGACGTCAGGCAGGGCGATCTTCATTCTGGAGGAGCGGGTGAAGGAGCGTCTCGGCCTCACTTCGGCACCGGTCATTGTTGCCCAGGCCGGCACCCGCCTCGTGCTCACCGAATACGGCCCGCAAAGCCTGAAAGCACCGAAGGAGACGCTGCCGTGAACCTTTCCCGCCCCCGCCTCGCAGCGCTTCTTGCTGCAGGCGTCCTCACATCCGCAAGCGCAGCAATCCTTCCCGGCACGGCAAAAGCCTCCAAGTGCGAGGCCGGCACGGTCTTCAACCCGATCACCAAAGTGCGCTGGACCTGCATCTTCCCGATCACCATCGGCGGCGTACGCGTGGGCAGTTTCGACAAGCTCGACAAGGAACTCGACGCCCAGTCGACCTCAAAGCCGCTCTGCGCCTGCCGCAAGGGCCTCGAGGTCACGCTCGGAATCAAGGTCTCGTACTGGTCGCCAAGCCGCATGGTCGATGTCGTGACCGAACCGGGCTGCATGATGGCGCTCGGCGCCGACATCATGCCGACCGGCGGCAAGCTCCAGGGCAGCCAGACCTCGATCGCCGACGGCACGCAGACGCGCAAGATGTTCGCGCAGATGCATTATTACATTTCGCCGGTCTGGGCGATGCTCGACATGTTCACCGACCTTCCCTGTACCCAAAACGACGGTTTCGACGTCGCGCTGATCACCGAAATCCTGCCTACCTGGCAGTCGGCGACACTTGGTGCGATCATCCAGCCCGAGGCAGTGCTGTTCGGCAATCCGGCGGCGGGTCTTGCCTGCATGGCCGACAGCGCCGCGGCGGCCGCCGGCAAGGTCATCGATCCGCTGTTCTGGTGCATGGGCTCCTGGGGCGCGACCTATCCGATTGCCGGCGACATCCATTTCGACGACAGCGTCGAGGCCTGGGCGGGTCTTGCTGCGCGCGGCACTTTCATGATGGGCCGTCTCGGCGCGCTGACGGTCAGCTCTGCCGACGGCTGCTCGTTCATCCCGCAGCCGATCTGGACCAAGTCGCGCTACAAGCTCCAGATCATGGAGCCGGTCAAGGGCGGCAAGTGCGTCAACATCGGCAGGCCAGGCGCGCTGTGGAGCTCCGCCAAGCATGCGCCGGGCAAGGACAACGCCCAGTTCATGCTCTTCGAAAAGGTGATCTGCTGCGCCGGGATCTCGGCGCCATGAGCACATCACTTCCCCCACGTCCCGCACAGACCGGCCGCATGTTCCGGAGGTCTGTCCGCCAAGGTCCTTACGGCCCGCGGCCCCTGTGCGTGACCGGAGCCGTGCCGCTACGTCCCCTGGGCGGCACGGCTCCAACCTTGGCCGGTGCGGTCATCTCCCTCCATGGACGATATCGGCGCACCCTCTCCGCCCCGCATGTCGCCATGGCCGCACTGGCCACTTTGCCGCTTATGATATTTCCGGCCCAAAGGGCAGACGGACAATCGGTTAGTAACTCGGCGGCTCAAAAGCAGGCGGTTGAAGACCGCGCTCGCGCCGCCGCGTCAGCGTCGCGTGCCAAGTCGGGCGACAGCGATGCAATCACATCGAATTACCTGACACCTGGCCTTGCAGGGCAAACGATCGCCACGGTCGATGGTAGTCGCTCGTTCACGCCCAGCCTGGCCTGCCAGAGGACCGCCAGCCTGCTCGAAGTCATCGTGCAGCCCGGGACCAGCGGCGACCTCACGTCAGTGAGCATAGCCCGTGATACCGATCTCGACGGCACCATCGATACCCGCAGCACCCTGCCCGTGCCGGTTTCGGGAATATGCGCAAACGGGATCATCAGCTGCGAGGCCGGAACCTGGAACGGCTGCAGGAGCTACCGCTGGAATGCTGCAGCCGGCGGCTCCCTCTCGCTTGCCCCGGCCGATCTGTCGGAGCTTGCCGGTTGCTATTGCATCAACGCAAGCTGCGGCGCGGGTCTCGCCTGGTCGAACATGAGCGGGGTTCTCAGGGACCTCGGCGGCGGCATGGTGGGCGCCCTGACCAGCGCGGACCCGCGCTACGGCGTTGCGGAAGCACTGATCGATGGGCCATCGATCCGCTATGTCGGAGCACAGTCGACTGCCTGCGCCGCAAACCCGGCCCTGCTCCAATCGGCGTACAAGGCCAATCCCGCAGAAATGGCCTCTGACGCTTATACGGCCTCGAGCGGCAACGCCGTTTTCCAGGCGCTCGCCAATTCGCAAATTGGAACCGGCACCCCGCTTCAGTACCGGCATTGCACCATCGAGCGGACGGTCACTGTGCTTTCTCCGAAGCCCGGTGAAATCATCAGCCGGATCGCCGGCGGTTATGCGACGAACGAAGCGGGCAGCTCGCTCGATTTCCTGATGGGTTCGCCGTCCGACAACAGCCTCGCCGGAGGCAGTTGCACCCTCGTCGATTTTCGCATGACACTGCATGTCAGTGACCCCGCCCGCATTGTCAACGCGCGCCTCACCCGCTGGTTCGCCGATGACTGGGGGCAGGTTCGTATCGACGGGCAAGTCGTCGCCTCGGGCCCCCAATCCTGGACGAGTTCCGGTTTGCCGCCAGCGAAATGCGAGCAGAAGAAAACCTACACGCAAACGCCGAACCTCGACATCAAACCTTTCCTGACGGCTGGCGATCACGAGATCTGGCTGCGACTGGCGGTGGCAAACGAAGGCGAAGGTTTTGCGCAGATCCATGTCGACGTCGACAGTAGCTGCAAGACCGCCGAGCAGCTCGTCGACGGCTGCTCCAACATCGCCAGCGACACGGCCTGCCGCATCGACAGCGAAATGGTCGACGGTGTCCAAACCTTCCTCAATGGCACTGCGACCGGCCTGAGGCCCCTCATTCAGACGCGGCAGATGGGAGGAAGCGCCTGCCCGACCGAGCTTACTCGCGACTTCTTCCTGAAGGATCGAACCTACCGCTGCAGCGGGACCGAGCTCGCGCAGCCCGATACGAGCCGCGGCGCCTATATTCTCGATTCCTCGACTGAAACGCTTCTCGCCGACAGGACGCGGCAAGCGGACGGCAGCTATTCGCAGACCACCCGGCCCTTTGCCCTGCCCGATCGCGGCTCGGTTGCGGCCTGCGAGCCCATCTGCAAGACGCGCAAGGCTGCCGCCAACGACGCGGTGGCAGCGGGCGGCACCGTTGCCGCCAAGCAAAATGTGCCGGTTGGCACCGAGACGTTCTATCACGCCTGCGGCGCAGGCAACCAATGTTCGGCAGGCCCGGGCGAAGAGATCGTTTCGGCCTGCGGCTGTCTCGACGATTTCCCCGAGGCGGTCGTCATGATGCAGAGCGTCCGTCTCGCTGGCGCCGACCTCGTCTGCACACAGGTGCAGCCATGAGATCGGCCACTTGCGCCAGGCGAAAACTTGCAGGCAAGCGCTTGCCCCTCGCCCCAATTCTCCTCGTGGCCGCTGCAGCTATGCAAAGCCCCGCGATGGCCCAGCAGATCTGCGCTGCGGACCTCAACGGCAATGGCGACGCTGCCGATGAAGGCGAACAGGCAAGTTGCGTCCAGACCGCAGACGGCCAGCAGCTATGCCCCATCGAAGCAGTGGACTGCATCGCCGACCGGGCCGGGACCTACAGTTGCCCGGCTGGTCCCCAGTTTGCCTGTCATTCCCGAACCTCGGCAAGCACTCCAGCCTGCTCGCCGCATGCCTGCATCGACCTTTCCGCCAATCCGATCGTCGAGGAACCTGCGATCGATGATCCGGGAACGGAGGCCAATGGCGAGATCGATGCCGACGGCAACTGCATGGGGGAAGTCCAGATCTTTTCGGGACGCGGCATGCGGTGCCGGCCGCCCGGGCTTTCGACGACATTCGCCAATTGCTGCAAGGACAAGGGCAAGATCGTCAAGGACGGCATGGGTTCATCCATAACGTCGATCGGCACCAAGGTCGCGGTTGCCAAGGGCGTCCTCACCGGCATGAAAGCCGCCTATACCGCCTTCAAGGCGGGTGCGACCGCCGGCCAGGCCGCCAGTGCCGGTGCCAACGCGCTGATCGTCGGTCTCGACCCGACCTCGATCGCGATCAGCCTCGCCATCAACTTCATGATGGAGTTCCTGCTCTCGGGCTGCGACGAGCAGGACATGGAGACCGCCATGCTGCGAGCCTCCGGGATGTGCCACGAGATCGGTACCTACTGCACTTCCAGCGTACTCGGCGTGTGCCTCCAGAAGGCGCGCGCAAGCTGCTGCTTCAACACCAAGCTTGGCCGCATCATCCAGGAACAGGGCCGCCCGCAGCTCAAAACTTTCAACGATGATCCGTGGGGCACGGCCAAGAAACCAATGTGCCGGGGCTTCACGCCCGAAGAGTTTCAAGCGCTCGATTTCAGCAAGATGGACCTCTCGGAATACTACGCGGACATCGAGGCCCGCGCCCAATCCCAGATCCAGATCGATATGGAGGAACGCGTCGATGCCTATCTCAAGGCCGTTGGCCAGTAAGGCCATAATCGCTGGGCTTGTCGGTCTGGCGCCGGGCAGCGTGATCGCTCAGCCTGCACGCCACGCGATCGGCGAGCAGGGCAGCGAGGCAATGGAGCGCCTCAAGAGTGCATTGGAGGGGGCAAGGAACGAGGCAAGCACCGCGCCTGCCCCCATGTTGCCACCATCCCCATCCCCCGCCATGAGACGCCGTGCTTTCGAAGGGTTGAAGCGCCGCAGCGCCGATCCGGCGATGGAGGCCCGGGCCCAGGCCGCAAGCGCGGCGGCACAGATGGGGCTTGCGGCAGAGCGCGAGCGCCAGGCAAGATTGCTGCGCCAGACGTTCGGGCTCGAACCCTCCGAGGGGCAGGCACTCGCCAAGACCGGTCCGACACCGACCACGCAGAAAGGCTGGACGCCGCTCCTGTTCGCCTCGTCGTCCATACCGATGCCGGTTTTACGCAGTTATGCCGCACAGCTCGAGCGCGTCCGCGGCGTGATCGCCTTCCGCGGCCTGCCCGGCGGCATGAAGAAGATCGCGCCCTTCGCCAAGCTCAGCGCCGAAGTACTCCGCATCGATCCAGGTTGCGCAGGACCGGCCTGCGCAATGCGCGACGTCCAGATTGTGGTCGACCCCATCGTGTTTCGCCAATACGCCGTCTCCCGCGTGCCGGCGCTTGCCATGGCGCCCGGCGATCCGGCGCAGCCCTACTGCGAACGCAGCGATGAGTCCGCTGCAACTCCCCGCGCAGGTGCCAGGGTTGTTTACGGTGACAGCGCGCTCACAGGTCTACTCGATGAATATGCCCGCCTCGGCGGCAAGGAGGAGGTGCGCGATGCGCAGTCCCTGCTCGGCATCCGCTGAAATGCTCGGGCGCCATTTGGCGGTCTTGCGAAACCTGCTCATCCACCTGCCGCGTGCAGCAGCGAGCGCGCTCTCACAAGGTCCGCGCGAAACGCCACCCCGCCGCCGTCTCGGCCTCGCATTGCTGGTGGCCTGCCCGGCTGCCCTTGCGGCCGGCATTGTCATGCCTCGCCTCGCGATCGTCATGTCCCCGTCGATCGAGGCTTGGGTGGTTACCGAAAGGCCCGGCAAGATCGGCCGCGGCGACTATGTTCGTTTCACGCTCAGGCATTCCATCGCCGGCCCCGCGGCCGTGCAGGTGACCAAGCATGCGCTTTGCCTGCCCGGTGACCGGCTTGAGACCCGGGAACGCCCTTCGCTGGTTTTACGCACCGAGGTTGACGGCTGGTACTTCTGCAACGGCGAGTTCCTGGGGGCCAGCATGTCCAGGGCCCACAACGGCATGCGCCTCGATCACTTGCGCTGGAGCGGCGTCATCCCGCCAGGCATGGCCTATGTGGGATCGCGCCATCCGCGCGGGTTTGACAGCCGCTACTTTGGGCTCGTGCCGATCGGCAGGCTCATGCGGATGGAGCGAGTGCTATGAGACGGGCCCATTCTCTCGCGGCTGCCGTCAGCTTGATCGCAACCCCCGGCAGCGCGTACACGGCGCAGACCGGCGAGCGGACCGCCGACTTGCGCCAGGGCTACTGGTGGTACCAGGCCCCAGAGGCTGAGGCCAAGGACGAGCCGGGCCAACTGGCAAAGCCAAGTATTCCGCCGATGGCCGAACTTGCCACCTGGACACCGCCGAAGATCCGCAAGCTGATCGAAGACCAGCGCGACTATGCCGCCACTGTGCTGACGGTCGAGGCGGTGACCGATTTCTGGCGGCTTGAAGACTTCGCCCGGCGCAAGGCGCGTGCCTTTGCCGGGATCACGCAGATCGCCATGCTGCAGAACCCAGAGCTGAACTCGAAATCGGCAAACCCGATGGTCGGCGATGCCAGGGCTCAGCTTTCCGCGCAAAAGGACACCATACGGACCCGCTATCTGCGCGCCCACGCGGGTGAATTTGCGCTCGTCATGTTTTCGCGGGCCGCCTGCGGCTACTGCCGCGTTCAGTGGCCGATCGTTCAGCGCTTTCAGGACGAGACGGGATGGCAGGTGACGCGGATCGATCTTGATCAGCGGCCCGAGACAGGCGTGCGGTTCGGGGTAGATGTCACGCCGACCACGATGCTGATCCGGCGCGGCAGTGCCCAGCGCATGATCGTTGCAACCGGCGTCGAGGCTTATCCGAACCTTGCCCAGATGACGTATCAGGCGGTGCGCCTGCTGCGCGGCGATATCCGGCCCGAGCAATTCATGACCGGGCCCGGCGAAGATGCCGGTTTCTTCGATGCTCTCGCCAATGGTCCCGTCGCCGCTCCCAATCCAGACACAGATCGAGCCCCGCAGGCGGCAGCGATCGGCGCCGGAGACTTGCCATGAGCCGAAGATCGGGCCTCGCGGCAGCCGCATGTGCAGCGGGATTCCTGCTCCCTGCCCCTGCCAACGCAGCAACACCGATCGACGCACGCAGCGCCGCGATTCATCCGGTTGCGAACCAGGCGTCGATGCAGGCCTGGCTCGCGCGCGTGCCGCAGACGAAGGACTTTCCCGCAGACTTCATCCAGACGCTTGCCGGGCACGGGCCCGCATTCGTCGTCGAAATGTCCACTTCAGCCGGCTGCATCCCCTGCGGCGACCTCTGGTCCAAGCTCACGGTCCTCAGCCGCCGTTATGGTTGGCAAGTCCGGACCATCGGCCCCGACGAGGCTGCCGTCCTATCCGGCAGGATGGGGCTGCCCTGGGTTGGGTACCCTGTTGCCTGGGTCCGTCCGCGCGCCGATCCAAGACGCATCGTTCCCATCGTGATCGGCACGGATCACTCGGCCAACATCGCGCGGAATCTCTACCTTTCCGCCAAGATGCTGACCGGCGTCCGGCCAGCAGTAGCCGTGCGTGCGATGGCGAAATTCACCGGCATCGTCGGCGTTCCGCCCCGCTCCAGCGGCACAAGACGATGACGACACTCAGACTGTGCCCCACCCGATCATGCCTGCCCGGCAAGCAACCTCGCTACATCCCACAATGGCAGGACCTCGATGCCATGGGCTGTCGGGTAAGCCTCCGAGCCCGGATAGACGATGATCTTGCGCGCCGGCGCAAGGTCCTCCGCCGCATGATGGAAACCGCGCTCGACCTTGGGGGCGAGACTGCGCTTGAATTCGATCGCCCACAGATCTCCTCCCGGAAGCGTGAGCAGAAGATCGATCTCTGCCCCGGCAGCGCTGCGATAGAAGTTTGCAGCAGTCCCTTCCGGAGCTGCCATGATCAGGCTCTCCAGAGCAAAGCCTTCCCAACTTGCGCCCGCTATCGGATGTCCCAGCAGTTCTTCGGATGTCGCGATACCGAGAAGGGCATGCACAAGACCGCTGTCGCGAACATAGATGCGGGGCGACTTGACCAGTCGCTTCGAAGCATTGCTGTGCCAAGGCTCGAGCCGGCGAACCAGCAGCAGATCGACGAGAAGATCGAGATAGCTGGCGACCGTCTTGGAATCGACGCCGAGACTTCTGGCGAATTCCGAAGCATTGAGCAGGCTCGACTGGTGGTGCGCAAGCATCGTCCAGAATCTGCGCAGCGTTTCGGCCGGAATTCGCGGACCGAAGAGCGGAACATCGCGCTCCAGATAAGTGCGAATGAAATCGCGGCGCCAGCGCATGCTGAGGCGGTCATTGGCGCTCAAAAAGCTGTCGGGAAAACCCCCGCGCAACCAGAGCTTGTCGGCATCTTGCCTGGCTACCTCGGAAATGCCGAGCGGGCCCATTTCAAGATAGCTGATACGCCCGGCAAGCGTTTCGCCCGATTGCGCGAGAAGATCGATGGACGCAGAGCCGAGGAGCAGGAACCTGCCGGTTCTCAGGTTCTTGCGCCGTCCCTCGTCGATGATGCCGCGCAGCGGCTGGAATATCTGCGGAAGCCGGTGCACTTCGTCGAGGATCACGAGCTTGTCCTCGTGCTGCGCAAGATAAAGTTCGGGCTCGGCAAGCTTTGCCCGGTCGGTCTCGGATTCGAGATCGAGATAGAGCGCGCCGCGATCATCGCCGATGCTCCGGGCGAGCGTGGTCTTACCGACCTGGCGGGGCCCAAGCAGGGCCACCGCGGGCGTGGAATCCAATCTCTCGATCAGTTCGGAAGCAATCTGGCGCTCAATCATCCTCGCATTTTTGGAACTCAATTCCGAATTTGCAAGGATAAATTGCATCATCGCACATTCCTTCGCCGCTTCGCCCATTATCCTACACGAGGTCCGCAATGCCAATGCAGCGCCTGATCATGGTTGGCTTGATCCTGATGACGTGCTTGTCCCTGCCCTCTCGGGCCAGAGCGCAAAGCTGGGCCGAGAGCTGGTTCGACAACGTGACCTACTCCTCGCCGGGCAGCTTCGAGGATCAGACACGTGGGTACCTGACCGCGGGCGGCATGTCGGGGCGGGTGGATGTCCACAACGACTATCTCATGTCGATGAGCCTGCCCAAGGTCCGGGCAGGCTGCGGCGGCATCGACATGTTCCTGGGCGGCATGTCGTTCCTCGATCCCGAATACCTCGTGCAGAAACTGGAAAGCATCCTGCAGGCCGCGCCGGCGGTCGCTTTCCAGTACCTCCTCGAAACGCTCGACGAGAAGATGGGCAACATCATCAGCAAGATGGAGGCGGCGACAAACTACCTGAACTCGATCCAGGTCAACGACTGCCGTCTCGCCAACCGCATGGTGCAGATCGCCAAGGGCGACGACAACATGTCCGGAATCATCGAGGAGATGACAGGGTACCGGTCGGTCAAGCAGGGCTTTGCCAAGAGCTACCAGCAAAGCCGGGAAAAGATCGAGGCCAATGCCAACAATCCCACCGAGGATCTGAAAGACGCGCTGGCCAATTGCCCTGCCGAAGTGACCGAGATCTTCCGCACCGGCTCGCTGCTCAACCATGCCGCTTCGCGTATTGGTGCCGGAGATTGGGCAAACGTCATGCGTGCGCGGGTGGGCGACGTCTACATGCGCTGGGACACCAACGACAAAGTGCCGCTTTTTACCGCGATCCCGCAATGCCCGAGGCAGGATACCGACAGCTCTCAGGATTTTCTCACCGGCACCGTCCAGAAGCGGGCTCTGAATGTCCCCCCGACCGCGGCCGACTGCTCGCAGGACGGCGGCGGGCGCGGCGCGCTGTCGCTCGCCCGGGGCCGCATGGACGCGGTCGCGACCAAGATCCGCACGCGCTCGGCCCTTACATCCGACGAGCGGCAGTTCGTCGCCAATGTCCGGACACTGCCGGTCTATCGCATGCTCGAATGGGGCGTGCGCCAGGGCGTGGTCGATTCCGTGATTGCCGACACCGACGAACTGGTTGCGCTGTCGCTCGCCTACCAGATGCTCAATGATCTCACCCGCTCGATCGACTTTGCCGTGAGCAATGCAGAACGGGGAGCCACGGTCGCGGGGGCGGCGGACAGCGCAAGCGCCAATGTCTGCCAGACCCGCATCCTCTCGAAAGGCATCGAGCAGCTCAGAGGCCTGCGCGAGGAGGCATTGCGCCAACGCGCACAGATGCGCCAGAGCTACATGGCCGCGCTTTCCGCCGCCAACCTTTCGGCCAACTATGCGGGCCTGCTGCGTGAACGCGATCGCGACGCGCGCGACGCAGCGGGCGCTGCGGCTCGGCGGGAGTAGCAATAATGGCAGCTATCTCGCGCCGCTCACTCGCCTCCCTATCCCTCGCCGCTCAATCTCTGATCCCGGCGCCGGCCATGGCCATCGACGCGAGCTTCCACACTTATGACGGCTTCGCAGAAACCGTCGATGCCTTCCGCCTCGTTTCGATGATCTTCGGGGATCCGCGCTATGAAACGCTCGTTCTCATCGTTGCGACTGTGGGGATTGCGCTTGGCGCCGTCATCGCCAGCATTCGCGGCTCGGGCATGGGCATTGTGGCTTTCGGGTTCCAGATCCTCTTCGGCGTCGGCGTCTTTGTCGGCCTCATCGCCTCGACCGGCACGGTCCATGTCTACGACCGTGTCCGCAACGCCTACCAGGCAGTCGGCGGCGTTCCCAATCTGCTCGTACTCGTCGCAGGGGCCAGCAACATGATGGAGCGCGCGCTTGTCGAAACGATCGATGACAATACGCTCGATCCAGGTGCCAAACTGGAATTTGGCGCCGGCGGCCACAGCTTCAACCTCTTCCTCAACGCTGTCAGCCCTCGCGGCCCGATGACCGACACATTCCTTGATGCAACGATCAAGGACTATGTGCGGCAATGCTATCCGGTCGCGCGGGTGTCCGCCGCCTACGGTGTCGATGACGATCAGTTGCTGCGCACCAGCACCGACATGCCCGCCTCCTTCGCGGCCATGGCCGGCCCTGCTACCTTCTCGACGGTCTATACCGAGAGCGACAAGGGCGGCAGCACGGTCAGTTGCACCGAGGCCTGGGATCATATTGCGAATCGCCTCTCCGATCCGGCGCTCTTCGAGCCCTACAGCAAGCAGGTCTGTGCCCAGACCGGCTACGACACCCAGGATGCACAGCAGTTGGCGCGCTGCAGGGAGCAACTCGGCGATCTCGGGCAGATGATGCTGGACAGGCCGCTGACCGCCCAGGCTCTCTTCACGCACACGCTTCTGGCCCAGAGCGTCGGGGACGTCCTGTTCGAGGATTCGCCTGCCGGCGCCGGCCGAGCCCTGGCGAACCGCGCGGTTACCTCAAGCGGCCTTGCCAGCATGTCGGTCGCGAACGAATGGATGCCGACAATCCGCGCGGCGGTCTTCGGAATCATGCTTTTCATGATCCCGATCGCCCTGCTCTTCGTCCTGACCCCGATCAATCTCAGGGTCGCCAGCTTTTCCCTCGGCATGTTCGTTTTCGTGGCGCTGTGGGGGGTGATTGATGCAGGAATCTTTCAGCTCACGCTTGGCCGGGCGATGGCGACCCTAGCCGAACTGAGATCCAACAACCTCGCAACCAACGCCTGGCTGCTCGCACCATCGGCCGCGATGAAGGCGCTGGCCGTGTTCGGGACGTTCCGCACGGCCGCGGCGGGTCTTGCCGGTGCCTTCGTCTTCACCGTCTTCCGCTTCAGTGGGAATGTGTTCTCTGCCTTCACTTCTGGATCGCTTGGCATTGCCGGACAAGGGACCGCTGCCGCGGCACCTATGGCGACGGCAGAAGGCCAGGCCGTGGCGCTCGAAGCACAAGCCTCTGCAGTCGGCACCGGCTCCCGCCGCGCAGCCTCCTCCAGTTTCGGCGACTTCGGCGAGCGCGCTTCCTTCCAGACCAATCGGGCGTTCGGCGAAGCAGGCCATGTCCTTGGCGAAAGCCCGGGCGCACGCGGGTCAACCGCGCTCGCGCTCGGCGGGATTGAAGGCGCCAAACAACTGGGTAGCTTGGCCCCTGCCCTGGCCGGCAAGGACCTGTCCGATCCGGCCGTGGCACGCGCTGTCGAGGCCAGCGCCGCCACCGGCGCCATCCATCAGTTCGCAGAAAAGGATGCGCTGCGTGCGATCGGAACCGGCTACTTCGGCGAAGGCCAGGCCGGCGAAAAGACATTTGCCGCCTTCTCGCAAAATCTGGTGCAATGGCGCGCATTCGGCGACCAGCGCGCCTACGGCATGATGATGCAGGCCGCGACCCGCCACTTCGAAAGGGCAGGATATCCGCAGCGCGATGCACAGCTCAAAGCGACCGGCGTCATTGCCGAAGCCCAGGCCGATCCGACGTTCGCCAAGCTCATTGCCAATGCCTACGATCAACAGCAGCTCCTGGCGAACGACCTCACCGGGGCGCAGATCCAGGTCGGTGCCATGCAGGGCCGCCGCGACCATGCCGGAGGCCATGTCGCCCAAACCGAGCGCGGCAATGTTGCAACCGAACAGGCCTGGCGTACGGGCTCGAACCACGGACAGAGACAAGCGGCAAGCATGCTCGGCCTCGGCGTCTCCGAAACGGCGCGCCGGGTAGGCTTCATCAACGCCCTGTCCAGCGAGGCCCGCAGCACCGCGATTACCCAGCTCGCCCACTCGACGGGCCGGAGCGAGGCGCAAGTGCTGCGGGCGTTCGAAACTTACAACGCGGCCGTTCAGGTCGGAACGGCAGACGGTGCCAGCGCCGAGGCCGCGCGCGAAGGCACCAACGTCTATGGCCGAACCCGGGAAACCGCGGCCTATGATTTTGCCGAACGCGCAGGCAAGCTCGATGCCCAGCGCGAAGTGGGTCTCGACGGCACCCGCAGTTCGGCGCGGATCAGTGAGCAGCGCCGCGAAGCCGATAACGAAGGCTTCGCTCAGGGCGCCTATGCCGCCGGCGCATCGGTGCGGGAAGCCGCTCGCCTCGACAGCTTCATCACTTCGCTCAGCCAAACCGTCGGCAACCACGAGGACATGGACGAAGGCGGTGCAGCCGGCATCGGCGATCGCGCCCGCAACCGGCGACTGACAGCGATCGTGGGCAACGAGCGCCTGTCCCGCATGCAGGGCCTTCTGGCAGCGAACGGCATCCGGCTCACCAGGCGCCAGATCGCCATGGGAGAGAACGGCGATTTCAGCATGAACCTGACACCCAAGACGGCAACTGCCTTCTTGAAGGCCGGCCTCATCAATGAGAGCCAGCTCGGCGCCATCGCCAATGGCGGCACGGCCCGCCTCAGCCTGGCGCACAACGACATGCTGGTCTCCAGCGCCACCAGCTTCACGCAATCCGCCCGATCGGACACCAGCACCCGCTTCGAGGCGGGCAAGCAGGCCGGGCCCGACACCATCGAACATTTCATGGGAGGCGGCCCGGAAGGCAAGCAGATGCTCGCCAACTGGCTCAAAGGCGGCTTCGAGATGGACCGCAAGGGCGAATGGCGGCTCAAGCCTCAAGTCGCAGACACCCTGCAACGTGACCTTCAGGCCGTGATGGTGCAGAGCGGATGGCAACGAACTCTGACACGCACCGCTGACAAGAAAACGACCCTCAGCAATTCGTGGGCGGTGGGCCTCGGCGGCAGCGCCTCAAGCCATGAGACGACCACCGGTGGCGCCGATCACGGTTCGAAACGTCCGAGGCATAGCCAGACTTCGACAGGCCGGACGAACTTGCAACTGGGTCTCGACGGTCGTGAGAGCAACGGGACTGGGATCGCAGCGTCAGGAATCCTCGACATCGTAAACTATGATGTTCGCTCGGCGATCTCCAGCGCCGAACAAGCCGCGGCCCGCCAGAGAGACCCGGAAAAGGTGTTTAGCGAAACCCTCTCGGAAGGCATCTTGGGCCGAGGCGGCCTCCGGAACGAATACCTTGGCGAAGCCGCGGCCGGCCACTCTGTCTACGATCCGACATCAATGTTCGGAACGCTCGAGCAGTACTCTGTTCTACAATCGGGGCGCCTTTCGACGGATTTGGACCATGGAGCAGGTGATGACGATCCAAAATACCGCCGGCGCAAGGATTAAAGCGCCCCGCGATCGGCCTGGTCTTTCATGACTTGCTCATGGAGCCGATTGCCAATCCACAGAGGTCCCGATGCTGGATCCGTTTCATCCATGGACCGGGGCACTCGGCCATTCCGCCAGATCTGGAGGTCAAATACATCGTCTGCCTCAATCTCATCGTCATGTGAAACGTCGCCCGACCCTCTTGGAAACATCGCGGATAGCGCCCAGTAGAGGACGGTAGCTCCAGCCACCATGCTACCAAACATGATGACCATAAAAACGCGCGAGATGCCTTCATAACCTCGTCCGGGCGCCACGGGCTTCCCATGAGCAAAAGCACAACCAAGAGAATGCCCCATCAAATCCGGGCGATTGGAGGTCTGGGCGCCGATCCATTTTCAAGATCGCCGTCAGCCCGATCACTCCTCAAGCTCTCGTCAACTGGCGTGCTCAGCGGCTCAAATTGAAACTCCGCCTGGGCGCCGTCGGTCGCCACTGCGGCTGACCACTCCTTTTCCGTACTACGGCCCGCTTGGTCCATCGAGGAAGTACCGTTGCCAGAGTGTGAGCGATCGGCGTCGAAGCATTCCAACTCGGCGCAAACCACCCCCGGGACCCGGCATCCGAACCGGTACAGGTCAAATCCATATTGTGCGGCAACCGACTGAAGCTCGTGCTCCAGCCTGTTGACGCGATGGTCATATGCATCTGGCGTGGAACCATCAAATCCGCTCGCCTTTGCATAGGCTTGCGCTGCGCCGAGAAGTTTGACGCACTGACTTCTCGTCCATTTCCCCAAGTTGCCAGGCTCGAGCCACTTGATATTCCAGGAGGGGGAACGCGCTTTCGCCTCATCAAAGAGAGGCTGAACATCGTCAGGAAAATTCACCATCCCCTCTTTCACATCGAGGATGACTTCGTCGTGGAGGGTGACGAAAGCACGGGGAACAGTAAGCCCGTACTCCAGCACGAGGCGCAATGCGTCGTGCAAGGATGCTACGAACATCCCGGAGTGACAAGTTCCATCCGGCAGTTCGAAGAACACCCGCGCGACGATCGGTCGCATGAGATCATCGGCCCAGACACCACCGCGTCGGATCTGTCCTTCCATGAGCGTACCTCGCTTCATGGATCATTCGCAAGTCGCGAAATTCTATCGTAATTGCGTCAACAAACAACCACTTCTCTCCCCATGTTCGCAAATTGTTCTTCATTTCACATCAAGCTGATGTTATGATGTGAATATATGCAGGAACCCTGTCCTCCGTGGTATGTCGGCGCCCGACGCCTTGAGCCGCCATCAAGCCTTGCACAAGCGAGCGCAGGCCGCCATTCCTGCATTTTCTGACCCTCGAGATATTTGTACAGCCGATGAGAACCAGCCTCGATCACCTGCCGGCCAGAAAGCAACGCGAACTGGATCGGCTCGTTCAGATTATCTTTGAGGAATTTAATGACGCCCACGGTAAGCCCACGGGGCAGCGCAAGATGGGCCGAATTCTCAAGATTGTACTGTACGGATCTTTTGCACGAGACAACTGGGTTGATGAACCCACCACCGGCAAGGGCTATCAGTCGGATTTCGATATCCTGATCATCGTGAATCAGCCAGAGTTGACCGATTGGTTTGACTATTGGGAAAAGGCCGAAGAGCGCTTGAACCGGGAGCGGGAGATTTCCGGCTATCTCAATACCCCGGTTCAACTCATCGTACACACTCTGCAAGAGGTGAATGATGGCCTTGCGCATGGCCGCTATTTCTTCCTGGATATCGCCGACGACGGCATTGCCATCTATCAGGCCGACGATAGCGAACTGGCCAGCCCCCATCCCAAGACGCCTGCAGCAGCACTCAAGATGGCCGAAGAGTACTTCGAGGATCGCTTCCCTTATGCAATCAGCCGCTTTGAGGGCGCCAAATTCCACATGGAAAGAGGGAATTTGAGGGACGCCGCGTTCGACCTCCATCAAACTGCGGAGCGGCTCTATCAGTGCATCCTTTTGGTTTGCACGTTCTACACTCCACGTTCGCACAATCTCAATTTTCTGCGCAACCAAGCCGAGAAGGTTTCTGGTTTGCTGGTAGACGCTTGGCCCCGAACAACCAAGCTTGAGCGCGGAAGATTTGAGAAACTGAGGGATGCTTACGTCAAAGGACGCTACTCCAAGCACTTTACCATAACCAATGAAGAGCTTGAATGGCTCGCCGCTCGGATTGAAGAGTTAGGTCAGGCCGTACATAGAGCTTGTGCTGACAAGATAGCAGAACTTCGCTCAAAATTATAAATCACTACAACAATCAACAAACTGCAGAGGAATGTGTTCAATGAACAATGCTGAACTCGCCGATAAGCTCGCAACTGAACTTGGCGTCACCAAGGCAGACGCAAAGAAGGCCGTCGACGTCGTGTTCACAGCCATCGCTGACGCTGCCGCGACCGGCGATGAAATCTCACTGAGCGGTTTTGGCAAGTTCAAGGTGAAAGACACGCCTGCACGCGAAGGCCGCAACCCATCGACGGGCGCTGCCATCCAGATCGCAGCATCGAAAAAACTGACCTTCGCCCCCGCAAAAGCCTTAAAAGATAAGCTCAACGGATAAGTCCATAGCGGCGTCGCAATTCAAGCGCGACGCCGCTGTTGCTTTTGGGTAATGGGTAATGGCGCCGACACAGCGGACATTCAGTGCCCCGGGGTCGTGGCATCGAAACCTGCCATACATTCACGTTGGCTGCAGCGATGGCGAAAGACGGCCCTAGGGACCTTCCTGCCTTTCCCATGCCGCAGGGAAGGTCAGCTCCTGCCAGAAGCCGACATTTGGCCTCGGGCCACGCAGGGTGGCGGTATGACTGCAACTAGAATAAATACGTGCCTGCAAGCCCAATCACCCGGCTCTGCTAATCCCACGAGATCACGCCGTCCGCCGAACGCCAGCTCGCTGGCCGGATCACTTTCTCATGGGCGATTCGGACTGACCTTATCTCCGCCTCGATCTCGCGCCGCCAATGCGCGAGGAAATCGAACAGCACCGGAAAATCCGGTGCTGCATCGTATTCCTGCCAGGCATAAATCTGCAGGAGCGAGGGGTGATCCGGCATGAAATAGCAGATTTCTGCCGTGGTCAGCCCGTATCCTTCCAGCTGAACCAGGAAAGCGCGGTCGGTCATTGGAGTGTGGGCTGGCTGTCTGGGCCGTCGAGCGAGCGCAGTGTCGCGATAACATCGTCAACGGAAACCGGAGCTTTGAGTTCGGGAGGCTGGCGCATTGCAGGATGATTTTCGACGGCATGCCGATCGGACGCCCAGGAAGCCAGGATGGCTCGCTTTGCTTCGGGCTCAAGCGAGGGGTGATGCGCTACATCGAACGGATGCAGGTAGCGCGCGAATGGTTGCGACATAGGAACATCCTCCTTTCTGCCTTGCCGCTGATCACTCACTGCGGATTGCTCCGCTCAGCATATTTTGTGAGTCGATTTTAGACAGTCAAGACCCTGATAAGGCATACGGAAAAAGCGAATTGGCAGTCGCAACCTACGAGTGCCGAAAAATTTGATTTCGACCTCTTGAAGCCGTTTTCAGCAAAACTAGATCGCGCACTGCCTCCTGCCGATCATCCAGGGGAGGCGCTGTAAGTCATTTCGCTTTGTAATGGAGGTTATGCATGCATTTCCGACCTTTGCACGATCGCGTGCTGGTTCGCCGTATCGAGGCCGAAGAAAAGACGGCCGGCGTCATTATCATCCCCGACACCGCCAAGGAAAAGCCGATGGAAGGCGAAGTGGTCGCCGTGAGCCCTGGTGCGCGTGACGATTCCGGGAAGCTGGTGGAACCCGCCGTCAAGGTAGGCGACCGCGTCCTGTTCGGCAAGTGGTCCGGCACCGAAGTGCGGATTGATGGCGAGGACCTGCTCATCATGAAGGAGAGCGACATTCTCGGCATCATCGAAAGCACCGCCGAACTCAAGAAAGCGGCGTAAGCAATCAACCCAATCTTCAGTTCAATCGAAAGAAGAGAAAGGAGCAGGCCAAAATGGCTGCGAAGGAAGTAAAGTTTGCGTCTGACGCGCGTGATCGCATGCTGCGCGGCGTGGATACGCTTGCAAATGCGGTCAAGGTAACTCTCGGCCCCAAGGGGCGCAACGTGGTGATCGAGAAGAGCTTCGGCGCTCCGCGCATCACCAAGGATGGCGTCACCGTTGCCAAGGAAATCGAACTCAAGGACAAGTTCGAAAACATGGGCGCGCAGATGCTGCGCGAAGTCGCCAGCAAGCAGAACGACAAGGCGGGTGACGGCACGACCACTGCCACCGTTCTGGCCCAAGCCATCGTGCGCGAAGGTGCCAAGGCGGTTGCTGCCGGCATGAACCCGATGGACCTGAAGCGCGGTATCGACCTCGCCGTCGGCACCGTGGTCGAGGACCTCGAAAGCCATGCTAAGAAGGTGTCGGCCAACAGCGAGATCGCGCAGGTCGCAACCATTTCCGCCAATGGCGACGAAACCGTCGGCCGCATCCTTGCCGAAGCGATGGAGAAGGTCGGCAATGAAGGCGTGATTACGGTCGAGGAAGCCAAGAGCCTCGAGACAGAGCTCGAAACGGTCGAGGGCATGCAGTTCGACCGCGGCTACCTCTCGCCCTATTTCGTGACCAATGCCGAAAAGCTGAAGGTTGAACTCGAGGATCCGTACATCCTCATTCACGAGAAGAAGCTGTCGAACCTGCAGGCGCTGATCCCGCTGCTCGAACAGGTCGTGCAGTCGGGCAAGCCGCTGCTGATCATCGCGGAGGACGTCGAAGGCGAAGCCCTTGCTACCCTGGTGGTCAACAAGTTGCGCGGTGGCCTGAAGGTCGCGGCCGTCAAGGCACCCGGCTTCGGCGATCGCCGCAAAGCCATGCTCGAGGATATCGCCATCCTTGCCGCCGGCAATGTGGTCAGCGAGGAACTTGGTACGAAGCTCGAGAACGTCACTATCGGCATGCTCGGCCGGGCCAAGAAGGTCATCATCGACAAGGACAACACTACCATCGTCGATGGTGCCGGCAACAAGGCCGACATCGACGCCCGGGTCAGCCAGATCCGTGCACAGATCGAGATCACGACCAGCGACTACGACCGCGAAAAGCTGCAGGAACGCGTGGCCAAGCTCGCCGGCGGCGTCGCCGTCATCCGCGTCGGCGGTGCCACCGAGGTCGAGGTGAAGGAGCGCAAGGACCGCGTCGACGACGCGCTGCACGCAACCCGTGCCGCCGTCGAGGAAGGCATCCTGCCGGGCGGCGGTATCGCCCTGCTGCGCGCGCTGAAGTCGCTGGAAGGGCTCAAGGCCGCCAATGACGACCAGCAGTCGGGTATCGACATCGTGCGTCGCGCGCTGCGCGCACCGGCTCGCCAGATCGCCGAGAACGCAGGCGAAGACGGTGCCTATATCGTCGGCAAACTGCTCGAAGGCGACGATTACAACCACGGCTTCAACGCCGCGACCGGCGAATACGAAGACATGGTGAAGGCGGGCGTCATCGATCCGGCCAAGGTGGTTCGCACAGCGCTGCAGGATGCGGCTTCGGTCGCCTCGCTGCTGATCACCACCGAGGCGCTGGTGGCCGAACTGCCCAAGGAAGACACGCCCGCACCAATGCCGGCGATGGACTTCTAACTGGGTGAGGAGAGCGCGGTCTCACGCTGCGCTCTCCCATCCTCAAGCGCACGGCTGGGGGCATTGCCGCTCGGGTGCCCGCTGAGCAAGGCAGGCTCCAAACACGGCAACATCGCAAAATCGGTCGAATGAGAGAGGAGGAGATGATGACCGACAGGTATCTGGACTATCTTTCACGCGAACATGCGCGGCTAGAGGACGAAATCCGGCTGGAAAGCAGACGACCCCGGCCTGACGAAGTTCTGCTTGCCCGTCTGAAGAAGCTCAAACTTGCGCTCAAGGACCAGATGCAAAGATGGGCTTCCGATCACGCGAACAGCGATCGGCTGACCGGGTAAACGGCCTGCATCCTATCGAAGTCTCTCTTGGAAGAAGGCCAGGCACACCTGTCTCAGTGCGCCTGGTTTTCTTTTTTAAAACGTTGAAAATACGCAAATAAAATTTTTTATCCACTCTTGAAACGAATTGCGCGTTTCCCGACTTAGTCAGTACCGGATGCCATAACGGGTCCGGTTGGACAGAGGGCGTCGGCTCTTGGTTCCAGGCGCCTTTCATGCCCAGATTGCTCAACAAGGAGGATTTGGAAATGAGAACTGCATTTGATTTGACTCCCTATCGCCGCTCGACGGTCGGTTTCGATCGGCTCTTCGATGCGCTCGAGAACAGTTTCCGCGCCGAGACGCAGGATGGCTACCCACCTTTCGACATCGTTCGCACTGGCGAGGACAGCTACCGGATCACTCTGGCGGTAGCCGGCTTCCGTCCGGACGAAATCGACATCATTGCACAGCAGAACCAGCTCATCATCACCGGTCAGAAGACCGAGAAGGACGAAGAGGGTGTGGATTTCGTTCATCGCGGAATCGCTGCCCGCGCGTTCGAGCGCCGGTTCCAGCTGGCCGACTATGTCGAAGTGCGCAGTGCGGACTATGAGCACGGCATGTTGATGATCTCGCTCCAGCGCATCGTCCCGGAATCGCTCAAGCCGCGCAAGATCGCCATCGGAAGCCGCGAGCACGTCAATGACGACATGCCGCAGCTGACCGAAGACAAGGCGGCCTAAGCTCAATCATCGGGCAAATCCTCGGCGGGGTGGGTGCAATCGCATCTGCCCCGCTTGACGAAGCTTTGCCCAAACCAGTCGGAAAATAGGAGGAATGTCGAGATGGCTATCGTCTTTGGCTCAGCAATGAATAAACGGCAGCTTCCGGCGGCTTTATTTGAGCGAGTCTAGGGCCGAGATGTTCGCGGCTTCTGTCGGGGCGCTGAGAGCCACACCAACGGCAGGTTTTGGCGTGAACGGTACTTCGTGATGGTTGATGGGAACGACCAGGTCTGGTCGGCAGCCGCCTGTTCCGGCAGGCAATGGTTCCGTGTGCCTAGCGCCGACAGAGCTGCCGTTCAGCGCATCACCTGCCACCCTTCAAAGCGGCCTTCTGTTCACCAATCTACGGCTTTTCCTGAACGACCCGGTATAGCCGATAGGCTACTGTCCGATTTAAAACCGGTTTCAAGGATACCTGCGGCTCACGCAACATCGGCTGCTGTTAAGAGGTTCGGGCGGGGGGCCCGGGTGCCATCTTGACTGCAATGGGAGAAACGGGCTCGAGAACGGGTTTCCATCAAAATGATGTGCTCGCGCAAACGGCAGGCTGATAAGATCACCGTCTACGGAAATAGCGCCAGTATGACTGGTTGCGGGCCACCTCAGCTCTATCCAGGAGTTAAGGGCGCCAGCGCGAAGCCTGACCCGGCCGAAGAGACCGGTTCACAACTCCTTTCCAAAATCGGAAAATCAGCACCTGAGGGGCAACGATGAGATGGGATGTCACTTGATCGCCGGCATGCCCAGAATTCCTGCGATATCGACCGTTAGGCGCAGGCCGAACGCCAGGATATCCCTTGAGCGGTGCACGGCGGCAGGGCGAGGCAGGTTGTCGGGGTTCACGACGTACTGGACGTTCGGATTGATCCTGACCCCAGGCACCGCCGCGAAACCGTAGTTCAGCTCGAATACGCCTTCTCCGGCAAGCACCCGGTCGCTTCCGCCCGCCCGCAAACGCGAGGCTTGAAGGAAGTCGACCTGCCGCGAGCCGAGCCGGATACAGCTCCCGACCAGACCCAAGGTATCCTTGGGACGACCGGCAAAAGGACCGGTGACGATGACGCCCGCGATCGCCTGCTCCTTGAAGGGCACATAATCGTTCGTAGACGCGATGACGCCGCCGAACACGGTCACCGGACGCTTGGCATTGCCGCCCATGTGCGCGGCGACGGCATCGCCCATTACATACCAGCCAGCCTGACCGTCATGGACCAGAGCGCTTCCACCCGCCGTAAGGCGTGGCCGACCGCCCGCGTTGAGATAGGGATCGGCGACGTCGGAGGTGTTGTGATAGCCGCCTATCCGTAGGTGCCAGGGATTTCGGGATTTGGGGTCGGACGACTGGAAGCCCAGTTCGAATGCCGTCTGATGGCCGGTCGCGTGGCGCGTCGACCAGTCGAACCCGTTGGTCGCGTTGAGAGACGGATTGGCTTCGAAGATACCGGCCTGCACGTAGAAACCTTTGCTCGGCGCGACCTTGATGCGCCCGCCCCAGGTCCCATAAGGGAAGAAGCCCAAGGCACGGTCCTGGATCGGGACGACCGCGGGATTGAAGCAGACCGAGTTGTTCTGGAAGGTGCAGTAGAGGTTCGACTGATTGAAATAGGTCAGCGGCGAAACCCGGCCGCCCGAGATGTTGACCTTGCCGCCGAACAGGTTCTGCTCGATTGCCAGCGCGGCCAGACGAAGGTTTTGCACGGCCTTGTAGCGCGTCTGGAAGCTGATCGCATTGCCCGCATGATCGGCCGCCAAGGAGGAGCCCCGCGATACGTTCATCGAGACGTGGATGAACGATCCTTCGAGGCCGACCATGCGATCCATGTCGAGGTCAGCTCCGAAAGGCAGCGCATAGGAGTTGCCGACGCCGCGTTCCTGGCCTCCCGACACGCTGCCGGCGAACTCGTCCACGGCGAGGAAGCGCAGATAGACGCCTTTTTCGGCCAGATCCCGGCCTATGCCCCCGAACGGGCCCTTCGCGGTGTTCGGGTCGGTCTGCGGGAACAGGATTGGCTGTACCTGAGGTTTGGGATAGTTCGGAGATATCCGCAGCACCGAAGGTTTTGAGATCTGCGCTCCGGTCGGAGTGACCTGTTGCGCACTTTGGGGCGCCGGTTCGATGGTCATCGCCTTCGACGCTTCCTCGGCGAGGCCAGACGCGGGCAGCAGGACGGCGGTGGCCGCAAGCGGCCACGCCATGTTCGTAATCTTCATGATTTTTCCTCTTCCCCGGCGGAGACGTCTTGCGTGGTCTCCTGCCGCTCATGCTCTCGATGGGACCGACGCGGGCGACCGCGATATTTCGCCCGCGTCACCACGCATCAGGGGGAAAGCTCTTCGAGTGCTTTTCCGGAAGTCTCTGGCGCCCATTTCAGAACGACGAGGCCCGTCAGGGCCGCCACTGCAGCGAAAGTGAGAAACACTGGTGCGATCGACCCGCCCGCCATGACCAACCCGATGACCCAAGGGCCGGCAATCGAACCGCCGCGCAGCCAGGCCGAGCCGAGTCCCGCACCAAGCGAGCGCAGCCGCGTAGGATAGAGTTCGCCCGAATAGAGATAGAGCGAGTACGTGACCGTCTGGAGCGCCGCGAAAGCAGGCGTCGCCAGCGCGAAGACCATGACCGGAGTGGAGGCGCCAAGCACGTAGAGCGCGGTAAGCGGCACGGCGGCGAAAAGAAGCGCCCCTGTGTACCACCGGCGGCGCCCCACCTTATCGATGGTCAGGGCACAGACGAACGATGCCACCAGCGCCACGCCCGTCATCGCGAAGCCATAGCCGATGGCCTGATCGACGGGGAGATCGAACACGGTGCGGTACAGCGTGGGCAGCCAGGTCAGAAGGCCGTTGTTGATCATGTAGGCACCGAACCACATTGCCCACAGCAGCAGCGTGCGCGGGCCGTAGAGCGGACCGAACATCTCGCGGACCGACCCTGCGGGCTTGACCTGAACGAGCACGGTCGCGGGTGCGCGCGGCTCGCCGAGCGGCTTGCCTTCGGCAATGGCGCTTTGCTCGAGCCGGGCGATAACCTTGTCGGCATCGTCGAAGCGGCCGCGATTGATCAGCCAGCGCGGGCTCTCGGAAAGGAAGAAGCGCAGCGGAACCACCAGCGCGACCGGGACCATGCCCACGATGAACATCGACTGCCAGCCCAGGCTCGGCACCATGAGATAGCCGATCGCACCCGCCGCTGTCAGGCCGACGAGAAACAGCAGTTCATAGAGCAGGAAGAAGCGGCCCCGCTTCTTGGCGCCCGACAATTCATTGACGTAGGCACTGGCGACGGGGACTTCCCCGCCTGTGCCGATGCCTTGCAGGAAACGGAAAAGGATCAGAGATTGCGGACCCCATGCGAAAATGCAGGCGGCGCTCATCGCGGCGAAAATGCCGATCGCGATCGCCAAGACCGGAAGCCGGCCGATGCGTTCGGCGAGCCATCCGAAGAACACCGCGCCGATCAGCTGTCCAAGATAGCCGGACGAGATGATGGCAGCGGTCGCAGACGGGGTTAGGCTCCATTGTTTGGCCAGGATCGGCATCGCGTAGGCGAGCGCGATCGTGGTGTAACCATCGAAGAACGTCGCCATGCCGACGCACCCGCGCGCCCATAGCACCGGGCGGGTCACAGGCAGGCGTTCGAGCCGGGCAATGAGCGCGGCAGCGCGTTCACTGGCCATCGCCGACGCGCCCGAATGCGCGACGCTGCCGTTGGAAGCTATAGATGCACTCATACTGGGCCTCTCCATATGCGCGCCTTATTGGCCCTCGCGGGCCTGCGCGTCTATTCTGGTTGAGTGGCCGGAGCCGCCCGGGCTCCGGCATCGATCGCCTTTTTCCGATCGGGTCGGACCGAACTATGTCGGTCCGACCCTTCGTCGAAAGCCGGCGCTCGCCGGGAGGTCAGACGATGCCGGCTTCCTTCATGGCAGCTTCGATCTCCTGCTCGGCCTGAGCTGAAAGGTCGATCAGCGGCGAGCGCACAACCGCGTTCTTGAGGACGCCGCGGGCGCGCAAGGCGATCTTGAGCGCCACGGTGCCTTCCATGTGCGAACCGCGGTGGTAGACGTTCTTGGTCACCGGCAGCAGTTGGTCGTGAATGGCGCGGGCCTTGGCATAGTCCTTCGCCTTGCCTGCCTGGATCAGCTGGAACAGCAGTTCCGGCGCGATGTTGCCGTAGCCGACGAGCGCGCCGTCGACGTCGAACATCGTGTGCAGCAGATATTCGTCGTGGCAGGTGAGAATCTGCAGCTCCGGGAATTCCTTGCGCAGCACGGGGATTTCCGTGTCCCAGCGCTTCATGTTGCGCACGCCGTTCTTGGTGGCGACGACGCCAGGCTGTGCGGCGATCTCGAGCTGGGTCTTCAGGTTATAGGTCGCCTTGGTGGCGTCTGGATACTGGAACAGGATGCACTGCAGGCCGGATTCTTCATAGATCGCCTTGTAGCGGTCCTGCGGCGCGCCGTCCTGATAACCGAAGCGCAGCCAGCCGTGCGAGGGATAGACGAGTGCGCCGATGGCGCCGGCATCGGCCGCGCGCTTGGCCTCCTTGGCCGCGACTTCCGTGCCTTCGCCGGTGATGCCCGCGATGACGGGAATCTTGTCGCCGACTGCGGCGACATAGGTCTCGATCAGCTGGACCTGCTCGTCCTGCGTCAGAAACGTGCCTTCGCCGGCATGACCCAGGATGACGAGGCTCTTCACGCCTTCCTTGGCCGCCAGCCACCTCGCGAGCTCGGCATTGGCTTCCCAGTCGACTTTGCCTTCAGCGTCAAAGACGGTGACCGGTGCGGGGTTGAGGCCACGCAGATCCATGACGTTGGTTGGTGCGGGGCGCTTATTGGGGGTCGGGTCGTACAGGCTCACTTCTCTCTCCGTTTTGGAACGTTATCGGGAACGTTCCCACAATCGTTCCAAACCAAGGCTGGTGTCAACAGGGTTTTTGCGGCATGAAGGGACCTGCCACTCACAGGGAGTGAAAATACGCGCAGAATTAGGGCTTGCAGACATGATCGCCGACGTTGAGACAAAACATTCGCGAGTGACGTTGCATGATGTCGCGGCCGCTGCCGGCGTATCGAAATCGACCGTGTCGCGAATCCTGGACGAGAGGCTGCCCCCATCCGACAATCCCACCGCACGACGGGTAAAGCAGGTCGCGGCGGAGCTCGGCTATGTCCGCGACATCTCCGCCGCGAGCCTGCGGCGCGGCAAGACGATGGCGATCGGCGTCATCGTGCCGCGCCTCACTGATACAGTCATGGCCATGCTCTACGAGGCCATCGCCAAGGCTGCCGCGCGTACGGGCCGGGTCGCGCTGGTTGCGACGACCGACGACAACATCGACGCGGACCGCCTCGCCGCCGAATCCCTCCTTCAGCGCGGCGTAGACGGGCTGATCCTGGCGACTGCAAGGGACGGCGATGAATTACCCAAGAGCCTGTCGGAGCGCGACGTTCCTTTCGTGCTCGCATTGCGTACCGATGGAACCAGCTTGTCCTCGATCGGCGACGATCGTCTCGGGGGCTACCTCGCAACGCGCCACCTGCTGGACCTTGGCCATCGGCGTATCGGGATCATCGCCGGACCGACATTTGCTTCAAGTGCAAGGCTGCGAACCGACGGGTATCGACAGGCGCTCGAAGAAGCGAACGTTGCCGTAGACCCGGCGCTGATCGTCGAATCCAGCTTCAGCATCGAGGCGGGAGCCGACGCCGCCGAAACCTTGATGGATCTCCCGGAACGCCCGAGCGCAATTTTCGCCATCAACGACAACACTGCCATCGGCGCCTTGTCAGCCCTGACCAATCGCGGCTTGTCGGTCCCCGAGGACATGTCGCTCGTCGGCTACAACGATATCCCGATCGTGAGCCATTTGCCTACGCCGCTGACTACGTTGCGCGTGCCGTTCGATCAGATTGCCGCAGCTGCACTGGAACTGCTTGAGAAGCGCCCAAAGGAACCTTCCGCCAAGCTTCGTCTTGTTGCACCTACGCTAATACCCCGAAAATCAACGGCTAAGCCTTTTAGCCTCGGATAGCTCAAGGCGCCTAACCTACGGCAGGTTTTAGTAAAGGCGTCGAGAAATCCGAGCGGCTTCCGTGGGCGCGTAACCGCCAATGCCCCCCCTTCCCCCATCTGAACCCGCCGACAAAGCGGCAGTTGACGGGGCCAGGCGTTCTCCTCGATACCTGCCGCGGATCGCTCAAGCTTGCGAACGAAGCTCCGCTTGCTTAGCCGCCGACAACAGCTAAGCGGTGGATATGACGGCCTCCGATCTCGAACACCTTATTATCGCCCGCCTCCTCCGGGAGAGAGGCGGCACGACGCAAACATGGCGGCGGGCCCTTGGCAAGGTCATCGTGCGCGACACGGCGACCCATGCCCATTGCAATTGGGATGTCAGGCTTGGTGGCACCGATGCGCAGCGTACTGCAATCGAGCGACTGCTCGGCGATGTGCGCCTTGAACATTCGATCGTAACTGTCAGTTGAGCACCTGACAGACTTCAGCCGCGCGCGCACTGCCGTCGGCTGGTTCGTGTAGGATCCGCGATCCTTACCAGCGGAGTATCGGCAATTGGCCGATTCTGGAAAGGCAGCTTCAGATCGCCACGCGCTCTGCTGAGCGTGAAGGGTACGCCTCTGGGCCTCGGCGATCCCGACGCTGGCTACAGGCGAGCGCCGGCGCATCGCTTCAAACCGTGCGAACCGTACCACCATCGATGACGAACTCTGCGCCATGAATCGCGGCGGCACGGTCCGAGGCAAGGTAAGCGATAAGATCAGCCACCTCTTCAGGCTCGGCGCCCCTCCCGATCGGAATTCCGCCCAGCGCATCGAGCACGGACTGACGCGCCTCCTCTATCGTGCCGCCATTGGCAGCCCGAAGCATTTCGAGAAAGTCTCCGGTTGCCTCCGTCATGATCCAGCCGGGCGAGACGGAGTTGACCCGCACACCCTTGGAACCCAGTTCCTTTGAGATCGACTTGCTGTAGGTCCTGAGCGCAGCCTTGGCGGCGGCATAGCCAGTGGTGGATTCAGGCAGAGGCAGGACCGACTGGATCGAGGTGATATGCACAACAACGCCCTCGCCCCGCTCGAGCATCTGCGGGATCAGCAAGCGGTCGAGCCGGACCGTCGCCAGCAGATTGAGATTCAGTTCGGCAAGCCAGTGGTCATCGGTCAGCGCGGCGAAGCCACCTGCCGGCGAGGCCGAGCCGCCGATGACATGGGCGAGTATGTCGATGCCGCCCAGCCGATCGATTGTCGCTCGGGCCAGCGCCTCGCCGCCCTCGGCTGTGGTCAGATCCGCCTGCACATATTCGACGCCCTCCATGGGCTCCGTGATCGTGCGGGCGGCGGTGATGACTCGGGCTCCGCCGGCCAAAAAGCGCTCGACCGTGGCGCGCCCCAGCCCCTTGGTGCCACCGCTGACGAGAACGCGCTTGCCGGCGAACTCGGTGGGGTCGGCTTTGACGCTCATAGTGTGATCTCCAGTATCTCGATGGCGCCGTGCACAAGCGTGAAGCGGTAGGTGAAGCGGAGCGGGCTACCCGGGAAATCACCATGGGCGGGACCTTCGACGACGACATCGCCACCTTCTTCCCGAACAGTATCGGGTGTGAAGATCGCCTTTACCGGGATCACTTCTTCATCGAACAGCTTTCGGATCGCCACCTGTCCCTCGAAATGCTTGCCGTTGTCGATGCAGACCGCGTCGCGCTGGAAGGGCTTCAACATGCCGTCGATATCGAGGCGGGCGTTTGCCTCAACAAAGTCGGCGATCGGCTTGGGTAGGTTCATTGACATGATCATCTCCTCGATCGTGACGAGGTCCATTTAGCGATAGACAACTCGCCTGATAATCGAGACAAATCGGCATTGAGTGTCACGGAGATCGGGATAATGAATCGCCATTCGCTGATCGAGCTCGAGGCGGTTCTCGCGATAGTTCGATGCGGCTCCTTTCGAGCAGCAGCGCTTGACCTTGGCATGTCGACCACCGCCATTAGCAACGCGGTGGGCAAGCTCGAACGGGACCTAGCCGTACGATTATTCAATCGCACCACCCGTAGCGTGTCGCTCACTCATGCGGGGCGGATCTTTGTCGCGCAGATCAAACCAGCGTTCGAAGGCATCCAGAAGGCGATGGATACGGCGCGGTCGCAACAGGAGACGCCCTCCGGCACCTTGCGCATCAATGCGTTCGCAACGGCCGCGCGCGAGATCATGGTGCCGCTGGTCCTGACCTATATGCAGCGCTACCCGCAGGTTCATATCGACCTCGTCACCGAGGGGCGGCTGGTCGACGTCGTGGCGGCGGGATTTGATCTGGGCGTGCGACGTGCGGACCTGGTGCCCAGCGACGCGATCGCCATACCGCTAGGTCAAATCCAACGTATCGCGGTCGTCGCGTCTCCCGACTTTTTTAAAGACAGAGCTGTTCCCCAGGTGCCGCAAGAACTGCTTGCTTACCCCTGCGTTCGCGGGCGGTTGCCCAATGGCGCTTTGCTCCGATGGCGGTTCGAGAAGGACGGCGAACCACTTCAGCTCGACGTCGAGGGGCCGATGACGCTCGACGAAGCCTCCCTGGCGCGCATCGCTGTCACGAACAGCGTGGGCATCGGCTATCTCATGGAATCCGATGTCCGAGACGACATCGCTGCGGGTCGGCTCGTGCGCATTCTCGAAGACTGGACGCCGCCGCTTGCGCCGCTGTGCCTCTATTATTCCAATCGGCGCAATTCTTCCGCGGCCTTCCAAGCCTTTATCGCGCTCGCGCGCGACTTCGC
>Ga0209050_1000687_pt1 | contig 50814 bp, 61 predicted proteins | sample Araplavi_mTSA_r2_FD_184276 | JGI IMG/M metagenome (GOLD analysis project Ga0209050, IMG submission 184276) | Arabidopsis root microbial communities from North Carolina, USA - plate scrape MF_Cvi_mTSA_r2 (SPAdes) (version 2) | ecosystem: Host-associated > Plants > Roots > Endosphere | place: USA... | reverse complement strand
TCGTAGTAGCAGACCGAGGACACCGTGTTCGTCGTCGCATCGACGTGGATTGCATAGTTGTGGGCGCCGCAGTCGTGCTGCTGGCACTGCGAGGCGGCGATGTCGTTGTCCTTGCGCATCACCGGCCCGACCGGCCCCTTTATCGCCGCGATGGCGGCGAGGACCTTGGGATCGGTCACCGCGCGGGACAGGCCTTCCTGCACCACGGGATGCTGGAAGAACGCGTAGTCGCCCACTTTGTCGAGAGGATACTTGCCGACATAGGCAGACAGACTGGCCACCGCGCCGGTGGGTGCGCCGGTAGCGGCTTCGTCGGTTGCGACGCCCGCATCGGTCGGTTCAGTGACAAGGGAGGAAGGCACCGCGTCAGGCTCGGCGCCCTTGTTGCAGCCCGTCAGGCAACCAAGAGCGAGAACAAGAGCGCCGCCCGCCGCCAGGGCGCGCCAGTCAGGGTCATGCATCCGGTATCCTCCGTCACGTTCGACTCCTGTCGAATCGCATCGGAGCATCGCCGGTTCCCGCCCTCCCTGCAATCGCGCCGGAGAAAGTCCGATTTGTCAGGCCGATTGCTCAGCCGCGGATCGCCGGACGCAAGCGCATCGCGAAAGACAGCACGACAGGCCAGAACAGCGTGGCGATCACGTCGCCGATCGTATCGTGCCAGGCCCAGGACCCATGCGCGAGCCGATCGATATATTCGTTTCCGAGTTCGAGGATCACCACCATGGCCAGCGGCCAGTTGGAGCTGAGCTTCTTCTTCATCAGAATCGCGGTGAGGAGCCATATCGTCAGGCCCGCGTAAGTATGCGCGAACTTGTCGGGGGCCGGGCACTGCGCGACGATCCAGGTTATCGCGCGCTCATATTGGTGGACGAATTCCATGCCGCCTTATGCTGCGCCGCATCATCCCGGTCCAGTCGGAACGCAGTCATGTCGATGGAGGGACCGCCGCTGACTTGCCATAACCGAAACATCAGGGCGCGGCCGACCTGAGTCCGCCGCGCCCCGACTTTCTCCCTTCCCTCGGCCTTTTGCCGCACCTGCCTGCAACGCCCGTGTAGGCGCCGTACTGCAGCACATGCCGCCTGCTCCCTGTCGTCAGACCGGCTTGTGCCGGAGCCTGACCGAGGGGTCGTCGATCGCGTCGCGCCCCGTATTGCTGGCGTTTTCCGATAGACGACCCGCCCTCATCCAGGGAACAAACCGTCGCCACGTCGTCGCAAAACGATCGGGGCGAATCCCGGTTTGCATTGGATGAGGGCGAAATCGTCCGCTCGGGGAACCGGGCTATCCTGCATGAGAGCGGCACCGATCATGCTCGGCGTCATCGCGGCGGTTGCTTATCGGCTTGCACGTAACGAACCGGCTTCGATCCGATTTGCTACGAACGGGACAAGTTCCGCCTGCGATATCGTCATGAATTGCTTCACGACGTCCTTAACTCCTGGCCCTCTTCCCAGCCGGCACCGTCTTTCGCGGCCCGCCTCTCTTCTGGCTGAACACATAGCAGGCGATCAAAGAAATCGGAAGCGATCATTGGCGCAAACCCGCGGGATTCCGATATTTTGCACTGCGAAAGGAATTCTCCATGCCCCGCGATCTCGCCAAGACGCTGACGTACTTGTCCCTCCACCTGACGGTTGGCTTCACCGTTGCCTATGTAATGACAGGGTCGCTGGCCCTCGCGGGTGGGATCGCGCTTGTGGAACCCGGCATCAACGCGGTAGCCTTCTGGTTCCACGAACGCGCTTGGAAACGATTCGATGCTGCATCCGCTAACGTCGAAAATCCGGGCTTTTCGGCATTGCACCCTGCCTGAGCATCCGTTTGCGCCATGACAGGGCTTCGGCGAATCGGGAACGACATCCGCGGCGTCGCGTTTGCCCAGGTTCGCGGCCGAATTGTTCCGCATCCCTTTTTGCCATCCCTTCCCGTGAATCCATGAAAGGAACACCGGCATGACGACGAACTCCGCCTCCGCCCGCTACACAGGTCTCGGCAAGGAGGGCAAGGGCGCAATCACCACCCGTTCGGGCGTACTTAGCGACCAGCCCTATGGCTTCGGCACCCGCTTCGAAGGCCAGCCGGGCACCAATCCCGAGGAACTGATCGCCGCCGCCCACGCTGCCTGCTTCACCATGGCCACCAGCTTTGCGCTGGCCAAGGCGGGCTTCGCCGAAGGTACGCTGGACACCCAGTGCACGGTCACGCTCGACAGCGCCGACGGCGGCTTCGCGGTGACCAAATCCGCGCTGACGCTCAAGGCCAGTGTTCCCGGCATCAGCGCGGAAGACTTCGAGCGACTGGCCGACGAAGCCAAGGCCGGCTGCCCGATCTCCAAACTGCTGAACTGCGAGATCACGCTCGAAAAGACGCTGGAAGGCTGAGCATTTCCAGGTTGACCATTCAGGGTCGATGACCCGCAAAATGCAGCATCAAAGACCTGGAGCGTCTCCACGGAATGTGACGACGCTCTAGGAAAACCCGTCGTCGCCTGTCATGGCCGCCGCTTCAACGAAAGGACGATCATGGCAGGCGACGACGAAGATTACGTCTACGACGAGGACAGCGGCGAATGGATGCCCGCCTCCGAACTGGCAAGCAAACGCGCCGCCGCGAATGCGGTGGAAGTGCGCGATGCCGTCGGCAATCTGCTGACGGACGGCGATCAGGTCACGCTGATAAAGGACCTTGAGGTCAAGGGCGCGGGCCAGACCCTCAAGCAGGGTACGCTCATCAAGGCGATCCGCCTGACCGGCGATCCGCAGGAGATCGACTGCAAATACCCCGGCATCAAGGGCCTGGTCCTGCGCGCGGAATTCGTGCGCAAGCGCTGAACGGAATTCTCGGCCGCCTTCCACGGAACGGCCCGGAATTTCAGGCGTTTTATTCTCGGAAGGGGGCGATCGGAGAACCGCATTGCCGATGAAGACGCCGATGAAGATTCCAATGCTCGGCGCGGTGGCTGCTGCCATCGCGCTCGGAGGCCTGGCGGGCGCTTGCCTGCCTGCCGGGGCCGATGCGGACGATCCGCCGAAAGCAGTCCAGACACCCCGGGAAGCCTCGTCTTCGCGAAGTTTGGGCGCTCAGCGCGGCGCGGAGTCGCCCGAGGGTTCCCCGCCGCTCGGCCGCTGACGATCGGTCCAGGCACAGCCCTGCCGGGTTTCTTCGCCGATTCTCAACATCACCGTGAAGGGATAGGCACGATCGGACATCCCGTCGCTGCATTGTCCCGGTGCGACCGCCAATGTCAGTTCGGCACCGCCGCGCTTTCCGGTGAACGACAGCCCGCCGCGCCCGGCAAAGCGTGTGACCGGGATGATCTCGCCCTTTTGCGAGTCCGGCGTGGAATAGGTCATCTGCGTGCCGGTTACTTCGCCGCCCCAGAATGGTTCCGTGCCAAGAAAGTGAACCGTCTCTCCGACACCGATTTCGTGGAAGGGCATGTGGTCCCCGGCGTCTCCCGGCATGTCCTTGCCGCCGCCATGGCACGCCGCCACCGCGAGAGCGGCTCCCAGAGCCGCCACGTATCCGAACCCGACACGTCGTATGGCCGCATGCGCTTTCTTCATGTCCCGACTTCTATCGGCCTCACGCGAATCGCGCAATCAAGACCGCCCCCCCGATTCGCCCGAAAGAGAACGGCGGTTTCGCGCCGGATCGACGAAATTTTACGTCAGAACCATTTTTTCCGGCATTCCAGTTACCGCTAACACAATCAATCGTCGCAGGAATTTGCCAAGTTGCACTTTCCGCAACACTAGTGGCAAGTAATGCCGTTGCGACGGCAGCCCCCGACAGACATGTTGCACTGCAACAAGATAAGGGGTGCCCAAGGCAATCTCCTATCGCTGAGACTAAGGATTTTGCCATGCTGAAGACTGTTTTTGCCGCTGGCGCCGCTTTCGCCGCCGTTGCCGCCACCTCTGCCTACGCCGATGAGACGCGCGATTTCTCGCACGACGGCGTGCACTACAACTACACGACCGAGCAGAAGGGCAAGGTTACCGTGATTTCCGGCACCGCCCAAGGTCAGGTTCCCTTCCGCCTTTACGTTTCGGGCAACCGCGTGACCGGCACCTACAACTCGCGCAACGTGAACTTCCGCCTCGCCGACGCCAAGGGCGCCCTGGCCCAGGCCGCTGCCGAGTAAGGCACCTTATCAGGGCTTCGGCCTAAATGAAAAAGGGCGCTCCCCAGCCGGGTGAGCGCCCTTTTTGGTACTCGGAACCCGGCTTTCAATGCCGTTTCTGAAGTACCTCCTCGTGCCGGATCAGGCGGATCTCCAGATCGCCGCCTTCCTCGAAGCCGTGCTTGGCGGCAATCATGCCGCGCATTTCCTCGATGGCGAGTTCGTCCGAATCCGGCGGCACCTTGTAGCGCGCCAGGACCATCCCTTCCTCGACGTCGATCACGCTGAAGTGGCTGGAAATGCAGGAGGCGGCCAGAGCATCGAGATCGAGGCCGTCCGCCAGGTTCCAGGTCTTGCCCTCGCGCGATCGGATGCGCTTGCGGCAGTAGCGGCAAGTGCAAATCAGCGTTCCGTCGTCCTCCCGCTCCCGTCGTCCATCGGGTTCGTGGACGCGCGAGAACCAGCAGGGCGTGAGCGAGTAGGCATCTGACCGTTTCGTAAACATGCGTTCACCATGTCACTGAGAGATGAATGGTTCCTTTTCGCGGGCATAGGTATAATCCCCATTGCCCAAGGCATTAGCCGCCAAGTGCATTCACCTCACCGACATCGAGCCTCGGATAGGCCTATATTGGGAAGGTGAGGCTGGCGTGACGTGGAGTTGAAATGGGTTTCGGCAAATGGTTCCTGGTGCTGGCCGCAGGCGGCGTCGGCGCAGGCGTGGTCGCTGCGGGCATGACGACCGGCCGGATGCAGAAGTATCCGGAAGGCTATGCCCTAGGCGGCGAGGCCCGCCAGTCTTCGCGCGGCGATCGCGCCCATGCTGCGGAGGAAGAGGAGGGCTACGCTCTCTCGGACGGCGACTATACCGGCAGCGACCATTCCGGTTTCGGCCCTCCGCGTGGACGCATGGTCGTGCTCGGCAATCCCGGCTGGGTCGATGACGGGTACGCCGCTCCCGCTCCGGGCTGGAGCGACGACAACGACGACGGTGACGATGCGCCCCGCTTCATCGCCGCCCCGCCGCGTGCCCTGCCCGGCCCGCAGGGCTACATGCCACCGCAAGCCGCGCCGCGGAACTCCGCCTCGGCAAGCCCCTCGCCCTCAGCCCGCGATTCCGCCGCCGAATCCGCGGCCCGCGCCGCCGGAGCCGTCGCCGATGTCCTCGCCGCCGAGCGCGAGGGCGCCTGACGGATCCGTCCTCAGGCCAGCGTCAGGAAGACTTCCGCCTCGATTACCCATTGGCCGCCCAGCTCGCGCCACTTGGCCGTGTAGGTTCCGGACGCCGCCAATACGTCGGAAGTGCTGTCTATGCCCTCCCAGCGCCCGTGCTCCATCGCGATCGGCTCTACCGGCGAGACCGTGACCTGCTCGGGCGTGCGGGTGTAGACCAACCGCGCCGCGCCCGCGAACTCGCGGCGCCAGACTTTCACCTGCCCCATCCGCCCCGAGATCAGCGCGCTGTCGGTGCCCGTCACCATCACGCAGTCCCGCGCGAGGATCGGCCCGATGGCAGCGGCGTCGCCCTCGGCGATCGCCCGGTTGAACGCCGCCCGCCGGGAACGGATCGCGAGTTCCGCCGCGCTCACGCGTGACCGTCGGCATGGACAGGATTGGCGGCCGATTTCCCGATGACCGTGGCCCAGCGCCGTACCGTCCAGCGCTCGACGATGCCCTCGGTCACATAAGGATCGGCGCTGGCGAAAGCCTCTGCCGCTTCCGGCCCCTCGCACGCAAACAGCAGCAGCGCGGTATCGACCGGGTCCTCCACCGCTCCGCCGAGCACCAGTTCTCCGCGTTCCGCCGCCGCCCAGGCCAGCGCCAGATGCGGCTCGCGGTACTGCGGACGACGCTCCAGATAGTCCGGCGCGAGATGGTAGGTCAGCAGATAGTGATTCATCGCAGGGCTTCCGTGCTTCGAAGTAGGACCAAGGGCCTTACACGAAAGCCGGCGGGTGTGGCGCGCGGGAAGTCGAAAATTCCTGTTTCTCAGGAACAGCCCTCGACATACCCCAGCACCGGCATCGTTCCAACGTGGATCAGCTTGACCTTCCGGTCCTGCCCGATCTCGAACCGGAGTGCCGGGTCGCCGCTTTTGGCATTGGGCGCCGTGAGATACTTTGCCGGAGAGCCCTCATACTTGTGCGGTTCCTCCCGGAAGCCCGCGAACCATTTCTTCACATCGGCCTCGCTGGAGCCGACACCGATTCCTTCGACCAGCGTGACCTCGGAGCGCTGGCCAAGCGTGATGCGTTGCACTTTGCCCTGCTCGACGATGGCGTAGACGCCCGGATAGTCTGGCGAGGTCACCGTGCGGCAGGCATCGCTCTGCTGCGCCCCGCGCTCGGCCCAGGACGATCCTGCAGGCACCGCCTGGCCGATCTTCAGATCTCCCAGCCCTTCCAACGACAGCACCTTGGGATCGGTAGTGGCCACCGGCGTGGCGACAGACGTTTCGGAAACGGTTTCCTCCATCGTGGCGGAAGAGGTGGCCGTATCGCTCGGCTGTTCCGGCGCCTTGGCAGGCTCGGAAGAACAGGCCGCAATAGCGACGGCGAGAACCGATGCGGTGAGAAGATTTTTCATGGCGGCTACAACGAAGGGGAAGGCGCGCGGTTCCGATGGGAGAGCCCGCTCATCTTGCGACGGCAATGCAGGCGGTTCCAGAATGGCAGGTCTCAGGTAGAAACCGGAAACTGCGACCAGATCAAAAAACGCCTTTGCTTCATCGATCCGCAAGCTTGGCGATCAACGCCATCGCCGCTGCCGGTGCCCGTTCCTTTGCGCCGTTGATGAAGAACAGGAACACATCGCGCGCTGATTGCGACCATTCCTGGGCGCGTCCGGCCCAGAGATCCAGTTCGGCTTCGGGGTAGCCCTGCTCGATCTCGGCCTGCGCGTTCTGAAGGCGGGCGTAGACGAAGGGGCCTGCCTCGGCGGCCTCTGCGAAGGCCGGATATTTGGAACTGTCGGCAAGGATGACGGCGACACCGGCCTTGCGGACGAGATCGAGAAAGGCCGGATCGTCGAAGCTCTCGTGACGCGGTTCGATGGCGTGGCGCAGGGCGATGCCCTCGTGGCTTGAGGGCAGCAGGGCAAGGAAGGCGGCGATCTCGTCGGGGTCGAACCGTTTGGTGGCAGCCAGTTGCCAGTTGATCGGACCCAGCCTGTCGCCGAGTTCGACGATCCCCTGCTCGACGAAATTGGTGACGCTCTCGCCCGCTTCGGCGAGGTTCCTGCGGTTCGTGCAGTAGCGCGAGCCTTTGACCGCGAACCTGAACCCGTCGGGTACTGTGTCGCGCCATTTGGCGAAGCTGGCCGGTTTCTGGCGGCCGTAGAACGTGGCGTTGATCTCGGTGCCGGTGAGGTGCTGGCCCAGATATTCCAGTTCGCGCGCCTTGGAGACGCCCTTGGGATAGAACGTCTCGCGCCAGGGATCATAGCTCCAGCCGCCGATGCCGATATGGATCGCGCCGGAGCCTTGCGCGCTCACCGGGGCTTGGCCCGCGAGAGGCGGCGACGATTCGCGGTCACGCGTTTGCGATAGTGGCGGACGGCCTTGTGAGCGGTCTTTTCCGGAGACGTGAGGCCGCCGGTGGCCAGCTTGATCGCCAGTTCGGCATTGGCCTGGAGTTTTTCCGTGACCATGAGCACGTTTTCGCGGTTGCTGCCGCGCCCGGTCATCATGTCCGTCGTCCGCATGCCGATCACGATCATCGAATCGGCCCAGAGCCGGTAGCTGTCTTGCGCCAGTTTCATCCAGTCGTCGGCGGGGTTGCGCATGAAATCGGATCTCCTTGAAGGTCCGACCCTAGCACTCTTCGTCGCCCTCGCGAAGGCGAACTCCGCTATTCCCGAGAAAGGAAGCGGGGTCTCTGCCTTCACGAAGGCGCCGAAGAGTTTGGCGACAGTTCAGTCTTTTATAGTTCAGTCGTGCTCGCGGCCCCCCGAACCCATGTAGAGTTTGCTGCCGGTTTCCTTGAACACCTTGCTCATCTCGGCCATGCCCGCCTCGGCCTCAAGGATGGCCAGCTTGCCGCCTTCCTCGGCGGCGATGAAGCCGGTCGAGGGCTGATTCTGCTTGGCAGCGAAGTCCCGCACTTCCTGACTGATCTTCATCGAGCAGAACTTCGGCCCGCACATCGAACAGAAATGCGCGGACTTGGCGCCTTCCGCCGGAAGCGTCTGGTCGTGGTACTGCTCGGCGGTGTCGGGATCGAGGCTGAGGTTGAACTGGTCGCGCCAGCGGAACTCGAAACGGGCGCGGGACAGGGCATCGTCGCGGACTTTGGCGGCCGGGTGGCCCTTGGCCAGATCGGCGGCATGGGCGGCCAGCTTGTAGGTGACGACGCCGACTTTCACGTCGTCGCGGTCCGGCAGGCCAAGGTGTTCCTTGGGCGTGACGTAGCAAAGCATCGCCGTGCCGTACCAGCCAATCATGGCCGCGCCGATGCCGCTGGTGATGTGGTCGTAGCCCGGCGCAATGTCGGTCACGAGCGGCCCGAGGGTGTAGAACGGCGCCTCGCCGCAAGCCTCAAGCTGCTTGTCCATGTTCTCCTTCACCTTGTGCATCGGCACATGGCCCGGCCCCTCGATCATCACCTGCACGTCCTCAGCCCAGGCGCGCTTGGTCAGTTCGCCGAGGGTATAGAGTTCGGCAAACTGCGCTTCGTCATTGGCATCCGCGATCGAGCCGGGGCGCAAGCCGTCGCCCAGCGAGTAGGCGACGTCATAGGCCTTCATGATCTCGGTAATCTCGTCGAAGCGTTCGTAGAGGAACGATTCCCTGTGATGGGCTAGGCACCACTTGGCCATGATCGAGCCGCCCCGGCTGACGATGCCGGTCACGCGCTTGGCGGCGAGCGGCACGAAAGGCAGGCGCACGCCGGCGTGGATGGTGAAGTAGTCCACGCCCTGCTCGGCCTGTTCGATCAGGGTGTCGCGGAACACCTCCCAGGTCAGGTCCTCGGCAATGCCGCCGACCTTTTCCAGCGCCTGGTAGATCGGCACGGTGCCGATCGGCACGGGCGAGTTGCGGATGATCCATTCGCGGGTGTCGTGGATGTTGCGGCCGGTGGAGAGGTCCATCACCGTGTCCGCGCCCCAGCGGATCGACCAGACCATCTTGTCCACCTCGCTCGCCACGTCCGAGGCGACGGCTGAGTTGCCGATATTGGCGTTGATCTTGACCAGGAAGTTGCGGCCGATCGCCATCGGCTCGCTTTCGGGGTGGTTGATATTGGAGGGGATGATTGCCCGCCCGCGCGCCACTTCCTCGCGCACGAATTCGGGCGTCACGTAGTCGGGGATCGCTGCGCCCCAGTCCTGCCCGTCGCGCGCGTATTCCTTGAGCATCGCGCGGCCGAGGTTCTCGCGCTCGGCGACGTATTCCATCTCCGGCGTTATGATGCCCCGGCGCGCGTAGTGCATCTGGCTGACGTTCATGCCCGCCTTCGCGCGCAGCGGGCGCTTCACGACGTTGGGGAAGGCCGGAACGCCACCCGAGCGGTCCGGGCCGAGTTGACCGTTGTCTTCCGGCTTCACCGCGCGGGCCTCGTAATCCTCCACATCGCCGCGGGCGATGATCCATTCGCGGCGCTTGGCTGCGAGACCGGCGGCGATGTCGATGGTGACGTTCGGGTCGGTGTAGGGTCCGGACGTATCGTAGACACGAACCGGTGCCTCGCCCGACCCCGGTTCAAGGTGAATTTCCCGCATCGCGACCCCCAAGGGTCCGACGTAAATCTTCTTCGACCCGCGAATGGGTCCGGTGGTAACGCCGATCTCCAGCTTGGAGTTGATGTCGGCCATAAGCGATTTCCTTCGGCTTATGGACGAAAGAAAGGTCGCGACAGAAGAGTCCTGTGGCCCGCCCTTCCCTCCGCCCGTGTTAACGGGTTCAGGTTCAACGGGTCGGGCAGCGTGACCTGCCCCTCTCAGCCATTTGTTTCCTGCGGGCTCTCGCAAAAACGAAAACCCTAGGCACAAGCTCCCCGGGGATGGGCGGACGATAGACGCGGCTTTTCCCTCCGTCTAGGGCCCGAAGCAGACATGCCGATGATCTATCGCCTTGACGCACCCGCCCGCGAAGTTGCCCGTACTTTCGGGCTCGATGCGCGAGACGATCCCTGGCCCGGCGGCTCGGTTTCGGCGGGCGGTTTTGCCCCTGTCATCACGATGGGGCGCGAATTCGTGGCGGGGCCGCGCCCGGAAAAACGCCTGCCGCGCCGCATGATCCCACGCCTCTGGGGCGTCCCCCCGCCACCGCAGGGCTGGGATGAAAGGCGTCACGGCATCCTCACCGTGCGCAATCTGGAAAGTCCGTTCTGGATCGGCAACTTGCGCAACAGCGAATTCCGTTGCCTCGTCCCCGCCAGCGCTTTCATGGAATGGGGCAAGGTCGATCCACGTGACGGCAAGCGCCGCCAGTGCTGGTTCGGCGCCTCCGACCAGCCGATCTTCGCGATGGCAGGCGTGTGGAAGGACAGCGAAGTCCCCAGCTTCGCGCTGCTCACTTGCGCGGCCAATGCCGCCTTGCGCGCCGAAGGTCGCGACACGATGCCGGTGATCCTTCCGCCCGAAGCACAGGAAGACTGGCTACGCGGAGACTGGAAGCGTGCTGCGGCGCTCGTCGCGCCTTACGGTTCTTCGCGCATGACGCTGCGGGTTGTCGGGGCGTAAGGCAAAAAAGCAGACAAAAAAGAAACCGCACAGCATACCAATTCCAGCCCACTCCTTTGCGCAATTACCTGAAGTTAATCCATAATAACTTCATCTTAATGCTGTTTGTTACGGTTCGTTAGCTGTCAGGCGATATCTTGTCCGTTTCGAGGCAGGCAGGGTGTGGATGGAAAATTTCGACAGTATTCCATCGCCGGGGATGTTCTCGCCGGACAGGACGATGACCATGGCGCGGATGGCGGTCCATGCGGTCCAGTTCGCCTGCGCGATCAGTGCCGTCGCGAGCTTTCTTACCCACGGCACGCTATCGCGGGCGCTCGCCGGGTTCGCCGCGGTGACGGCCGTGTTCACGTTGAGCGTCGGCATTCGCTACGGAAGGCGCGCGGTTGCCGAACTCGACGGACACCTGACGCTGGTCGCGCAGGCCAGCGCGGCGCGCGCGCAAGTCGAAGAGCTGTTCGCGATGACCGACATGCTCCAGGCCGCCGACGACAAGGAGGATGCCGGGGCCGTGCTGATGGCAAGCGCCCGGCGCCTGCTGCCCGACCTCGACGGCGCGCTCTACCTCTTCAACAATTCGCGCGACCGGCTGGACCTTGCCCAGTCGTGGAGCCAAAGGCAGGCCTTCGCCCCGGCGCCCACGCTGTTTCCCGAGACCTGCTGGGCGCTCAAACGCGGCAAGCCGCATGTCAACGATCGGCAGGTCAGCGGCGGGCAGGTCGGCACGCTCTGCTGCCCCCACGCGATCGGCAAGGCCTCCAGCATCGAAGTGCCGATGATGGCGCGCGGGCAGGTATTCGGGCTGCTCGTGCTCGCCAGCGAGGCCGCCGATGCCCGCGAGCAGCTTCACGACGTCACCCGGATCGCCCGCGCCCTGGCGGACTCGATCTCGCTCGCGCTGTCGAACATCGCCCTGCGCGAAAAGTTGCGCACCCAGTCGCTGCGCGATCCGCTGACCGGCCTCTACAACCGGCGCTACATGGAGGATGCGCTGGAGCGCTACATCAACCTGGCGCAGCGCACCGGCACCTCGATCTCGGTGCTGATGATCGACCTCGACAACTTCAAGCGCCTCAACGACGACCACGGCCATGCCAAGGGCGATGCCGTGCTGCGCGACGTGGCCGGGCAGCTTGTCAGCACCCTGCGTCCCTCGGACGTAATCGCCCGCTACGGCGGCGAGGAGCTGCTGGTCATCATGCCCAAGTGCAGCCTCGAACATGCCGCCGCCAAGGCCGAACTGCTGCGCCAGCGGGTGGAGGCACTCTCAGCCGCACATGGGGCGCAAGTCAGCGCCTCCTTCGGCATCGCCACCGTACCGGAGACGGCGACGGGCGCTGGCGACGTCGTCGCCATGGCCGACAGCGCGCTCTACGCCGCCAAGCAGGCGGGCAAGAACCGCGTCGTCACTGCCCCGCGCCGCGTGCGCGGTGACGACAAGGGCGCACCCCGGCTGGCTGCGGCGAACTGACGGGGAGCAGCCCCCGCCGCGCGGGCGCCCCAAGCCCCATTAGTCCTTGCGAGGAGGCGAAGCCGACCGGCAATCCAGAGTTGGCTGGATTGCTTCGGCTCGCTCGCAATGACGAAGATCGGGAATTTCATAGCAAGCACGAAAAAGGGGCCGCATCGCTGCGGCCCCTTCGTCTTTTCGGGTCTTGAAAGGCCGATCGCTATGCGATCAGTCTTCCTTCAGGAACGCCGGCATGTGGTCGGGATCGCCACCGCCGTTGTCGCCGCCACGCGGACCGCGGGGACCGCGATCGCCACGGGGACCACGGTCGTTGCCGCCACGGCCGCCGTCACGGCGCGGGCCACGACGGTCACCGCCGCGATCCTCGCGCGGACCACGATCGCCGCGCGGTTCGCGCGGTTCGCGGGCCGGACGGGTGTCTTCCAGCTCGGCGCCGGTTTCCTGGTCGACGACGCGCATCGACAGGCGAACCTTGCCGCGCGGATCGATCTCAAGGACCTTGACCTTAACTTCCTGGCCTTCCTTGACGACATCGGTCGGCTTTTCGACGCGCTCGTTCTTCATTTCGGAGACGTGGACGAGGCCGTCCTTGCCACCCATGAAGTTCACGAAGGCACCGAAGTCGACGATGTTGACGACCTTGCCGGTGTAGATCTTGCCGACTTCCGCTTCCTCGACGATGCCGAGGATCCACTTCTTGGCAGCTTCGATCTGGGCGATGTCGGAAGACGAGATCTTGATCACGCCTTCGTCGTCGATGTCGACCTTGGCGCCGGTTTCGGCGACGATCTCGCGGATCACCTTGCCGCCGGTGCCGATGACGTCACGGATCTTCGACTTGTCGATCTGGATCGTCTCGATGCGCGGTGCGTGGGCCGAAAGTTCGGTGCGAGCCGAACCCAGAGCCTTGGTCATTTCACCCAGGATGTGCGCGCGGCCAGCCTTGGCCTGTTCCAGCGCCTTGGCCATGATCTCGCGCGTGATGCCCGCGATCTTGATGTCCATCTGCATCGTGGTGATGCCGGCTTCGGTGCCCGCGACCTTGAAGTCCATGTCGCCGAGGTGATCTTCGTCACCCAGGATGTCCGACAGGACGGCGAAGTCCTTGCCTTCCAGGATCAGGCCCATGGCGATGCCCGAGACCGGGCGAACCAGCGGCACGCCCGCATCCATCATCGACAGCGAACCGCCGCAGACGGTGGCCATCGAGGACGAACCGTTCGACTCGGTGATGTCCGAGAGAACGCGGATCGTGTAGGGGAAGTCTTCCTTCGAAGGCAGCACCGGGTGCAGCGCGCGCCATGCCAGCTTGCCGTGACCGACTTCGCGGCGGCCCGGAGCGCCGAAGCGGCCCACTTCGCCGACCGAGTAGGGCGGGAAGTTGTAGTGCAGCATGAACGACGAGTACGACAGGCCTTCGAGGCCGTCGATCATCTGTTCGGCGTCCTTGGTGCCCAGCGTGGTGGTGCAGATCGCCTGCGTTTCACCGCGGGTGAACAGCGAGGAACCGTGGGTGCGCGGCAGGAAGCCGACGATCGCCTCGATCGGACGAACCTGCTCCAGCGTGCGGCCGTCGATGCGCTTGCCGTCCTTAAGGATGGCGCCGCGCACGATTTCCGCTTCCAGCTTCTTCATGGTCTTGATGGCGACCATCTGCGTCTGCGGAGTTTCGTCCGCGAAAGCTTCCTTGGCCTTGGCGCGCGCGGCGTTGAGGGCATTGGAGCGCTTCGACTTGTCGGTCAGCTTGTAGGCGGCGGTGACGTCCTTGCCGACGGCCTTCTTGAGCTTCGCCTTGATGTCGGCAGTGTTGTCCGACAGGTCGACGTCCCAAGGTTCCTTGGCAGCCTTTTCGGCGAGGTCGATGATGAGGTTCACGACCTTCTTGATCTCGTCATGCGCGAACACGACGGCGCCGAGCATTTCCTCTTCGGTCAGCTCCTTGGCTTCCGATTCGACCATCATCACGGCATCGCCGGTGGCGGCGACGACGAGGTCCAGACGGCCATCGGTGAGGGCAGCGGTCTGCTTCGGGTTCAGCGTATATTCGCCGTCGACGAAGCCGACGCGTGCGGCGCCGATCGGGCCCATGAAGGGCACGCCCGAGATGGTGAGTGCGGCCGAAGCGGCGATCATCGCAACGATGTCGGCCTCAGTTTCGCCGTCAAAGCTCAGGACCTGGGCAATGACGTTGATTTCGTTGTAGAAACCTTCGGGGAACAGCGGACGGACCGGACGGTCGATCAGGCGGCTGGTCAGCGTTTCCTTTTCGGTGGCGCCGCGTTCACGCTTGAAGAAGCCACCCGGGATGCGGCCGGCGGCCGAAAACTTTTCCTGGTAGTGCACGGTCAGCGGGAAGAAGTCCTGGCCTTCCTTCACCGACTTGGCGGCGGTAACCGCGCAGAGCACGACCGTTTCGCCGTAGGTGGCGAGGACCGCGCCGTCGGCCTGACGGGCCACGCGGCCGGTTTCGAGAGTGAGGGTCTTGCCGCCCCACTCCATGCTTACGGTTTTGACGTCGAACATAAGAGGTTTTCCTCAGCCCACCGGCCCTATTGCAACGGCGGGGTTTTCTGCCGGGTATGCCGTCCCGGTCCGGTGTGGAGCCGCTTTGAGCCCCCGGGTCTGCCGCCGAATTGCGGACGTACCCCTGATGCAAGAAGCGGCCCGCTAGGGGCCGCTTCCCGTTAAGTCTTACTTACGCAGACCCAGCTTCTGGATCAGTGCGTTGTACCGCGCGACGTCCTTCTTCTTCAGGTAGTCGAGCAGCGAGCGGCGCTTGTTGACCATGGCCAGCAGACCGCGACGCGAGTGGTTGTCCTTGTGGTGAGCCTTGAAGTGCTCGGTCAGGTTGCGGATGCGCTCGGTGAGGATCGCGACCTGAACTTCCGGGCTGCCCGTGTCGCCAGCGACGCGTGCGTTGTCCGAAATGATGTCCTGCTTCTTTTCAGCGGTAACCGACATAGTACTTTACTCCGCGACATCCGATAGGTTGAACCCTCTGACGACGCGGGCTTCTCCGCCCGAAAGCTCCATCAGCGCGACGGGAGTGATCCCTTCTCGCGCCCAGTAGAGCCCGTCTTCATGGGGCAGTTCGGTCAGAACACGGCCCTGGCGGACCGCTCTTGCCTGCTCCGAACCGAGGTCGATGGCCGGGATGTCGTCCAGCCCCACCTCAAGTGGCAAGAGTATCTGTTCAAGCGCAGCGCCCTTGCCGATTTCGTTCAATTTGTCCAGCGAAATCGCGTGAGACAGGTCGAACGGACCGGCCTTTACGCGGCGCAGCATGGACACTGTTCCGCATGTTCCCAAGGCCTGTGCGATGTCGCGTGCAAGGGAACGGATGTAGGTTCCCTTGGAGACATGGGCGCGCAGAGTTGCGCCCTCTTCCGCATCGAATCGCCCAAGGCTCAGTTCGTAGACCGTCACGCTGCGCGACTTCAATTCCACTTCCTGCCCGGCACGCGCGAGGTCGTAGGCACGCTCGCCATCGACCTTCAGCGCCGAGTAGATCGGCGGCACCTGCTCGATCGGGCCGGTGAAGCGCGGCAGCACGGCCTCCACTTCGGCCTGCGAAGGCCGCACCTCGCTGGTGGCGATGACCTTGCCCTCAAGGTCCAGCGTGTCGGTCTCCTCGCCGAAGCGCACGGTGAACTCGTAGATCTTGCTGGCATCGAGCATCCGCCCGGTCAGCTTGGTAGCCTCGCCCAAGGCAACCGGCAGAATCCCGGTCGCCAGCGGATCGAGCGTGCCGCCGTGGCCGACCTTCACTTTCTTGCCATAGCCCGCCTCGCGCAAGTTGCGCTTTACGGCGGCGACCGCCTGCGTGGAGCCAAGGCCGAGCGGCTTGTCGAGGATGATCCAACCATGAGGGGCCGGGCGGGTTGCGAGAGCGGAAGTCATGCCCTCCCCAAGTCGCACAGGCCGGGTTTGTCAACGCCTGCCGAAAGTCAGACGCCCGCCACGAACTGGGCCAGCGCGAAGTAGTGCCCCGTCGCCCACATGACCGGCGGCGCGACCAGCCTGCCGACGATGCCCCATTGCGGGAAGAAGTAGGGCACCACCAGCAGCAACACGATCAGCAGCGGAAATCCATAAGGGCGCAGCCGCGCATAGCCCCCGGCGAGGCCGCGCGGCAGCAGCCCCTCGACGATGTGCGAACCGTCGAACGGCGGGATCGGCAGCAGGTTGAACAGCGCGAGGAACACGTTGATCATGATGAAATTGCTGAAGTTCTTGGCGACGAATTCCAGTACCGCGCTGTCCGCCGAGCCCGCGAACCGCACCAGCAGCCCCAGCAGCACCGCGCCGACCGCCGCCAGCACGAGGTTGGACCCCGGCCCCGCCGCCGCGACGACCATCATGCCCCGGCGCGGATCGCGCAGGCGCCAGCGGTTGACCGGCACCGGCTTGGCCCATCCGAAGATCGGCGCCCCCGCCAGCGCCAGAGAGCCGGGCAAGATCACCGTTCCGAACGGATCGACGTGCCGCAAGGGATTGAGCGAGAGGCGCCGCTGCTCCTGCGCGGTCGGATCGCCCAGCGCCAGTGCGGTCCAGCCATGCGAGACCTCGTGGAAAACGATGGCGAGGATCAGGGGGACGATGAGCGCCGCAGCGTCCAGCAGGGTCTGGTTCATGCTGGTGATCTAGGTGTGCGGGGGCCGGTGCGCAATGCGCTCAACGCCATCCTTCATCACCCCATGGCCTCGCCGAAATGCTTGCGGCAGAGCGCGACGTAGCGGTCGTTGCCGCCGATCTCGGTCTGCGCGCCCTCGCGCACCGCCGCGCCCGTCGCATCGACGCGCAAGTTCATCGTCGCCTTGCGGCCGCAGTGGCACACCGCCTTCAGTTCGATCAGGGCATCGGCGATCCCCAGCAGCACCGCCGATCCGGGGAACAGCTCGCCCCGGAAATCGGTGCGCAGGCCATAGCAGAGCACCGGAATGTTCTCGCGGTCGGCGACATGGGCGCATTGCCAGGCCTGCTCCGGGGTGAGGAACTGCGCCTCGTCCACCAGCACGCAGGACAGCGGCTCCACCGCATGAACCGCGCGGACCTGGGCAACGAGATCGGTATCGCTCCGGAAGCGATGTGCCTGGGCATGGAGGCCGATGCGGCTCTCGATCGCGAAATCCTCGCCGCGCTCGCCGCTGCGGTCGTCGATCCCGGCGGTCCAGAGCATCGTGCGCATGCCCCGTTCGTGATAGTTGAAGTTCGCCTGAAGCAAAGTCGCCGACTTCCCGGCATTCATGCTGGCATAGTAGAAGTAGAGTTTGGCCATCGTGGCTGGGGATAACACGCCCCATGCCGCCCTGCACCGCGCTTGCGGCGCTTGTCCCCGCTTGAATGAAACCGCGCGCCGTTATCTAATCCCGCCGGTTCGCGAGAACTTGGCGGGGAGTTGGGCATGAAGAGGTGGATCGCCGTCGCCGTGATCGTCACGCTGGCCGGGCTGGTTTCCGGCTACGTCATCGATGCCCCGCTCGCGCCTGCCGCCGATGCTTCCTGGCTAGGGACGGCGCGCTTCCTCGACAGCGGAGCGGCCGGTCTCGTCGCGCTTCTCGGTTACAAAGGTGCGGTTGCCGGGCCGCTGGTGCTGGGCGCCCTGCTCTGCCTGATGGCGCTGGCGCTACCCTTGCGCCTTGGCCGCCGCCAGAGCGCCACGCCCCTGCCCGGCCCGGTCTGGCGGCCAGAACCGCTGCCGGAGGAACACCGCATCGGCGGATCGCAAACCACCGATGCACCGCCGTCGCGCCCGGTCGTGCTGGTCCGCAAGCCGCGCCTGCGCACGCGCGACTGGTTCGACGATCCCAGTTGGCTGGGCGGCCTGCCGAAACTGGGCGACACCCCCTGGCCGCGCGGCCGCGACGGCACCGCGCTTCCTTTCGCCGCGCAGATCGACCTCGCGGAGATCGCCCGAACTTGCCCCGAAGCGCCGCTGCCGCGCACCGGGTCGCTGGCGTTTTTCCTCGGCTCCGGCGCGGTGGTTCCGGTGCCTGCCGGAAACCACGATTTCACCAGCCCGCCGGAAGACTTCGGACTTGGCTTCTCCCCGTTCTGGCCGGTCGAACCGTCCGCCGTCGACGTGCCTGAGTCATTGCCGGGAAGCGAAGGCACGGCGGCGCAAGCGGTCGCGGCGTGGCTGGCACACCGCTACCCGCCCCGCGTCGGCCCTTTGACGGCAGTCGAGCCGGTCAAACGGATCTGGTGGCACGGCGCTATCCATCTCGCGGATTGCTATCGCCTCGCGCTTCATGAAGCCTCGCGCCTCACCGGTCGGCGCAAGGCCCGCACCAGCGACGCCCGCGAGGATCTGGAACTGCTCGGCGCCGATCCGGCGGCCACGCCCCTGCTGCTCGAAACCGCCCAGCGCGCGCTCGACCGCGAGGACGCAAGGCTGCGCGAGCACAAGGCGCAGTACGATGCGCTGGCGCAAGTCTCGGCGGCGATGGACCACTTCACCGAAGAGCGCGAGCCGTGGGGCGTGCTGACACGCGACGAGTTCGCCGTGCTTTGCGACGTCCTCGCCCATGTCGAGCGCGACTGCGCCGACTTGGTGCGGGCCTATGCGCCGAGAGACCTGTCCGAACTGGCGACTTTCACCTTGCGCGCGATGATTTCCGGCCTGCCGGAAGCGCTGGCGCACGTCGGCGATGCGGAACTGGCGCGCGTCAACGCGGGATACCGGCTGGCGGGTCGTCACCAGCACGGCATGTTCGGCCATCCCGATCGCCGCGCCGAAGTGCTGCTCCTGCAACTCGCGCAGGACGACATGATGGAATGGAACTGGGACGGGTCCCGGCTCTACCGGTTCCGGATCAACCCGGCCGACCTCGCGCAGGGCCGCTGGGACCGCGTCAGCCTGACCTTCGAGACCGGCTGACTGCGATAAGCGTCAATCCTCTTCAAGATCCCGCTTCACGCGCGGATCGTTGAGCAGGGCATCGATGCGGCTCGCCTCGTCGAACGTCTCGTCCGGACGGAAGCGAATCTTCGCCGCGAACTTGAGCTTCAGCCGCTGCGCGACCTCGCGCTGGAAGAAAGCCGTATGCGTACGCAGCGCCTTTAGCACCACTTCCTCGTGCTCGCCCAGCAACGGTTTCACATAGACCGTAGCCATGCGCAGATCGGGCGTCATGCGCACTTCGGTGACGGACACGGAATGCGTGCTCAGCGTCGCATCGTGGACCTGCTGGCGCGTGAGGATTTCCGAAAGGACGTGACGCACCTGCTCACCCACCTTCAGGAGGCGGACGGAGTGCTGTTCGGGTGTGACTTGCTGACGTACCATGGCTTCGTCCCATGTGGGCGGATCACCGCAATTTGCAACAAGCGATTACGGCTCCGGATCGCTGCGGTCCGGTTTGATACACCGTTTTCTTACATTTTGGCGACGATCCGCGCCAGCGAGCGCACATTGCGCACCGTGCCGCGACAGCCGAGGCGCTTTTCGATAAAGTCCACCGTCAGCAGACTCTCCGCAGGCGGACGGGCATAATCGACGAACAGACAGCGCGTGCCGAGCGCCAGACGCTCGCCGCCCAGCGAACCGTGATCGGTCACGAGCCTGTCGAACCGGCCCTGATCCGGCTGGCCGGACAGCAGCACCGTATGCACGAAACTGTCGCCGCTCTCCCCCGCGAACGGGTTCGCCTCCACCGCCGCGAGAATTTCCTCGCGCGTGCGCACCGCAACGAAAGCCTTCATGTCGAACCGGTCGCGCATCAGGTAGGCCAGCAGGTCTTCCAGCCCCTCGCTCGGCCGATCCTCGTAATCGAACAGGACATTGCCGCTGGAGATCACCGTCTCGGCATTCTCCAGTTCCTCGCGCTCGAAGGCATAGCGAAGGTCTGCCATCGATAGACGGTCGCCGTGAACGGTCAGGGATTCGAAAAAAGCGCAGTAGCGGGTCATCTTGAAAATTCCGGGAGGTGAAGGTATGATTGGCCTACCACGGTAGACGTTTTCACATCACCGTCCGGGCCTGGGTGTTGCAGCATCCGGGCCCGTTTTCTTGTTAGAGATCGGCTCTATCGGAGACTGACGTTGCAGCGCCAGCCTCCTTACCGATTATCGGCGCTTTACCTACGGTTCAGCTCGATAAGCTTCACCACCAGTTGCAGAAGCGCGACCAGAAAGGTCGCCCCGCCGAGAACCAGCATTACCACGATTTCCGTGCTCACATGACATCACCGTCCTTTCCGTCGCCGTTGCGACGGGACAGCCATAGACGCGCGACCACGCGGATTTCCGGTTAAATTCCTGACACGCGATCTGCATGCCGGAAAGAAGAAGGCCACCGCCGGATTGCTCCGGCGATGGCCCTTCATTCCCGTGTCTGGGTAACGCCTTAGCCGACGGTACGCTCGCGGTGGCTGACTTCGAAGACTTCGAGGTGGTCGCCCGCCTTGATGTCGTTCGTGTCGGCCAGCACCACGCCGCATTCGAGCCCTGCGCGCACTTCGTCCACGTCGTCCTTGAAGCGGCGCAGCGAGGAGATCGTCGTCGCCGAAACGATGACGTCGTTGCGGGTGAGACGGGCGCTGAGACCCTTGCGGATGTAGCCTTCGACCACCAGCAGACCTGCCGCCTTGTCGCGCTTGCCGGCCGGGAAGACCTGCTTGACTTCGGCGCGGCCGACGACGGTTTCGATCCGCTCGGGACCCCAGATACCGGCCATCTGCTTCGCGACCTCTGCGGTCAGTTCGTAGATGACGTCGTAGTACATCATCGGCGTCTTGGTCTTCGCGATCAGTTCGCGCGCCTTGGCGTTCGGACGGACGTTGAAGCCGACGATCGGCGCACCCGAGGCCGAAGCCAGAGCCACGTCGGTCTCGGTGATGGCACCGACGCCGGACTGCAGGATACGAACCTTGATCTCGTCGTTCGAGAGGTTGTTGAGCGCGGCGTTGATCGCCTCGACCGAACCCTGCACGTCCGCCTTGATCACCACCGGATACTCGATGACGTTCTGCTTGGCAGCCAGTGCCGAGAACATGGTGTCGAGGCTGGTCGGCGCCGTGGCGGTGCGCTTGGCGGTCGCCTGTTCCTGGCGGTAGGACGAGACTTCACGGGCACGCTGCTCGCTCTCGACCACGGTGAGGAGGTCACCCGCCATCGGCACACCGCCGATACCGAGGACTTCCACCGGCATCGAAGGCGGAGCCACCTTCACCTGACGGCCCTTGTCGTCGAGCATCGCACGCACGCGGCCGCTCTCGGTGCCGACGACGAGGATGTCGCCGACCTTCAGGGTGCCGCGGTTGACCAGCACGGTCGCCAGCGGGCCCTTGCCCTTGTCGAGCTTGGCTTCGATCACGGTCGCCTCGGCCTCGCGGTCGGGGTTGGCCTTCAGTTCCATGAGTTCGGCCTGGAGCAGGATCTTCTCGATCAGATCGTCGAGCCCCTGGCCGGTCTTGGCCGAGATTTCGACGTCCTGCACGTCACCCGACATCGCCTCGACGACAACCTCGTGCTCAAGCAGACGCTCGCGGACGCGCTGGGCGTTGGCTTCGTGCTTGTCGATCTTGTTGATCGCCACGATCATCGGCACGCCGGCGGCCTTGGTGTGATTGATGGCCTCGATCGTCTGCGGCATGATGCCGTCGTCGGCGGCGACCACCAGGATCACGATGTCGGTCACGTTGGCACCGCGCATACGCATCTGCGTGAAGGCGGCGTGGCCCGGCGTATCGAGGAAGGTGACGAGATCGCCGCCCTTCGTTTTGATCTGATAGGCGCCCATGTGCTGCGTGATGCCGCCGGCTTCGCCCTTTACCACGTCGGTGCCGCGCAGGGCATCGAGCAGCGAGGTCTTGCCGTGGTCGACGTGGCCCATGATGGCAACGACCGGAGGACGCGGCTTCAGGGTTTCGGGTGCATCGACGTCCACCGAGGTATCGATGTCGACATCGCTGTCCGAGACGCGCTGGATGTTGTGGCCGAATTCGGTGACGAGCAGTTCGGCGGTATCCTGGTCGATCGTCTGGTTGACGGTGACCATCATGCCCATCTTGAACATCGCCTTCACCAGGTCGGCGCCCTTTTCGGCCATGCGGTTCGCCAGTTCCTGCACGGTGATCGCCTCGGGGACGATCACGTCGCGGACCTGCTTCTCGCGCTGCTGCGACTGGCCGCCGAAGTGCGCACGGCGCTCCTTCTCGCGGGCACGCTTCAGCGCGGCGAGCGAACGGGCGCGGGCGCCCTCGTCGTCGTTCAGCGCACGGTTGACCGTCAGCTTGCCGGACTGGCGACGATCGCCACCCTTGCGATCACGCTCCGGCGTGCTGCGCGGCGGCGGAGCGCTGGTCTTCTTGACGCCAGCCGGACCCTTGGGAGCGGCAGCGCTGCCACCCGTAGAACCGGCGTTTCCGCTGGCAGCGGCAGGCGCCGATGCACGGGCGCCCGGAGCGGCAGCAGGAGCAGCCGCGGCAGGAGCCTCCGGCTTGCGGATGGGCTGAGGACGCGCGACCGGCGTGAAGCGGCGCGGCGCGGGAGCCGGAGCGGCAACAGGTGCAGGCTTCGTGGCGACCGGTTCCGGAGCCTTCTCGGCGGGAGCGGGCGCTTCGGGCGTCACGACTTCCGGAGCGGCCGCTTCGGCCACAGGCTCCGAGGCTGCCGGAGCGGCGGGCTCGACAGGTGCTTCCGCTGCAGGAACGGGCGCTGCGGGAGCGGGGCCTTCCTGAACTTCGGCCTTGCTGGCGGCTTCCTCTTCGGCGCGCTTGCTTTCCTGGGCACGATTCTCTTCGGCACGGCGCTTCTCTTCCTCGAGAGCGCGCACTTTCTCTTCATGCTCGCGGCGATTCGCTTCCTCAAGCGCGGCGAGTCGGGCTTCCTCGGCCTCGCGCTGAAGACGGGCGACTCGCTCCTGCGGGGTCTCGTTCGAGGGAATCGGACGACGCACGGGAGGCGGCGGCGGGGCCGCACGCTGCGGTGCCGGCTGGGGCGCGGGCGCAGCGGCTTGCGGCTCGGCAGCCTGGGGCGCGGCCTCGACGGCGCCTTCGGAACCCGGCTTGCCGAGCACCTTGCGGCGCTTCACCTCGACCACGACCTTGTTGGTGCGGCCGTGGCTGAAGGTCTGCTTGACCTCACCCGCTTCCACGGAACGCTTAAGCCCCAAAGGCTTGCGGCCCAGAGTCGGTTTGTTGTCGGTCTCGCTCATATCTCTCGTCGTGCCCTTCGATCTCAATTCGTCGCCGCCGGCGCAGCGCGATGCGCCGGTCCGGTGCCACCATCCATACCGTCCCCGTCCGCCTCGGCGCGGGGCTGCCCCTGGAAATGCAGAAGGCGCTGCAACTGCGCCGCGACTCGTTTGGCCGAGCCGCGATCGTTGAGCGCCAGGTGAACGACGTTGTCGCGGCCCAATGCCACAGACAGCGTCTCCCGGTCCAGAGGCAAGCGTGTGCCCTTGAGACCGCTTCCTTCCGCCTCGCTCCCGACTCTCCAGGCCTGGTCGAGCTTGCGCGAGCCGTCTTCGCTCGCATCGGCGGCATGGGCAAGCCATGTGACCCGGCCCTCACGCGCGTTCTGCGCGATCCGGTCGGAACCCATGAGAAGCTTGCCCGATTTCAGTTCGAGACCCAGCCGGTCGGTCAGCGCGCGGATCAGCGCCTGTTCGATCCGGTCGGCGAGGTCATCGGGGATCGTCAGCGCAGCACCTTTGTAGGCGCGCGCCAGCGATCCTTTTAGTTTGCCCTTATCGAGCGAAATTTCAAGGTCCGAACGGGAAACGCCGATCCACGCGCCGCGCCCGGGGGCACGCGCGTGGATGTCGGGAAGGACCAATCCGTCCGGCGAGATCGCCAGACGGATGTAGTCTTCACGCGCACCGGTCTCTCCGGAAAGAATGCATTTCCTCTCCGGACCGGTGCCGTCGATGTCGGAGCTTACGCGCTCATTGCGAGGATTCCGCATCGGCGGCCTCCTCGGTTGCCGGTTCGTCTTCGAACCAGTGGGCGCGGGCTGCCATGATGATTTCGTTACCCTGTTCTTCGTTCAGGCCGTACTCGCCGAGCACGCCACCCTTGTCCTCGTCACGCGCACGGCGGTTCACCGAACCGTCGCGGCGACGCTGTTCCGAACGCTTCTTGGCGATCAGTTCGTCGGTGGCCAGATCGGCCAGATCGTCGAGCGTCTTGATGCCCGCCTTGCCGAGAACCACCAGCATCGCCTCGTTGAGGTGCGGCAGTTCGGCCAGGGCATCTTCCACGCCGAGAGCGCGGCGCTCTTCGCGGCTCGCCTCTTCGCGGCGATCCAGCGCTTCCTGGGCGCGGCTCTGGAGTTCCTCGGCGAGTTCCTCGTCGAAGCCCTCGATCGCGGCCAGTTCGTTCAGCTCGATATAGGCGACTTCTTCCAGCTCGCTGAAGCCTTCGGCCACCAGCAGCTGCGAAAGGGTCTCGTCGACATCCAGCTCTTCCTCGAACATCTTCGAGCGCTCGGTGAATTCCTTCTGGCGCTTCTCCGAGGACTCGGCCTCGGTCATGATGTCGATCTGCGAAGCGGTCAGCTGCGAGGCGAGACGCACGTTCTGGCCGCGGCGGCCGATCGCCAGCGAAAGCTGGTCATCGGGCACAACGACTTCGATACGGCTTTCTTCCTCGTCGATGACGACGCGGCTGACGGTCGCGGGCTGGAGCGCGTTGACCACGAAGGTCGCGGTGTCTTCGCTCCAGGGGATGATGTCGATTTTCTCGCCCTGCAGTTCCTGCACGACGGCCTGGACGCGGCTACCCTTCATGCCGACGCAAGCGCCGACCGGGTCGATCGAGTGATCGTTGCTGATCACGCCGATCTTGGCGCGCGAGCCCGGATCGCGGGCAGCGGCCTTGATCTCGATCACGCCGTCGTAGATTTCGGGCACTTCCTGCGCGAAGAGCTTCTTCATGAAGTCCGGATGGGCGCGGGAAAGGAATATCTGCGGGCCGCGGTTCTGGCGTTCGACGCGCAGGACCAGCGCGCGGACGCGCTCGCCGACGCGGGCGGCTTCGCGGGGGATCTGCTGGTCGCGGCGGATCACGCCCTCGGCGCGGCCGAGGTTGACGATCACGTGGCCGAATTCGACCGACTTGATGACGCCGGTGATGACTTCACCCGCGCGATCCTTGAATTCCTCGTACTGCCGGTCGCGCTCGGCATCGCGGACCTTCTGGAAGATCACCTGCTTGGCCGACTGCGCATCGATGCGACCGAGGTCCACCGGGGGCAGCGGATCGACGATGAAGTCGCCGATGGCGGCGCCCTTCTGGAGCTTTTCGGCCTGCTTGAGATCGACCTGCTTGAAGTAGTCCTCGACATGCTCGACCACTTCGACGACGCGCCACAGGCGCAAGTCGCCGGTGCGCGGATCGAGCTTGGCGCGAATGTCGTTTTCCGCACCGTAACGGTTGCGGGCCGACTTCTGGATCGCTTCTTCCATCGCCTCGATGACGATCGACTTGTCGATCATCTTCTCCGAAGCGACGGAGTTCGCGATCGCGAGCAGCTCGGCGCGGTTGGCGGAAATCGCACTGGCCATGGCTTAGTCTTCCTGTTCCTCGACAATCTCGTCGGCCCCGCTGACGTCCAGCGGGCGGGTTGCGGCGATCAGCTTGTCCGTGAGGACCAGCCTTGCGGAATGAATGATGTCCAGCGGGAAAGTCACCCGGCCGGACTTCTTGTCGTCTACCGTGACCTGGTCGCCGTCGATGCCGACGAGTTCACCGGTCAGGCCCTTGCGGTTGCCGTCCACCGGCTCCGACAGGTTCACCTTGACCTCGTGACCGGCCCAGTTGACATAGTCCTTCGGGCGGGTCAGCGGACGGTCGATGCCCGGCGAGCTGACTTCAAGACGATAGGCTTCCTCGATCAGCACGTCGCCGGCTTCTTCCAGCGCGTCCATGCGATCGGAAATGCGGTGCGAGAGCTTCACGCAGTCCTCGATCACCAGCTGGCCCGTCGCCGGGTTCTCGGCCATGATCTGGAGCGCGATCTCGTCGTCGCCGACTTCGCTCTTGCCGAAGATCCGCACACGCACGAGATCGAATCCCAGGGCCTTGACCTCGGGTTCGATGACTTCGGTAATGCGTGCAATGTCGGCCAAGCCGTGTCTCCGGTGTAAAATCGAGCCTCTTTGGCAACGCGGTTTCGCGCCGGCCCCTTCCGGCGCCAGCCCGAACCTTGTTTCACCAATGTCGGGATGAGGCGCAGATAGGCGCATCGCTGGTAAAAAGCAAGAGAGGAGTGTTTAGTTTGGTGCGCCTTCGACATCCGTCGAAGGCTTGCGGCACCAGCCCACGCCCCCACCCGACCTCCCACTCAAGTATACTGCCGATGGGAGGTCGGGTGGGGGCGCCTAAAATGATTTGGGGCTGGTGCCGGGCAAAACGGCCGGATGGCCGTTTTGCCTGGGCGAAAGCCCAGACAAAAAAAGCAGGCCGGGCGAGTGTTCGGGTGGGGGGGGGGTGCTCGCCCGGCCTGCGTCCGGCGGCGGAAGAACCGCCTGCCGGTAAGTTTAGGAGTCACGTCACGCCGCGACTCAGCAGTCCGGCCCGTCGCATGGAGACCGCACTGCGTCCACCAACCACCAGGTGGTCGTGGAGCTCGATTCGCGAGGCTGCGCACATGGCCGCAAGCCGCCGCGTGGCGATCACGTCCGCCCGACTGGGCTGCGGATCGCCGGAAGGATGGTTGTGCACGAGCACCAGGCCCACGGCCCGCTGCTCCAGCACGCGATTCAACAGGGACCGGCAGCCCGCCCGGATCGCCGCTTCGCAACCCGTCGTACAGGCCACCTGGCCGATCAGCCGCCCCTCGGCATCGAAGGGCAATTCCAGCATCACCTCACGGCGCAGGCACCCGAGGTGCATCACCAGGGTTTCGAGGACACTCCGCGAGAGGGGCCGTACGCGAGTGCAACCCGGGACCAGTCCTGCCACGAGGGATCGCTGCCATGCTGCCGCCTGCGCCAGACATGCAGGATCGTACCGAGCGCAATCGCCGAGAGCGCCAGGAACGTCGGCGTTCCCCGCATGACCGCGTAAACCGTCGGCGGAATGCCGATATCCGCCCACCGTGCGAAATGCGCGCTCAGGCTGAGCAGCTGCAACGAGGTTGCCCATAGCGGCCATATCCTCCGGGCCTGGAGAGCGAGAGTGCCGAACCCGGCCGTCCCCACGGCATCGGTCAGGAGCGAGGTGGGATCGACACTCCGGAAACCGCTGGGCAGCAGGCTTTCTCCTCCGGCCTGGAGCAGGACCATCGCCAGGATGACCATGGCGCCCCAGCGCTCGGGCGCGCCGCCCTGCCAGAAGGCAAGCGCGATCGCCACCGCGAGCAGCAGGAAGAAAGCAAGCTGTTCAACATTTCCCAAAGGCATATCCCACTCGAATGGACCGGCGGTCAGGCCGCCAGTTCGGCCAGCACTTCGTGCTCGTCCTCGGCCTTGTCCGGGCAGCGGATGGGAATATCCATGGTCTCGGCCAGCTTCGACAGGTCGCTGTGTGCCCGCACCAGCTCCGAGCGCGCCTCGATCAGGCTGCGCTGCATGGCCGCCACGCGGGCCATCGGCCGCTGGGTGCTATGGGCATTCTCAACGATCGCAAGGCGGCCCCGCGCGATCTCGACCATGAGTTCGCTGGCCTTGGCGAGGAGTTCATCCATGTCCTTCTCGACCGACTGGATGCTCCGGGTGATCCGCATTCCGACAATATCCGGTGTCATATTCGTCGCCTCCCACGGGGAAAATCCGAGATGAAGGCACTCGATCTTCGGCGATGTTAAGGGAGCAATGGCGCCGCTAAAGCAGTTTTCCCAGCGTTTCCGCGATCGCCAAGGTGGCCGCAAGGGTCACCGCCATGATCAACGCCAGTACGAAAACCGCTCCTACGCGCCCTGCCCTTCCGAACTTCGCATCGAATGCCTCCAGGCCCGCCGGCTGTGCGATCCGGGTATCGAACCATTCCGGATGTCCGACCATGGGAGCCATGGGGCGGGCATCGGAAAGAACGAAGACCGGATCGACCGACAAGTCCTGGTCGCTCTCTTCCTCCTCATCCGGTCCGACGTCGACACGGGAAAAGCCATATGTGGATTTGCCACATAGTTCGAGAAGTTGGCCGTAAAGGCGGGCCGTATCCTTGCGGTTGACGGTTCCCCACTTGTCGCGAACGCCGTTGATGCGCTGGTCGACGGTATTCGGTGCGATGCCGAGTTCGCGGGCGATTTCCTTGGTGGTGCGATGCATCAGCAGCCGGTCGAGCACCTCGACCTGCTTGACCGTCAGGTTTTCCAACAGCTCTGTCGCCACGGAAGTGTCGGTTATATCTCGCACATCGGCCCTCATTCGCGCCTGCCGTGCACTATAACGGCAAATCTCTCTAGGAGAAATTATAGAGAAAACCGCTTCGGAGGTTTCCCTAAGGCCGCCTTAATCCTTATTGTTTACTGCTACTTGGCCAGAGAAATCAGGCGGAAGTATCGCCTTCGGAACGCCTTTCGGTTTCCGAAAGGCGGTGTTTTTTCATACAATGGCGCAACTGATCATACGTCAGCCCGATCGCCCCGGCCGCGCGCCTCTGATTCCAGCGATGGCGGTCCAGCGCCTCGACCAGCAATCCGCGCTCGTAGGCCTCCACGGATTCGCGAAGCCCCCGCCCGGACAAGGAGGATACCCCGGTCGGCATGGACACGGGAGCCTGAGGCGCGGCAACCGGCACCTGCTGGACGCGCTCCGGCGTTGCCGCCACGGTTGCCGCCTTCCACGGGCTTTCGAAGGGATCGAAGACGATTTCGGCGATCGCGTCGTATTCGTTGGCCCACCGATAGACCGCCCGCTCCACGACATTGCGCAGTTCGCGGACGTTGCCCGGCCAGTCATGGGCGTCCAGCACCGCCATCGCCGCGGCCGAGAAGCCCGGCCAGGTATCCCACTCCAGTTCGGTCGCCATGCGCCGCCCGTAATAGTCGGCCAGTTCGTAGACGTCCCCCTCCCGCGCCCGCAGCGGCGGCAGGTTGATGACCTCGAAACTGAGGCGGTCGAGCAGGTCGGCGCGGAACGTGCCTTCCTCCGCCATGCGCGGCAGGTCGGCATTAGTGGCGGCGACCACGCGAACATCGACCTGAACCGGGCGCGAGGCGCCGATCCGCGCGATCTCGCCATATTCGATCGCGCGCAGCAGCCGCTCCTGCGCCGCCATCGATAGCGTGCCGAGTTCGTCGAGGAACAGGGTCCCCCGATCCGCCTCCTCGAAACGCCCCGCCCGCGCCCGCACCGCCCCGGTGAAGGCCCCGGCCTCGTGCCCGAACAGTTCCGCCTCGATCAGGGTCTCCGGCAGGGCTGCGCAGTTCATGGTGATGAGCGGCTCGCCCCAGCGCGGCGAGAGGTGATGGAGACGCTGGGCGATCAGTTCCTTGCCGGTCCCACGCTCGCCGATGACCAGCACCGGACGCCGCACGGCCGCTGCCCGACTGGCCCGCTCCACCGCATCGAGGAAGGCGGTGGACTGGCCGATGAACTGAACATCTCTCTCCATTCCCAAATATTAGCGAAATTTCCCATTCATTGGCAATTCATCTTTTTCGTGCCGCACCGATAAAGCCCTGAAATCGCGGAAATCAGCGCCTTTCTGAAATTGGCACGCCCCTTGCGATGACTTGGGAAAATTCACGAGATCCGACAGAGGAACACCACGATGTCCTTCCAGAACGCCAGCTTCGCCGCCAGCAGCCACCAGAGCAAGCAGCCCGGCTCGACCCGCGAGCGCAGCAAGCTCGACTGGGCGATCATCGCCGCCGTGCTGGCGATGGGCACGCTCAACCTCGTTGCCATGAGCGACCGGATCGCGCCTCCGGCCCACGCCGCCGCGCCCGTTTGCGGAGCGCCGCTCCAGTGAGCAGGCTCGACGCGGAAATCGAAATCCTGCAAGGATCGCCGCAGGACGCTTCGGCCTTTCAAACCGGAAGCGCCCGCCCGTTCGACACCGGGGCTTCCCGCTTCAGCCCGGCCCGCAAGTTCAATCCCACCTCGATCAAAGGAACCGCCAGGATGGGTATCTTCTCCCGCACCCGCGACATCATCGCCGCCAATTTCAACGACATGTTGGACAAGGCCGAAGATCCCGGCAAGATGATCCGCCTCATCATCCTGGAGATGGAGGAAACCCTGGTCGAAGTGCGCACCAGCAGCGCGCGCACCATCGCCGACCAGAAGGAACTGCGCCGCCACGTCGGCAAGCTGGACCAGCTTCAGCACGATTGGGGCGACAAGGCCCAGCTGGCGCTCAGCAAGGACCGCGAGGACCTCGCCCGCGCCGCCCTGCTCGAAAAGAAGAAGGCCGCCGACATGGCCGAGCAGCTTCGCGCCGAAATCGCCGTGCTCGACGATGCCCTGCGCGCTTACGAGGAGGACATCGAGAAGCTCCAGAACCGCCTGCGCGAGGCTCGCAGCCGCCAGTCCTCCATCGCCGCCCGCTTGCAGAGCGCCGAGAATCGCGTCAAGCTGCGCACCCTGCTGTCGAGCGAGCGCGTGGACGAGGCCCTGGTACGCTTCGACCAGCTCGAACGGCGCGTCGACTATGCCGAGGGCCGTGCCGAGGCGATGAGCCTGGGCGACAATCGCCAGCCGACGCTCGCCGACGAAATCGCCGCGCTCCAGGACGGTGACACGATCGATGCCGAACTTGCCGAAATGAAGCGCGCCATGAACGCGGGCAAGACGGGTTCGGAATAACAGCGGCGCACCTGGTATCCCGGCAGGTGCATGCCGCCCGCGTAGGGCCATGACCGGGAATGCGGGTCTTTACGACCCGACCAGTCAAAAGAGAGGCCCGGTCTGAATCGGCGCCTCTCTCAGGGAAAGGGAAAACCAGTGTCACGCGGACAATTCTATCTCGACAAGTCGAACGCCAAGCTGGCCGGTGTCTGCTCGGGCATCGCGGACTACACCGGGGTCGACACGCTCTGGATCCGCATCGCGGCAGTCCTGCTCACCTTCTTCGTCTCCTTCGTGACGATCCCGATCTACATCGCGGTCGCCCTCATGGCGGACAAGCGGCCGATGAGCCTCTACAGCGAAGCCGAGGAAGAACGCCTGCTGCGCCGCATGGAACGCCGTCGGAATCGTCAGGGCTATGGCCTCATGCGCTCGGCGCCCAACCGTTCGGGCCGCCTGCGCAGCGAACTCTCGGACATCGACCGCCGCGTCGCCGAGATGGAAGCGCACTACACCAGCAGCAATTCGCGCCTCGCAGCCGAAATCGACAGCCTGCGCTAAACCACAGCCACGGGTAACAGGGACACACCCAAGATGGACTCGCACACTCTCGCACTCCTCATTCCGCTGGCCCCCTTCATGATCGCGGGCTTCGCGATCTGGACGCGGCACCAGCGCCGGATGGCCGAACTCCAGGTGACGGCAACCGCCGAGAAGGCCGCGCAGTACGCCTCGCACTCCCGCGAACTCGAAGAGCGCGTGCGGGTGCTGGAACGGATCATCACCGATGGCGGCTACAACACCGCGCTCCAGATCGAGGCCCTGCGCGACACCCGCGAAGTGGAAGCCGGGGAGCAGGCGAAGGAAACCCGCCAGTGAGCTTCGGGGACTTCATGGGGCTGACCGCCGTGATGGGTGCGATGATCGCGATCGTCGCCATCCTCGCCGGGGTCTACAAGCGCCGCCTTGCCTTCCTCGAACGCAAGCTGGAGATCGCGGCGGGCCAGACGGCGGAGAAGGCGGCGCAATACGCCACCCACAACGCCGGGATCGAGAACCGCCTGCGCGCACTCGAAACCATCATCACCGACGGCGCCTGGGACACCGCGCGCCAGATCGAATCGCTGCGCGCCGCCGATGGCGAGCCGCGCGCGAACTGAGCAGGGGGACAGACCAAGATGGATTACGTAACGCTCGAAGTGCTCTCGCCGGTGCTGGTCACGGCCACGGCCCTGGGGATCGGCGGCTGGATCTTCAACAACTGGCTGCGCATGCGCCACGGCTATCCGCTGGAGAATTCCTGGGGCAAGGCGGTCTATCCCAAGGACAACAACGAGGCGCAGGCCCGCGTCCAGCTGCTGACTCAGGAGAACGCCCAGCTCCGCGCCGAGATCGGTTCGATCAAGGACCGCCTCGCCAGCGTGGAGCGGATCGTCACCGACCAGGGTTATGATGTCGCCCGCCAGATCGAGAGCCTGCGGGACGCCCGCCATGAGGTGACGCAATGAGTTTCTGGACTGCCGTCGTCGTCATTTTCGCGATCGCCTCGATCACCTGGCTGCGCGCGCAGAAGCTGCGCGGCGAGAAGCCGGGCTTCCGCTTGGACGGCCACAGCGAGCGCGAACACGAACTGGAAAACGAGGTCGAGAACTTGCGCAAGCGCATCGCCGTGCTCGAACGCATCGCCACCGACGAACGCCGCGAAAAGGACCTCGCACGCGAAATCGACGCCCTGCGCGATTGATCCTCCCCGAATCGGGGAGGGGGACCATGCGAAGCATGGTGGAGGGGCAGGCGCCGGAAACCTCGCGTAAACCGCCCGTGCCCCTCCACCACCCTGCGGGTGGTCCCCCTCCCCCGGTGGGGGAGGAATTTACGGCACCTTCGCTTCCAGTTCCGCCAGCCACACCGCCGCACTGGCATCGGACGGGGCGCGCCAGTCTCCGCGCGGGCTGAGTGCGCCGCCGGAGGAGACCTTCGGCCCGTTCGGCACCGCCGAGCGCTTGAACTGGCTGAAGGCGAAGAAGCGCCGCAGGAACTTCTCCAGCCACGAACGGATCGTCGCGAGGTCGTATTCGTTCTTGCGGTCCTCCGGGAAACCAGCGGGCCATGATCCGGCCGCAGCCTCGCGCCACGCATGAAGCGCGAGGAAGGCTACCTTCGACGGCTTCTGACCGAAGCGCACGATATGGTGCAGGAAGAAATCGTTCAGCTCGTAAGGCCCGATCTTGGCCTCGGTGCTCTGGATCGCACCGTCGGCACCAGCTGGCACGAGTTCGGGCGAGATTTCCGTGCCGAGGATCGCGAGCAACACCTCTTCGGTTTCCGCGCCGAATTGGTCGGTCGTCGCACACCAGCGGATCAGGTACTGGATCAAGGTCTTGGGCACGCCCGCGTTGACCGTGTAGTGGCTCATCTGGTCGCCGACGCCGTAAGTGCACCAGCCGAGCGCCAGTTCGGACAAGTCGCCAGTGCCGATCACGAAGCCGTCGTGCTGGTTGGCCAGGCGGAACAGGTAATCGGTGCGCAGGCCCGCCTGCACGTTCTCGAAGGTCACGTCATAGACCGGCTCGCCGTTCGAAAAGGCATGGCCGATGTTCTGGAGCATCGTCGTTGCCGTGGGGCGGATATCGATCTCTTCGGCGGTGATGCCGACGGCGTTCATCAGCTTCCAGGCGTTGGACTTGGTGCCGTCGCTGGTGGCGAAGCCGGGCATCGTATAGCCGCGAATGAACGTGCGCGGCAGGCCCAGCCGGTCGCAGGCGCGGGCGGCGACGATCAGCGCGTGGGTCGAATCGAGCCCGCCCGAAATGCCGATCACCATCGACTTGGCGCCCGTCGCCTCGATGCGGCGCATCAGGCCATCGACCTGAATATTGAACGCCTCGTAGCAGTCGGCATCCAGCTTGTCGGCGCGCGAGGGCACGAAGGGGAAGCGCGAGACCGGACGGATCAAGCCGATGTCACCGCCCGCCGGGGCATGGCGGAAGCGCACGGTGCGGAAGGTCTCGTCGGGATTGCCCGCCACTTCGGCCGCGTCGTTGAAGGTGGGCACACGCATCCGGTCGTTGACGATGCGGTCCACATCGACGTCTGCAATGCAGAGTTCGGCTTCCAGCGAGAAGCGCTCGCTCTCCGCCAAGAGGTCGCCCAGTTCGTAGACGATGCCCTGCCCGTCCCACGCAAGGTCAGTCGTGCTCTCACCATGGCCCGCCGCCGAATAGATGTAGGCGGCCGTAGCGCGTGCGGACTGCGAGCGGCAGAGCAAGTGCCGTTCGTCCGACTTGCCGATGACGATGTTGGAGGCGGAAAGGTTGCACAGGATCGTCGCCCCGGCGAGCGCACCGTGCGAGCTGGGCGGGGTGGCGGCCCAGATATCCTCGCAGATCTCGATGAAGAAGCGGAAGTTCGGCAGCACTTCGGAGGCGAAGACCAGATCGACGCCGAAAGGCACGTCCTGCCCGTTCACGCGGATGGTCTGACCCTTCAGCGTCTTGCCGCTGGCGAACCAGCGCTTTTCGTAGAACTCGCGGTAGTTGGGCAGGTAGGACTTGGGCACCACGCCCAGCAGCCGCCCATGCGCGATGGCGAGCGCGCAGTTGTAGAGCCGCCCCTTGTGCGGCAGCGCCGCGCCGACCAGCAGCACGGGCGAGAGATCGGCGCTGGCGTGGACGATTTCCGCCACAGCGGCTTCCACCGCCTCGATCATCGCCGCCTGCAAGTGCAGATCGTCGATGGCGTAGGAGGAGAGGCACAGCTCGGGGAAGACCAGGAGGTCGACATGCGCCTCATGCGCGCGCTGCGCCTCTGCCAGCACGGCGTCGCGGTTGAAGGCGACATCGGCGGTGCGAACCTTGGGCGTGGAGGTGGCGACGCGCACGAAGCCGTGTTCGTGCATGGAATAAAAGGGATGTGCACTCATGGGCAATTCCCTGACAGGAACGAGAGCGAGAGGCAACTTCCCCTTGCCCTCGCTCGCGCCGCCCTTAAATGGCATGGGCATGCGCAGCCTCGACGACATCCGCGAAGAATACGAGTTTTCCGAAGGCGATGAACGCTATCGCCTCTTGATCGGCCTCGGCGCCGAGCTCGATCCCATGCCCGACGCGCTGAAGACGGACGCCACCAAAGTGCGTGGCTGCTCGGCCAGCGTCTGGGTCTATCCGATGGCGCGCGAGGACGGCACGCTGCACTTCCTGGCGGACAGCAATGCCGCGATCACCAAGGGCATCGTCTCGCTGGTGATCTCCGCCGTGCAGGACAAGCCTGCTGCCGAAGTCGCGCAGACCGACATCGCCTCCGCGCTGGAGCCGTTCGACCTGAAGAACCAGCTCTCGTCCAACCGCACGCAGGGCGTACCGAACATGATCGCGCTGATCCGCGAGACGGCGGCGCGTTATGCGCAAGATGCAGGAAGCGCCGGAACCGCATGAAGAAAGCCAGCCGTCCTCTCTGGCTGGCGGCGGGGCTGTTCTTCGTCGCGCTGGGCACGATCGGCATTTTCCTGCCGGTCATGCCGACGGTGGTGTTCTACCTGCTGGCCGCCTGGTGCTTCGGCAAGAGCCACCCGGAATGGGCGGAGCGGCTCTACAACCACCCCACCCACGGCCGCCACTTGCGCGACTGGCGCGACCGGCGGGCGATCAGCCGCAAGGGCAAGGTCTCCGCGATTCTGGCGATGACCGCCTCTATTCCGTTCACGTGGTTCACGGTCGGCTGGCCCTGGGTGCTGATCCCGGCCGGGGTGCTGGCAGTGATCGGCCCGTGGATCTGGACGCGGGCGGAGTAGCGCGCGCTCAGCGCTCTTCCACCACCTCGCGCAGCACCGCAATGCCCTGCTCGCGCTGACGGCGCAGTTCCTGCTTGAGCACCGCCGGATCGCGCGCGACCACGAAGCCGAAGCTCACCCCGCCCTCCTTGCCGATCGTGGCGTGATGGAGCTTGTGCGCCTGCACCAGCCGCTTGGCATAGCCGCGCTTGGGCACCCATCTGAAATAGCGCTGGTGCACGAGGCCGTCGTGGATCAGCGTATAGATCACGCCGTAAAGCAGCACGCCAAGCCCGATCCAGGTCCCCGGCTCCCAGGCCTGCGCGCCCATGACCAGCGGCGAACCCACCGCAAACATCGAAATGCTGATCGCCGCGCCGACCAGGGCGTAGAGGTCGTTCTTCTCCAGCAGATTGTCGTGCGGTTCGTGATGATCGCGGTGCCAGGCCCAGCCGAAGCCGTGCATCACGTATTTGTGGCTGGCCCAGGCCACGAATTCCATCGCGGCGGCGGAAGCAAGCACGATCAGGGCGGCAGAGAGAAACGACATGGGCCGCCTTCTAGACCTTCGCGGCCGGAATGTCAGGTGCCGGTATGTCAGGGGGAGGAAAGATCGGGAATGCAGACGCAGCCGCGACGACGCGGGGTGGTACGCGGCTGCCCTGCATTCCTCTTATCTTTCAGGCGCCCTCTCCCGTCGGGTCGCATTCCCGCTCTACATCGCCGACCTCGCGACACTTAGTTACAAATGCCGACAGGACTGTGACCTCTGAGTCTTCTCCCGTTCATGTTCGCCATCCTAAATCTGAATGTACGGAACAAACGCCGGTAAAGAGAAGGAAAAGTCCCATGCGCAAGATCGCCCGTTTCATCGCTCCCGCCCTGGTTGCCACGCTGGGTCTCTCGGCCATCGCACCAGGCATCGCCGAAGCCGCCGCACCGCACCACCAGGCCGCGCGCATCACGCCCAACCGCGAAGCGAAGATCCGCGCCGACATCGCAGGCCTGCGCAGCCAGATCGACCGCGCCGCTGCCCGCCGCACGATCAGCCAGCGCGAAGCCCAGGGCCTGCGCAACGATGCGGCCCAGATCCAGCGCCTCCACACCGCCTATGCCCGCGGCGGCCTGAGCGCGCGCGAAGTCCAGACGCTCCAGGCCAAGATCGACCGCGTCCACGCCGCGCTCCGGGCCGAACGGAACGACCGCAACGGGCACCGTCGTTGAGCTGTCGCCGCTGATCGCCAGAAGCCACAGTTGACCGCATAGCGAATAATGTTGCGCGAAAAGGCGCGCCGGTTCCCCTTGAATTGCGGGTCCGGCGCGCCTAATCGCGCTTTCACCATGACCATGAAACCGCGCACCCTCTACCAGAAGATCTGGGACGCCCACGTCGTCGACACGCGCGACGACGGAACCAGCCTCATCTATATCGACCGTCACCTCGTACACGAAGTGACGAGCCCGCAGGCCTTCGAAAGCCTACGCGTGGCCGGTCGTCCGGTGCGCCGTCCCGATCTTACCCTCGCGGTTCCCGACCACAACCTGCCGACCACCGCGCGCAAGGATGCCGCAGGGCATATCCTGCCCATCGCCGATCCCGAAAGCGCCCAGCAGCTGGCCGCGCTGAAGCGGAACGCGCCCGAATTCGGCATCCGCTACATCGACGCCACCGATGCCGAGCAGGGCATCGTCCACGTCGTCGGCCCCGAACAGGGCTTCTCGCTGCCCGGCGCCACGATCGTCTGCGGCGACAGCCACACTGCCTGCCACGGCGGCATCGGCGCGCTGGCCTTCGGCATCGGCACCAGCGAGGTCGAGCATGTGCTCGCCACCCAGACCCTGCTGCTCAAGCAGTCGAAGAGCTTCGAGGTCCGCGTCGACGGCAAGCTCGGCGCCGGGATCACCCCCAAGGACGTGGTGCTCCACATCATCGGCGTGATCGGCACCGCAGGCGGCACCGGCTATGTCATCGAGTTCCGCGGCAACGTCTTCGAGGAAATGTCCGTCGAGGGCCGCCTCACCGTCTGCAACATGGCGATCGAAGGCGGCGCCCGCGCCGGCCTGATCGCCCCGGACGAGACCACTTTCGCTTATGTCGAGGGCCGTCCCTATGCGCCGCAGGGCGAGGACTGGGCCAAAGCCGTCGCCTGGTGGAAGAGCCTCGCCACCGACGAGGGCGCGACGTTCGACAAGACCGTCGCGATCCGCGCCGAGGATATCCAGCCGACCGTGACCTGGGGCACCAGCCCCGAGGATACTTCGGCGATCGGCGGCGTGGTCCCCGCGCCGGAAGACTTCGCCGACGCCTCCAAGCGCGACGCGGTGAAGGTCAGCCTCGACTACATGGGCCTGACGCCCGGCACCAAGCTGACCGAAGTGGAAGTGCAGAACGTCTTCATCGGCTCGTGCACCAACAGCCGCATCGAGGATATCCGCGCCGCCGCCGAAGTGCTCAAGGGCCGTCACAAGGCCGACAACGTCAAATGGGCGATCGTCGTCCCCGGCTCGGGCCTGGTGAAGGCGCAGGCCGAGGCCGAGGGTCTCGACAAGATCATCATCGAAGCAGGCCTCGAATGGCGCGAACCGGGCTGCTCGGCCTGCCTCGCGATGAACCCCGACAAGGTTCCGGCGGGCGAGCGCTGCGCCTCGACCAGCAACCGCAACTTCACCGGGCGCCAGGGCCCCGGCAGCCGCACCCACCTGATGAGCCCCGCCATGGCCGCCGCCGCCGCGGTGACCGGCAGGCTCACCGATGTCCGCGAACTGGTAGGATAAGCAAGACATGTCGAACGATTCGGAAAACAACCTGGCCGGCAAGGCCGCTCTCGCTGCCGGTGCCGCCATCGGTTCCGCCGCGATCGCCGCTGCCCTGCTCTTCGTGAAGCGCCGCAAGGCCCGCCAGAACGAAAAGCCGCTGCACCCCGAACAGGCCCCCGAGACCGACTGATGAAGGCGATCTCCCACGTTGCCGGACGGGCCATCCCGTTTGGCCGCAAGAACGTCGACACCGACGTCATCATCCCCGCGCACTGGCTCAAGACCATCACCCGTGAAGGTCTGGGCAAGGGCGCGTTCGAGGCGGTGAAGAAGGAAGAAGGTAACGTCTTCGAGAACCCCGAGTTCTCGGGCGCGCCGATCCTGATCGCGGGCGACAACTTCGGCTGCGGCTCCAGCCGCGAACATGCCGCCTGGGCGCTGCTCGACATGGGCGTGACCAGCGTGATCGCGCCGAGCTTCTCGGACATCTTCTCGGGCAATGCCTTCAAGAACGGCATCCTCACCGTGGCGCTGCCGCAGGAGGCGATCGACCGGCTGATGGAAGTGGCCCAGACCGATCCCATCGAGATCGATCTGGAGACGCAGACCGTTACCACCCGCTTCCAGGACCGCTACAGCTTCGAGATCGACCCCTTCCGCAAGCACTGCCTGCTGGGCGGTCTCGACGAAGTGGGCCTGACCATGGCGCAGGACGATGCGATCTCGGCCCATGAGGCCAAGGCCCGCGACGTCCTGCCGTTCCTGGCGAAGACGCCCGCGACCAACTGAAATCGCCCCCCGCCCCGGATACGATCCGGGGCGGGTGCACAAAACGGCATTGCCCCCGCCCGCTTCGCCCCCTATCGGCAGGATGAAGTCCTATTCCGAGGGTATCCGATGACGAGTTTCCAGGATCGCGAGCGCGCCGAAGAAGCGAAGTTCGTGCATGACGCCGACACCCAGTTCCGCATCCAGGCGCGCCGCAACCGCCTGCTGGGCGAATGGGCTGCCGCGCGCATGGGGCTCTCTCACGCCGAAACCGAGGCCTATGCCAAGGCCGTCGTCCAGGCCGACTTCGAGGAAGCCGGCGACGAGGACGTGATCCGCAAGCTGCTCGGCGACCTTATCGCCGCCGGTGTCGATGCTTCCGAACCCGAAATCCGCGCCGCACTGGATGCCAAGCAGGTCGAAGCCCGCCGCGCTTTCCTCGGCTGAATTCAAGGAACTGTTCCCATGGCGATGCCTGCCAGCGAAATCGAAGAGATGATCCGCGCCGCCCTGCCCGATGCGGTGGTCGAGATCACCGACCTTGCCGGAGACGGCGACCACTATGCCGCGCGCGTCACCAGCGCCGCCTTCGCGGGCAAGCCCCGCGTCGCCCAGCACAAGATGGTCTACGAAGCGCTGGGCGGCCGCATGGGCGGCGTGCTCCACGCCTTGCAACTCACCACCGCCGTCCCCAACTGATGTCGGTACAGCCAAAGGTTTAACTGAAATGTCCGACGCCAACGCCCGTATCGACGAGATTGTAAAGAACAACGACATCGTCCTGTTCATGAAGGGCACCCCGCTGTTCCCGCAGTGCGGCTTCTCCAGCCGCGCGGTCGCCATCCTCGAACAGCTCGGCGCCCCTTACGAGAGCGTCGACGTGCTTCAGGACATGGACATCCGCCAGGGCATCAAGGCCTACTCGGACTGGCCGACGATCCCGCAGCTCTATGTGAAGGGCGAATTCGTCGGTGGCAGCGACATCATGATGGAGATGTACGAAGCCGGCGAACTGCATCAGCTCTTCATCGACACCGGCCTCGCCACCCAGGGTTAAGCCCTTGGGGCTGAACGGCCCGATGGAACGAAAAAACGAACAAGGCGCCCGCGGGAAACCTCGGGCGCTTTTTCGTATCTGGCGTAAGGGCTGACAGCTCGGGAGAGACGGGGCCGGGAGACATTCGGCCCCGTCTCGGTCGAGACTGCTCTCGGGGTACGTTACCTATATAGCACGAGCCGTGCCATTTCCCGGTTTCCTGCGGAATTCCGCGTTTTCAGGAATGAATCCGGCACATTCCAGAGGCATGACTGTAAAGCATCCCGACAGTCGCGATACTTCGCAACACGGCTGTCAATTGACACAATTCCCCTTGCCTCTCCCGGCCTGCCGCGCAAACTCAGGGGCATGACCCTCTACGCCCCCAGCGACGAACCGATGCCGACGGACGGCCCCAAGGTAGTGCCGGCAGCAACCCTCGTGATCTTCCGCAATGCGGCCGATGGCGGGCCTCCTGAGCTGTTGATGGTCCAGCGCGCCCGCGAAATGCGCTTTGCAGGCGGCGCGGCAGTCTTCCCCGGCGGGCGCGTCGATCCGGCCGACCGCGATCTCGCCGCCGCACTCCTGCCGGAAGAGCCGCTCGAACCGGCCGCCGCCCGTATCGCCGCCATTCGCGAGACCCTGGAAGAGACCGGGTTGATGGTCGCCACCCATCAGCCGGTCAGCATCGCCGAGGCCGCCGAGGGACGCCTGCTGCTGCTCGAACGCGGCACCCTCGCCCCGGTGCTGGAGCGGTTCGGCTGGACCCTCGCTCCCGAACGCCTCACGCTCTATGCGCACTGGTGTCCTCCCTGGGACAAGGGTTTCGACACCCGGTTCTTCGTGACCGACCTCGGCACCGGCGCAGTCGACGTGACGGTGGATGCCACGGAAAACACACGTCTGTTCTGGACGAGTGCGGCCCAGGCGCTCGACATGGCGGCGCGCGGGGAAATCTCGGTGATCTTTCCCACCCGCCGCAACCTCGAACGGTTGGCCGGTTTCGCCAGCCATGAAGCGGCGCTTGCCGATATCGCCCGCCATCCGGTCGAACGCATTCACCCCCGGATAGAGACCGTGGACGGCGAGGATTGGCTGATGATCCCGGACGGCCATGGCTATCCGGTGCGCGGGCAGCTCAGGTCGAGCGCCGAACGCGGCTGATCCGCGACCAGCCTCGACAGGGCGTCAGACTGGTGCCGTTTCCGGCTCCGGTGCATCGCGCAGCCCTTCCGCCTTGGCGCCGGTCGCACCGTAGAGCCCGAAAACCACGGCCAGCACGAAGAACACGACCATTGCCTTGATCGCGGGATCGTAGCTGCCCGTCAGCGAGAAGGCCTTGGCCGATCCGATCACGGCCGAGGCGATGAACGGCAGGCCGATCAAGGTGTTGAGCCCGAAGCCCCGACTATAGCTGGCCTGCCCGAACGTATCCGATAGCCCCCGTCCCAGCGTCGGGATCGCGCCGACGCCGTGCATGCCGATCAGGGCGACGACCACGGCCGTCACGGCGAAAGGCGGATGGAACAGCAATACGGCCCAGAGCAGCGCGCAATCGAATCCGATCAGCGCCAGCGAGCGGCCACCGCCGAGCCTGTCGGCAATCCAGCCGAACAGTACCGAGCCGACGATCCCGGCGAGCGACATGAACGACTGAAGCTGCGCCGATTCGGCTCGGGTGAAGCCCCAAGATTCGCCCATGGGAACGAGCAGCGCCCCCAACATGACCGATCCCGCCATGCTCGCCACCGCTGCGAGGCACAGCGCCCAGAAGCGCGGCCGGGCAAGCAGCTGGCCGACACTGAGCGAGCCGTCCGAGGTGCGCCGGTCTCGCGCGACCGGGGCAACCGTCTCCCGGCCGGGCGGATGGTCGATCGTCATCAGGCCGAGCGGGATCATCACCGCCGCCGCGACCAGGCCGATCGCCAGATAGAGCGTGGTCGGCGCCACGCCGCCAAGCGCCTCGTGCAGCAGCCAGGGCATTATCGCGATCACCACCGGCAGGTGCACCACCCCCAGTGCCAATCCGCGATTGCCGTTGAACCAGCGCGTCACCAGCGTCGCCGGTCCCACCGATCCCGCAAGGCTGAGCGCGGGACCGAAGAACAGGCCGTAGGCGACCAGATAGAGCGCATAGCTCTGGGTAAAGGCGAGCAGGAAGTAACCGCCAACCATCAGCAGTGCGCCCGCCAGCATAAGCAGGCGCAGCGAGACTTTCGCGATCAGCACGCCGACGAAGGGCGCCAGGAGCGACGAGCCGACCAGCACCAGCGGAATTCCCGCCGCCGCCGCCTCTGCGCTGACGCCGAGGCGCTGCTCGACCGAGGCCAGCAATATCCCGAAGGAGCCCATCACGGTGCCGATCACGAGGTTGTGCGAAACCCCGGCGATCACCCCCATGCGGATCGCGAGCGGATGATTCGGCCGCTGATCGGTCTCGTCCGCTGCCCGGCCGGTTGCATGTGCCATAGCTCTCTCCCCGATGGCGAAGCGCCGGACTTTGCCCGTCGCTCTTTGCGGGGAGGATACGTGGCCTCGGCTGAGGTGCGAGGAGATTGGCCGCCTGGGCGGGAAATACCGCCCCGGCGAACAGCGGCACCCCTAGCCGGCGGCGCGCCACTGCGGGGTCGGCTGCGGCGTGAAAGTCGCGTGGAGCCGCACCAGATGGTCCACCACCGGCCCATAGAGCGGATGGTCGAACTCGATCCCGGCGCAATCCGCGCTGACCCAGCGGACGATGCCGGTCAGCCCTTCGAGCGCTTGCGGGCGGATCACCACGCGCATGCCGACGCGTAGCAGCAGGCCGGTCGTCCGTACGCAGCAGCCTTCGGCGGTGATGTCCGAAATCTCACCCTGATCGCGCAGCCCATTGGCAGTGCGGCACTGCGTGGCCAGCGAAACCGGATGCCGTCTGGATCGGCGCGGAAGGAAGGGGCGGTTCATGTGCCGATCATGACGCAAATCGGTTGATCAACCTTTAACCACCGCGATCAGGCGGTCGCCTCCACACCTGACGCTTCCTGCTTCTCACCCCGCGCCGCCAGCCTGCGGGCCAGCACGGCGCAGACCATGAGCTGGATCTGGTGGAAGAACATCAGCGGCAGGATGATCGCGCCCACTTGCGCCGCCGGGAACAGTACCCCCGCCAGCGGCACCCCGGTCGCCAGGCTCTTCTTCGAGCCGCAGAACAGGATGACGATGCGGTCCTCATGGCTGAACCCCAGCATGCGGCCCATCACGTTGCCGATCACCATGATCGCCGCCAGCACCGCCAGCGAAAGCGCCGCAATCAGCCCCAGTTCGCCGAGCGTCACCTTCTGCCACAGCCCTTCCAGCACGGCAGCGCCGAAAGCGGTGTAGACCACCAGCAGGATCGAACCGCGGTCGGTATAGCCCAGCACTTTCTTGTGCCGGTGCACGAAACCGCCGATCCATGGCCGCAGCAAGTGTCCGGCGACGAAAGGCAGCAGCAGTTGCACCGAGATCGAGATGATCGGATCGGTCGAGAAGCCCTGCGCCTTGCCGGTAATGAACAGCGCTGTCAGTACCGGCGTGATGAAGATACCGGCGAGGTTGGAGAACGAGGCACTGCACACCGCCGCCGCCACGTTGCCCCGCGCGATCGCGGTAAAGGCGATGGAGGATTGTACGGTCGAGGGCAGCAGGGTGAGGAACAGCACGCCGGTCGCCAGCGAAGGCTCCAGCCCCGGAATTACCGTTACGCCCAGCCCCAATGCGGGAAAGATCACGAAAGTCAGGCAGGCCACCGTCAGATGCAGCTTCCAGGCCCGCGCCCCGTCGAGGATCGCCTCGCGCGAGAGCTTGGCGCCGTGGAGGAAGAACAGCAGCGCGATGGCCGCATCGGCAACCCCGCCGGCAATTCCCGCCCAGATCCCGCGCGCCGGCAGAATCGAGGCAAGACCGACGGTCGCAAGCAGCAGAAGAAGGTAGGGATCGAGGTTGAGGCGGGCGAGCAGACGGTTCATGCGGCTTGTCTAGAAAATCGCGGCCCGGAGCAAAAGCCCCTGCATCAGGCTGTCGGCGCACAAAAACTTGAAGCGTGGCGTGGGGCAGCGCCCTAGGATTTCATCTCGTCGCCCCCGCCGCCGCCAGCATCGCCTTGGCGACGCCTTCGCTGCTGGCCGGGTTCTGGCCGGTAATCAGGCGCCCGTCCTCGACGATGAAAGGCGCCCAGTCGGCGCCCTTCTCATAAAGGCCGCCAAGCGCCTTGAACTCGTCCTCGACCAGGAACGGCACTACATCGGTCAGCCCGACGCCCTCTTCTTCGCCATTGGTGAAGCCCGTGACCCGCCGACCAGCCACCAGCGGCCTGCCGTCGGCCGCCTTGACATGGCGAAGCACGCCGGGCGCGTGGCATACGAAACCGGTGATCTTCCCCGCCCGCTCGAACGCTTCGATAAGGGCGATCGATACCTCAGATTCGGCAAGGTCCCACAAGGGGCCGTGGCCTCCGGGGTAGAAGACGGCATCGAAGTCTTCCGCGCGAACCTTTTCCAGCTTCACCGTATTCGCCAGCACGGCCTGGGCATCGGCATCTTCGCTGAACCGGCGGGTCAGGTCGGTCTGAAACTCGGGGAGATCGCTCTTGGGATCGAGCGGGGGTTGACCGCCTGCTGGCGATGCGACCTCGATCTCGGCTCCGGCATCCTTGAACGTGTAATAGGGTGCCGCGAATTCCTCCAACCAGAAACCGGTCTTCTGGCCGGTATCACCGAGGGCATCGTGCGATGTCAGGACGATCAGTATCTTCATAAAGGCTCTCCTGCTCCGGTCGCAGGATACTGCCAGTTCGGCCGTGACGCGGGAAGAGAAGAGTTGGCGCGCCCGGCAGGGTTCGAACCTGCGACCCCAAGCTTAGAAGGCTCGTGCTCTATCCAGCTGAGCTACGGGCGCGCGTCGCGCTCCCCATAGCGGCGGTTCGCCGCGCACGCAAACCGCATCGACGGCGCAACTTGTGCTTTGCGGCATTGCAGCAAGAGGTTACGCACAGCCTATGAGCGATGCAGACCCTTCCAGCGGCACAGTTTCCCGTCCCGACGGCCTCTCCCGTATCGACGGCATGGCCGGCGCCCGGCGCCATTTCCGCTATTTCGACTACATGCTGGTCGCCTTCGTGGTCATCCTGCTGCTCTCCAACCTGATCGGTGCGGCCAAGCAGGCGGAAGTCTCGTTCCCCTTCGTAGGCCCCGTGACGTTCGGCGCGGGCGTGCTGTTCTTCCCGGTCTCCTACATCATCGGCGACGTGCTGACCGAGGTCTACGGCTATGCCAATGCCCGCCGCTGCATCTGGGTGGGCTTCTTCGCGCTGCTGTTCATGGTACTGATGAGCGTGGTCGTCGTGGCCATTCCTGCGAACCCGGAATGGGCGCTCGCCTCGGCGACCTACACCGTCGCCGGGCAGCAGGTGACGGCGCCGAACCAGGCTGCCTATTATGCGATCTTCGGCCAGACCCCGCGCATCGTCTTCGCCTCGGTCTGCGCGTTCTGGGCGGGCGAGTTCGTCAATTCCTTCGTGCTGGCGCGGATGAAAGTCTGGACCCAGGGCAAGCACTTGTGGACGCGGACCATCGGCTCCACGGTGTTCGGCGAAGGCGTGGACAGCGCGCTGTTCTACCCCCTCGCCTTCCTCGGCGTCGCCGGGTTCACTCCGCATTCGATCGCGCTACTGGCGCTGACCCAGTGGCTCATCAAGACCGGCTGGGAAGTCGTGCTGACCCCGTTGACTTACGTGGTCGTCGGCTGGCTCAAGAAGCGCGAGGGTGTGGACGTGTTCGACAGCAACGTGGACTTCTCGCCCTTCGCGAAAGCCCGCAAGGCAATCGCAACCCCGGAATAAAGCGCCCGCCCAGCTTGGCAGGACCGGCCCGCCCCGGTAGGCCCCCGCAAACCATGCTCGACCGCATCCTCCTGTCCCGTTTCCGCAACCACCGCGAGACCGCGGTGGAAGGCACGGCGCAGTTCAACCTGCTGGTGGGCGAGAACGGCGCGGGCAAGACCAATGTGCTGGAAGCGATCTCGCTGCTCTCGCCGGGCCGCGGCCTGCGCCGCGCTGGCCTTGCCGACATGCCGGGGCAGGATTTCGACGGCGGTTTCGCGGTCAGCGCCGCGCTTATGGTGGCGGACGAGGAACCCGTGCAGCTGGGCACCGGCGTCCTCGCCGAGCGCCCCGGACGGCGCCTCGTCCAAATCAACGGGGCAGAGGCTCCGGCGGTGCGACTGGCCGAATGGCTGTCGATCGGCTGGCTGACCCCGGCGATGGACCGCCTCTTCGTCGAAGGCGCGGGCGCGCGGCGGCGCTTCCTCGACCGGCTGGTGCTGGCCGTCCGCCCCGACCACGCAGGCAATGCCACCCGCCTCGAAAATGCCTTGCGCGAACGCAATCGCCTGCTCTCGGACGACCTGCCGCCCGACCCGCGCTGGCTCGACGCGATCGAGATGCAGCTTGCCGAGGCCGGTTCACTGGTTGCCGCCGCACGGGCGGAACTGGTCGAGCGGCTGGAGGAAACCCTGGCGGCGCTCCCGGAATCGCCTTTCGCGCGGCCCTCGCTCGTCTATCAGCCGGGCGGGCCGATCGAGGCCGAAGCGCTTGCCCAGGCCTTGCGCAGCGGCCGCCCCCGCGAACGCGCAGCGCAGCGTACCCTGACCGGACCGCACCGCGACGAAATTCTCGTGACGATGGCAGGCAAGGGCCAGCCCGCCGCGGAATGCTCGACCGGCGAGCAGAAGGCGATGCTGATCGCCATCACTCTCGCTCATTCACAGTTGCTGGAAAGCGGGACGCAGCAGCGCCCTCGCCTGCTGCTGCTCGACGAAGTGGCCGCCCACCTCGATCCCCTGCGCCGCGAGGCCCTGTTCGACCGCCTGCGCGAAGGCTCGGCGCAAGTCTGGCTGACCGGCACCGAACTCGCCCCGTTCGACGCGATCGCGGATGAGGCGGCGGTGTGGGAAGTCAGCGCCGGTGCGGTGCGGCGGCTGGGCTAGCGGCCCCCTCCTGCTTCGGTAAAGCCTCCACCACATCGTCCACCGTGGCGGTCACGATCGCATCGATGCCCAGCGCGGTCGGGTGGACGTGGTCCTTCTGCATCAGATCCGGCTTGTCGATTACCGGCTGTAAGAAGAACGGCACCAGAGTCGCGCCATATTCCTGCGCGAGCTGCGGGTAGATCGGGTTGAACTTCGCCGCATAGTCCTTGCCGAGGTTCGGCGCCGCCATCATGCCCAGCAGGACGACGCGGATATTGTCGCCCTTCAGCCGCTTGAGGATCGCTTCCAGATTGCGGCGCGTCTCGGCCGGGGGAAGCGAGCGCAGCATATCATTACCGCCAAGGCTGATGATGGCGAGTTCCGGCTTGGGCGACTGGCTCGAAAGCGTGAAGTCCAGCCGCTCCAGACCCGCCGCCGTCGTATCCCCGGAAACCCCGGCATTGGCGATCTTCGCGTTCACGCCCCGCGCGCGCAAGGCCTGTTCGAGGCGGTCCGGATAGCTTTCGCCATCGTCGAGACCATAGCCCGCCAGCAGCGAATCCCCGAAGGCGAGAATCCGCCGCTCCGGCCCCATGACCGGAATCGCGGGCGGCGCATCGACGGCACTCTGCGTCTGCTCAGGCGCCGGAGAAGCGGCCTGATCGCAGGCACCAAGCAGCAACGGCAGCAGCATCGCAGGGGCCAGCAGGACTTTCGCGTGGGCGCGCAAGGCTTTCTCCTTGAACTACGGGACTTTGAGCACCCATATGGGGCAAGTGAGCGATCCTTCCCAGCCCCCCGCCCCGTCAATTCTTGCGCAGGACCTGCGCCTCACCCTCGGCAACGGCGAAAGCGCGGTCGAGATTCTCAAGGGCATCGACCTCATGGTGCCGCAAGGGCAGACCCTGGCGCTGCTCGGCCCGTCCGGCTCGGGCAAGTCCTCGCTGATGTCGGTGCTCTCCGGGCTGGAGCGCGCGAGTTCCGGCGCGCTCAGCGTCGCCGGACAGGACTTCGCGGCAATGGACGAGGATGCGCTGGCCCGCGCGCGGCGGGGCCGGATCGGCGTGGTGCTCCAGGCCTTCCACCTGCTGCCGACGATGACCGCGCTTGAAAACGTGGCGACCCCGCTGGAACTCGCCGGACTGGACAGTGCCCGCGAGCGCGCCGAGGCGGAACTCGTCGCCGTCGGTCTCGGCCACCGGCTCTCGCATTATCCGGCCCAGCTTTCCGGCGGCGAGCAGCAGCGCGTGGCGATCGCCCGCGCCCTGGCCCCGCGCCCCTCGCTGGTCTTCGCCGACGAGCCGACCGGCAATCTCGATGCCGCCACCGGCGCCGCAATCGTCGACCTGCTTTTCGCCCGCCGCGCCGAAGCGGGCGCCACCCTGCTCATCATCACCCATGACGAAAGCCTCGCCCATCACTGCGAGCGCGTCGTGACGCTCGGCGATGGACGGATCGCGAGCGACCGACTTGCCTGATCTCCGGGATACTTCCGCGCTTCCCTGGGCCACCGCGTGGAAACTCGCCCGGCGCGATCTGTCCGCACGGTTCAGGGGTCTGCGGCTGCTGCTGGTCTGCCTGTTTCTCGGCGTCGGTGCCCTTGCCGCAATCGGCACGCTGACCGGCTCGATCGAACGCGAACTGACGACGCGCGGACGCGAAGTGCTGGGCGGCGACATCGAACTGAGGACCTGGCAGCGCAGCCTCTCCCAAGAGGAACTGAACGCCCTCGCCCGCTATGGCAAAGTCTCGCCCGGCCTGCGACTGCAAGCCATCGCGCGCAAGGGCGACCTCACCGCCCCGGTGGCGCTGAAGGCGGTGGATGCGAACTGGCCGCTCTACGGCAGGCTCGAACTCAAGGACGGCCGCAAGGTCGGCGCGCCGCCCGCAGGCACGGTCTGGCTCTCCGAGGGCACCGCCGCCCGCCTCGGCGTGAAGCCCGGCGACACGGTCGCGCTCGGCGGCGTGGAGCAGCGGGTCGGCGGGCTGATCGCCAGCGATCCGGAGAAGCTCTCCGAAGGCTTCGCGCTCGGCGATGCGGCGATTTCCACGCTGGACCTGCCCGAGCGCGCCGGTCTCACCCAGCCCGGCGCCATGTACCGCAGTGCCACCCGCGTGAAGTTCGCTCAGGCCCAGCGCGATCCGGATGCCGTGGTCAAGGCCCTCGACAAGCGCTTCGGCGACGATGCCTTCGAGACCCGCACCCGCAAGTCCGCCTCGCCGTCCACCGAGCGCTTCGTCAGCCGCATGGGCCAGTTCCTGTCGCTCGTCGGCCTCGCGGCGCTGGTCATTGCCGGAATCGGCATTGGCGGCGGGGTCTCGTCCTACCTCGAAGCGCGGCGCACCTCGATCGCCACGCTCAAGGTGCTCGGCGCCACGAGCCGCGACATTTCGCGAATCTACCTGCTGCAAGTGGGCGCGGCAGCGCTCGTCGGCAGCCTTGCCGGACTCGTGGCGGGCGTGCTGGTGACGCCGCTGCTGGCGAGCGCACTCGGCGCGCTGCTGCCGGTCGATACCGGCTTCACCGTCTCGCCGGGGGCGCTGCTGACGGCGGCAGGCTATGGCCTGCTGGTCGCGCTGATCTTCGCGGCGCCGCCGCTCGCCAAGGCGCGGAGCTTCCCGGCCATGGCGCTGATGCGCGCGCAAGTCTCGCCGCTGGCAACAAACCGCCGGGCCTGGCTGCTGCCGGTCGCGCTCGGCCTCGCCGCCGTGGTGGCGCTGGCCCTGCTGAATGCCGCGCAGCCACTGGTGACACTGGGCTTCCTCGGCGGCGCCGCGCTGATGCTCGCGCTGCTGGCGCTGATCGGGACCGGCATCCGCCGCCTCGCCGCCAGACTGCCCCGCCCACGCGATCCGATGCTGCGCGCCGGTCTCGCCAACCTCCACCGCCCCGGCGCCCAGACCGGCGCGCTGGTGACGGCGCTGGGCTTCGGCCTCTCCGCCTTCGTGCTGATTGCCGCCGTCCAGACCAGCCTCGACGCCAATATCCGCAGGACCGTGCCCGCCCGCGCGCCGGACTTCTTCGTGCTCGACGTGCCCAAGGACAAGGCCGGGGAATTCCGCGATGTCGTCGCACGGGAAGCGCCGGGTTCGACCTTGCGCATGGTCCCCAACATGCGCGGGCGCATCCTCGCCTATGGCCCGAAGGACCGCATGACCCGCGTGTCGGACCTCAAGGAAATTCCCGAGGACGCCTGGGCACTAAAGGGCGAGCGGGGTTTGACCTACTCGGTCGGCGTGCCGGAGGGCAGCACCGTGACCTCCGGCCAGTGGTGGGGCGAATTCCATCGCGGCGAGCCGCTGGTCTCGGTGGACGAAAAGTTCGCGCAGACCGTCGGCCTCAAGGTCGGCGACTACGTGACGGTCGGCCTGCTCGGCGTGGAGCGCACCGCGCGGGTCGCGGCACTGCGGCGGATCGACTGGGACACGCTCGGCTTCAACTTCGTGCTGGTGTTCTCGCCCAATGCGCTGGCCGATGCTCCGCACAATCTGGCCGCCACGATCGAGGTTCCACGTGGAAAATCCACGGCAGGAC
>Ga0209050_1000685_pt1 | contig 50959 bp, 50 predicted proteins | sample Araplavi_mTSA_r2_FD_184276 | JGI IMG/M metagenome (GOLD analysis project Ga0209050, IMG submission 184276) | Arabidopsis root microbial communities from North Carolina, USA - plate scrape MF_Cvi_mTSA_r2 (SPAdes) (version 2) | ecosystem: Host-associated > Plants > Roots > Endosphere | place: USA... | reverse complement strand
CGGTGGGTCAACAGGGACCTCCCACGGACGCCGCCGCCAGCACACCTGACGGTGCGCGTCGTCGTCCGTGGGCCCCTCCTATCGACTACCGGGATAACCGCCGCACTACCCAGAGGTGGGGTGAATATTGGGCGCCGATAGGGGGTCAGTTTTGCGCGCCGGTTGACAGTAGGGGTTATCCTCAACTTGGCTGTGTGGTTCGCAATACATACCCTTTTCACCCAAACCCGTACGGTAGGCTTGATTGGCAAGGGACTGGACGTTCCGGTAATTTCGTCACTGAATCTTGCCGCGCTTGTGCTCGCGCTAGGCGCGGCGATTGCCGTTTTTAGGTTCAAGGTAGGGATGATCCCCGTCCTGCTCGGCTGCGCTCTCCTCGGCGCAGCCTATGTCGTCATTGGGTGAATGCTGCATCCTCACTGAACTTGCAGAGCTAAGGTTGTAAATTTCAACGGATGCAGGCGTCCGTGCCTTCCGATGGGAGCGACCGGTTGACCCCATGCGCCGCCGTTCAGCGTTGCGGTGTTCGTTGAACAAACGGCGGCTTTTAGTAAAGCGAGTCTGGTACGCTATGTTCGCTCTTTCGACGGAGTTCCTCGCCCGGGCATAGCGGCATTGGTAGCTTGCGACGCCTTCGAGCCATTGCACACCCGCCTGTTCCTTTGAAGGTGCGCCCGTCGGATTTCTCGACCGAGACGTTCGGGACGGGTCGAATCCAGATAGGTTGGTTTTGTCGCAAACCCACAAGCAGCAAACAGATACCTCTGGAAAAAGCCTGCTGCGATCGTCGCCGCGAACCTTTCGGATTTCAGGGCGAGGCGAGGGGCCGGAATACGCCGCTCCGCCGTCAGGCACCGGGCACGCTCCTTTCCGCAATGACAGAGGCGCCCGTTGATCGGCCGCGTGTAACTAGAAAAGTGGCGTATCAGGCTCCTCGATCCTGACCGGCACTCCTTTCGCAGCCGGCGTTTTGGAATCCACATCGTGATGGTTGAGAGGGATAAGCGGGTTCAGTTCGGGAAAGTAGCCGGCAAGGCAGCCGCGCGGCAAGTCGAAAGGCGTGACGGCTAGGTCCCGCACTTCACGTCTCAGGCGCTCGTCGCAGTCGGTGACGAGTGTCACCCTCGTTGCTTCTTTGAGCCCGGCCTCGCGCATGTCCTCAGGGTTCATCAGCACGATCATTCGGCTTCCCTTGAGGCCGCGCAGCCGGTCCGAATGCCCGTAGATCGTCGTGTTGAATTGATCGTTGGAGCGCAAGGTGACGAGCGTGTATCGACCGTTACGCTCGACCAGGCCGTTGGCATTGAGTACGTCGGGCACAGTGAATTCGGCCTTGCCGCTTTGGGTCTTCCAGATCCGATCATGCGCCGGATTACCGCGATAAAAACCTCCCGGCTCGTTTATCCGGGCTTCCATGTCGCGGAACTGATCGGGGTAGGTTCGTTCGATCAGGCGGCGGACTTTTGCATAGTCGCCGGTCCATTCGTCCCAGCGCCAAGCCGGGTGAGCGGGCAGCGTTGCCTTGGCTATTCCGGCGACGATGGCCAGTTCGGATTTGAGATGCATGGACGCAGGCTCTCGGCGACCGATCGAGGCGTATATGTGGCTGAAGCTGTCTTCTATCGTCACGGTCTGGATACCGCTCGCCTGAAGGTCCATTTCGGCGCGCACGAGGCAGGGAAGAAGCCAGGCCTGCTTGCCGGGCAGAAGATGGGTCCGGTTGAGCCGCGTGCCGACGTGAACCGTCAGTTCAAGATCGCGCCAGGCTGGATGGACTTGCGAGTGGTCCGGAACGGCGCGTGCAAGGTTGCCGCCGAGGCCCAGGAACGCTTTGGCTTCGCCCCTCAACAGTTCCTCTAGAAACTCGACGGTGGTGTGTCCCTTTTCCCGCGGAGGATCGAAGCCGAAAATCTCCTTCAGCTTGTCCATAGGCACCAGCTCCGGCTTTTCGGATATGCCTACCGTGCGCTGACCTTGCACGTTCGAGTGCCCCCTGATCGGCTGACATCCGGCACCCTTGCGACCGATATTACCGCGAAGGAGCAGAAGGTTGACCAGCATGCCGATCGCCTGCGAGCCGTGGACTTGCTGGGTCAGGCCCATACCGTAGATGCCGATCACGTTCTCGGCGGCGACGTAAACATCACCCGCTTGTTCGAGTTCGGCTTGCGACACGCCGGAATGACGCTCGATCTCATTCCAGGGAGTTTCCAGAACTTTTGCGTGGAAGGCCTGAAGGCCATTGCTGTGGGCCGCAAGGAACGCAGTATCGAGCACATTACCGCGTTCCGCATGGCATTCGAGGACTCGCTTGCAAACGCCCATCAGCGCAGCGATGTCACCGCCCGGGCGCACCTGCACATACTGGTGCGCGATCTTTGTCGAGCTGCCGAGGGTCATTTGCCAGGGGTTCTGGGGATCGACGAATTCAACAAGCCCGCGCTCGCGGAGCGGGTTGAACGCGATGATCTTGCAACCACGCTCTACCGCATCCTTCAAGGGATGGAGGATGCGGGGGCTGTTCGTCCCTGGGTTCTGACCAAGATAGAAGATCGCATCGCAGTGGGCAAGATCGTCGAATGTGCAGGTCCCGACCGGCGATCCAATCACCTTCTTCAGCGCGACTGATGTTGTTTCGTGGCACATATTCGAACTGTCGGGCAGATTGTTGTGCCCATACATTCTTGCGAAAAGTCCATATAGATAGGACGGTTCGAGGGCAGCTTTGCCCGAGGCATAAAAAGTGACGGTTTTTGGGTCGAGGCGTTTCAGGCTTTCCCCTATCGCCTCGAAGGCCTCCTCCCAACTTGCCCGCACATAGCGGTCGCTCGGGGCATCATAGCGCATGGGCTCGGTCAGCCGTCCCGACTTTTCCAGCTCGTGATCCTCCCAGTGGAGGAGCTCCGATACCGAATGCTTTGCAAAGAATTCAGGCGTGCAGCGCTGCGATGTCAGATCCCAGATCGTCGCTTTGGCCCCGTTCTCGCAAAATTCCGCGACATGCGGGGTCGGCGGCTTGGCCCAGGCGCAGGACGAGCACATATAGCCTCCCGGCTTGTTCTGTTCGGCCAGCGTCTGGAGTGCCGCAGGTTTCGCCTTGCTCGCCGCCTCGACACGGACGATACCGTCCAATGAACCCCAGCCGCCGGTGGCATGATCGTAATGACGCGGTCTTGCACGGTGGTCCATTGCCGCCACCTACGCCGCAGGCTCGCGGAACGGACACCCGTTCACAGCGGCTCTGAATTCGGCTAAATGCCGATATGTATCACGCCCGGGGCGATTGATCCCGCCGAGCGGCCGGTACGCGCCAAGGCCGGTCCAGAGGGAAAAGCGCATGCTCTCATCGACCGAGCGCGCCTCTGTCTTCTCCAAACAGTCCTGCTGCGGCCAATGGAGGGCGGCGACTTGCACGAATGGCGCTTCTTCCTTCCATTCCACGAAGACATCTTCGATAGGCTGCCTGCCCATGTCGCGGCAAAGCTGCACTTCGAAGGCACATTCTGCGTCCATACGCGCAATGTCCCGCTGCACGGTTTGTCTATTGAGTTCATCCACTAGCGCAGCGTCGCCGGCGCCCGGTTCCTCGATTTCGGGAAAATAGAGCTGCGGGGGGGAGAGGGGCATAGAGTTACTCCTGATGTCGAGGTTGCCGGGGTCAGAGAGGATCACGGCCTAAACCCGTTCGGCACGCAGGCCTATGAACCTTCCGCCGAACCCGGCTCTGCCATCTTTCTGTGCTGCTCGGCCAGGATCGCCGCCGGGGTCACGTGCGCGGCGGCGGCCTGGAACTTGTTCTTCCAGCCCGAGACAATGTGAGAATGGCCCTTCATGACTGCCTCCCACCCATCCCTCGCGACATCTGCCGGATCACTTTTGCTGTTCGAGGCACCTACGCTCGTGTCCATCATATCGGCACGCTCGAAGAACTTGGTCTCCACCGGTCCGGGCATGAGTGTGGTGAGTGTCACACCTTCCGCGTTCTTGATCTCGTTGCGCAGGGCATCGGTGAAGCTGTCGATGAAGGCTTTGGAGCCGTTGTAGACCGCCTGGAAACTGCCGGGAATGAAACCGGCGATAGACCCCGTCACCAGTACCTTGCCGTTGCCGCGTGCAACCATGCTCTGGAGTACGGGCTGTAGCAGATAGAGCGTGCCGGTCACGTTCGTATCTATCACGTGCCGCCAGTCGGCAAGCTTCTGGTCGAGGAAAGCGTGCCCGAGGCCGCGACCGGCATTGGCGCAGAGAACATCGACAGGCCTTTCGGCAATGGCGGCCAGTACTCGATCTACCCCTTGCAAGGTGGACAGGTCAGCTTCGAGCGCGCCGACAACCGTACCATGCTTGCGAAGTTCGGCGGCGGCAGTCTCGATCGCCGGTTCGTCTGCAACCACGAGCAGCTCGTAACCGTCCTGTGCGGCGAGGCGGGCAAGTTCAAACCCGATCCCGCTCGAGGCGCCGGTGATGATCGCGAATTTCCGGTCCATGTTTGCTCTCCTATTCCGCTGCTTGGGCTTTGGATTCGAGGCCCGGCGTGAGAACGATTTTCGTCACCTCGTTCTGGTTGTCGTGAAACATCTTGTAGCCGGCGGGCGCGTCTTCGAGGCTCATTCGGTGTGAGATGAGGAAGGTCGTCTCGATCTTGCCCTCGATGATCGCATTGAGCAGCCCAGGCATATAGAGCTGCACGCTTGTCTGACCGGTCCGAAGCGTCAGTCCCTTTTCCATGAAAGCGCCGAGCGGAAACTTGTCGACGACACCGCCGTAAACGGCAGGCATCGAAACGCGCCCGCCCTTGCGGCAAGCGACGATGGCCTGCCGGATCGAGTGGATGCGGTCGGTGCCAAGGAATGTCGAGGCCTTGATTTGGTCTATTACATTGTCGAGGAAAAAGCCGTGTGCCTCGAGCCCCACTGCATCGATCACGGCATCGGGGCCTATCCCACCGGTCATTTCCATCAGCGCTTCATAGGTGCGGGTTTCCTCGAAGTTGATGGTCTCGGCGCCGAACTTTTTCGCGAGTTCCAGTCGGCGGGGGAAGTGATCGATGGCTATGACCCGCGCCGCACCCATTAGAAATGCGGATTGCACCGCGAACAGCCCCACCGGGCCGCAGCCCCATACCGCGACCGTATCGCCCGGCTCGATCTCGGCATTTTCCGCCGCCTGCCAACCGGTCGGGAGGATGTCCGACAGGAACAGAACTTGTTCGTCATCCAAACCGTCGGGAACGACGATAGGACCAACGTCCGAAAAGGGCACGCGGACGTACTCCGCCTGTCCCCCGGCGTAGCCGCCGGTCAGATGGCTGTAACCGAACAGCCCTGACATCGGCTGGCCGTAGAGTTCCATGCCGATGTCCTGATTATCGGCGGGGTTGCCGTTGTCGCACGCCGAATACTGATGCTTGCCGCAGTGATAGCAGGATCCGCAGGCGATGGTGAAGGGCACCACCACTCTCTGGCCTTTTTTTAGCGTCGAGCCGGAACCGACCTCGACGACCTCGCCCATGAACTCGTGGCCGAGGATATCGCCTGCCTTCATCGTCGGTATAAAGCCGTCGTAGAGATGAAGGTCCGAGCCGCAGATGGCGGTGGACGTGATCCGGATTATCGCATCACGTGGATTGAGGATCTCGGGATCATCGACGGTGTCCACGCGGACGTCATGCTTGCCGTGCCAGGTAAGGGCGCGCATCAGGCTTTCTCCTCTTCGAGCTGGGTGCGGGTCCGTGCTGACGTCGCAACCTCGCCAGTTTCCATGAGTTGCTTGAACCTGCGAAGATCGCGCCGAGCCTGGATCGCGGGCTCTCGCTGGAATATCTTGGCAATGAGCTTGCCGAGGGCACCCGCTGGCGGCTCATAGGCTATCGTGGCAGTTACGATTGTTCCGCGGTCTCCCGCGTCGCGAAACTCGATCCTTCCACTGCTTACCACGTCAGCCCCCTCGCTCGACTCCCAGGCAATGAGTTCGTCCTGCCGTTCCTCAGTAATCACGGCATCCCATTCAACGCTCTTGCCGAAGGGCGCCTTGACGACCCAGTGCGATCGGGCGGGTGTGAGAACGTCGATCCGTTCCACATTGTCCATAAACGAGGGCAGCAGCCTGAAATCCCGCCAAAACGCGAACAGCTGGGAACGCGGGCAATTGATCGTGACCGCCCTGCCGATGAGCTCACCGCTCGTCGTACCTGTGAGCGCTGCCAGCGCCTCCTCGCGGACTTGCGACGATTTCGAGGTGGCGGCAGGCGCGTCGTCCTTCCTGGTTGCCATTCCGGCTCTCCTGATTTTCTGATGAGGGCTGCGATCCTGACTGTCGCGGCGTTCATACTGTTCAACGAACCTGCGGGGCCGATCGCGCCGGGCGGTGAAGGCAGTCGTCGCATCCGCGGCACGCTTTGGCCGTTGGGCAGCTAAGAGTACGTGCGCGGGTCGTGCGATCTGCTGCATTCGAGGGCGGGCGATCCTATCTCAGGTCGACCAAATGGAGGATCTCGCCATGGCTAATGGCTGGGCGCCCGATGGCGCCGTTCAAGATCAGATCGAAGACAGCCTAAAGGATGCCGTATCCGCTGCCCGTGCCCGCCTGCCAAGTGGAGAGGGTTCGCCAGATTGCGAAGAATGTGGAGAGCGTATCCCTGGAGCGAGGCGCGGCGCGTTGCCAGGCGTGCGCACCTGCATTGCTTGCCAGACGCTTCGCGATCGCAAGCCGCTTCATTCGCCTATAAATCGCCGAGGCAGCAAGGACAGTCAGCTGCGATGAAATTTGTGCTTGTTATGCGACCGTGCGGGGAAGCTTACCCGATTCCTTGTGCTTCCGGAGGCCTGTCTTGGAAGCGAGAGCGATGCAGACCGCGTTGTCGCGCATCTGCGGGAATTCGCCCCCACGACCGCTTGCTTCGGTAACGTGCACGAGGCGCCATGAATGGCGCTGCCGCCGATGGATGTACACCGCCCCTCGGGGAAACGTAAATTAAAAAAATAAGTTCCCGAGAATCAGCAGGCAATTAATTTCCTTCGATCAGGCAAGCATCATCTCTTGTAAGGTGCCTTTTTTTACTTCACCAAGCTCTTGCGACCCGAAGGGGGTGAGCACTAGCAAATCCCTGGATAACCTGCCCGGCCACAATCAATGGTGGCCGGGCACTTTTTATATCATGACTACGCCAAAGCAGGTATGGCGGTGCTCTAATTTTCAGGCCGGCTCAATCTCCGCCGCTTGCCAACACCGTTTCTCGAAGTCAGCTGGAATTCGCGGCCCGGGAAGGCTTACTCCTTTGTTAGGGCGTCAGGTTTGTGTACGGCGCGCTTACCTTCATTAGTCTCGACTATGAACCTCGGGCTCCCCATGGAGGCGATCGCTTTGTGACCTTTAATTGTCACTGGCTCGGTTATCTTTCGGATCACTTTGCCATGAGCCGCGCCGCCATGGCTCTTCCAACTGACAGAGTCGCCATTCTTCAGCTTCTTTGTCATTTCTCGCCTCCTTTTTCTTTCGTGCCAAACGACGAACCGCCCGCGCAGGTTCTCGCGGTTCGTCGGTATACGGCACGGCGGACGGTACATGCGCTCAACTACCTGCACATGGGGCGGCTCGGCGCTCATTTTTTTGAGGCGCACCGAGCCGCACCCACTCCTTCCTGTTGCAGCTTTTGTGGCGTTGTAAACCGAGGGTTCGCTATTTGCTGGGCTTTTACACGCAGCCCCCGGTTCAAAGAGCGTGCAGCGCCGTTCCGGATGCTAGCATTTCCCGGATTTTTCCTCGGATTGCCGATTAGGCGGCGATCGCGACAGCCGCACATGGTCGAAGTGGCGCTAAAATCAGCTGGTTTGCGCCACCATTCGGCTCGGAGTCCGTTAGGAAGCAGGGAGAATGAGCCATGAACACTGACGAGCTTGAAGAAGAGTTCAAAGACATAATTCGCGATGCCGCCTTTCCCTGCGTCGGCGCCAAATCTGCATTAGCACGGGGATCGCTCAAGGTCTTTCCAGCAAGGGATTTGACCAGCGCCTGGAACGACGTTGCTATCCACCGCGAGCTACTTGCATGGAGCCGGGATTACCGCGACCAACCTGAGGGTCTGCGCAGTCTCGCAGTAGTTTACGAAAGTCCTCTCGATTTGAGCGAGGCTGATTTCGAAGCTTGGATGTGGCGGCGTATCCAATCCTTTGCCGACAAGGACGCCTGGCTGGGTCAGCCTTATGACAGGTCCGTCAGTCCCGATCCGGAAGACCCGCATTTTTCTTTGAGTTTCGGCGGCAATGCATTTTTTGTCGTCGGCCTCCACCCCAGGGCCTCCCGTCCCGCCCGACGTTTCCCACGGCCGACACTGGTCTTCAATTTGCACGAACAGTTCGAGCGGCTGCGAGAGGAGGGGCGATACGAACGTTTGCGCCAGCGTATTCTAGAGCGCGACCTGGCTATCGCCGGATCGCTTAACCCAATGCTTGCGCGTTACGGCGAGGCAAGTGAAGCGCGGCAGTACAGCGGAAGAAAAGTTGGCGAAGACTGGGCATGCCCCTTTAGGGATCCACGTGAATGAGTGAATTTAAAGTTGTTCCGCCGCGTAGCGGCGTGGCCTTCACACTTTTCGAAGGGCAGGTGCTGACGGTTCGCGATCCGCTCGGCCGCCAGGTCGCTGATCTACTTGCTTTCGCAGCGGATGATGTCCGCGAGGTAGTCTCAAATGGCCGCACTTTCGATTATGAGGAAACCATCAAACTCACCACTGGTAATTGCCTTTGGTCAAACCGCTCTCAGGTCCTCCTTGAAATTGTAGAAGATACTGTCGGCCTTCACGATTTCCTTCTGACGCCCTGTAGCGAAGATACGTTCCGGCATTTCTATCCGGACAAGCCATTGCATCGCGGTTGCTTTGGTAACCTGACCGAAGCGCTTGCGCCTTACGGAATTGGACCCGATGCCATTCCGACCGCTTTTAACCTGTTCATGAACGTACCTGTCGAGGCGGCCAGCGGAAAAATTTCCGTCCTGCCGCCGACCAGTCAAGCCGGCGATTTCATCTCATTGCGCGCCCGGCGCAACTGCGTCATCGGGCTGACGGCCTGTTCTGCTTATGCCTCGAATGGAGGTACGTTTAAGCCGATCCACTATCGCATTGCGAATGAATAAGAAATTTGCAGAGAGGCGGGCTCCCGATTTGCTCGGACTAGCAGCTCATGGGACGGTGAACTAGGCAGGGAGGATGGAGAATAGATCCGCTTCTCAGAAAATACTCGGTATGCCCATCTGGATCCCATTGCGATTGCGAAACTGGTTGAGAAGGAATTCGCCTGTGAAACTATCGATAACGGTCGTCCTCGACTACGCTCTGCCAGGCCCGACAGATCTGATGCTTCAACTGGAGGCTGCGTTTCTTCCCGAGCAAATCGTGCACCGAGCGTACATCGAACTGCCACCCGTTTTGCACTTCGCGCGCGGTCCGGCGCGTGATCAAATCGGCGACAGGATCTGGGTGAGGGCAGATGAACGTCTGACGGTTCGATACGACGCGCTGGTCGAACCTCGAAGGTTTGTAACGCCGATCGAGGCGCTTGCCGCAGTGGCGCCGCATCGCCTGCCAGCCGAGACCGTCGACTACCTTTTGCCCTCTCGCTTTTGTCCATCCGACACGCAGCAGGAGTTTGCTCATCGCGAATTCGGATCATGGGAGGGAGGGCAGAAAGTCGTTGCCATTCGAGACTGGGTAAGCAAGCGCCTTCGATACGTCCCAGGGTCCAGCAATGCGCAGACGACGGCTATTGATAGCCTGCGTACCGGCAAGGGGGTGTGCCGCGATTTCGCCCACCTTGTGATTACGATGTGCCGGGCGAGTGCGATTCCCGCTCGCTTTGCGAGTGTTTATGGACTGGGCGTGGAGCCGCAGGACTTCCATGCAGTGGCAGAAGTGTTCCTGGATGGGGCTTGGCATTTGGTCGACGCAACCGGCATGTCGTCTCCTGAAGGGATGGCAAAAATCGGAATCGGTGCGGATGCGTCTGGGGCCGCCTTTCTAACCGGTTACGGAGAAATGGTTTTGCAAAGCCAGGTGGTGCAGGTCGATCGTGTCCGTGAGGATACAACGAGTAAGTAGTTCGGCGGCTCATTGGGAGCGGATGTCGGCACGGTACCACGGGCTTTATCGATATCCATCAGGCGGCGGCAAGCAATGCCCGCCGCATTGGCTGCGAGGCAGCAGGGCCGGTGGATTTTAACTCAACAAGAAGCTCTTTCTTACGAGCCTCAATCCGCGACTGCAGTGTATGCAGATCGAGGCCGGATTTTCGGCTTGTGGCGAACACTCCCCCCGAGAGAGTCTCCTGCTCATGGATGTGGTGTTCGAAATGACGGGACAGCTCCGCAACCATGGCCGCGAAAGGAGTACCGTTTTTCAAGGCAGTTTCGATATCTCGTAGCAACATTTTTGCGCGATGGCAGTTTTTACTTTTGCTCCCGTGACCGAATGAGGAAAATGCGTCTTCTTCGACCAGCAGGTGAATTTTCGTTTCGCTGCAAATCTGTTGGCCCAGCTTCTTCCTGCGGGACCCGGATCGCGTGTGATCGAACTGCCGAAAAAGATCTTTGATCGCACGATGATCAGCCTTCAACAGCGCAATGGCATCGGTGAACACGTCTCGCATGGTACCCTTCTTGTTCGCTTATCCCTCATTAAGCGAAATGCACACGATCTCGTTCCCGGGGGACTTTGACCCGGCGATTTCGGCTGGAAAGCTTGCCTCAGATCAATCGATTGTTGGAGAAACCATCGGTTTGTCTGGCGCTGGGCATGATGGATCTGGAGCGTCCACTTTCTACAGAACCTTGGAGTAGCCGGGGCACCAAGGGAAGCAGTTCGCGAGCGAGGAAGCCGACCATGCCGATTTCCTCAGCAAGGATGCGACCGGCCTGCCCATGAATCCAGCAAGCCCACCCACTGGCGACTAATGGAGAAGCGCCCCGCGCACAAAGGCCCCCAATGATGCCTGCCAGCACATCACCCGACCCGCCGGTGGCCAAGCCAACGCATCCGCTTTCAAATCGTAGCAGGGCGCCGGATGGCGCAGCAATATGGGTAGATTGCCCTTTTAGTACGATAATGCATTGATAGCGGCGTGCCATATCGGCCGCAATTTGCTCCGGATCGGCAGCGACCGCCTCGATTGAAATCCCCGCGAGACGTGCCATTTCGCCGAAATGTGGCGTGAGCGTTACCCGGCCCTTATGGGTGCCGATCGCTTTCATCAGATCGCCTGCAGAACTAGCCGCAGCGGCGTCAAGAACGAACGTCCGTGCCTCATCGGGATCCGCAAGCATTTCGGCTACAAAGCGGCCTGTTCGCTTTCCGACCGTCATCCCTGGACCAAGAACGAGGCTATCGCAACGTGGAATGCGCGCACGAAGGACTTCGGCCGCTTCCAGACCGATCTCGCCGTCGCGGTCGGCAGGAAGAGCGATCATCGCAGCTTCCGGCATGAGAACGCCCAAGGCGGTGGCTGCTGAATGGACCGTCGCCAATTGCAGCTTGCCCGCGCCCGCGCGCAGCGCCGCCTCTCCTGTCAGCCGCAATGCTCCAGGAACAAACTCTGCTCCGCCAACGACGAGGACGCGGCCACGTGTATTCTTATCTTCCACACCGGATAGCAGGGGCAGGGGATTGCTCGCAAGCCAGCGTTCATCGAGCAGTTCGCTCATCCCCGCGCTCCGACAATTTGATCGGGTTCTTCTGTGATGGGAGCGGCCTGCTCCTTCAGTGGGCTGGTCACGTTATAGCGTTCAAGAACCAGACGTTCCCCGCCGCCGGCGTCTGCTCGCAGGAGGTATTCGGTGATGGAGCAATTGGCGACATCACCTGCGCGGTCGATCGCGAGGATTTCCGCCTCGCTCAATGTCTCGATTATGTAGCGGAGACAGAGCACGACGACTTGATGCGAAAAGATCATCACTCGGCGTCCAGCGTGATGGAGCGAGATCGTGTCCATCACCGAACGGAGTCGAAGGATGACGTCACACCAACTCTCGCCGCCGGGTGGTCGGTGATAGAACTTGCCAAGCAGTTTGCGAAACTCCGCTTGATCTGGATGGAGAGCGGATATTCCCTTGCCGGTCAGACCGTCGAGAATGCCAAATTCCTTTTCGCGGAGACGCTCATCGAAACATATCGGAGTGTCTGGCGGACAACCGCCATGGCGGCGAAAGAGATCAGCGGTCTGGCGCGCGCGCGTGTATGGAGAAGACAGAATAACTTCCGGCCGCTCGCCGGTAGGATGCCGCGCAAACCACTGACCCAAGGCCTGCGCCTGCTGACATCCCAGGTCGCTGAGCGGCACATCAGCATCGCGGGCGGTAAGGAAAATGCGCGCATCCTGCGCAAGGTAGGCTCTGTCTCTCGCAACATTCCCGGCGCTTTGACCGTGGCGAACCAGGACGAGTCTAGCGGGCCAATGAAGTGACGTCATCGCCCCGTGTTTCTTGTGTTGAAGGCCAGTCCTTGCCGCGAGAGGCGAAAGCTTACCGTCCGTTCGGACGCGATTTCGCGGCCATTACGCAACGAGAACTGCCAATGATCTGGTACGGCGCGGGATAGCGGGACGATCATGGGCGGTCTCCTTGACAACCGGAAACGCGCGGGCTCAGGGAGGGATCCCAAGTTGCTTGCCGGCCGCATGAGCTGCGCGCAGTTCGAGAGGGCGTAGCCCCGATAATGAGGTCAGCGCCAAGATGTTCCAACTGCCGAGTACGTAAGTCTCGGCACCAAGACATCCGCCGGGAGGTATGGGTAGGGAATGTCATTCCTTGTCCTGCATGCGCGGAACTATTGTTAGTTGCTGGACGACAGCCCGCCGCTGCTGGGTCAGGAGATAGTGAACGCCAACCGCAATATCCTCCGCCCGGAGCATTGTTTCCTCCTCGATCATCTCCCGTTGCTTTTCTGCGGGGATATCCGGGTACTGGAAGTCGGCGCCGGTCTTACCGGGCTCCACAAGCCCCACCTTGATGCCCTTGGGGCCGAGTTCCTTGCGCAGCGCCTCCGAAAAACCCGCGATACCAGCTTTGATTCCAGCGTAGACGGTGGAGCCCGGCCCGAGTATGTGCGCGGACATAGACCCTATCAGCACGATGTCGCCTTTGTCCTCGAGGAGCTCCGCTCCGGCATGGGCGCTCATGACATAGGCCGTGAAGTCGGTAGCGAGGGCATAGCGCAGCTCCTGCTCCGTCATTTCCGACAGACCCCTGGCGGGAACCGCGGCATTGACCACAATGATATCTGCCCGCGGCAGATAGTCGTGGGCTGCCGCGAAGAACCGGTTCACCCCGTCGGCCTCGGCGAGATCGAGCGCGATGCCGTCGCCTTCGCCGACCTCTCGGATACGCGCGAGCGCATCGTCGAGATGTTCGGGCGTGCGGCCACAGATGAACACTTTGACACCTTTAGTGGCGAGTAGAACTGCGATGGAGCGTCCAATGCCGGTGGTGCCGCCGGAGATGATCGCCTCACGACCTTGAAGTTCGGGCATGGCGGTGTGCGCGTCACTTGTCTCGTTCATTGCTCTGTCTCCTGCATCGGTTCAGCGGATTGACACGCTTCCGCTGGTCGGGATGGTGAAATCGATCTGATCGATGGCTTTGTGCAGAGCCCGGACCGGCTGGCTACCTGGGGCTTCGACGATGAAACTCGGCAACGCTAGCGGGGCTTCGGCGAGAGTGGCCGCCTTAACCATGACGTTCACTAGCCGATGGGAACGCAGCATCGAGCAACATTTCGGCGCCGCCTTGTTCTGCCTGTAAGCGAGCGACACCGGATCATCTCCGGAAATATCGGCAATTTCGATGCCTGCGCTAGCCGCTATGAGCTCCTTTGCGGGCTCTGCATGGTCGACTATCACCGCCATCATCGGGGCGGTCCGCCCGGCGCGGTTGCGGCCGTTGGAATCTGCGCTGTCGGTGAGAAGGCGGCGGGCGCTTCCGCCAGATCCATTAGATGCTCTCCCCATCAGTGCAGTGTTGCGTCGCCGCGCGAGATCGGGAGGGTCGTCCCTCGCGCATGGGTCAAGTTGCGCCGGCGCGGTTTCCTGCGACCCATGGAAGTTTGTCAGGATAAAAGCGGTGCGATCCTTAGGATTATGAGCTTCGAGATCGATTCCCGCGCTCGACTCCAGCGGGATCATGTCCCCGTGCCTTATCCGCGCCGTATCGACCAACGGCTCTGGCAAACGCTTGGGCGAGGAAAGTGAGTGCCGCGCCCGCTCGGTTACAGGTCTGTCATATGCAGGTATCGGGCTGCGCGTCGAGTTTGATCGCCAGCTTGCGCGGCGAGCGGGGCATTTGCGCGCGTGCTTTGCCATCTCGCCTTCGGCTTTCGGCATGCCGGGTGTTTTCGCCATCCTCGCAGGATCCTTATCACTCTGGGTCCGATCGTTCTGGGTCAGTTCTGGCGTGAGCCGAGCTGGCCTCGCGGGGGCGCCGGTCGAACGATAGCTCCATGAGGCGCGCGCGGGACATCGGCTGGAAGTCATGTCGATATTGTTTCCTCGCAGTAGCAAGTGACGAGGTCGCCGGCGGGTTGCGCGTAGGATCGCAAAATTAATCTCGGTCACGTCGATTGCCGGCGCGGGTAGGCGCGCAGCCCATTGAAACCGCCAAATCGACCTAATGTAGATTAATTCTCGCCTCGGCGCTGTTCCAAACAGGACGCTGAGTCGTTGCATTGCCGGGATTGATCCGCACGAGGTCGATCGACGAGGAGCGTCTCATGGCTGAAATCAAGACCGCAAGCCAAGCCAAGGCAAAGACCGGCTCGAAGACCCCGCAAGAGCTCGCGCGCTGCTGCCGAGCCCGCCGATGCGATCAACCTTTTGAAAGCAGATCACCGCGAGGTGGAGGGCTATTTCAAGGAATATGAAAGGGTCGAGGAGGAAGCCGAGAAGAAAACGCTCGCGGAGCGCATCTGCCTGACGCTCACAGTGCATACCCAGATCGAGGAAGAGATTTTCTACCCTGCAGCGCGTGAGGGTATCAATGATGATGACCTGCTCGACGAGGCCGAGGTTGAGCACGCCAGCGCCAAACAGCTCATTGCCGGGATCCTGGCCATGGAGCCGAGTGAGCCGCTCTACGATGCAAAGGTGACAGTGCTCGGCGAATACGTATCCCACCACATTGAGGAAGAAGAGGGCCAAATGTTCCCTGAAGCCCGAGAAAGCGACCTTGATCTCAAGGCGCTCGGCGTCCAGCTCGCCGAACGCAAGGCCGCGCTGATGGCTCTGGCCGGAAAGTAAACGCGAAGATCGCCCTTCGCCGGGAACCCCTCGGCGCTCCCCTGCTTTGTGGGGCGTTACAAGCTGCACAACTTGCTCGGATTGGAGGAGCCAGTAAGCCGATCATGTTTCTAGAACGCTTTCTAAAAGATCGGCGCGGCGTCCACCTGGGACCTGAAGAGCGCGCTGCGCTTGAAGCGGCCATCACCGAGGTGAGAACGCTCACGGCGCGTGAGACAATCGTGCGTGCCGGCGAGCGGCTCGAACAAAGCACATACCTCGTCGAAGGGTTTATGTCTCGCTACATCGACGATCGCCGCGGATTGCGTCAGCTGGTCGCGGTCCATGTCCCAGGCGACTTTGTCGATCTGCATGCCTATCCCTTGAAGAGTCTCGATCATGATGTCGCAACGATGACGGCCGCCACCGTGGCGATCGTCCCGCACGCAGCACTCGATCGGATCAGGAGCGGGATGCCCACGCTGATCGGCAAACTGTGGTTTGCCACCCTTGTCGAGGCTTCTTTTCACAGGGCCTGGCTGTTTCGTCTGGGCAGGCTTGATGCGCTTGGCCGCGTCGCCCATTTCCTTTCGGAAACAAATGCCAGGCTCATATCAGCCGGGTTGAGCGAAGGTAGGCGCTTTGCGCTGGGGCTCACTCAAAACGACCTCGCCGAGATTTGCGGTCTCACCACCGTCCATGTGAACCGGATCATGCGGCAGCTGCGCGAAGAGTGGCTCTGCACGTTTCGATCATCGCTCGTCGAGATTTCCGATCCCGAAAGATTGGCTCGTCGCGGCCAGTTGACCCTGCCTATCTCTATCTCACGCCTGCGCCAAGCGAAGCATCGAAGGGGTAATGATGAGCTTTCCAGACACTGTTCCGCAGCCCGAAACCCAACCTGGCGTCGCCTCGGCAGAGGCTGGCGTAGTGATCCTGGAAGGGCCCGCTGGGGTTGCGGTCACGATGACTCCCGATGCCGCGACAGGAACCGGCCAGAGCCTGCTGTCTGCCGCCGAAACCGCGCGCGGCCAGTTCCGGCAAGGGGCCAAAGACACTTGATTTGCCTGCGCTTGGGCGGAGCAAAGGCGCGGCAGGGGATGGACGAGAGAAACCCGATATGCGGTTGGTCAAGAATAACCCCCTCACAATCATTCGCCAGGCATTGCTCACAGGGCGATCCTCGGTGAATTGCTGGCAGGTCGGCATGTTATGATGGAAGCCATACGGCGCCGCGGCCAGAACGTCCTCGGACTGTTCTCTCACGCGGCTCGCCGAATTCGAAAGATTCCGGCGGGTCGAAGCACGATGCCGATCTCGAAACGCAAGGGGTCGAACGAGGCGTGCGTGCAATTCTGCGGTGGGGACGGCTATGGCGGGCAATCTACGCGCGGTCCTTGGAAATCGCATTGGCAAATATGTCCCTGGCCTCGTTCGTTATACGCCGGACCCGGAGTGCCCAGATTGCAGCTGGAGATGCAATCGACCATGGCGAAGCTGGCTCGCCGGTTTGGGCCTGTTTCCGCGATGCGTGGTTCTGGTTCGAAGCCTTTCAGAAGGGGCGGAGTGAGCTTCTCTCGACAACGGTGCCGGTGGTGCTGTCGATCTTCTTGCGTCAGCCGGAATCTCCAGCGTCGAAACCCGCGTCTGCGTCGTACAGCCGGACCGGCGGATCAAGCCGTGTCTCGCTCAATACCCTTTTTCGTGTGCCGCAAAGGCTCACCGTCACCATCGACTATGCCCTGGTCGTCCGAGATGGAAGGATTTCAGTTTGGAAACGTTTGCTGGCTGGGTCGCTCCAGTCGCTACGATGATCGCTGCCATGATGACAGCCGCCAATCTTGGGGCTCGCGTTACCGGATGGGGGTTTGTGATTTTCGTCGTGGGGTCCCTTGCCTGGTCGCTCCTGGGGTTCTCCACCGGACAGACCAACCTTCTGGCGACCAACGTCTTCCTGACCTTCGTCAATCTCATTGGCGTCTGGCGGTGGCTTGGTCGGCAGCGCGCCTATGAGGATGGTGGCAAATCAGCTGAAGCCGCAAGTCGTGGGTCGCGTCATCCCAATCTGTTCACGGCTACTGGCATCAGCGGCATGCCAGTAGTGACCGCCGACGGTCGCCCAGCGGGCAAAGCGGTCGAGGCCCTCGTGGCTTGCGAGACGGGATATGTGAGCTATGTCGTTGTGGCATCCGATGGCCTGGGAGGCATCGCCGAGACCCTGCGCGCGGTCGCGCGCGAGGATCTCCGCTTTTCTTGCGAACGGTTCGAGTTGCTATGCGATCTCGACCGCTTCGAAGCGCTGCCATCCCTGGGCGACGGTGACTGGCCTGCCGCGCCTGCCGGTCTTCGCGGAGCGCGGTCGCTATGACGCAGCCGCGTGGCCTTGGTGAGACAGCCTTCATCCTGTGGCAAGCGCTGAGCGAAGGCGACCTTCTGTATCTCGCGGATGATGAGCAGGCGGCAGAAGCAACCGCGGCTGCGCTCAGGGCATTGGCGCCCGACCATCCCGTGATCTTCCTCCCATCCAGCGACGCGCTCCCCGGCGATACCGCTCCGGCGTCGCCTGCGAATGTCGGCCACCGCGTGGCGGCGCTCAATGCTCTTCGCCGAGCTGCACAGGATTGTGACAGGCCTGCGCTTGCGACGATTATGAGCGGGGAGGCCGCGGCGCGGCGATATGCCGATCCCGGATCCTTCGATGTCGCACCGCCGTCCCTCGAGGTCGGCGACAGGATCGACCAGTCGACCTTCGCGAAAGACATGGTAGCACTGGGCTACGTCGAAGATGACCGGGTCGATGAACCGGGCGAGGTGGCGGTTCGCGGCGATGTCATAGACATATTTCCGGCAGACGCGGGTTCGCCTGCGCGCATCGAGATTGCCGGCGGCGCGATCAGCGCAATCCGCCTTTACGATCCCGTCTCCCAACTCAGCACCGAGACGTCCAGATCGTTGGCGATCGGACGCGCGCTCGAACCCGATGTCGTTACAGGCACATGCATACTCACGCATCTTGTGCCCGGTCGGCTGTTTCTGTCGCCCAAGGCGGACGCACGTCGCCAGCGCTTCATCCGACTTGCACAGAGTGCGGCCCAGAGCAAGGACCAGACCGTCGATGCCATCGACGAGACAGACTGGGCGGCGGCTCTGACAGACTGGGTGGAGCGGCCGTTCGAGGCGGACGGTGTCGAGCCGATCCCCCGCTTTGCTCTGGACCGATCGCCACTTGGCGCGCTGGCGCGCTTCCTCAAGCGATTCCTGCACGATCGCCGCCTTGTGCTGGTCGGCAGCGAGCGCGACATTCGCTTCCTGCGGCCTCGCGTAGCCGGGCGGCTTGGAATTGCGTTCACCGTCGCCGAGGGGCTCGTCGCTGCCCAGGCGCTTCCGGCGGGCAGCGGAGCGGCACTGATTGCGCCAATCGACTGCGGCGCCCTGACCGATGCTTTCGTGTTTGTCGCCGCAGGCGATCTGCTGGGAAGCCGCGCTATTGTCGGCGCGGCTACAGAGCCGGCAAACGCAGTGTTGGCCCGCAGTGGGGGTGACATCAGGCGAGGAGATCTCGTCGTCCACGAGGATCATGGCGTCGGTCTGGTTGCGGGTTTCGAAGCAGATCCCAGCGACCCGCGGGCAGAGACGGTCGCGCTCGAATATGCCGGAGGATCACGCCGTCTCGTCCCGGCGCGTGAGGCAGGCCGGATCTGGCGCTATGGCGCTGATCGCGACGCCGTCTCCCTGGACAAGCTAGATGGCTCGAGCTGGCAGAAGCGGCGCGCCGAGATCGCAGCTGCAGTGGCAGCTGATGCCAAGGCGCTTTTCGCCCTGGCTGAAGAACGTGCGCGTCTCGTTGCCCCAATCCTCGATCCCGACCCTGCGCTCTATGAGCGCTTCGTCAGCGCGTTTCCTTTCAATGAGACCGCCGATCAGGCGCGCGCCGCGCAGGCGGTGCGGGACGATCTGGCCAGCGGGCGCCCCATGGACCGCCTGGTGATCGGGGATGTGGGGTTCGGCAAGACGGAAATCGCCTTGCGCGCGGCGGCCCTTTCCGCGCTTTCAGGTTATCAGGTCGCGCTGGCGGCACCGACTACGGTGCTGGTGCGTCAGCATCTGCAGACTTTCGAACAGCGCTTCGATGCTCTCGGCATCAAGGTAGCCGGGCTGTCCCGCCTTTCGACGGCGGCAGAGAAGAAATCGGTCAAAGACGGGCTCGCCGACGGCTCGATCGCAATTGTGGTCGGAACGGGAGCGGTGATGGGCAAGGATGTGCGCTTCGCCAAGCTCGGTCTTGTCATCATCGATGAAGAGCAGCGCTTCGGGGCTGCGGACAAGGTCCGGCTGCGCAGCCGAGCCGAAGTTCATCTTCTAGCTATGAGCGCGACGCCGATACCGCGAACCTTGCACCGTGCAATGATAGGCCTTCAGCAAATGTCCATTATCGCCACCCCGCCGGCCCGCCGACAACCCATCCGGACCAGCTTGATCGAGCTCGACGATGTGCGCATTCGCACGGCCTTGCTGCGCGAGCGAGCCCGCGGCGGCCAAAGCTTTGTTGTTGTCCCGCGCATCGACGACCTCGGGCCTGTCTCGCAACGACTTCAGCGCCTCGTCCCAGATCTCTCCCGGATTGAAACCCATGGCAAATTGCCGCCGAAGGAGATCGATACGGCAATGGTCCGCTTTGCCAGCGGCGACGGCGATATATTACTGGCAACCAACATCATCGAGGCGGGGCTGGATGTGCCGCGCGCAAACACCATGATTGTCTGGCGGGCCGATCGCTTCGGACTTTCACAACTTCATCAACTGCGGGGGCGCGTGGGTCGGGGGCATCGGCGCGGCCAGATGCTCTTGATAACCGAAGGCGCGGATATCGCTGCCCGAACGACGAAGCGACTGCGGACGCTGTCGACCTTTGACCGTCTTGGTGCGGGTTTCGAGATTGCCGCTGCCGACCTCGACCAGCGCGGAGCGGGCGATCCGCTCAGCGATACCCAGGCCGGCCACATGAAGCTCGTCGGCATCGATCTCTATCAGCATCTGTTCGAGACGGCCCTGAAGCGGGCGCGCGGGGAGCGGGATTGTGATTGGACGCCCGACATCGTCCTGCAGGGTGTCGGAGGGCTGCCTCGAGAGTGGATCCCGGACGACGATATCCGTCTGGGGCTTTATGTGCGGATCGCCCGAGCGGGCGAGGCGCGGGAGATTGAAACTCTCGAGCAGGAACTCCTTGACCGGTTCGGACCTCTTCCGCAGGACGCTCAGCAGCTCATGGCGATCGCGCGGATCGCCCTGCTGGCCCGAACGGCAGGCATTGTGCGGGTCGATGCCGGACCGGCGGCCATCGCCCTCACGCCGCACGGCAAGCCAAGGCGCCCGCCCGGCGGGCTTGGACTGATTGCGAAAGACGGGCGGTGGCTCCTCAAGACAGCATCCGACGACGCGGAGCGATCCGCACGCGTGGCCGATCTGCTGGAAGCCCTCTGTGAGGTCGCGTCATGACGGTCCGGGTTTCGCAAGCCCGGGATGATGCGCCGCCTCTCGATTGTCTGATCATCGGTGGAGGACCAGCCGGGCTTACGGCAGCCATCTATCTTGCAAGGTTTCGCCTGTCGGTCCGGATCGTCGATGCAGGCGAAAGCCGGGCCTCGATGATACCGCGGACCCACAATCTTCCCGGATTTCCCGGCGGTATTACGGGTCCTGACCTGCTCGCCCGGATGCGCGCGCAGGCCAGCCAGTTCGGCATCGACGTGTTCTCGGAGTCGATAAATGCCATCACGCGAAAGAGGGACGTATTCGTGGCGGAGTGCGGTACAGGGCCGTGGCGCGCGCGCTCGGTGCTGTTGGCGACCGGTGTAGAAAACAACAGACCGCCCATAACACGTGAACTCCATGATATTGCCGTGCAGCGAGGCCTATTGCGCTATTGCCCGATCTGCGATGGCTATGAGGTGACGGACAAACGCATCGCCGTCATCGGCACACGGACCCATGGGCACAATGAAGCCCTGTTCATGCGGATGTATTCCCCCGATGTCACACTCATTTCTCCGGGAGGCGGCCACTCCCTGAGTGACGGCGAACGACAAAGGCTGAAGGATGCTGGTGTCGCGCTGCAGGACGGGCCCTGCCAGTGCCTGGAAATCGACGGAGATCAAATCCTCATCACGGTACCCAGCGGTGCTGCGAGGTTCGATACCGCTTATCCGGCACTCGGATCCGTTATCCGGTCGGGGCTTGCGACGGCCCTTGGCGCGGAAGCAACAGATGAAGGATGCCTCATCGTCGATAAGCATCAACGGACGAACATCGAGGGCCTCTATGCGGCAGGAGACGTCGTCAAGGGGCTGGACCAGATCAGCCATGCTATGGGGGAGGGCGGCGTAGCGGCGACGACGATCCGTAACGATCTTGCGAACATCGTGGCTCTATTCCGTTGACGCAGACACGGCCTGAATTCTTCGGTTTGCAGAACGTTGGCTCAGACATCTGCAATGCTGCTGGGCCAGGGCGGATCATGGAACAGCGGGGTAGCCATGACCCGGGGCTAGTTCGATACACCTGAAGCGATTTGGTCCTTGTCCGCGAGGTACGCGTGTGCGTCATTGTTGGCGCTTTGGCGGGATGGGCCTGATGCCGATGATGGCCGACTTCAGTGCCCACTGCGCCGGGCGTCAGCGGCGGAAGGGGGAACCTTTCACGTTCCAGATGTCGTGGCTCGAAGCTTCCGTCAGGCGGCGATCTTGAACTTGGGGTCGTAGTACATGGCATTTGAATTCGCCAGAAGGGTATTCCTCGAACCCTTGACGAGGATCTTGCCGTTATTCCGCCGAATAGTATCACAGAATAACTTCTGCCAACGATCGATGCTACCCAACACATTCGGCTCGATGATGTGGCGTCAAGTCTCCACAGCCTGGCCGAAGAAAACGGAGCGGCGGCGCCGCCCCGGCATTGGTGCTTTGAAAGTCGACGCCTCGGCTGCCGGGAAGCTGGCAGCCGGCCGAGCGGCGCGTCATTGAGCGCCAAATTATCTTCACTCACATCGGTGTCCTCGACGGCGGTGCTCCTTATGGATTGGCCAGTTCGGCTGCCGCCGCCTGAAGAGCCTGATCCCGCCAACCATGTATCTCGCATCGCCTTGAAACCAATTGTCCACGCGCTGTGTTGATTTCGAGGAACCCGAAATGAAAGGAACCCTAGCATGCCCTCGACACCCAAAACGACCGAAGGCCCTGATGAGACTGGGGCTGGCGAGCGCACCAACCGGAAGGCCGAGGAAAAAGTCTCGCCCGGAGATAGCAGCGGAACGATCGCTGGGCAGGGGCATGGAAGCCCGGCCATCGTCACGACCGACATCGACGAGCCGGGGGCTCCCGAACCGACCGCAGACCGACCGGAACGCGGCCCAAGTGGTGCCGCGACATCTGCCAGGTTTCCGGATCGATTGCCAGACAAGTCCTGAAGCAACTTTGACGCGCGCACCGCGGGCATCATGAAAGCGCGAAGGAGGGAAGGAAATGCCTAAAGGCGACAAGACCAGTTACACGGACAAACAAAAGCGCCGCGCCGAGCATATCGAAGAGAGCTATGAAAGGCGTGGTACCCCGAAGAAAGAGGCGGAAAGCCGCGCTTGGGCAACTGTTAACAAAGAAAGCGGCGGCGGTAAGAAATCCGGATCGGGCCGAGGGAAGACAGAAAATCGGAGCGCGTCCTCCCGGGGAGGCAAGGCGCATAAGTCCGGCTCGGCGGAGCAACGATCGGCTGCTGCCCGGAAGGGATGGGACACACGTCGCAGAAACAGCCAAGGATGACCGGTTTCCCTAAGGCCCAGCATCCTCGCAGGCCGACTTGAGAAAAGCTTGATATTGCGCTCAAAGGAGTGACTTCCTGTCATGACCGCATGCGCAATGTAATCGCTTTGGGCTGGCACATGGTGCTGCAGTTCGAGCCGGTCCGATCCGCGTTGAAACCGAGATCATGCCAAATGCAGGAAAGTCCAGTGACATCCGGCCCGGCTATCACGCTACCTGAGGCGGCGCCATGCAGGCTGGTGATGTCTAAAGTCACCAAGTCCAATGACGCCCCACCAGGACCAAGAGTGAGAATAAGCCGTCGATAGCCGACGTCGAAGAGTCTGTGGGCGAAGCACGATACGTTTCGTACGATATTACGGGATATGCTGGAAGGCGAGATGACCGAGGCGCTTGGCGCTCGAAGAACGAGCGGAACGAGGGGCGGACTGACTGTCGGTCGGGCCGCTACAACCGAGCGCTGGTCCGCGCATTGCCTGGACCACGTCCTGATGGGTAATGCGGCCATTACGCTCCGATCCCTCGATCCCGGCGATATCTTTCCTCTTCCGCAAGCCTAAGCGCCTCCGGGCTGATCGGGCGGTTGGTCTCAATCACCCGCGTCGGCAAGCTCGACTTGCAGGTGCGGTTATGCGCTGATCACTGCTGTCCAACCGATTCCACAATGGACATGGCCGCAAAATCTACGGCGGAGCAGAAGGTCGCGGTGTTGCGCTCGCAGCAACGCGGGGGCGATCAGCTCAAATCCGCTTGTACGCCATGTCGTAACAGACAGAAGAACCGATGACCGAAGAGGAGTTCAAGAATCTCGCTCAGACCCACCCCCTGAATTCGCTGACGAAAAGGTACGGAACCATCGCGACCGTAGCCACGAACGGAATGATAGTCGAGTGTCCAACCTGTACGGCTCCAAACTATTCGAGTTCCGCGGGTTCGTTAGACGGATACCCAAGACGGATACCCAGGGTGCAATGGCGCACCATATCGAAAACGCGCGAAATTCACGGGGGGCGATCAAAACAGCGCTGCTTCTTTGCAACATCGGCAGCCTCCATCAGGCTCTCACCGGTTTTTGCAGCAGCCTCAGCCGTCATCGTCACTGCTATCCCATTGGGCCCATCAAGGATCACCACGCCGTCTTCTGCGCTGGCGATACCTGGGACTTCGTGTGGCTGCGGCGGATTGGGCGCTTGAATCATGATGGATGCTCTCAATGAGGGGGAAGGACAGGGTCAGGATCTTCTAGGTAAAGGTAATCGGGATCGAACTGACCCAGCTTTGTGAGCTGTTCGATATTCAAAATCTCAACCAGAGAAGAGCGAAACACGCAGATTTTCGCTTCACGAAGTTGGCGCATGATCCGGTTTACGTGGACATTGGTTAGACCGCAGATCTCGGCGATATCAGTCTGTGTCAGCGGGAGAGCAAACCGACGACCATCGCTCAGCCCAGCCGAGAAAAGGCGTGCATTGGTCTCGCAGAGAAAGTGAGCGATTCTTCCCATCGCGTCGAGCCTTCCAAGCCGGAACAACCAAGCACGATGGATCGCAGCATCGATCAATGTCGAGAACCACAACTTGCGGGCCATCTGCGGCTGCTCTGCGATAATCGTATCCAGCTCTTCATGGCGCACGATAGCTATCGTGGCTGCCGTCATGGTCGCTACATCATGGTCGAGCGTCTGCAGCGGATAGGCATGCAGATCGACAAAATCACCGGGAACGTGAATGGCAACAAGCTGGCGTAGCCCGTTTCTGTCATCGATGTACCGTGACATGAAACCATCGACCAGGAGAGTGCTTTCGTGAAGTTGCGTCCTGGAGCGAATGACGATCTTTCGTGCGTCAAGGTTTCGAACTTCGTCTATCGCGGCTTCAAGCCGACGGCGCTCGTTGCCATCGAGGCTCATGCCGCGCTTATATCTGAGAAAGCGATCCGTAAACATTGAGACCTTTTCAATGCTGTTGTCAGGACAGCGCGCAGTGGCGCGCGTATCTTCAACGGATGGTTCCCAAAATCTGTTGCAGGAGAACTTCGCAATTCGTTTTGACGCAGGTTAATTTATGGATTTGCAGGGCAACCCAAGGCAGTCCCCTGGGTTGCATCGGCAGATCAATCCACAAGGAATGACCATGGCCAAGAACCCCTCCAAATCGTCGTCTTCCGCTTCCAAAGCCGCCGTCACAGCGCCGGGATTGGCTGGCGCCGATATAGGCGGGGTGTCGCCTCGAATGGCCGAACCCATTCCCGCGGATGCAGACATTTCCCTTTCCTATGGCGAACGGCAAGGTTCAGGCGGAGAAACCCGTCAGAGCGCAGGTGGCGACATTGCGGTCATGACGAGCCAGCAGGGCATCCCGATTTCAGATAACCAGAATAGCCTTAAGCAGGGCGCGCGGGGCCCGACATTGCTGGAGGATTTTCACTTTCGCGAGAAGATGTTCCATTTCGACCATGAGCGAATTCCCGAGCGTGTAGTGCACGCCCGGGGATATGCAGCGCATGGCTTTTTCGAATTAACAGACAGCCTTTCCGACATCACGCGTGCTGACGTGTTCCAGCGGGTTGGCGAGAAGACCCCGGCCTTCGTGCGTTTCTCGACAGTGGCCGGATCAAAAGGGTCGTTTGATCTGGCCCGCGACGTACGCGGCTTTGCCGTCAAGCTCTATACCCAAGAAGGCAACTGGGATCTCGTGGGCAACAACATCCCGGTCTTCTTCATCCAGGATGCGATGAAATTTCCCGACCTCATTCACGCAGCAAAACCAGAGCCGGATCGCGCTTTTCCGCAGGCGCAAACTGCCCACGATAATTTCTGGGACTTTATCAGCCTGACGCCGGAGAGCTTCCACATGGTCATGTGGGCGATGTCGGACAGGGCCATACCCCGCTCTTTCCGGACGATGGAAGGCTTTGGCGTCCATACCTTCCGCCTGATCGACGCGGAGGGCAAATCAACTTTCGTCAAGTTCCACTGGAAGCCAAAGCAGGGCCTTCAATCCGTCCTCTGGAATGAGGCGGTCAAGATCAACGGTGCCGATCCAGACTTCCATCGCCGCGACCTTTGGGATGCGATCCATTCCGGCGATTTTCCGGAGTGGGAACTCGGTGTACAGCTGTTCGACGATGCCTTCGCCGATAGCTTCGAGTTCGACGTGCTCGACGCGACCAAGCTTATCCCTGAAGAGCTGGTGCCGATCCGGATCGTAGGCCGCCTCGTGCTGGACCGGGTCGTGGACAATTTCTTTGCGGAGACCGAGCAGGTTGCTTTCTGCACGCAGAACGTGCCGCCGGGCATCGACTTCTCGAACGACCCGCTGCTCCAAGGTCGCAACTTCTCGTACCTCGATACCCAGATCAAGCGTCTGGGCGGTCCCAACTTCACCCATATTCCGATCAACGCCCCCAAATGCCCCATGCATCATTTCCAGCAAGACGGCCACATGGCGATTTACAATCCTAAAGGCCGGGCAAATTATGAGCCAAACAGTTGGGGGCCGACCCATGGCGGTCCCCGTGAAGATCAGGCTCGCGGATTTGCGACCTTCGCAGAGGTCGCTGATGGTACTAAGCAGCGGGTTCGCTCGGAAACCTTTTCCGACCACTACAGCCAAGCGCGCCAATTCTTCGTCTCGCAGACACTGATCGAACAGAAGCATATCGGCGATGCACTTGTCTTCGAACTGTCCAAGGTCGAGCGTCCGGATATCCGCTCGAGGACGCTCTCTCATCTTCGGAATGTCGATGAAGGTCTGGCCGCTGCCGTCGCCGATGGCTTGGGCATTCCGTTACCCGATCAAGCGCCTGTGGCGCGTGCTCCGATTACTGATCTGCCGCCTTCGGAGAAGCTGAGCATCGTGTTGAATGGCCCCTCCAGCTTCCAAGGCCGCAAGCTTGGCATTCTTCTGACGGAGGGCGCCGACGCCAACCTGTTTGCCGCCCTTGTGAAAGCGGTAGAGAAGGAAGGGGCCGTTTATGAGGTGATCGCGCCGAAAATCGCCGGTGTGACCCTTTCCGACGGCAAGAAAGTGGCCGCGAAGCAGAAAATTGATGGGGGGCCTTCTGTCCTATACGACGCGGTGGCGGTTGTGGTTTCGCAAGAAGGCGCCGCGCTGCTGGCAAACGATGCGACAGCCAAGGATTTCGTCACCGACGCCTTCGCGCACTGCAAGTTCATTGCTTTCTCGCTCGAAGCAGAGGCGCTCTTCGTCAAAGCGGGCATTGCCGACGATCTCGATGAAGCCTGCATGCCGCTGAAGGCTGGTAAGGATGCGGTGGCTTTCCTGCAAGCTTGCCGTGCCCTGCGCCACTGGCCTCGCGAACTGGAGGTGGACCTGGATGCCAAACCCGCAGCCTGATTCTGCCGGCAGCGGCGTCGCATGCCGCGGAGATGGTGTCATGCCGCTTCCAGCTGCACCCTATAGCTGGCGGCCACTGCGCATAGGTATCCTCTCGCATCTCAAGTATCCGATCCGCGAACCATTTGCTGGCGGACTGGAAATGCACACGCATTTGCTCGCCCGTGCACTTCGGGACAGGGGGCATGATGTCACTGTCTTTGCCTCGGCGCAGTCAGATCCCTCGCTAGGCCTCGAAGCGATCTGCGACGCCACGGCCCTGGCGCAGGTCGGATCAGCGGAAGCCCATGATGTAGCCTTTTTCAAAGAGCACCACGCCTATCTGGCGCTGATGAAAAGTCTGCGGCAGCGGCCTTTCGACGTGATCCACAACAACTCGCTGCATTATCTTCCCGTCTCGATGGCCGAAACGCTTCCGATGCCGATGGTCACCACCCTTCACACCCCTCCGTTCTGCTGGCTCGAAAGCGGCGTGCGGCTGTGCAATGCGCCCAATCACAGCTTCGCCGCAGTTTCCCGTTCGGTCGCAGACCTATGGAACCATGTGGCGGTAACCGATCAGGTCATCCTTAACGGTATTGACCTGGATAAGTTTGCCTTCATTCCTGAAGCCGGATCGTCGCCTTATCTGGTGTGGTATGGACGTATCGTGCCAGAAAAAGGGCTTCATTTGGCCATCGAGGCGGCAAAACTGATCGGGCTGCCTCTGCGCATCGCCGGTCCGATACTCAATAAAAACTATTTCGAAACAAGGATAAGGCCTTATCTTGGACGAGACGCCATCCATGTCGGTCATCTTGACCATGGTGCACTTGCACGGCTGATCGGTGGAGCACGGGCTTTTCTTTGCACGCCGATGTGGGATGAACCTTATGGTTTGGTCGTCGCTGAATCGCTGGCTTGCGGTGTGCCGGTCGCAGCATTCGGGCGCGGCGCGATTCCGGAAATTCTCGACGATAGCTGCGGCGTCCTGGCGATGCCGGATAATGTGAATTCGCTTGCACAAGCGGGCCGGGCTGCCATCGTGTTAAATCGTGAAGATTGCCGCCGGAGAGCGGAACTAACATGCGATGCGCGCCGCATGATTGATAGCTACGAGGCACTTTATCTCCGTCGGATTGCAGCGAACGACACCACTGCAGAATTCGCGGAAACAGCACCTCTGCTCCATGCCTGACCCGACGACGCGCGCGCCCGCGGCGGACGCACCGGATATGATTGTGTGCATCCCAGCGCGCAACGAGGCAGCGCGCTTGCCGACATTGCTCGAAGCGCTTTCCGGCCAGTCGCGCGCCGGACAAATCCACGTGGTAATCGCGCTCAACAATACGACGGATGACAGCCGCTCGATCGTGGAAAGAGCGCGGTCAAATTACTGTGGCCGCCTACGCATCCGCTTGGAAGACAGGACGTTTGCGCCGGAATTGGCTCACGCAGGTTCCGCCCGGCGCCTGGCTATGGATACGGGACTAAATCTGTTGACAGGCCGGCCTGACGGGATCCTTGTGAGCACGGACGCAGATACGCGTCCGCCACCGCAATGGCTCGACGCCATGGCCCGGGCATTCACGCGGGGTGCCGATGTGGTCGGGGGCCGGATCGTCATCGATTCTCTCGATGGAATGCCGTACGAAGTGGCTGCCGTCCAGCGAGCGCGGAATGCTTACTGGGAAGCTGTCAGGGCGATCGAAGATGCATTTGATCCGCTCCCATGGGATCCGGCACCGCGTCATGGCGATCACACCGGTGCATCGCTGGCTTTGCGCGGCGGACTCTACGCCCGGTGCGGAGGCATCCCTCTGCTGCGCTCAGGTGAAGATCGCGCCCTGGTTGCAGCCGCAATAGCCAGTGGTGGCCGCTTGGCCCATCCACCCGACGTGTTTACCTTTGTCTCTTCCCGGCTTGATGGAAGAGCGGAGGGCGGCATGGCGGAAGCGATGCGGGAGATGTTCGCGCAGGCAGCAGCAGGTGATCCCGTGCGGATGCCAAGTCTGAAGCACTGGCATGAAAGGGCACTGTGGCGCAGACGTCTGAGATTCAGGCCAGCAGGGCACGTGAGGATCGCGCGGGAGGAACAATTCTTGCCGCCAATGCCCGACGATATGATCCTGGACTTAAGGCATTGAACCGGCGACCGATCGGCTATTACGTGCATCATCACGGTGCTGGGCACCGTCACCGTGCTGCTGCCATTCGCTCGAAGGTCAAACGCGCGATCGTCTTACTGGGGACCGGGGTGGATGAGCCGGACGTCGATCTTCCCGATGACCGCCCGGCTTCCGGCCGCTTCGACGGCATCGACGAGGCAGTCACCCGTCCCAATGCCCTTCATTACGCGCCTCTTGACCACGAGGGTGTGCGGCTGCGGGTTGCGAAGATCACGAATTGGATTGCAAAGGCCGAACCGAGCCTTCTGGTCGTCGACGTCTCTGTAGAGGTGGCAATGCTCGCAAGGCTGACCTCGGTGCCGACCATCTATGTGCGTCTCGGCGGCGAGCGAAGCGACCCGGCCCACCTCGATGCGTTCAGGGCTGCCACTGGTATCCTTGCGCCCTTTCATCCCGCATTTGAGGCAGACACCACTCCCGATTGGGTGCGCGAAAAGACGTTCTACGTGCCCGGCATCGCTGCGCCGCCCGTCCGCACGGAGATCCAGCCCGATCGCATCCTTGTCGTTTTCGGGCAAGGTGGTGATCCGGGTGAGGGCCAGCGGATTGCTGATGCCGCGAGAGCTTGCCCGCAATGGCATTGGCGGGTGATCGGCCCCGCTATCGCGGTTCGCGACCCACCCGCCAACCTGGAGATGTGTGGGTGGGTCGCGCGCCCCGAGAGGGAAATCGCCCGCGCTGCTATCGTTGTTGGGGCGGCGGGAGATGGTCTACTTGGTGCAGTCATGGCGGCAGACAAACCCTTTATCTGTATTCCGGAGGATCGGCCTTTTCGGGAGCAGGAAGGGTCGGGGCATGGATTGAAGTCCCTTGGTGCTGCAATTGTTCTGCCGGAGTGGCCCGCGGGTCTGATCTGGCCGCGGCTCATCGAGGATGCTATCGCCTTGCCGGCGGAGCCTCGAGGCTTCCTCTATGATCCTCAAGCGGCCCTCAAAGCAGCCGAATGGCTCGAGAGGCACGCAGACCTTTCGGTCAAACGGGGAGAACGCTGCGGATGATCCCTTCGCCCACTCCAAAAGCTGACCCAGAAACCCCCAGGGCCCGGGCATTGGCGATAGTGAACCAGCTGATCGAGTTTGGTCACCAATACGACGCAGCGTCCGTCTTTCCTGTGGAAAGCATGCGCACGCTTGCAAGGGCAGGTCTTCACCGGGACTTTGCAAGCCCTGACGCGGGTGGAACGACCTTCACCGATATTGCGGAACGATACAGCGCGCTGATGGATGTTCTTCGTATCATTGGCCGCGCCGACCTCAGTGTCGGGCGCCTGTTCGAAGGCCATGTCAATGCACTGGCGCTTTTCGAGTGGTACGGTTCGCCCGAGCAGGTTTCCCAGCTTTCCCGCTCGCTGGGTACCGGCACTTTCTATGGCATCTGGGCGACAGAGCCGCATCCCGGTGTTAGAATCGTAGTCGGCGCCGAGGGCGGCATGACGCTCGAAGGTGCCAAGTGCTTTGCCAGTGGGGCGGGCGGGCTTGCGCACGCGATCATTACGGCGCAGCTGCCGACAGGCATCCGCCAGCTTGTAATCGTTGCAGCCGATGACCCCGGGCGGGCCGATCTTTCGAAATGGCGGGTACGCGGAATGCGCGCGAGCAATAGCGGAACCTACGACCTCACGGGGATATCCCTAGCACAAGGTGATCTTCTCGGCGTACCAGGCGATTACGATCTCGATCCAAGGTTTACCGCAGGGGCATGGCGCTTTACCGCGGTTCAGCTGGGGGGCATCGAGGCCCTGCTTTCCGAGACGCGCAGCGCAATGTCCGTTTCGGCGCGAGCCGATCCGCTTCAGCGCGCAAAGTTCGCCGATTGCGTTGTCGCTACTCGGACCGCCTATCTGTGGGTTCGCGAATGCGCAGCTCGCGCGGCTGCGCAAGATCCTGACGGGTCCGCTTTCGCGCAGCTCACGCGGGGAGTCGTCGAGCGTGCGGGTCTCGACGCAATGGAGCTTGCAGCACGCATCGTCGGCACGCGCAGTGCGGTCGACGGCCAACGGATCGACAAGATCATTCGCGACCTTTCTCTCTATCTGCGGCAGGCGGGTCCTGACCATGCGCGCGATCAGGCGGCGCTGACGTGGCTCGATCACGATGCATGGGGCAGTGAGGATGCATTATGGTAGCACAAAGACTGGACCAGACGCCTTGGCGAGCAAAGCGGTGGTTGATATTGGCACCACATCCTGATGATGAGACTTTAGGCACCGGTGCACTGATCGCCGAGGCCGCGGCGGAATTGCGGCTGGCTGCAGTGGTCTATCTGACCGACGGCTCCGGTTCGCACTCCAACGCGGATGGCCGCGCTCGTAAGCTTGTTTCGACGCGCCGACGGGAGGCCGCGTTGTCCCTGTTCCATCTCACGGGGACCCGGCGGTATGTCCCTGTTCGGCTCGACTGGCGGGATGCAAGACCCGAAACGCAGGATAGCATGAAGTTTAAAAGGAATGTTTCGCAGTTGGCTGCGCTGTGCCGGCGGCTTCGGGTTGATGCGATCGCAGTTACCGCGCATCACGAGCCGCATTGCGATCATGCGGCTGCAGCGCAGCTCGCCTACGCTCTCAGCCGGTCGGCCAAAAGGGATATTCAGGTCGCAGAATGTTGCGTATGGGCGGCCCCACTTCCGAAGCAGACATTTCGGCTCGTCCGCACGAAGCCGATGCTGCCCGGAATTCGGCGACGGGCGCTGGGCTCCCACCGCAGCCAATTGACGCCTTCGTATGGAGAAGGCTTTCGGCTTGCCGTTGAAGAGCAGCGAATGGCGGTGCGTGACACACTCTTTCTGAGGAAACGTCGATGAGCCGCCATCGCGCTAGTCTGCCGCCGCAATACTTCGAAAAGATGTTTCAGAGCACCCCAGATCCGTGGAACCTGGAAACCAGCTTGTATGAGGAGGGCAAGTATACGAATTCGATGGAGGCCCTGGGTGCCCGCCGCTATGCCGAGGGCTTTGAAATAGGCTGCGCGAAAGGCGTGCTCACGCGAAAGCTCGCCGACAAAGCGGCCTCCTTACTCAGCGTTGACGTAAGCGGCACCGCCTTGCGTGCTGCCCGCCGGCGATGTGCCGACCTCGATCATGTCGGATTCGCAAACATGCGCTTTCCCGCGCAGGCTCCCAATCGGATCTTCGATCTCATCGTCCTGTCCGAGGTGGTGTATTACTGGGACGACGACGACATCGGCAGGGCGGCCTATTGGCTGGCGTATCATCTTGTTCCCGAGGGTGACGTGCTGCTCGTTCACTGGACCGGCGCGACAGACTACCCACAAAGCGGAGACAAAGCCGTGGAGAAGCTCCAGGCGCTTGTGGCCCATCGGATGTCAATTCTAAGGGCGGAGCGTCACGAACACTACCGGCTCGATCTGTGGCGGAAAATTAAATGAGCATCAGCGTTCTAACGCTCGTACGGAACCGGGCAGACCACCTTGCGCAATTGATCGAAGGTCTCCGGCGTAGCGACTGCCGTCCTGACGAGCTCATCATCGTCGATATGAACAGCGAACCTGCTGTGGCTGTCCGCGATTTGCCGTTTGTGAGCAGGATTATCCGCTTGCCCAGTAAAGTGCTGCAGTTGGCAGCAGCGCGAAATGCAGCTGCAGCGGCGGCAACTGGCGACCAGCTGCTGTTTCTTGATGTCGATTGTATCGCTATGCGCGGTCTTGTTGCGACGATGACGGCAAATCTGATCGAGCACGACGCATTGATCTGTGCCGAGGTTCGGTATCTCGGACCGGCGGATGCGCGCGCCGACTGGGAGGAGGCGGATTTGCTGAAACATTCCGGTGGCCATCCTGCTCGCCGTTTCCCGGCGGCCGGGGTTCGTGAAATCGACAACCCGGGACTGTTCTGGTCCCTCGTTTTCGGAATTCGCCGCGCGCGCTTTGATGCTCTTGGTGGATTCGACGAACGCTTTCAAGGCTATGGCGCCGAAGATACCGATTTTGGTTTCAGGGCGAGGGACGCTCAATTGCCGCTGCTCTTCATGGGTGGTCCGGGAGCCTTCCATCAGCATCACGCCAGTTTCGACCCGCCGCTCCAGCACTTCCAAGACATCGTACGCAATGCGCAGCTTTTTCACGAAAAATGGGGCATCTGGCCGATGGAAGGCTGGCTCGGCGCTTTTGCTAAAAGAGGTCTTGTGGAGTGGAACCATGCATGCCTGATGGTAAAGCGAAGGCCTTCCGAGGACGAACTTCGAGCGGCAATGGTCGAATAAACAAATCTTGCTACATGGTTCTAAGGGTCAGACCGTGCAATTGCCGCGACGGGGGTGTGATCGTTCAAGTGTCTTAAGGATCTGCCAGCGCTGGCCGAGCAGGGGGTGAGGCGCGCGGTATCGGCTTTGCGGGAGGGAACGCCACAAAGGCTCGAAGCGAGCTTTTCCGCTCATTTGACTGCATTGGCAGATCGTTTTTCCCTTCGTTTCCTCCTGCCACTTCGCGCGTCGCGCCGTGGAGCTGGTTGCATTCCGCGAACATAATGCTTTCAGCGATCCGCACATCGGCAACGCGCCTTTGCATGACTGCAAGTTACCCATCTGCTCGTCGGTCGGCCAGTGAAGGTCGCTCCTGAGGAAGTTTTTTCAAAGCCAGGCTCAAATCCGCAGCAATAGGCCTTGGACCCTAATTGCCTTACTCCAGTTTCGCCCGGGCCTCGGCAAGCCTATGAGATAAGCTCGCTGCGACGGCAGGTTTACGTACGACCGGGATATCCCGCAGGTGACCCGGGATCATCACACTATCGCCGTATCCCGTGGCAAAAACGAATGGCACGCCGATTGCCAGGAGGTGATCGGCAATCGCCTCGGATGTATCCTCACCAAGATTGAAATCGAGAACAGCAGCATCGGGCCGGTAGGAACCCAGGCTGCGCAGGGCATGGGCGGCATCTGGGGAGAGACGCACCTCTCTTGCACCGAGTTGCCGTAGCAGTTCCTCCGTATCCAGCGCGATGAGGGACTGGTCTTCTACCAGAAGGATTGAAAGGCCCTCTAGTTCGGTACTGGCGGGAATGGCGGGGCCAGCCTGCCTATCCCGCTCTTCTGCTGCCGGTTCGTCAGCAAAAGTCGCGGCGAATTTGGGTGGAATGACGAGCCGGGCGACTAGGCCACTCTCAGGGTAATCGATATCGACCTCACCGCAAAGATCATAGACCATCGTCGTCCGGATAAGTTTCGAACCAAAACCCTGACGAGCAGGAGCAACTGTTGGCGGTCCCCCTGTTTCGGTCCAGCGGATTTCGCAGCCATCGACTTCCGAAAATGTCCAGGTGATCTCCAGGCGCCCGGAAGGTTCAGACAAGGCGCCGTATTTGGCCGCATTGGTCATCAGTTCATGAATGACCAATGCCAGAGTGCCAAAGGCCCGATCGTTCAGCCGTACCTTCGTACCAGTCGCCACCACCCGTTCAGTGTCGGAACCATGACGGTGCAGTCCGGCTTCGGCTTCAATCAGTGTGGCGAGATCGCCGCCAACCGTGGCGCTTAGCGATTGATCATGCGCAAACGCCAGGGCACGCAGGCGGCCCTCCAGTGACTGCGAATAATCGAGAACGGACTGAGCATGAGCTCCTGTCTGCACGGCGATCGACTTGATGAGGGTGATGATATTCTTGACGCGGTGATTGAGCTCGTCATTCAACATACGTCGACGCTGATCCAGACGGTTGCGCGCCTCGGCAGAGATCTCGTTCTGCTTCAGAAACACATCGCGAAGATAGGTCCGCACCGTATCGGCAGCCACCAGATCCGTTTCCGTCCAGGGACGGCTTTGTCCGCGCACTTCTTCGCGCCAGGTCTCGAAGCTGCCGCGTGGTGTCAGCCGCTGGCCGCCCTCGGTATCTATCACCAGCTTGGTCGGTTCCCCCGCCCACTCGATTTCGTGCGCTTCTTCGCTACGAAAGATCAGGAGATAGTCGCGGGGCATCGATGTCAGCGGGATCGCGATTACCCCGGCGACGCTCCGGCCGAAATTGACCTGCCCAGTCAGTTTTCGCAGGTCCTGCGTATGCCAGAGTCCTAGCGGGGCCGATGCGGAGCGCGGGTGCTCGTTCCCTTCGCCGGCAAGATAGCGGACCAGTTCGAGCGCCTCACTGGAGCTCGGAGCCACCCCTGTGGCAGCCCATTGGTTCTCTGCCCAGAGCCCGACACCGTCGCAATCAAACAGCTCTAGAAACGCATCCAGATGCTCGCGAAGTCCCTCCAGAAGCATTTCGTCAACCGAAAGACCGGACAAAATCCTGTCGAGCCGCTCTCGCGCAACCCCTGAAGCGACGATATGCGCGCGTCGTTCGGCCACCGAAATCTGCAACGAGAAGTAATGGCCAAACAATTCGGCTCCAATTCGAAGTGGCAGGGGAACGATTTTCGGACTGTCATGGTGACATGAAATCAAACCCCACAGCTCTCCATCGATCAGAATGGAAATAGACATCGACGCGTGAACGCCCATGTTCTGCAAGTATTGGCAGTGGATCGGTGATACCGATCTCAGCTGCGCAAACGACATATCGACCGGCATTTCGCCAGGCCTGATCGCCGGTTCAAGCGGAACCGGGGCGTAACCGGCATCCGCGATCGTGCGGACAGTGTTGAGCTCATAAAGCCGGCGCGCCTGATACGGGATATCCGACGCGGGAAAATGCTGCCCCATGAAGCTTTCAAGGTCAGATCGCTTGGCTTCGGCGATAACCCGACCTGCGCCATTGTGCAGGAACATGTAGATCATCACACGATCAAAGCCGAGCATCGCCCGAACAAGCTTCGCGCCTGCCTTGGCCAGTGCAGGTACTTCGGTTTCGACATTGACGCGTCGCATCAGGCCTTGTGTCAAATCGAGCGCATTCTTGGCGCTTTGTGCACCGTCTAGCGAGGGCTCGAACTCGATTATGACCCGGTCTTTATAACGGTGCACGATCATGTCGAGCGGCGCCGAGGCGTGAGCAACCGCCATACCAAGCTCAATGCCCGCGACCTCGCTGCCACCTGCCTTCGCGCTGGCATTTCGGATTGTGTGCGCCGCATCAGAACCGATAATATCGATCAGGGGAGTGCCCGGCGTGACAGGTGCTGCATCGCCAAGCAGGGTTTTTGCGTTCTGGGAAGCGAACAACAACGAGAAATCAGCAGGAGACACCACCAGCATAGCGCCGTGAGGCTGGATGCTCCCCGGAATCTGGATTGGCTCGCGATCGCAATTGGAGAGATCGACGGCTTTGGAAGGTGCCTTAGCCATGTCAGCGACCCCTTTCATGGTTGGGAAGCACACGCGTTTTCCAACCTGCCAACGGGAAACGAAAAATGCTTGAAGACGTTGCCAACGATGTCACGGCAACAAGCCGGCCAAGTTTTAAAGACACATCACTATCCGAGCTGGGGGGCGCGCGATCAGCCACGCGGCCAGGAAAACATCTCCAAGCCTGTCGCCTCAAGCCACTCGAAGGTTGAGTTATGCTTGCCCGTAACATTGGTCAATCACAGGCTTCGTGCACAAGTGCACAATAACCCTCAATTTTAACCCAGGTTAATCAGGAGAGACCATGTCGGCGCCGACCGCAGAAGATCTGACAAACAATGCCCTGCTGGCGAGCTTGAGCAAAGCTGATCAGGATCTATTGATACCGCACATGCTGGTATTCGACCTAAATGCAGATGAAGCATTGCAGAAAGTCGGTCACCAAGTGTCTGACACCTGGTTCCCGTGTGGACCCGCTATGGCGGCCTTTCGCCTGCGTCTGAGGGATGGCTCCGCAGTCGAAGTGGCACTCGTCGGCAGGGAGGGGGCAATCGGCGGGATTGTTTCCAACGGTCAGGTCCCGGCATTTGCAACCGCCAAGGTACTGTTTGGCGGACGCTTCTTAAGGGTCGGGACAGCAGCGCTGGAGCAAGCCAAGCTCGATTCCTTGACGCTGCGCCATTGGTTCTCGCGATACTCAGACTGCCTACTCGCGCAGGTTTTCCAGACTTCTGCCTGCAATGCCGCGCACACGATCGCCCAGCGAACGGCGAAATGGCTGCTGGCCGCCATGAGTCGGACGCGCGGTCCGGAATTCGCGATGACGCACGTGCAGTTGGCCGAGATGCTTGGCGTTGGTCGTGCCTTCGTTACCCGCGTCGTCGCGAAACTGCGCGAGGCCGGGACGATTGAGACACGCCGGGGAATCTTCATCGTGAAAAATGAGCCCATGCTGCGGGATATCGCGTGCGACTGTACAATGACGATCGAGGATCATTTCGACGTTGTTCTGCGTGGCATCTATCAGCAGCAGTAAGGCGTATCCTTCAGGCGCAGCGCGCGGAAACCACAACTTTCGGTGCCCGAATCCGAGACGGGTTGCCAGAACCCGAGCGGGGGCGCTGATCGTCGGTTAGATAGACATTAGAATGTTACCTATCTGTTCGCCCTATTTGTTCACTCGTTTTCTCAATGCCAGTGTGAGGGACCTATGGGGAGGGCGGGGGCAAGAGATGAAGCCGCTGCGAATCCGAAGGGCTGGAATACAATGGCAGCGGTAGCGCTGACCGGCCGAGGGGCGCTGCTGATCGCATTGATCGCACTCATGAGGCCATCGCAGACCACGCGAGGCCTTTTTTCCGCTCTTGCTGATGAGGTTTCGTGATTGTGCAAGTATATCCCCACGTCCGGACCACACCTGCTGGAGGGGCGGAGAATTGCCCGTTGCGCTGAGCCCGCCCTTTCGTGGCCAAGCGCTATCGCATCAGCGACGAAACCGTGCGCAAGTGCCGCAAACGTGGAGAACAAGCGGTCCAGGATCGCTTTAGCCGGCCCGCACGACGGGCGTGGCGCATGAGCGCGCAATAACGCGCGCGATCATCGGCGTGGTACGCTGAGCCATCGGTTTCCTTTGGGTGATCTCACAAGAGCTGACCGGGCTGCGATCTGATCTCCGGAAGACGTAATGCTGGGCGGGGGCAGCGAGGCTCTAGCGCTGGATGCGCGTCTAACGTAAGCGTCATTCAACTTCAAACGAGAGAACAGATGGCGCTCGTCAAAAAATCCGCACTCCAATCCCGCGCCAATTCGTCCGAGGTGCAGGCAGAAGCATCCCCGGCGTCTCCACCGGCTCAAGCTCGTCGCAAAAGGCCGACGGTTGCCGAACCCACTTCCGCCATTATCCGTATTGATGTCGCGACGCAGGAAATTGCAGCCGGCATTGGCGAGGCCTCCGCTGCGGCAGCGGAATTGCAGAGGACGATGGATCAGATATCCCACGGCGCCGAGGAAGCTGCCGGGGCTGCCCAGCAATCGCTCGGTCTTATCGCGTCGCTCGTCGCGAACTTCCGAGAGGCGCGTACGCGCGCTGAGGACTCGCGTCGCCAGACCGCAGCCACCGCAAGCAGCTTCGCCGAGATCGGTGCCCAGATCGAAGCCTCGGTCGCGGCCATCGAGTTGAGCGCGCATCGCCAGCTTGCTACGGTCGAGCTCATTGCCGGGCTCGAAGAATCGGCCGGGCGTATCGACGAAATCGGCGCGAATGTCGCCGACGTTTCGGACCAGACCAGTCTGCTTGCGCTCAACGCCGCGATCGAGGCTGCGCGTGCCGGGGAAACGGGCGCGGGATTCTCAGTCGTTGCCGACGAAGTGCGCCTGCTTGCTGAAAGCTCGGAAGCGAGCGCGGGATCGATCCGCGAGCTCGCCTCTTCCATCGGCCAGGAAATCCAGCATATTGCGGAAAAGGTTCGCGCCGCATCCGCGCGCGCGACGGGCGAGGCCCAAGCAGGGAACAAAGTTGTTGTCCGGCTCGGGGCCGCCCGCGAGGAACTCACCGCGCTCAGCCTGGGCGCCGAGGAAATCCTTCATATTACCACACACGCCGAATTGGCGACGCGCGAAGCCGAGAAAGTCGCCGAACAGATCGCCAGTGCTGCCGAGGAACAGTCTGCCGCTGCTGCCGAAGTCGGGCAGGCCATCGAACAGCAGGTCGCCTCGCTGGAGGAAAGTCAGCAGACGGCCGAGGCCTTGGGCGAACTCACCGAGCAGTTGGAGGACGAACAGGTTGCCTCTTTGGTCGTTGAGCAGGTTGCTGCCGCCGCCGAGCAGCTTTCGGCGACGGTGCAGGAATTGTCCGGCGTATCGGGCCAGATCCTGGTCGCGCTGGAGCAAATCGGCCGTGGCACACAGGTCCAGGCCTCGGCGACTGTCCAGGCCAACGTTGCGATGGGGCAGATCGAAGAGTCGGCGCAGTTCGCACAAAACCGCGCGGAAGCCACAAGCAACGGCATCAACGCGGTCGTCGTTTCGGTGAGCAAAAGTCAGTCACAGATCGAGAAACTCGTAACCGGGGTCGTGGCTGCAATTGCCGAGGTCAACGGTGTCCTTGCGCTGCTGTCGATGCTCAACGACACCAGTCGCCAAATCGAGAAGCTTTCCGACAATCTCACCCTGATCTCGGTGCAGACCAACATGCTCGCTGTCAGCGGCGCGGTAGAAGCCACGCGCGCCGGTGATGCGGGACGCGGCTTCGCCACCGTGGCCGCCGATATCCGCAAGCTCTCGCGGGAATCCGCCGGCAGCGCCGGGCAGGCCAAGGATGCTGTGCGGCTGATCCAGGATCAGATAACCACGATCCGACGTGACCTCGACAAAGTGGTCGGAGCGGCCGAGGCAGAGATCGCGCGCAACCAGGCGATGCTGGAGCGTTTCGGTGTCGTGGCCAGAGAGCTTGAATCAGCCCAGGCGCTCAACGCGGTTATCGTCACCAGTGCCGACGAAATGCTGCGCTCGGTGCGCGAGGTACAGAGCGGCACCAGTCAGATCGCCGATGCCGCCGACCTAGCCGCCGCTGCCTGCCGTGAAGCAGGTGCTGCCGCACGCCAGCAGGCGCAGGGTGCCGAAGGGCTGGCCGCTGCGATCGAGGAGATCGCATCGATCGCGGCCGTCCTCGTCTCAAACAAAGCCTGATCACTTGTCCGGTACGCCCGAAATGCATGCCCGAACGCTGACATTCAACGTGGGGGGTGAATCACTCGCTATAGCCGCCTCGCTCGTGCAGGAGATCGTGCCCCTGCCGCGGCTCACTAGGGTGCCTCACGGTCCTGCGGCGTTGATGGGTGTTGCGCAGATACGCGGGGCCATTGTGCCTGTGCTGTCGGTGGCAAGCCTGCTCGGCCGGTCGCAATCGCCGGTCGCACGTGTTATCGTGACCGAGATGGACGGTCCGGTAGGGCTGGCTGTGACCGGCGTTTCGCAGATAGCGGACAACGATACAGCTCTCGCCGCGATTGACATCGCCAGCCTGATAGCCGGTGCCGTGCCCGAGTGCCGCGCGCGGCACTCGGGCACGATCGTCGATCCATCCAGGCAAAATACCACCGCTTACACCGAAACCGTGGCGCTGGTCGCTTTCGCCGTGGCCGGACAGGACTTCGCCCTGCCGCTGGAATCTGTCGAGGAAGTGATTCGCCTGCCGGCCGGGATAGCGCGCCTGCCGCATGCCGACGCGGTCGCATTGGGCAGCGTGGCATCGCGCGGCGCATTGTTGCCGCTGCTTTCGCTGGCTGCCCTGCTGGCGTTGCCGATCACAGCGATAACCGGGCGGTCGCGGGTGGTCGTATTGCGAATCGGTGCCCACCAGGTAGGCCTGGTGGTCGATGCCATAGGCTCGATCGAGCGTGTACCCGAACGCGAGATCGATGCCGTCCCCCAGGTCCTCAATCGCGGTGGTGGCGAGGCTCGCATCCAAGCGATCTGCCGCCTCGAGGGGGGCACGCGTCTGCTATCGGTGCTCGCGCCGGATAAACTTATGGACCAGGATATCACCGCCCGGCTGTTACAGGGCGATACGAGAGAAAAGGGTGAAATGACAGGCGGCACCGATGGCCCGGAGGAGCGGTTCCTGCTGTTCCGCGTCGGCACCGAAACCTTCGGTATGCCCATCGACGCGGTGCAGGAAGTGGCAATGCCACCACCGCGCCTCACCCCGCTCCCGAAGGCACCTGCTTTCGTGCAGGGGGTGATGAGCGTGCGCGGCCAGGTAATCCCGGTAATCGACCAAGCTCAACGTTTCAACGGCGTTCCGGTCGCGGGCGCCAAGGCGCGGGTGATTGTAGTGCGGATCGGCGAACTGACAGCCGGCTTCACAGTCGATGCGGTCCTGCAGGTCTTTCAGCCTTCCGGCGAGGCGCTGCGCTCGGTCCCGGAAATGGGCGGCGAGGGCGCGCGCCTATTCGACCGCGTCGCGGCCCTTGAAGGGGAAGATATGCTTGTGCTGATCGTCAGTCCGCAGGAATTGCTGGACCGCGCCGAGCGGGACCTCCTTCTCGCGCTCGGCAACAGCACCTTTGGCAAGACGGGAGTCGGAAAAACGGGGGCGGCGAAAATTAAGCCGTGACGAAACTTCTGATCGTCGACGATTCTGCGCTGATGCGGCGCCTGTTGGCGGACATCTTCACGGCAACCGGCGACTTCGATGTCGCGACGGCGCGCAGCGGGTTCGAGGCGCTCGGTATGTTAACTGCCTTTGGGCCCGACGTCGTGACGCTCGACATCCACATGCCGGATATGGACGGGCTGGCCTGTCTCGATCGCATCATGGTCAAGCGCCCATGTCCCGTGGTCATGGTATCCTCCCTCACAGCCGAAGGCGCGGAAGAGACGCTGAAAGCGATGGCGCTGGGGGCGGTGGACTTCGTGCCCAAGCCAAGGGGTGCGGTTTCGCTGGAGATAGATAAGATCGCCGCCGATCTCGTGGCGAAGGTCCGCGCCGCGTCGAAAGCCCACATCCCGCGTTCAACCCGTTTGCGTGAACGCGTGCGCGAAGCGAGTGCCGGGATACGAACGCGCACTGGTCCGTGCCCGCCATCGTCGACCACCCAGGCGTTCTCCCAAACCGATCCCATCGGCGGCGCCGGTCTTGTCCTGGTTGGCTGCTCGACCGGCGGCCCCCCTGCGCTCGATGCCCTGCTCGCAGCGCTGGCGGCTGACTTTCCTTGGCCCATACTGATCGCTCAGCACATGCCGGCCACTTTCACCGGTCCCCTCGCTCGGCGTCTCGACCGGCTTTGCGCGCTTGGCGTGCGGGAGGTAGAGCGAGCCACGCCTTTGCTGGCCGGGCATGCCTATGTCGCGCGGGGTGATGCCGACCTGATCCTTTCACGCCGTGCCGGCAGCATCGTGGCATTGCCGGCTCCCAGCGATCCCGGCCTGTTCTGGCATCCGAGCGTCGATCGCATGGTAGAAAGCGCCATGCGCCTCGTTGCACCTGAAAGGCTCATTGGTGTGTTAATGACAGGGATGGGCACGGACGGAGCAACCGCGATGGCAGAATTGAAGGAGCGCGGCGGCCTGACTATCGCCGAGGCCGAGAGCACTGCGGTGGTCTGGGGAATGCCCGGCGCGCTCGTCGAGCGAGGCGGCGCGTCGCTGGTCAGCCCGCTGCCGGAGATCGCCGGACATCTCGAGAAACTCCTCTGCCCGTGAGCGACCAGTCAACGCCCACGCGCCTTGCGTTCACTGCCGAGGAAATTTCCCACATTAGCGAGCTGCTCTATCGCTGGACGGGCATGATCTTTGGCAAAAACAAGCGCTACTATATCGAGCGCCGCATTACCGAACGCATGAGGTGCTGCGGGATGGTGCGGGTGCCGGCCTATCTCGGTTTGGTGCGCAGCCATATTGGAGAGCGAGAGGCACTGATCAACGCGTTTACGATCAACGAAACATATTTCTATCGGGAGGAGCACCAGTTCGCGGCGCTCTCCAATGACCTGCTGCCGAACATCATCCGCGACCGCCGTCCCGGCGACCTCGTGCGCATATGGTCGATGCCCTGCTCGACCGGTGAAGAGGCGTATTCGATCGCGATCTGGCTACTTGAAAACTGGCCGCTGGTCGATGCCTACAATATCGAGATCGTTGGCTCCGACATCGACACCGCCGCGCTCAGCCGTGCGCGGGAGGGGAGGTTCACCAAGCGCTCGCTCGCTCGCCTTCCACCGGGGTTGCGTAATGCCTACTTCGAAACGGAGCACGGTCATAGCCGTCGTATCATTCAGGACCTCCGCGAGTCCGTGCGCTTCACACCGGCCAACATCGTCGATCCGGCAAGCATGAGGGGAATGGGAAAATTCGACGTCATCCTGTGTCGCAACGTGCTCATCTACTTCGATGATACCGCGCGGTTGACGGCGGCAAACACGCTTTATGACTGCCTCAATCCGGGCGGGTACGTCTGCCTCGGCCACAGCGAATCGATGGGACGCATCACGGATCGCTTCGAGCTGGCTCGCCTTCCCGACGCAATCGTCTATCGTCGGTCATGATGGACGAACTGCTCGAACAATTTCTGATCGAAGGCCGCGAACTTGTGGCAGAGGCGTCCAAGAGCCTGTCGGCGCTGGCGCGCGATCCACAGGCTGCCGAAATGCTCGATAACGCCTTCCGCGCCATCCACACGCTCAAAGGTTCGTTTGCTGTCTTTGCCCTCGCCCCGGCGGAAAAGCTGCTGCACGCGGCAGAAGACGTGCTCGATCGCGCACGCAGACAGGCAAGCTCGCTCGATGCGCAGGCGGTCTCTGGTCTGTTCGCCTGCCTAGACCAGACCGACCGCTGGATCGATGATGTTGAACGCAGCGGTAAGCTGCCGACCAACGCCTGCGAGATGGCAGATCGCACTATCTCTCTCCTGGCTGCATCTGGCGACGCGACTGCGGCACAGCCGGTGACCGCGGCAGCTTCGCAGGCAGGCTGGATCGACGCGTTGAGAGCGCGTGAGTCAAGCGTGATCGCGCAGGCTACCGCGCCGCTCACCGGTTTCCGCTACACGCCGGACGCGGACTGTTTCTTCCGCGGCGAAGACCCGCTCGGTGTGGTCGAGCAAGTCCCCGCGCTGATCGCGCTGGCGGTTCTGCCCGCGGACGGTGCATGGCCCGCCATCCAGGATCTGGAGCCCTTTGCCTGCTTCTCGATCCTCGAGGGCCTGAGCACTGCCTCCGAAGCCGAGGTTCGGGCGGCGTTCCGGCTCCAGCCCAGTCAGATCGCCACTGCCATTGTCGAACAGCCTACGGTCCAGCGCGATAGCGGCGATGCCGTTCATGAAAAGGCGACCCTGCGGGTTGAAGCCGCGCGAATCGATGCGTTGGCAGACGGCCTTGGCGACCTGATCGTCGCAGTCAATGGCCTGGCGCCACTGGCTGATGAGGTCGAGCCCATCGATGGCGCTCTTGCGGCGAGACTGCGGGCCGCGCAAACCAGCATCGAACGCGCCACCGGGAAGCTTGGCAGTGGTCTTACACGCGTCCGCCTCGTCTCCCTCGGCACGGCGCTGCGCCGCCTGCCCCGCGTTGCTCGCGAAATCGCGCAAGGGCTCGGCAAGGAAGTCAATTTCACGCTGTCGGGTGAAACGATCGAAGTTGACAAGCAGGTCGCCGACGGCCTGTTCGAGCCGCTGCTCCACATCGTGCGCAACGCCATCGACCATGGCATCGAATCGCCTGAAACCCGGCGCACAACCGGCAAAGAGACCGAGGGGCAGGTAAGGCTTGCCTTCCATCGCGAAGGCGATGCGATCACCGCGACGGTCAGCGACGACGGTGCGGGGATCGATCCCGTCCACATCCGCGATGCCGCCGTCAGGCATGGCCTTGTTTCGCAGGAGGTGGCCTCAGGACTCGACGATGCAGCAGCGCTCCGGCTAATATTCCACGCAGGCTTTTCTACCGCATCGCGTGTCACCGAGATTTCTGGCCGCGGGGTCGGCATGGACGCAGTGCAGGCCGCTATCGCCCGTTTGCGCGGTTCGGTCGGGATCGAGAGCCGCCCCGGCGCGGGCACTCAATTTCGCATCCGCGTTCCTCTCACCGCACTGACGACCCGGCTACTGGTCGTCGAAGTAGCGGACGAGCGCTACGGAGTGCCGCTCGAACAGGTCGCCGAAACGGTACGCATTGACGAGGCGGCGCTGACGACGATCGGACGCGGCCTCGTCTGCGTGCTGCGCGGACGGACCATACCGGTGCTTGACCTGTCAGTCTTGCTGAGCGCCCGGCCGGTCAGGGGCCGCCATGCCAAGCTGGTGGTGACTTACGTGGAGGGCAATCCCGTCGCCCTACGGGTGGATGGCTTCGGCGAGCGGATGGACACCGTGGTGAGGCCACCGCGCGGTATCCTTGCCGCCGCACCCGGCGTGCTAGGGTCGGCCGTGCTGGGCGACGGCGGCGTGCTGCTCGTGCTCAACTTGCCCGAGCTAGCGGCATGACGGTGCGCGTAGAAGGCGGCACCATCATTCTGGAGGGGCGCTGCCCTGCCAGCGATGCGGAAGATCTCCTTGGCGCGCTGCACGAGTGTCCGGGCGCCCGTGTTGATATCGGCGGGGTGGTGAAACTGCACATGGCGTTGCTTCAGGTCCTGCTGGTGCTTAGCCCTCCGGTTACAGGGCGCCCAAGCACTGGTCTGCTCTCTCAAGATATCTTACGCGGGCTGAATTCAGGTAGCGACAGCGACGCCGAAAATTTCTAACAGGATTTGGGCAAAGGGGCCGCAATCAGCGACGGCCGGAGTATCTAAATGTCGGTTACCGTTCTTATCGTCGATGACAGCAAGCTCGCCCGTATCGTGGCTGCGAAGGCGCTTGCGGAACTCCAGCCCGACTGGCGCAAGCTGGAGGCCGGCAATGCCGCCCAGGCACTGGAAGTCGTAACCGAACAGGCACCCGATATCGCGCTTATCGATTTTAACATGGCAGGGAAGGATGGACTAGAACTTGCGGCCGAGTTGCGCGTTCTCCTGCCCGAAATGCCAGTCGCGATCATCACCGCCAACATCCAGGACGAGATCATCGCGCGCGCGCGCGAAGTCGGCGCCGCCTTCGTCGCAAAGCCAGTCACCGCCGATGCGCTGGAACCATTCCTGTCTGGCGCGGCGCTGCGCCTGCAGTCGCTTCGGGCATGACCTTGGAGCGCATCTCGCTCGCCGAACTCGAACGCGATGCCCTGACGGAAATCGTCAACATCGGGGTCAGCCGCGCTGCGTCCAGCCTGCGCAAGATGATCGGCGACCAGGTGCTGCTATCGGTCCCTTCGATCGAGGTCGTCAGCCAGAACCGCGCGGCCCGCCTCATAAGCGAGCGCGAAGTAAGTGACCTCGTCGCTGTGCGGCAGGACTTTGCGGGCCCGTTTTCGGGCCGTGCGCTGCTGATTTTCCCCGAAACCAACAGTCTCGAACTCGTGCGCGCCGTCACCGGCGGCGAATTGACGCCGCAGGAAGTCCTCGAGATGGAAGGCGAAGCTCTGAGCGAGACTGGCAATGTCATTCTGAACGCTTGCCTCGCCACCATGGCGAACATGCTTCAACGTTCTCTGACCATGACCATCCCGGAGGTTCTGCGGGGCACAAGCGCGCACCTGTTCGAGGTCGATCCTGCAGGCCCTGGCGGGGGGCTGGTGCTGTTCCTCTACATCGACTTCGCCGTGCGGAGCCGCGATATTCGCGGATATATCGCAATGATCATGGACATTCCATCGCTCGAAACTCTGAAGGAACTGCTCGACGAATTCATCACGCGTGTGGTCGGCGATGATGTCTGACCTCCCGGCGTCCTATCATTCGTCGATCCGGGCGGACAGCATCGACCCCTTTCTGGCCGCCGCCGGCGCGAGCGGAAGCTGGGACTGGGACATCCTAGCGGATCGCCTCTACGTCGATGTGCATTTCGCGGAACTCTATGGAATTTCGCCTGAGGCAACGGCGAATGGGCTGCCGACGAGTGCCTTCTTCCAGGCGATCCATCCCGAAGATCGCCCACGTATTCGTATCGCTGTCGCCGGCATCCTCGCTGGCGCCGAGTTGTTTTCAAAGGAATTTCGCATTGTCACCCGAACGGGTGTCACTTTGTGGATGCATGGCCGTGGGCAATGCCACCTGAGCGGGGAAGAGAAGCCCGTACGCTTCACCGGCCTGCTGGTGGATGTGACCGAGCGCAGGCGGGCCGAGGAAAGATTACGCATTGCACAGACGGCTGGGGGTATCGGCACGTTCGAATATGTCGACGGGTTCGCCACTGTCTCGGTATCCGAAGAGTTCTGCCGCGTACTCGGCCTCCATCCGACCATCGTGCTGCCAGTACAGACCGTTAATGGAGTCCTTGCGGACGGTGCAGCGCTGCTCGTTCCGGAAATGCGCGACGGGGAGGTCCCCTCCACCCTTGATGCGGAGTTTCTCATTACCCGGCAGGACGATGGCAGCGCTCGTTGGATCGCACGGCGCGGCGAAATCATTCGCGAGGGTGCCGGTTATCGCCTGATCGGCGTCATCTACGACATAACCTCCACCAAGGAGCAGGAAGCAGCACTGCGCGAACTTAACGACACGCTTGAAAGCCGCGTCGAGCAGGAAGTGGTCATCCGCCAGAAGGCGGAGGAGGCCCTCCGGCAGGTGCAGAAGATGGAGGCGGTGGGACAGCTGACGGGCGGCATTGCTCACGATTTCAACAACCTGCTGATGGCGATCATGAGTAGTCTCATATTGCTGCAAAAGCGGCTGCCAGCAGACGCGGCGATCGACCGGCTGATCGACAACGCTATGCAGGGCGCACAGCGCGGCGCTGCGCTTACACAACGCATGCTGGCTTTCGCTCGCCGTCAGGACCTTGTGTCCGAACGCCTGGAGGTGCCCGAACTCGTCGCTGGTATGATTGATCTTGTGGAGCGGACGCTTGGCCCTGCGTGGTCTCTCGACGTCGCGTTCCCCGATAGCCTGCCACCTGTTCTGGCAGACGCAAACCAGCTCGAAATGGCTATTTTGAACCTTGCAGTCAACGCCCGCGACGCCATGCCCGGCGGCGGGATCATTCGGATTACTGGGGCGCACTGCGATGCCGAAGCGGCCGACGTCGGCGGTCTCGCCCAGGGCTCTTATATTGCGCTCTCGGTTATCGACACCGGCGAAGGCATGGACGAAGAAACACTGGCAAAGGCAACCGAGCCTTTTTTCACCACCAAGGGCGTGGGGAAGGGCACTGGCCTCGGGCTGTCGATGATCCACGGCTTTGCAAAACAACTGGGCGGCACGTTCACGTTGCAGAGCGCGCTTGGCCTCGGCACGCGTGCAACGCTGTGGCTGCCGATCGCACAGTCTGCCGCTCAAACGGCCCCTCCGCAGCTCGTTTCAAGCGAGCCCCGTGGGGCTTCAGGTCCCCTCAAAGTTCTGGTGGTCGATGATGATGGGTTGATCCTGATGAACACCGCTGCCTTGCTGGAAGATTTGGGTCATGTGGTCATTGAAGCTAACTCCGGTGAGATGGCCCTCGAATATCTGCGAAGGCATGGGGACATAGATATTCTTATCACTGACCAGGCAATGCCGACGATGACCGGCACGCAGCTTGCCGATCTTGCAACCGAACTGCGCGGCGATTTGCCGATCATTCTCGCGAGTGGCTACGGAGATATCCCGGCGGGCTCGCAGCACAGGATCGTGAAATTGGGGAAGCCGTTCACCCAGGCAATGCTTGAACACGCTTTGCTGGAAGCGCTGAGCGTGCATTCGCAACATTAATACTGTCCAGACATTCGCTTTTCCTCTTCTTGGTCAAGGTACGAGAGCCGAAATGCGGTTGAAGGAAGATAGGGGCTTCTGACAATCGCAGACCTGCGCATTGGGTCCCAGGAACGACCGAAATTGTGAAATACCACTAAAGTGGACCCTCGAGCAAAATGCGAAACGAGACGGTGAAAACTCGGTGTTATCATCACGGCTGAACGTGTTCTCGGCGCCGCACCCCGAGATACGATACATCGATTTCGAACGCCCGGGCATATTATTGAAGCTGTGCTTCGGGCGACGCCGCGCGAGGCGGTCAAGCAACTTACGGTCTATCTTTGGCGCTTTGCTCGACCTCGTCACGTCTTCGCGGATTGCCGAGCAATTTTTAAGCTGCTTCGCCGGATGAGGCGTTTGCGCAAATGTCGGCAAGATCGGAAAAGTGTCGGCGCGGTCTTGGTGTCGAGGATGTTTGCACTGTCGACAAAGTAAACAGGTGTCTCGAAAAATGGCGCCACACATTCCTTGTTGGACTGTCTGGCGACCAAGTTGCCTGTGACGGTCGCTTTGACCGGAGATAGCTTTGAACGTCGATAAAGGGCACCGCAGGCCATCCTGATCCATACCGGAACTACCGTGCGTGGGTCGATCTACTGATCCGGCTTGGAACCGAAATGCTGTTCCAGCCTTTGGTTCTGTGTCTACCGGCTTTCGAAAAGCCATCCCCGTTCGAAATGACAGGAGCTCACATGGCTGACACCCTTGCACTTCAGGATCCCCGCACTCAGTATCCTAAGCCCCCATTCCCCAAGCAACCCCAACCGATGCCTGGTGTGGCTGCGGAGATGGATCCAAAGCCGGATCATGGGGAAGATAGCTATGTTGGCGCGGGCAAACTCAAGGGCCGCAAGGCGCTTGTAACTGGAGGAGATTCCGGCATAGGGCGCGCGGCTGCAATTGCCTATGCGCGCGAGGGGGCCGATGTCGCCATTTCTTATCTGCCCAGCGAGGAGAAGGACGCCCAAGAGGTCATTGCCCTGATCGAAGCGGAAGGCCGCAAGGCCGTAGCTCTTCCCGGCGACATCACCGACGAAGCGTGGAGCAGGCAGTTGGTCGAGGAAGCGGTGGGCCGCCTTGGCGGGCTTGACGTCCTTGTCATCAATGCAGGCCGGCAGCAGTATCGAGACGACATAAGTGCGGTCAGCTCCGAGGACTTCGACAAGACGCTCAAGACTAACCTCTACGCCCTCCACTGGATCGCACAGGCCGCTGTCCCACACCTGCCGGCAGGTGCATCCGTTATTACTACCGCTTCGGTGCAGGCCTACGAGCCTTCGGATATTTTGCTGGATTACGCCACGACCAAGGCTGGTATCGTTGCTTATACCAAAGCGCTGGCCAAACAGCTGATCAAAAAGGGCATCCGAGCCAATGTCGTTGCGCCTGGGCCGTTCTGGACAGTGCTTCAACCGAGTGGCGGGCAGCCGCAAGAAAAGGTCGCCAAGTTCGGTGAACAGAGCCAGTTCGGCCGGCCAGGGCAGCCCGTGGAGATCGCGCCGGTCTACGTGCTCCTCGCCTCGCAGGAAGGCAGCTACATCACCGGCGAAGTCTATGGCGTTACCGGCGGGGCCGGCATCGCGTGATCAAAGGCGTAGCGGCCTCGCGCATCAGCAGGCCGCTACGCCGACAGCACCTGCGGCGGTACCAGAAGTAAGGCCCATGAAGGGACCATCTCAATTCCAGAATGCTAAGGCTTGTGGACATTTATCGTATGGCAATCTTCAGCGCCGCGATATTGATCATGGCTCGGTAGCTTTGGTCAGTTTTCTCATAGCGGGTGGCGATGCGCCTGAATGTTTTGAGCTTGCAGAAGAA
>Ga0209050_1000684_pt1 | contig 50962 bp, 49 predicted proteins | sample Araplavi_mTSA_r2_FD_184276 | JGI IMG/M metagenome (GOLD analysis project Ga0209050, IMG submission 184276) | Arabidopsis root microbial communities from North Carolina, USA - plate scrape MF_Cvi_mTSA_r2 (SPAdes) (version 2) | ecosystem: Host-associated > Plants > Roots > Endosphere | place: USA... | reverse complement strand
TACTCCGGCCACGGCATCGCCACCACCCACATCATGGGTGAAATCATGAGCCGCGCGATCACAGGCCAAATGGAGCAGTTCGACACCTTTGCCGCCTGCCAACACATCCGCGTGCCCATGGGCGACCTGCTGGGCAACCCGATGCTGGCCGCCGGGATGTGGTACTACCAGATGCTTGAGCGATTGCGCTGAGGTTATTGGCCAGAACATTCAACATGGATGTTGTTTGTGTTGGCCTCTTCGCGGGCAAGCCCGCTCCCACAGGGATTTATGTCGACCACAAATTTTGAGGCTGACAAATAACCCTTGTGGGAGCGGGCTTGCTCGCGAAGGGGCCGGCACATTCAACACACCTGCCAGCAAAAAAAGCTCAAGCCTGCACCACCTCAACCCCCAACACCCGATAGTCCTCGACATTGCCAGACGCCACATGCCGCTCGGTGATCAGCGTGTGCACACGGTTGCAAGGCGCGACGACAAAGGGCTCCACCGCGCCCAACTTATCGGCGGTGGTAACGGCAATCACATGGGACGCACAATCGAGCATCGCCTGCTTCACCGGCACTTCATCAAAGTGCAGTGAGCTCAAGCCTACCTGCGGGTGAATCGCGCAGACCCCGGTAAACAGCAGATCGGCCTTGATGCCCGCCAGCAGCCGCAGGGTTTCGTGGCCGCTGGCCGACATCGTCGCCGGGTTGAGCTGGCCGCCGGCCAGGATCACCTTGATGCCTTTGTATTCGGACAGGGTAATGGCCGTCATCGGCGACGCGGTGATCGCGGTGATGGCGATGTCCGTCGGCAGCGAACGCGCGATCTGCAAGGTGGTGGTGCCCGAATCGAACACTACGATCTGGCCGTCCTGCACCCGTCGCGCGGCCAGTTGCGCCAGATGGGTTTTCACCTCATCGGTTTCGCTGATCCGGGTGAAATAGTCCTTGCCCGTGTCTTTGGGCCGCGGCAACGCCCCGCCGTGCACCCGCTGCACCAGGCCGGCACTGGCCAGTTCCGCCAGATCGCGGCGGATGGTGTCTTCGGACACCGCGAAATGCTGGCTCAACTCCGAGGCCATGACCTTGCCGTCACGCTCGAGGATCAACAGGATTTTTTGCCGGCGCACTGACGGCATTTCGGCAGCAGAATGGTTGTCTTGCATGTTTTTGCCCGTTTATGCGTGTAACTGCGTGTTGCACGAGAGTATCCGCAACCCCCGGCAAAAACAACGAACCGGCCCGGTATCATTTTTTTCGATCTTTCAAATCATTACAGCGAATTTTTTATTTTCCCGAGAGCTGTTCAAGATGGCGCCGTCGCTCATGTCCTGGATGGAAACCTCATGAATATCAATTTTGCCTTTGCGTGCATGATCGTGGTCTCGTTCACCATTGCGCTGGTACACGCCTGACCGACAGGTCGTGAGGCGTCAAGATGTGCAAGGTCGCGGTAAAAGGCTGACAGATCAGGAAAATGCTCTATAACCAGTGGTGACACGATTTCCGATGCTGGGGAACTGGAAGGCTCCCTCGGAAGTTGATCTCTTAAAAAGTTGCGGACAATTGAGTGCCCGCCTGGAGACGCCACGATGAAACCCCTGAAAATAGCCGCCAGCGATGGCGCCGCCGCAAGCTTCAAGAACGCTCGGGAAGTGGTAGCGCTCAGCCAGACCGATTTCACCAACGTCGCCGTGGCGGTGGTGTCTGTGAATGACGTCATGGCCGGCGCCCTGGGTGCCATTCAGCGCACCGGTTTCGACATTCCGATATTCCTGGTGGCCTCGCCGGATTCAGCCAACCGTCCCCGGGAAGTCTATAAGCACCTGACGGACGTTCTGCTGCAGGTGAACGGCATTTTCGATCTCACCCGCGCCAACGCCGAGTACCATGGCAACCAACTGGAAACAGCGGCCCGAGCCTATGAAGACAGCCTGCTGCCGCCATTCTTCGACTCCCTGAAGAAGTACACCGAAGCGGCCAACGCGACCTTTGCCTGCCCCGGTCACCAGGGCGGCCAGTTCTTTCGCAAGCACCCGGCCGGCCGACAGTTTTTCGACTTCTTCGGCGAGACGCTGTTTCGCGCCGACATGTGCAACGCCGACGTCAAGCTCGGCGACCTGCTGATCCACGAAGGCCCGGCGCTGCTGGCGCAGAAACACGCCGCGCAAGTGTTCAACGCCGACAAGACCTACTTCGTGCTCAACGGCACCTCGGCGTCGAACAAGGTGGTGACCAACGCCCTGCTGACCCCGGGCGACCTGGTGCTGTTCGACCGCAACAACCACAAGTCCAACCACCAGGGCGCGCTGCTGCAGGCCGGGGCTACGCCGGTGTATCTGGAAACCGCGCGCAACCCCTACGGCTTCATCGGCGGCATCGATGCCCACTGCTTCGAAGAAGACTACCTGCGCGAACTGATTGCCGAAGTCGCCCCGGACAAGGCCCAACTGCCACGGCCATTCCGCCTGGCGATCATTCAGTTGGGCACCTATGACGGCACCGTGTACAACGCCCGGCAAGTGGTCGACCGCATCGGCAAGCTGTGTGACTACATCCTGTTCGACTCGGCGTGGGTCGGCTACGAGCAGTTCATCCCGATGATGAAAGACTGCTCGCCGCTGTTGCTCGACCTTGACGAAAACGACCCGGGCATCTTCGTCACCCAATCGGTGCACAAACAGCAGGCCGGTTTTTCCCAGGCCTCCCAGGTGCACAAGAAAGACCGGCACATCAAGGGCCAGGCCCGCTATTGCAACCACCACCGGCTCAACAACGCCTTCATGGCCCAGGCCTCCACCAGCCCCTTCTACCCGCTGTTCGCCTCGCTGGATGTGAATGCCCGCATCCATTCCGGCCGCAGCGGCCTGCGCCTGTGGGAAGACTGCGTGAAGTTCGGCATCGAAGCGCGCAAGCTGATTCTCGAAGCCTGCACCATGGTCCGCCCGTTCGTGCCGGACACCATCGAAGGACGCGCCTGGGAAGACTACCCAACGGAAGACATCGCCAACGACATCCGCTTCTTCGAGTTCCATCCCAAGGACCGCTGGCACGCCTTTGCCGGCTACGCCGAGAAGCAGTACTTCATCGACCCGTGCAAATTGCTGTTCACCACGCCGGGCATCGACCCGGTGGACGGCAGCTATACCGACTTCGGCATTCACGCGGGCATCCTCGCCAACTTCCTGCGCGAGAACGGCATCGTCCCGGAAAAATGCGACCTCAACTCGATCCTGTTCCTGCTCACCCCGGCCGAAGACTGGGCAAAGATGACCCACCTGGCCGCCCAGATCGCCCGCTTCGAACGCTTCATCAGCGACGACGCGCCGATGAGCCGGGTGCTGCCGGCGATCTACAGCCAGCACGAGGAGCGCTACCGCAACTACACCATTCGCCAGCTCTGCCAGGAAATGCACGACCTGTATCGCCACCACAACGTGCAGCAACTGCAGAAAGACATGTTCCGCAAGGAACACTTCCCGAAAAAGGCCATGAACCCGCAGCAAGCGCAAATCGAGTACATCCGCGGCAACGTCGAACTGGTGGCGCTGGCTGATGCCGACGGGCGTATCGCCGCTGAAGGTGCGCTGCCCTATCCACCGGGGGTGCTCTGCGTGGTGCCCGGTGAAATCTGGGGGGGCGCGGTGCTGAAATACTTCCTGGCGCTGGAGGAAGGCATCAACCGCTTGCCCGGCTTCACGCCGGAATTGCAAGGGGTGTACCTGAAGCAGGAAGGCGGTCGTACCCGGGCGTATGGGTATGTGATCAAGGCTTGATGGCATGCGGCAGGAGCTGGTGTGGGCCGGCTCCTGCTCAATGCATCGTTCTAGAATTTTTCCGCGATGTACTTGAACGGATAGTTCGGATCCCGATAGTTGCCGGGACTTTGGCGCTTGGGCAGTTTCACTTTCGCCCGCGGTACTTCCTCATAAGGAATGCTGCTGAGCACATCACTGATGATGTTCAGTCGCGCCCGCCGCTTGTCATTCGAGTTGGCGACCCGCCACGGGGCGAACTCGGTGTCGGTCGCCTCGAACATGTCGTCCCGGGCACGGGAGTAGTCGTACCAGCGGTTATAGGACTTGAGGTCCATCGGTGACAGCTTCCAGATCTTGCGCCCGTCGGTGATGCGCGCCTTGAGGCGTCGGGTCTGCTCCTCCGGGCTCACTTCAAGCCAGTACTTGATCAGGATGATGCCCGACTCGACCAGCGCATACTCGACGCGCGGCGCTACGGCGAGAAAGGTGCGCACCTGTTCGTCGGTGCAAAACCCCATGACCCGCTCGACACCGGCGCGGTTGTACCAACTGCGATCGAAGATCACCACTTCACCGGCCGCCGGCATGTGCGGCAGATAGCGCTGCACGTACATCTGGCTTTTTTCCCGATCGGTCGGTGCCGGCAACGCGATCACCCGGAACACCCGCGGGCTGACCCGTTCGGTCAGTGCCTTGATGGTCCCGCCCTTGCCGGCGCCATCACGGCCCTCGAAGACGATGCAGACCTTGGCGCCCGAGTGCTGTACCCACTCTTGCAGCTTGACCATCTCGACATGCAGCCGCGCCAGCTCCTCGAGATACACCTTGTTCTTGAGCTTGCCGCTTTCAACCGGCTTGCTCTTCGTTGCCGTCTTCTTCTTTGCCATGCCCGTTATCTCCTTCAATGCGTCACACAGCGTCCGGCATGCACCCGGCCGCATTCATTCAGCGCCGACTGCGCTGGTAATGTTCAACCGCCAGTTCCAGGTTCAGGAACATGCGTGCCTCACCCAACGTATGGCCCAAGGGAGCCTTGATGACCATGTCCCATACGCTGGGGCTCATACCCACCAGCCACAGTGAAATGCCTTTCTCACTCATGCGCTGCTCGGCGCTGGTGAGCATTTTCAGGGCCGTGTATTCCAGATCGAACACGCTGCGCAGGTCCAGGACCACGACCCTGGGTGTCGCCGCATCGATCAGCGGCCGGATTTTCTCGGCGATGCGCTCGGCATTGGCGAAGAACACCCGCCCCTCGGGCCTGAGCAACAGCAGCCCGTCAAAGTGTTCGTCGTCGGCGTGTTCGGCAGACGGCGGCCGGTACACATTGGTGCCGGGCTTGCGCCCGAGGACATGCACCGGTGGGTCCGAGACCTGATAGGCCAGGGCCAGCAACGAGACGATGATCGCCACGACGATCCCTTGCAGCGTGCCCAGCAGCATCACGCCGATCATCGCGACCACGGCCCAGGCGAACTCGGTACGGCGAACCGACAGGATCTCGCGAAACTCCGCCGGCTCGATCAAGCCCACCGAATACACGATCACCACGGCGGCGAGCGTGGCATTGGGCATCAGGCCAATGAGCGGTGCCAGCAGCAGACAAGTGCCCAATGCCAGTGCAGCGGTAATCAGTGCGGACAGTTGCGAGCGGGCGCCGGCCAGGCGGTTGACCGCCGTTTGCGTGGTCCCGCCACCCGCGACCATGGCCCCGAGAAACGCACCGCCTATGTTGGCAACGCCAGTGGCCAGCAGCTCCCGATTCGGTTGTGGCGCAGGCTCGTCACTGCGGGCGAACGCGCGTCCCGCGGCGATGGTTTCGGTGAAACTCATCAGCGCGATGCCCATCGCCGAAGGCCACAGGGTTTCGGCCAGCGACCATAGCGGCAGGGTCGGCGCGGGTAATCCGATCGGCACCACGCCGACGGCGGACACACCAAGACTCTCAAGGCCAAGCAGGCGCATGCCGAGGATGCCCAGTGCCACCGCAATCAAGGGTGCGGGCAGGCGCGGTGTAAAGCGTTTCATGCCGACCAGCAGCAGGACCATGAATACCCCGACCGCCACGGTCGGCAGCGAGGCATGCGGGATGCTCTGAACCGTGGCCACCAGGTTGTGCAGGAAGCCGCCTTTGTCGATGTGGGTGCCCAGCAGCTTGGGTAACTGGTCGAGCACGATGACGACGCCTATGCCGGCCTTGAACCCCACCAGCACCGGTTCGGAAATGAAATTGGCGACGAAACCCAGGCGCAGCAACCCCGCGACGATCAGGATCGCACCCACCATCAAGGCCAGCGTGGCGGAGCCGGCGAGCAGGGTCGCCGCATCGCCATCGGGGCTGATCTGGCCCAGTGCGGAGCCGGCGAGAATGGCCAGGGTGGTCGTGGTGCTGACACTGAGCGGACGCGACGTGCCGAGCACGGCATAGATCACCATCGGCACCAGCACCGTGTACAGCCCGACCTGCACCGGCAGGCCGGCAATCGTGGCGTACGCCAGCGCCTTGGGAATGACCACCGCCGCTGCCGTCAGCCCGGCGACCACATCGCCCCGCAGCCAGTCCGGGCGATAGCTGTCGAGCCACTCCGGGATCAACAGGCTGCGCAAGGTACCCCGTTGTGGAGTGCCAGGGTTCCGCACTTGCGGATCGCTGCCTAGTTGATTCATCAGTCACTCCAGTCGCAAATCGTCCGTGCGGATGATGAGTGGGCTCAACTGACCGCACAATCCGTTAACTGCACGCGTAACCACTGCAAACCTTCATCGGCATCGAAGTGCGCGTGCCCGCCGCCAATCCACGCGGGCTCGACTACAAATGTAGCCGGTTTGCACCGCCACGCCGCCACTTGGTTGAAGAAGGAGTAAGACGCCCCAGCATCTGCGCGCAAAAATGGAAAGCCTTATATGGACGACGTCATGAGGGCGATAAATGAGCTATACCCGCTAATTCCCCCCATTGCAGTTCTTCAACTCAGGAGTTTGGCAATGAAGCTCAAGACCTCTCTGGCAGCACTCATGGTCGCGGCCAGCCTTTTCGGCTGCGCCACTTCCTCGCACCACGGCGTGAACGTCAACCTGGTCGCCACCCGGCAAAACGCCGGTCAGATCGGCACCGTCACCTTGACCGACTGGGACAAGAAAACCGGGCTCAGTTTCTTCATCAGCGGTGTTCCAACCGGGGGTACCCTGCCCCTGCGCCTTTACTCGTTCATCAATAACGGCACCTGCGAGCAACCCGGATCAGTCGCCTACGCGATGAACGACACCGTCAACACCGAACGCCAACCCATACGCGGCTGGTCCTTTACCCGAACCGCACCCGTGCCGTTGCAAACCCTGGTTGACGGCAAATATTCGGTGGTCGTGCGAACGGCTCCGACCGATGGCAACGTCGATATCTTTTGCGGGGACATCAAGGCGACAGAGCCGGTGAAATAGCCCCGGCCAGTGCAGGCCAGCCCACGCCCCGGTACCGCTCGTGCCACCGGTTGTCCGGTGCGAGCGGTGGCGTCGGGTGAACGGAACCGGGGGCCGACGACAACAGCAGCAACCGGTCACAAACCTGTCATTACTCACTGATAACGTCCTGACGCTTTCCCGAACCGTATCCGCTCGATCTCCGATCGCCAGCTCCCTGTACCAGGGCTTTGCCCATCCGCTCAAGGTGACACTTCAGGTGTACGCAAGCACGACGCGCAAGCAAATCATCATCAGGTCCAACGACATGAGCTGCGACGACTTCGGCGCGTTGTTCTCGAACCTGTTCGGCAACCTGTATGCCGACTCCCCGCCACCGCCGAAAAACATCATCATCGGCGGGGTCTACGGCCGATACGAAGGTGTCAGTTTTCGGCGCATGCACTATCGCGGCGACTTCACCGTGGATTTTCCCGCGCCCCTGGATGAAATCACTTTCGTCATTCCTACCGCCGGCAGGATCATCTTCAACCATGTCACCCAGTCGGTAGGGTTCTCGCAGATAGGCCTGGCGATCGACAAGGCCGAGGTCCGCTCGGCGCGCTTTGTCGATAACCACGCACAGCACGGGATTTCGATCAGCCGTCGGCTGATCACCGAGCGCCTGTCGACACTGCTGGGCAAACCCATTCTGCAAAAGGTGCAGTTCGAACCGGTGGTGGATCTGCAGGCATCGGCCTTGCAGGGCATCCGGGCATTGATCGACCTGGCCACGGGCAGCGAGTTCGACCTGCTGATCAACAGCGGTTCGCTGATGCCTTCGCGCCTTCGCGAAATGCTGGTCGATGCGGTGCTGGAAACCTGGCCGCACAACTTCACCGAAGCCCTCCGGCGCCCCTCCCCACTGATAGCGCCACGGCATGTGAAGCTGGCGGTCGAGTACATCCAGGCGCACCCCGACCACCTGGCCAGCGGCACGGAGCTGGCGCAACTGACCCATGTCAGCCTGCGCGCCTTGCAGGAAGGTTTTCAGCGTTTCATGGGCACTTCGATCGTTGCCTATCAGCGCCAGGTACGCCTGGAGCGCGCCTTTGCCGCACTGTCCCAAGGGGCGGCGCCGTCAGTGACAGACGTGGCCTTGCAATACGGCTTCAGCAATGTCGGGCGGTTTTGCCAGTATTTCCAGAGTGCCTACGGTATCAGTCCTGCAGACGTGAGAAAGGGTGTGCGAACTCGGCCGATGGCGCCCCATTGAGGGGTTAGCGGGAGCGCTCGCGAAGGTGGAGTGACATTCAACATTCCTGTCGACTGACATGGCCTCTTCGCGGGCAAGCCCGCTCCCACAATGTTTTGTGCTTGCCACATGATTCGGGCACGACACACAACCTGTGGGAGCGGGCTTGCCCGCGAAGGGGCCGCAAGAGTCAATATCAATGTGACTGTCAGATCACTCTCGCAAGCCATCTCCCACAGATTGCCTTGACTGATCGTCAGAACAGATAGCTGGCCTTCAGCCCGCCATTGAAGCCATGGCTGTCGCCGCCACCGCTGGCGCCGATTTCTGCCCCCACGCTCCATGGCCCAAGGTTGGCCATGACGTTGACGCCACCGGTGAACTGGTCACGGTTGTCGAAGGCGGCCTGTTGCTCGATGTCCAGGCCCAGCAGGTGCCCTTCGCTGTCGACTTCAGGGTCGCCCAGCACATGCTCGTAGCCCACTTGCACCCCCGGCACCAGTTGCCAGGCGCCCAGGCTGACCGGTGCAAAGGACGCGTTGAGGTTGGCCACCGCGCTCTTGCGGGTCTCGTGGATGCCATCGACGTCCAGCGCCAGCTCACTGCCTTTTTCCTGGAAGCCCGACAGATTGACGTGGCTGATCCGCACACCGAGGCTTGGCTCGAGGGTCACGCCGCTCACCGGAACCCGGTAGCCCACGGCCAGGGTTGCGCCGGTGAGGTTGCCATGGCTGTCGCCCTTGGCCGTGCCCAGGCCGCCACCGAGTTCACGCTTGCTCTCGTAATCGAGATAACCGGCGCTGGCATCGGCATCCACAAACAGGCCGCGCTCCAGCCCGTTCGGTGCAAAGCGGGCACCGACGCTGAAGAAGGTCAGGTCGGTATCGGCCTCGCCACCGGCGCCACCGACATTGCCGCGGCTGTAGCCGAAGCCGGCATGGGCGCTGAGCTGTTCGGAAAAGCGCTGGGTCAGGCCAATCATCATGCCCTGGCTATGCTCGTTGCTGCTGGAGGCCTGCGAGGAGCCGTCGGTGCCCAGATACCCCGCCAGGGCGGTGCTCCACAGGCGATATTGCCCGGTCTTGAGGTCGGTGCCGCGGGTGAAGGGCGCAGCGGCCTGATCGATCATCGCGCCCTGGCGCAGCAGGTAGCTGGCAGCGTCGGCATGCACCTGGCCGCCAACGGTGGACTCGACGCCGCCGAGGCTGCGCGCATCGATGGCCGATTGCAGGTAGTAGTTGTAGGCGCTGTAGGTGCCCGACAGGTTGCTGTTCTGCAGTTGCTGCAACAATTGCGCGCCGGCCGCGGCGTTGCCCGCCAGGTCCGCCGCGCCCGGCAGGCTGTTGTAGAACACCATCTTGCCGCGCAGCACGTAGATGGTTTCCTGGGACAGACCCAGGCCTTGCTTGAGGTAGTTGTCCATGGTGCCGTACTGCGCGGTCACCTGGTCCAGCCCGGCTTGCAGGTAACTGGCCTCCACACCGATCAGCGGCCCATAGATTGTCGCCATGCCTGGTGGCATCGCTGCCAGGGTCGCCTTGATACGCGCGGCGGTGTAGTCGTTGGTGGCCAGGTAGTTGCTCATGATGGTGGCATCGTCGACTCCGGCGATGCTTTGCAGCACAGCGGCGGTCCAGCCCGTGCGGTCCTTGCCGGCGGTGCAATGGAACAGCGCGGCACCGTCGACCGCGGCCAGTTCATTGAACAGCTGGTTGAACTCGCTGCGCATCCCCGCGTTCCTGACGAAATCACGGTTGGTGTCCTGCATCATTGCGGTGGCTTCGGCGGCGCTGTGGAACGCGATGTTGGTGACGTTGGCGCCAGACGTTGAACCGCCGATGATGTCGATGTTGCTGTAGGTCGCGCCTGTGAGCATCGTGTCGGGCGTGGCGGCGATCTCGGTGGGCGTGCGCAGGTCGTAGACCGCCTTGATGCCCAGGCCGTTGAGGGTCGCCAGGTCCGCCGCCGATGGCGTCAGCGCATTGGAGCGGTAAAACACCCCGCCACGCATCGTGCCGTCATTGGCTGTGGTGTATGCCGTGGTGAGACCGGCGACATCGCGGAAGTTGTCGATGCTCTTCAGGCGTGGGGTGTTGAGGGGAACCGTCTCGGCCGCCTGCGCGGCAGCGATGGACAGGCTCAAAACAGACAGCGAACACACAAGTCGTTGGAACACAGTGCAGCCTCATTGGAATCACGTTGGGCTGACCAATATCTACATTGCGTTGACGCTGAACATGACAAATCGCCTGCAAACGCAAATCACTGCGCGATGTGTCCGGGTGGCTCGTTTTCTGTCCGTGCCTGGCCCGGTGTGCGGCCAGCTTCAGTGCCGAAAACCCATGACAGGCCGGGTGGGAAACGTGCTGCGCAATGTCCGGCGATCAAATGCCGGACGCAAAAAACCCGCCTTTCAGCGTAATGCTGCGCACTTAAGAGATAGAGCGAACAATAAGCAACCTGTGGCGAGGGAGCTTGCTCCCGCTGGACTGCGCAGCAGTCCCATTTTCAGGGCCGCTTCGCGCCCCGACGGGACGGTGCGGCGATCCGACAAGCTCCCTCGCCACAGATACAGTGTTCGTCCTTAAGTGAGCAGCATTACGCTCTTCAGCGGGTTTCTGGCTTTTCTGAAACTGCTCGCTACTGCTGTGAACTCAATGGGTTTTTTTCGAGGTCGACAGCCCGGCTTTACTCAAGCCTTTAGTGTTGTGCTCACCCGGCGTCGAGGCCGAGATAGCCCCGGCCTTGGAGAGGCCGCGAGTATCCTTGGAGTGGGCGATGCCTGAGGTCGTGGTGCCATGACCGTTGTCATCGTTGCGCTCACTACCGTAGTGGTTGCCGCTCAGGCCATGGTCGCGCACGGATTTGCCGGCATGGTCGCTGTCCAGCCCGTTGCCGCGGCCGTTGCTGCCGGAGTGGCCTGTGCCGGCGTGTCCGCCACCCATGCCGCCGCCGTGACCTGCGCCGTTTCCGCCGCCGTGGCCGCCACCGTTTCCGCCGCCATTACCACCGCCGTTTCCACCGCCGCCGCCACCGTTTCCACCGCCACCGCCGCCGCCACCGCCGTCCTTCGCGTAGGCGGAACCCATGATCGACAGGCCATCAGGCAGCAAAGGGGCGGCTGCAAGCATCATGGCGCATGACATTACAGCAACGAGACTCTTGTTTTTGAAAAGCATGATTGCTTCCGTAGGTGGTTGATATTGCGTGACGTATGACGCGATATCCCTCAAACAGTTCCAGCCCGACGACAGGCGGCTGGAAGCCCACTCACACCTCAATCGAACACACCGTTGAGAATTTCATAGACGAGCCCGGTGGCCAACGCGACCAGGATCAGATCCGTGCCGACTTGCTGCCACTCGTAACCGTCATAGTGGGGCAACCTGCCGACCAGCCGGCCATCCAGTTTTTTGGCAATGCCCGGTGGAAGCGGCTTGCCTCGGGCAAGGTTCTTTTGAATACCCGGTGGCAAGGCAGGCCCGGGGCTCCAGTAGCCCGTGTTGGCGCCGATGATCTCGAGCACGCTGCTGTGATTGATGCTGGGACCATGACTCCAGTCCCCGCCGCCGGAATTCTTGTTCTTGTTGCCATGACTGCCCTGGTTGCCCTGGTTGCCATGGCTGGCCTTGTTGTTGCCCTGGCCGTTTCCTGGATCAGCCAGTGCAGTCACTGAGCCGCTGACCAGGGCCAAACAGGTGATTGCTGCAATCAACGATCGAGACTTGATCATGAGTCGTTCCTTCGTGGCGGGAATGTTCCCTGAACTTTAGACGCCATTGACGGAGTTGGTTCCATCGGGTCACCGTGCGCAACGTTCCGTTCATCCCGACCTCCGAAAATCCCGCAGGAAATCACTCACCGTGGCGAGGGAGCTTGCTCCCGCCGGGCTGCAAAGCGGCCCTTGCGACCCGGCCGGTCCTCACCCTTCCCACCCGAAACGCTCAACCAGACTCCGCTTGATACGTCGCAGATACTTCAATGCATGGCGCTGTTTCCCGATTGTTACCTCAGCGCCGCAGTTGTCACTTCTGCGCCGCCGAACGGGCCAATAGAGTATGGCCGTCGGTGTGGAACAGGCTCGTCGACTTGTCGGCGCGCTGGCACCGATCCCCCCATCACGGAAGAGGTGAATCATGAGTTTCGTCAAAGTGGAAAAAAACCAGAGCAGCGCCCCGTCGGATGCCGACATGAAAAAAGCCATGGTCGAGTCGGGCGGCCAGCCGGGCGAGGTCACCGGGAACAATGCCGCCCGCACCCTGACCTACACCGGCGTGGTCAATCACACGGTGTACGAGAACAAGCTGATCGAGATCGCCAAGGGTAAACGCACCAGCTGGAACTTCGTCTGGGCCGATGCCCGGGCCGCCTGAGGTCAAGGCGGGGCGGCCGATCGGCTGCCCCGCTGCCCACGCCCCTGATACACCCCCGATACCCACTTGTAACACCACGACACTTAGCCGCCCTGCCCCTCGACCCTAGAGTGACACCGTCAATGGACTGCAGCGCCAAGCGCCAGCAGCCATTGTTTGCCCAACACACCACCAAGGAAGAGGGAAACCATGAGCAAGTCAATCGCTGTCAGCCAACAGAGCCAGCAGCTTCACAATGATGTGCAAGAAGCCGTCAAGTCGATCATGGGTGCTACGCAACTGAAGGCGTCGGATTACGGCCGGGTACTGAGGTCGGCCCTGGCGGCTTCGCAAAAAACCGTCACCATCGAAATCGCCGCCGGCGACCTGACGCAGCTGAAGAAGTCCGGCTACAAGCTGTGCTTTGCCAAGAAGGTGGGTGACGCCGACTACAACGTGGTCTGGCAGTCCTATGACGCTTACCTGAGCAACAACGAGTTCAGCTGGACGCCGCAGTATCAGCTGTTCGCCTCCAACGTGTTCAGGGAAAACGTGCAGGTCAAAGTCTCGACCAACATCATCAACATTGGCCTGGGGCAAACCTCGACACTTGATCAACACGGCCTGCTGAGCCCGGCGGTAACCGGTGGCCCGAATATTTCCCTGACTTTCGTGAACGACTACGCGCCGATTCATCCGGGGGTCAACCAATTGTCCACCGGCATTGATGGCAATCAGGTCAGTACGCCCATCTACGTGGCCGTAAACCAGGTCGTCACCGGCAGTACCGCGCTGACGCCGGTGGAGACCATCCTCGTGTGGTTCGAACAGAACGTACAGACCAGCACCATGTTCAGTACCTCACGCTCCAAGGCGATCGAAATCGACCTGACGTTCGATAACACCGCAGGTCGCCTTTACGAAGGCGGTCAGTGGAAAACCGTGTAACCGTCATGCCGGGGCAACCTCGCGGTTGCCCTTTCACTTCTCTTTACCTGCCGTGGCGAAGTAGCCCGTCAGCGAGCGACAGATCGACTGCGCGAGGTCCTCCTGGGTGGCGATGCCATAAGGTCGATCACGATCGAACTGCGCCGACCAGCGAATCCGCCCCTGCGCCACATCCACCAGGCGCAATGACGCGCGCACCCGCGAAGGCTCGACCCGCACGCTGCCCTCCAGGCAATAGCTGTAACGCCCGCCACGCTTGAAGTCCGCTACCGGCTCACTGTTGCGTGCCACCCGCATCAACACATGATTGGTCCCGGTCTGCGCCTGCTCGAACGACTCGAACAGGCGGCAACTCAACTCCTCGCACAGGCCTCGGGCAAAGTCATTGCCATCGCGGGTGAGGCAGGTAAACGGCTGGATCTGGACCACAGGATGGCGCGTGCCGACGCCCTTGGGCCGCAGCCGCTGATAGGTCAAGCGATAACACCCGGGTGGAATGCTGAAGCGCACCGGATCCTGCTGGCCGTTGCCGGCGTAATGCGCTGCGAGCTTGCGCCGCAAGCGCCCCACCTGCACGCGCACCACCGGATCGTCGCCCGTGCAATACACTGCCGGGTCACGACGAAACACCGCGATGCCGATGGCGTGTTCGGTCAGCGGCGTTTTGCACGCCTGAAGGTCGTGCTCGACCAGAAAGCGCAACAGACTGCCCATGCGCCGGGACTTGGCAAACAACGGGCTGACCAGCAACAGCGCCAGCACCCGCTCGATTTCTTCCCGATCGAGCGGCTCGGGAACCCCCGCCGCCGTCGAATCGGCCATGCTCATGATCACCATCGCCTGCCTCCGTGCAGGTTGCCGACAGGAATGGATGTCGCACTCCGTGATTACCCTTGCAGCGTGAGCAGGAATGGGGCTCGGACACTGCAACGACCAAGCTTAGCAGCCGTGTTGATATCGGCAGGCAATTGCGATGGTAGCAACCCGCCATCCGACGAACGTTCAATCTTGACGTCCGAAAAACTTGTAGGACTTGCCCCTTTGTGGCGAGGGCGCTTGCTCTCGCCGGGCTGCGAAGCGGCCCTCATCCCTTGCAACTCATTTCCTCAGACCCATCGCAGTGCCCGGTTTTACGGCGGCAGAGCCGCCGAACGGGAGCAAGCTCCCTCGCCACAGGGGGATTTGGCGTCCTACAGGCCGGTTGCAGCGCTGGAAATCGATGCCTAATGTGCGCCCGTCGCTGACTTGAATTGGCGATTGGGTTTCGCAGCCCTGTAGATACGTGTAGTAACCTTGCAACCCACCAAACCACTGACGGTCGCATCTGCGCCCGTATGTCGTTTTATGGTGGCTGTGTGTGGGAGATCTTCGGATCTGCCGGGTTCCTCGTATCCTCGGTCTGCGAACCCGCACATAGCTACCACCCCAATCGATTCGCAGCGACCGGGAGTAGCTCTTCTTACAGATACGAGGAAGTTTTACTTATGACAGCTAACAATCCGCAACGCCGCTTCACCCCCATGAAACAAATCGCCACCAGCTACCCTGTCCTCCTGATCGACAGCGACGCCCCGCTGCGCGAACTCCACAACTGCGCCGCCGAACGCCTCAACGCTGTCCTGCAATACCTCAACCTCATGGCCTGCACCAGCCTCCCCGACTACGCCGAAAACGACATCAACACCGTCAGCAACATTTCGCGGATTCTGCTGCAGGATGTGCGGGATGTGTTTGGGGTGATCGAGCAGCGGGGGTTTGAGGTGCCGAAGAAGCAGTGACATTTTTCAAGCGCAAAAAACCCGCACTTCTGCGGGTTTTCAATGGCCACCGTTCAGTTGGTACAGCAGCCATCAGCAGACTGAGATGCACAAAAGCGTTTATTGAAAAACGTCTAAAAAATCCATCTCCCCCGGCCGATTCATTTAAACTCGACTGTTGGCTCATGGGGCCAGGCCAAGCCCTATAACGGATATCCAAGACAGCTTTTCATGAAAAAAATAATCAGTTATTTGCGAAATAGTTACTGGAAAGGATGGATTCGCAAACACAAATGCAAAGTGGCGGGCGGTGTATTGTCACTGCACAAAAGATCGACACTGACCATTGAAGAAGGCGTGACCCTTGGGCATGTGGTCATAGAGTCAAAAAAGCTGGAAATCGGTGCGCATACCTATATCCGCAGTGACTGCGTCCTTTCGGCGGTCTCCTCCATTGGCAGGTTTTGCTCCATTGGCAGCAGCTGTTTTATCGGCCAACAAAAGAGCTCGCATCCGTTGGACTGGCTCAGTTCACATCCCTTTCAATATACCGACACTGCGCTGGTTTACGACCCGGAGGTTGCGGACATCACGATTGGGCATGACGTCTGGGTCGGCCATAGCGCGATGATCCTGGAAGGCGTGACCATAGGCACCGGCGCTGTCATCGCCACCCGCGCCCTGGTTGCCCATGACGTGCCGCCGTATGCCATTGTTGCCGGCACCCCGGCAAAAGTCGTCAAGTATCGGCACACACCCGAGTTGATTGAGGCGCTGATCAACAGCAAGTGGTGGGAGGTTGATGTAGTGGTACTCAAGACATTACCGCTCAATGATCCGCAAGCCACTTTGGCTCTGTTGGCCACCCTGCAGAAAGAAACACGCGCCGACTACCAACAGATCGAGATAACCCGCAAAGGGTGCAGTGTTTCGTCTTGAGCAGCGCAAATGACCAGCGCTGCACTTCAAGATGCCTGGCTGTAACCCGATTCGAATGATAAAAAAACCCGCATCAAATGCGGGTTTTAAAGGCCGGTTCCTGATGAACCCTGCCCGAAAAGCGGTTATCAGAAGTTCGCCGGGGTGTTGGCGCTGATGATTTCCGCCTCATCCGCCCCGATATTGCGAAACCGATGCGGCAAGGTCGTCGGGAAGTAATAGCCATCTCCGGCGTTCAGCACGCTCACCTGGCCATCCACGGTCAACTCCACGGTGCCACGGGTCACCAACCCGCACTCCTCGCCTTCGGAATGCACGATCGGCTCTTCGCCGGAGCTTGCGCCCGGTGCGTATTGCTCGCGCAGCAGGCGCATCTGCCGGCTCGGTACGGACGCGCCGATCAGCAGCAGGCGCAGGCCATGGCGGCCGAGGTCGGGCTGTTCGTTGGCGCGGAAGACGTACTGGTGTTCGCGGGGTGGCTGATCGAAAGTGAAGAAGTCGGCCAGGGACATGGGGATGCCCTCCAGCAGTTTCTTCAGGGAGCTGACGGAAGGACTGACCCGATTCTGTTCGATCAGGGAGATGGTTGCATTGGTGACGCCGCTACGCCGGGCCAGCTCGCGCTGGGACAGTTTGTAGCTTTCGCGTACTAATTTGAGTCGTGAGCCCGTGTCCATGACAGCCTTATGTGCCAACCCGTAGGAGCGAGCTTGCTCGCGATTGCGATTTTAGCCTAAACGTTGATGTTGACTGAACCAGCGCCATCGCGAGCAGTCTCGCTCCTACAGGGATAATGGAGGGGTGGAGTACTGGCGCGTATCACGCCGTTTTCCGGTCCCGGAAACGTGAAAGGCGGCTATTAAATCACGTTTGTTGGTAATGCTCAGCAGGTTCGATAAACGGCTGGAAAAATAGCCATTTGCCATGAAGTTGCACAACCTGTGGGAGCGGGCTTGCTCGCGAAAGCGATGTGTCAGGCGACATCTGTTTTGGCTGATATGGCCTCTTCGCGAGCAAGCCCGCTCCCACAGGGGACCGCGGTATTTCTGGGATTAAAAAAACCGGCGGCACCTTTAGGGAGATGCTGCCGGCGAGGTAAAGCTTAGATGCCGAAACGGTCGCGCAGCGAGTAGTACACGGCGCCCAGGGCGGTCAGCGGTGCCGAGAAGGTACGCCCGCCGATCATCGGCATGTGCGGCAGGGAGGCAAACGCGTCGAAACGCTCGGCGTCGCCACGGATCATTTCCGAGATCAGTTTGCCGGCCAGGTGCGAGCAGGTGACGCCGTGACCGCTGTAGCCCTGCATGTAGTAGGCGTTTTTCTCGATACGGCCGAACTGCGGCATGCGCGACATGGTCAGCAGGAAGTTGCCGGTCCAGCGGTAGTCGATCTTCACATCCTTCAATTGCGGGAAGGTCTTGAGGATTTTCGGGCGGATCAGTTGCTCGATGTCGTTCGGTTCACGCGCACCGTAGACTACGCCACCGCCGTACAGCAGGCGGTTGTCCGCCGTCAGGCGGTAGTAGTCGAGCAGGTAGTTGCAGTCTTCGACGCAGTAGTTGTTCTTGATCAGGCTGCGGGCCTGCTTTTCCGACAACGGCTCGGTGACGACGATCTGCGAACCGCACGGCATGCTCTTGCTGGTCACGCGGTTGTCCAGCCCCTGCGGCAGGTAGGCGTTACCGGCGATCAGCAGGTACTTGGCCTTCACCACGCCTTTGGCCGTGCGCACGGTGATCGGCTCGCCGTAGGTGATTTCCACCGCCGCCGATTGCTCGTAGATCTTGCCGCCCAGGCCGATGATCGCCGAGGCTTCGCCGAGGGCCAGGTTCAGCGGGTGAATGTGACCGCCCTGCATGTCCAGCAGGCCGCCGACGTACGCATCGGAACCCACTTCGCGCTTGATGTCGGCTTCGCCGAGCAGCGTCAGGTTCTTGTTGCCATAGCGCTCCCAGCTTTTCTTCTGTTCGGCCAGGCCCTTGAGTTGCTTCTTGTTCATCGCCGCGAAGATGCCGCCGGGACGGTAATCGCACTGGATGTCGTAGTGCTGTATGCGCTGGCGAATGATGTCGGCGCCTTCGAAAATCATGCTGCCGAGCACTTCGGCGGTCTTGTCGCCGTAGCGCTCTTCGATGACATCGACGTCGCGGCTGTAGGAGTTGACCAGTTGGCCGCCGTTGCGACCGCTGGCGCCGAAGCCGACTTTGGCCGCTTCGAGCACGGTCACGCTGTAGCCCGCTTCGGCGAGGAACAGCGCCGAGGACAGGCCGGTGTAGCCGGCGCCGATCACGCAGACGTCACAGTCCACCGCCCCTTCCAGCACCGGGAAATCGCCGGTGAAGTTGCGGGTGGCGGCGTAGTAGCTGTTTACATGCTGTTGATTGCTAAAGCTGTGTTTCATAAATTTCTCCGATGGCCGCCGCAGATTGCCGGCGACCGCCGCTTTATTGTTGTTAGAGCTTGATCCAGGTCGCTTTGAGTTCGGTGTACTTGTCGAACGCGTGCAGCGATTTGTCCCGACCGTTACCCGACTGCTTGTACCCGCCGAACGGCGCGGTCATGTCGCCGCCGTCGTATTGGTTGACCCAGACGCTGCCGGCACGCAAGCCACGGGCGAAGGTGTGGGCCTTGCTCAGGTTGCGGGTCCAGACGCCGGCGGCCAGGCCGAAGATGCTGTCGTTGGCAATCGCCAGCGCTTCTTCGGCGGTGTCGAATGTGATGACCGACAGCACCGGGCCGAAGATTTCTTCCCGGGCGATGGTCATGGCGTTGGTCACGCCGTCGAAAATCGTCGGCTGAACGTACTGGCCACCGGTGTCTTCTAGGGTGCGGCTGCCGCCGGCGATCAGTTCGGCGCCCTGCTCCTTGCCGATGCCGATGTAGCGCAGCACGTTGTCCAGTTGACGCTGGTCGACGACCGCACCAACGGTGGTCGCAGGATCGAGTGCGTGGCCCGGCTTCCAGGCTTGCAAGGCTTCTACCAGCAATGGCATGAACTGCTCGCGAATCGAACGCTCCACCAGCAGGCGCGAACCGGCGGTGCAGACTTCGCCCTGGTTGAAGGCGATGCCGCTGGCCGCTGCCTGTGCCGCCGCGCGCAGATCCGGCGCATCGGCGAACACCACGTTCGCACTCTTGCCCCCGGCTTCGGCCCAGACGCGTTTCATGTTGCTTTGCCCGGCGTAGATCATCAGCTGCTTGGCAATCACCGTGGAGCCGGTGAAGGCCAGCACGTCGACATCCATGTGCAAGGCCAGCGCCTTGCCCACGGTGTGGCCGTAGCCCGGCAGGACGTTGAACACGCCTTTCGGGATGCCGGCCTCGAGTGCCAGCTGCGCGATGCGGATCGCGGTCAGCGGCGACTTTTCCGAAGGCTTGAGGATGAACGAGTTGCCCATCGCCAGGGCCGGGGCGAATTTCCAGCTGGCCATGATCAGCGGGAAGTTCCACGGCACGATGGCCGCGACCACGCCGGCCGCTTCGCGCGTCACCAGGCCCAGTTGATCGTGGGGCGTGGCGGCGACTTCGTCGTAGATCTTGTCGATGGCTTCGGCGGTCCAGCGGATCGCGTTGGCGGTCGCCGGAATGTCGATGCTCATCGAATCGCTGATCGGCTTGCCCATGTCGAGGGTTTCGAGCAGGGCCAGCTCTTCCTGGTTGGCCAGGATCAGGTCGGCGAAACGGATCAGGATGCGCTTGCGCTCGGCCGGGGCCAGGTTGGCCCACACACCGGATTCGAAGGTGCGGCGTGCGGCAGCGACTGCCGCATTGGCATCGGCTTCGTCGGTGCTGGCGACGCTCGCCAGGAAACGGCCGTCCACGGGGCTGATGCATTCGAACGTGGCGCCACTGGCGGCCGCGCAGTATTGGCCGTCAATGAAGGCGCGACCTTCGATTGTTAGGGACTGGAAGCGTTGCTCCCAGTCGCTGCGAGTGTTTGTCATGGTTGTGACTCGACGCAGGGGAATAGGTGATCAGCCAGGCCGAATGCCAGTGATCAAAAATATCTGAAAAAACCGCAATCCCTGTGGGAGCGAGCTTGCTCGCGATAGCGGTAATTCAGTCGACATCTATGTTGAATGCCAGACCGCTATCGCGAGCAAGCTCGCTCCCACAGGGGTTGGCGGCGCACACAGAATGTGTGTGCACCTCCAACGCCATCAAACGGTATGCAAGTACCAGTTGTACTCAAGGTCGGAGATGGAGTTCTCGAACTCGGCCAGCTCGCTTTCCTTGCACGCCACAAACACGTCGATGTACATCGGGTCGATGTAGCGCGCCATGACTTCGCTGTCATCCAGCTCGCGCAGGGCATCGCGCAGGTTGTTCGGCAGGCTTTGCTCGTTCTGCTCGTAGCTGTTGCCTTCCACCGGGGCGCCCGGCTCGATCTGGTTGGTCAGGCCGTGGTGCACCCCGGCCAATACCGAGGCCATCAGCAGGTACGGGTTGGCGTCGGCACCGGCCACGCGGTGTTCGATGCGCACGGCGTCCTTCGAGCCGGTCGGTACGCGCACGGCCACGGTGCGGTTGTCGATGCCCCAGCTCGGCGAGTTCGGCACATAGAACTGCGCGCCGAAACGACGGTACGAGTTGACGTTCGGGCAGAGGAACGCCATCTGCGCCGGCAGGGTCTCGAGCACACCGCCGATCGCGTGTCGCAGCGCGGCGTTCTGCTCGGGATCCTCGCTGGCAAAGATGTTGTTGCCTTCTTTGTCGAGAATCGAAATATGCACGTGCAGACCGTTGCCCGCCTGGCCCGGATACGGCTTGGCCATGAAGGTGGTGTCCATCTCGTGGTCGTAGGCGATGTTCTTCACCAGACGCTTGAGCAGGACTGCGTAGTCGCAGGCCTTGATCGGGTCAGCCACGTGATGCAGGTTGACTTCGAACTGCGCCGGGGCGCTTTCCTTGACGATGGCGTCAGCCGGGATGCCCTGCTCTTTAGCGCCTTCGAGGATGTCTTGCAGGCAGTCGACGTATTCGTCGAGGTCGTCGATCAGGTACACCTGGGTCGACATCGGACGCTTGCCGGATACCGGCGAACGCGGCGATTGCGGACGACCGTTCACGTTGTCCTGGTCGATCAGGTAGAACTCCAGTTCGAACGCGGCGCAGATGGTCAGGCCCATGTCGTCGAACTTGCGCACGACATTGGCCAGCACTTCACGCGGGTCGGCGAAGAAGGGTTCGCCTTCGAGTTCGTGCATGGTCATCAGCAGTTGCGCAGTCGGGCGCTTCTGCCAGGGTTCGATGCTCAGGGTGCCCGGGATTGGGTAGCAGATCCGGTCGGAGTCGCCGATGTCCAGACCCAGGCCGGTGCTTTCCACCGTGGAGCCATTGATGTCCAGAGCAAACAGAGACGCCGGCAGGTTGATGCCTTTCTCGTAAACCTTATGAAGACTGGTGCGCTCGATGCGCTTGCCGCGCACCACACCGTTCATATCCGCAATCAGAAGGTCGACGTACAAAACCTCAGGATATTTCTTAAGGAATGCGTTTGCTTCGTTGAGTTGAACGGTACGCAGAGGGACCGACATGATGCACCTATTTTTTACTGTTAATTATTATGTTCACCGCCCTTTCACGAGCCCAGTCAATCCGAAAGGCAAAGTGAAGTCAATAGCGAACACCTGGCCTTTCAACGTTTATTTTCGGGCCTCCCAGAAGGACGAGAGTGCCAGATACGCCCTCAAACACGCGTAAATCCTGAAGATCGGACGTGCGGCGTTTAGAATTTTTTACATGAGAGTTGTTAATTAAAATCAACAAGGCTAAGCTCCAGAAAAGCTCGTTCAAGTGTGAAACTTCGAGGTGATAAAAATGGCATTCAAGCCATTGATCGGCGTTACTGCATGCGTCAAACAGATTGGCCTGCACCCCTACCACATCAGCGGCGACAAGTACTTGCGTGCTGTCAGCGTTGCGGCGCTGGGGCTGCCTGTCGTTATTCCTTCCTTAGGCGAACTGACCGAAATCGATGACCTGCTGCCGCAGCTCGACGGTCTGTTGCTGACCGGCTCGCCGTCGAACGTGGAACCCTTCCACTATCAAGGCCCCGACAGCGCCCCCGGCACGGAACACGATCCGCAACGGGACCGCACCACCCTGCCACTGATCCGCGCAGCCATCGCTGCCGGCGTTCCGGTGCTCGGCATCTGCCGTGGCTTCCAGGAAATGAACGTGGCGTTCGGTGGCAGCCTGCATCAGAAAGTCCATGAACTCCCTGGCTTCCTCGATCACCGAGAGGCCAACCACCCGGACCTGGCCGTGCAATACGCTCCCGCCCATGCGGTGAATGTGCAGCCCGGTGGTGTGTTCGAAGCCCTGGACCTGCCTGCGGTGTTCCAGGTCAATTCGATTCACAGCCAGGGCATCGACCGACTCGCGCCCGGCCTGCGCGCCGAAGCCGTCGCACCCGATGGCCTGATCGAAGCGATCTCGGTCGAGCACAGCCAGGCCTTCGCCCTCGGCGTGCAATGGCACCCGGAATGGCAGGTTCTGAACAACCCGCCTTACTTGAGTATTTTCCAGGCGTTCGGCGAAGCCTGCCGGCAACGGGCGGCGCTGCGTCACTCGAGCTGACGACCCGGCACCCACATTCAACGATTGACTGCCCAACGCGAGCGGGCGGGCGCTTTTGCGCGTCCCGTTCGCGATAACAACACACTGCAATAACAACAAGTACGACCAGGCAGCCAGGATGGCGGCGCCGAATAAACCCGGAGCGGGAAACGCAATCCCCTGTAGGAGCGAGCCTGCTCGCGATGGATGTCCGGACACCGCGGGCATTCAGACTGCCAGCGTCATCGTTGGCGACCATCGCGAGCAGGCTCGCTCCTACAAGGGATCAGCGCGGACCGGCTTCACGGGTTTGCAATCCACTATTAAGCCGGGCCGTGTTGGCCTGGCGACTGAAACCTGTTGGGAGTTTCACATGGCAAACGCCTCCAGCATTTACAGGAAGGCTATTGAAGGTCACCAGGCCCCGAAAAAGGTCCTGGTGAAAGTCGATCGCGTCACCAAGAAATTCGACGAAACCACCGCAGTGGACGATGTGTCCCTGGAAATCCACCAGGGTGAAATCTTCGCCCTGCTCGGTGGTTCCGGCTCCGGCAAATCGACCCTGCTGCGCATGCTCGCCGGTTTCGAGCGCCCGACCGAAGGCCGGATTCTGCTCGACGGTGTCGACATCACCGACATGCCGCCGTACGAACGACCGATCAACATGATGTTCCAGTCCTACGCCTTGTTCCCGCACATGACGGTGGCGCAGAACATCGCCTTCGGCCTCAAGCAGGACCGTTTGCCAGCGGCCGAGATCGAAGCCCGGGTGCAGGAGATGCTGCGCCTGGTGCACATGACCCAGTACGCCAAGCGCAAGCCGCACCAACTGTCCGGCGGCCAGCGCCAGCGCGTGGCCCTGGCCCGTTCCCTGGCCAAGCGTCCGAAGCTGCTGCTGCTCGACGAACCGATGGGCGCCCTGGATAAAAAGCTGCGTTCGCAAATGCAGCTGGAGCTGGTGGAAATCATCGAGCGCGTGGGCGTGACCTGCGTGATGGTGACCCACGACCAGGAAGAGGCCATGACCATGGCCCAGCGCATCGCGATCATGCACCTGGGCTGGATCGCCCAGATCGGCAGCCCGGTCGACATCTATGAAGCACCGGTCAGCCGCATGGTCTGCGAATTCATCGGCAACGTGAACGCTTTCGAAGGCACAGTGGTAGAAGACCTGGAAGGTCACGCGATCATCCACAGCCCGGACCTGGAACAGAAGATCTACGTCGGTCACGGCGTCAGCACCTCGGTGCAGGACAAGTCGATCACCTACGCGATCCGCCCGGAAAAACTGCTGGTCAGCACCGTCAAGCCGGACAACCGCTACAACTGGTCCAGCGGCAAGGTGCATGACATTGCCTACCTCGGCGGCCACTCGGTGTTCTACGTCGAGTTGCCTGGCGGCAAGATCGTCCAGTCGTTCATGGCCAACGCCGAACGCCGTGGTGCACGTCCGACCTGGGACGATCAGGTCTACGTGTGGTGGGAAGACGACAGCGGCGTGGTACTGCGCGCATGAAAACCTTCAATCAGCAATTTCTGAGACTGGTCCCCAGCGGGCGCAAGTTCGTCATCGGGATTCCATTCATCTGGCTGTTCCTGTTCTTCATGCTGCCGTTCTTCCTGGTGATGAAGATCAGCTTCTCGGAAGCAGCCCTGGCCATTCCGCCCTACTCGGAGATCTACACCTACGCCGAGCAGAAATTCCAGCTGTTGCTCAACATCGGCAACTACACCTTGCTGGGCCAGGACGAGCTGTACCTCTCGGCTTATCTCGGTTCGTTGAAGGTCGCGCTGTTCAGCACCCTGATGTGCCTGGTGATCGGTTTCCCGATGGCCTACGCCATCACCAAGGCCAGCAAGGAAGCGCAGAACGTGCTGATGCTGCTGATCATGATGCCGACCTGGACCGCGATCCTGATCCGCGTGTATGCGTGGATGGGCATCCTCAGCAACAACGGTCTGCTCAACGGGTTCCTGATGTGGACCGGGCTGACGTCGGCACCGATCGAGATCCTCAACACCAACACGGCTGTTTATATCGGCGTGGTGTATGCGTACCTGCCGTTCATGGTGCTGCCGCTGTACGCCAACCTGGTCAAGCATGACCAGAGCCTGCTGGAAGCCGCGTCGGACCTGGGTTCGAGCACCTTCAACAGCTTCTGGAAAATCACCGTGCCGCTGGCCAAGAACGGCATCATCGCCGGCTGCATGCTGGTGTTCATTCCGGTGGTCGGTGAGTTCGTGATTCCGGAACTGCTGGGCGGTCCGGAAACCCTGATGATCGGCCGTGTGTTGTGGCAAGAGTTCTTCAACAACCGCGACTGGCCGGTGGCGTCTGCCCTGGCGGTGGTGATGCTGTTGATCCTGATTGTGCCGATTCTGCTGTTCAACCGCAGTCAGGCCAAAGAGATGGAGGCACGGGGATGAAACGCTTCGGATTTTCAAAGTTCATGCTGATTTTCGGCCTGTCGTTCATCTACCTGCCGATGCTGATCCTGGTGATTTACTCGTTCAACGCCTCGAAGCTGGTGACGGTGTGGGGTGGCTGGTCGTTCAAGTGGTACGCCGGCCTGCTCGACAACTCGCAACTGATGGGCTCGGTGGTGCGCTCGCTGGAGATCGCCTGCTACACCGCCATCGCGGCGGTGGCGCTGGGTACCCTGGCAGCGTTCGTGCTGACCCGCGTCACCCGCTTCAAGGGGCGCACCCTGTTCGGCGGCCTGGTCACCGCGCCGCTGGTGATGCCCGAGGTGATCACCGGTCTGTCGCTGTTGCTGCTGTTCGTGGCCATGGCGCAATTGATCGGCTGGCCGCAGGAACGCGGCATCGTCACCATCTGGATCGCCCACACCACGTTTTGTGCCGCTTATGTGGCGGTGGTAGTCTCCGCGCGCCTTCGCGAGCTGGACCTGTCCATCGAGGAAGCGGCCATGGACCTGGGCGCGAAACCGTTCAAGGTGTTTTTCCTGATCACCATCCCGATGATCGCGCCGTCACTGGCGGCCGGCGGCATGATGTCGTTCGCCCTGTCGCTGGATGACCTGGTGCTGGCGAGCTTCGTCTCCGGCCCGGGCTCCACGACCCTGCCGATGGAAGTGTTCTCGGCGGTACGTCTGGGGGTCAAGCCCGAGATCAACGCCGTGGCCAGCCTGATCCTGTTGGCCGTGTCGATCGTGACCTTCATGGTCTGGTACTTCAGCCGCCGTGCCGAAGCCACCCGCAAACGCGCGATCCAGGAAGCCATGGACCAGACCGCCAGCGAATCCTGGCAACAACCGAAGAAGCAGATGGCAGGAGCAACGGCTTAAGCCGCTGTGGAGACACCATTGTAGGAGCTGCCGCAGGCTGCGATCTTTTGATCTTGCTTTTGAAAATCAAAAGATTGCAGCCTGCGGCAGCTCCTACAAAAATGTTGCGTACTTGAATAAAAAAGAAATGGAGTTGTACCGATGAAAATGTTTGGCAGGACTCTGCTGACACTGTCCTTATTGGGCGCAATCGCCACTGGCGCCCAGGCCAATGACAAGGTTCTGCGCGTCTACAACTGGTCGGATTACATTGGCCCGGACACCGTCAAGAAGTTCGAAGACGAGACCGGCATCCAGGTGACCTACGATGTGTTCGACAGCAACGAAACCCTCGAAGCGCGCCTGCTGGCGGGCAAATCCGGCTACGACATCGTCGTGCCGTCCAACAGTTTCCTGGCCAAGCAGATCAAGGCCGGCGTCTACCAGACACTGGACAAATCGAAGCTGCCGAACTGGAACAACCTCAATCCGGTGCTGCTGAAAAACGCCTCCGCGAGCGATCCCGACAACGCTCACGCCATCCCGTACATGTGGGGCTCGATCGGCATCGGTTTCAACCCGGCCAAGGTCAAGGAAGTGCTCGGCGCCAACGCCCCGACCAACTCCTGGGACCTGCTGTTCAAACCGGAAAACGCCGAGAAGCTCAAGGCCTGCGGCATCAGCTTCCTCGACTCGCCGACCGAAATGATCCCGACTGCCCTGCACTACCTGGGCTACCCGGTGAACGATCAGGACAAACAGCACATCGCCCAAGCCGAGGCGCTGTTCATGAAGATTCGCCCGAACGTGGCGTACTTCCATTCGTCGAAATACATCTCGGACCTGGCCAACGGCAACATCTGCGTGGCCGTCGGTTACTCCGGCGACGTACTGCAGGCCAAGGCCCGCGCCCAGGAAGCCGGGGACAAGGTGAAGATCGACTACAGCATCCCGAAAGAAGGCGCCGCCAGTTTCTACGACATGCTCGCGATCCCGCGCGATGCCGCCAACGTCGAGAACGCTTACCTGTTCATGAACTTCCTGATGCGCCCCGACGTGATCGCCGACGTCACCAACAACATCGGCTACAGCAACGCCAACGCGGCGGCCACGCCACTGGTCGATGAAGCGATCCGCAACGATCCGGGTTCCTACCCGTCGGAAGCGGTGATGGCCACGCTCTATGCCGTACCGGACCAGCCGATCGCCATCCAGCGGATCATGACCCGAGGCTGGACCAAGGTGAAGCTCGGCCAGTAATTCACTCAATTGATCTGCTGAGCCTGACATAGCCATCGCGAGCAAGCTCGCTCCCACAGGGATAGCGCGAACTTCAAGGTACATGCCGTACCTGTGGGAGCGAGCTTGCTCGCGATGAGGTCAGAACATCCAGCACACATTTCAGCTCTACCAATTTCCGTTCACGCAGCGCCTTACCACCGCTGCCTCTCCTGCAAGTAGAACGGCCTCACCTGGCTCCCTCGGTTCAGGTGAATTTGGCGCCCTCGGGCGCCTTTTTTTATGGGGGATCAAGCAACGGCCATTCGGCCAGTGCCCGATAACGGCCCTTGTGGGATTCGAACAGGGTGAACCGGTCGGCACGCAGGAAGAATTGCGGCGCAGTCGGGGACTCCGGCACCGGCGCCCGATAGTCCCGCGCCAGGGTCAGGTGCGGGCGATACTCCCTTGGGGCCTCCTCCAGCCCGAACGGCAACATCGCCTGTTCCAGGGCATAGACCAGACGCAGCAATGCCGGGGGCGCCTGCTGCGGCGCGAGCACCAACGCCCCTGCCCTGCGCCATACGTCCAGCCGGTCAAGCACCACCGTCAAGCGCTCGCCCGGCGTGCGGATGGCCCCCGCTGCGGTGCAGAGCTCGGCGATCTGCGCCACACCCACCGCGCCCAAAAACTTCAGCGTCAGGTGAAAGTTGTCCGCCGGCACCGGTCGTCCGTTGCGCAGCTGCAGCACGCTGCGCCACTGGGCGATCTCCCGGCGCTGGGCCGGGGCGCAGTCCAGCGCAAAGAACAGCCGCTTGATCGGCTCGCGGGTTTCGTCGTTCATGCCGCACTCCTTGTGGGAAGACTGTCTGAGTGTACTCAACAGCCGCCTGCCGGCCAGCGGATTTCTGGCAACGTCCACCAGGCGCGTTATAGTTTTGGCATCCCGAAACCGGAGGGGGACCATGCGACAGATCATCAGCAAAGAGCCATGGTGGGCCAGACCGCCCGCGCCAGGACAGGATGAACTCCAGCTGGAGTGGGGCTGGCTGGTGCATTACAGCGAAGGTGAACCGCGCTTCGAGTTCATCCACGAGCGGCCGACGGATGACGAGATCCGCCAGCGCAAGAGTTGCAGGATCACCCCGACGCCGGAGTGATCACGTGTCCGGCATCAAGCCGTGAGAAGTACTTCAAACCCGCCGTACACCATGCGCTGGCCATCGAAGGGCATCGGATTGACGTCCGGCTTCATGCGCGGGTCCTGCATCATCTTATCCATCCCGGCATTGCGGGTGGCCTTGTCCGGCCAGATGATCCAGCCAAAAGCAACGGTTTCGCCCTCCTTGAGCTTCACCGACATCGGGAACGAGGTGACCTTGCCTTCCGGTACGTCCTCGCCCCAGCATTCGACCACGCTCAAGGCGCCGTTTTCCTTGAAGACCGAAGCGGCGATCTGGGCGTGTTTGAGGTATTGCCCACGGTGGGCGGTGGGTACGGCAGCGATAAAACCATCGACATAAGACATGAGTGTTTCTCCTTGGGTCATGGGGTGTTCTGCTGGGTAGTCGGTTGCGCCGGCGTCCAATCGACAGTGCCCGCACTCAAACCGACCGGCGGTTGTGCACCGCCGCCCAGATTCCCTTCGATCTGTCCCGCCATGTAAAGCGTGCCAGCCATGACGCCGGTGGTCGGGTTCTGCACCAGCTTGATCCAGGCCTTGTCGAAGGTGTTGCCCAGACTGCTGCGGATCAGCGCCTCGCTGTCCGGCCTGTCATTGGCCTGAATGATCGCGCGAATGCCCGCCACACCGACGGTGATCAATCCGCCGGCGAGTTTCCCGGCAGCGGCGGCCACGGCACTGGCGGCCCCGCGCGGGGCCATCTCGGCTTCCATGCGCTGGCTGGCGCGCTTGGCCACCGGTGCCATCGCGGTGTCGGTCGAACCCACGCCCTTGTCACCGCCGGCCTTGTGGATTTTGTCGAGCAACGCGGCGTAGGCCGGCAATGTGGTCAATGATTCAGTGTGCACGACCTGGTACAACGAGGCGTCCCGCGCCGGCGGCGGCCCGAGGGCAATGGCCGGGATTTTCTGGATGCGCCCGTTGAGCTGGGCCATCGGCACCCCATGGCGGGTGGAGATTTTCTGCAGCTCTTCCTTGAGGATGTCGACGTAGAATGCCGCTGCCAGGCCAAGAATCGCATCGGGATCGATTTCCGCCGCCACCGGGGCCAGGACCTTCTCCTGATAGGCTTCGAGCAGGTACGCCGCCAAGCGCTTGGCCGAGGCATCCTGCTCACCCTTGGCGCTGATGGTGTACCAGCTGACCTTCATCGACAGCCATTCCTGGGTCCAGTAGCTGCTGAACCACGGAATGAAATTCTCTTCGGTCAGTTCATAGACCCGCGTACGCCAGTATTCCATGGCGCCACGGGCGTAGATTCGGGTCTGTTCGGTGGCCGACTGCGACGCGGCGACGATCTCCCGGTCCACCTGTTGCCAGGTGCTGGCGGGAACGATGACCGGCGCCACTTCCACCGGCGCACGGGGCGGCGTGGCGCACCCTGCCAACACCACCAGCACGGCAATGATCAGCGAACGCAGGTTCAAGATGGCGGCTTCCAGAAGTGTGCACCGGGCGGGATGTCCAGCACTCGAAAACCATGATTCAAGTATAGGTCGCGGCGCACCTGAGGCCGCCTTCGCGAGCAAGCCCGCTCCCACAGGTTCACCGTCGATCAGTGTGGGAGCGGGCTTGCTCGCGAAGGGGCCAGAGCAGACAGAACAAAAACCACCATCACTGGCGTCGATATTCACCATCGCCGCGATTGCCTTCCGCTTGCACACCGTCAGCGTAGGATCGATCCCAAGCCAACACGAAACCCCGAATCGGAGGGAAACCTCATGCTGATCCATCTGCTGACCTGCCTGGCCCTGACGGCGTTCACATTGGGTGTGTTTGCCTGGTACGTCCTGAGCGAGGAGCAAACATCATGATGCACACCGTCTCCCTCGCCGTGCGTTTTCCGCTGTTCGGCAGCAATTTCTACGCGCAGAAATTCGAATCACGTAAAGAGTTGACTCTGCTGTTCGACGAGAAGTTCGAAGCATTGCTGATCCCTTCAGCCGATCATCACTTCAGTAACGAAGTGGTCGGGCTCAATGATCAGTTCCGCTTTTTGAATGACGTGCTGGCCGAGCATCTATTGGATGTCGAGCTGGCAAAAAGCTCGGCCCGCGCCTTCGGATTCTGACGGCGACCACCGGTCAGCCGGGCACGGACGCGAACCGCTCACAATGTACGCTGGCTATTGCCAGTGCCCCTCGCAATATCGATTCCCCAATCCATCGCCGCCTCCATGTCCAGCATGTGCGGCCGTGGGTCGTGGTTTTCGTCGATGACCGAGCCGTCCGGCTTGTAGACACCGATAAACATGCCCAACGAACCGTCTTTCAATATCTCGGCGGTGACTTTGATTTTGCATCCGTTCGATAACGTCTCCTTGTGTTCAATGTGGCGTTCGGTCATGACTGCATTGCTCCCCTGACTGGATTCAAACCCTACTGGCCATGCTAGCTCAGGCCCCGGAACTGCGCCGCCCCGCTGGACCGGAGGGCCTGGCCTGACAGCGGCGCAATGCCACCTATACTCAAGGCCACCTCCCCCCAGGGGATCTGCACGTCCAACAATAAAAAGCAGAGGTGGAACATGGTCTGGCAGCAAGTCTACGATCCGTTCGGTAACCCGGTGCTTTCAACGCTCATGGCGGCTGTGCCGGTGGTGGTGATGCTGGCGTCCCTCGCGTTTTTTCATGTCAAGGCGCACCTGGCGGCGCTGCTCGCCCTGGCCTCGGCCTTGCTGATCGCGATCTTCGCCTTCGGCATGCCGGCGAACATGGCCGGTTCCGCGGCGCTGTTCGGTGCAGCCAACGGTTTGCTGCCGATTGGCTGGATCGTGTTGAACATCATCTTCCTGCACCGCCTGACCACCGAGAACGGTTCGTTCAAGGTGCTGCAAGACTCCCTGGCGCGCATCACCGATGACCGGCGCCTGCAATTGCTCCTGATCGCCTTCTGCTTCGGTGCGTTTTTCGAAGGCGCGGCCGGTTTCGGTACGCCGGTGGCAGTGACCGGGGCGATTCTCATCGGGCTCGGCTTTTCGCCGCTTGCCGCCTCGGGGCTGGCGCTGATCGCCAACACCGCGCCGGTGGCGTTCGGTGCCCTCGGCACGCCGATCATCACCCTGGCCAAGGTCACCGGGCTGGATGAGATGGAGCTGTCGATGATGGTCGGCCGGCAGTTGCCCTTCTTCTCGGTGCTGGTGCCGTTCTGGCTGATCTGGGCCTTTGCCGGCTGGCGCAAGATGCTGGAGATCTGGCCGGCGATCCTGGTGGCGGGGGTCAGTTTTGCCATTCCGCAGTTCCTCGTGTCGAACTATCACGGGCCCATGCTGGTGGATGTGATCGCCGCGCTGATCTCCATGGCCTGCCTGACCGGTTTCCTCCGGGTCTGGAAACCGGCCACCGTGCACACCTCCGCCGCCCTGTCCGGCCGGGTCGACAACTCGAAGATCGACGCCGAGCACGACGAAAAGCCCGTACCGACCGCCACCTTCGCCAACGAGGCGAAACCGGCGGTGATGCGGGCGTGGATGCCGTGGATCATCCTGACCATCTTCGTGTTCATCTGGGGCACCCAGGGCTTCAAGAACACCTTCGACACCCGCCCTGCCATCGACCCGCAAACCAGCTCGGCCAAGCTCGATCCGCAGGGCAAGCCGATGCGCGAAGCGAACCCGGTGTTCGCGCCGGTCGTGACCTTCACCACCCTGCACTTGCAGGTCGAAAAAGTACCGCCCGTGGTGGCCGCGCCGAAAACCGAAGAGGCGGTGTACAAGTTCACCTGGTTCACCGCCACCGGCAGCGGCATTCTGCTGGCGGCGATTGTCGGCGGTTTGCTGATGGGCTATTCGATCCCGCAATTGATTCGCCAGTACCTGCGCACCCTGTGGGTGGTGCGTTACTCGCTGATCACCATTGCCGCGATGCTCGCGCTGGGCTTTCTCACACGCTACTCCGGCCTGGATGCGACCATGGGCCTGGCCTTCGCCGCGACGGGCATTTTCTATCCGATGTTCGGCACCCTGCTCGGCTGGCTCGGCGTGGCGCTGACCGGCTCGGACACCGCGTCCAACGTGCTGTTCGGCGGCCTGCAACGGGTGACGTCCGAACAACTGGGCATCAGCCCGGTGTTGATGGCCGCCGCCAACAGTTCCGGCGGGGTCATGGGCAAGATGGTTGACGCCCAGTCGATCGTGGTCGCCTCCACCGCCACCCGCTGGTACGGCCATGAAGGGGAAATCCTGCGCTACGTGTTCTTCCACTCGATTGTGCTGGCGATTCTGGTCGGCGGGCTGGTGACGCTGCAGGCCTACGTCGCGCCGTTCAGTCATATGGTGGTGGGCGGGCATTGAATCGAACGCTACTTGATTCTGCTTAAGCCGCATCCCTGTGGGAGCGAGCCTGCTCGCGAAGAGGGTGGCACAGTCGACATCTCTGTCGGATGTGACACTTTCTTCGCGAGCAAGCTCGCTCCCACAGGGGACGGTGGTTTTTTTGAATGAATGGTCCGTCTTGCGGACAAACATCCCATGGACAGCCGGCCGTCTCAGGCCAATGATGAAGGTCAGTGGTCTCCAGCGAGAATCGTGATCCCATGAACATTCTCTACGATGAACGCGTTGACGGCGCCTTGCCCGACGTCGACAGACAGGCACTGTTGCAGGCCCTGCAGAGCCGCTTGCCGGGCCTGGAAATCCTGCATCAGCAGGAGGAACTCAAGCCCTACGAATGCGACGGACTGTCGGCCTATCGCACCACGCCGATGCTGGTGGTGCTGCCCCGGCATATCGATGAAGTGCAAGGGGTGCTGCGCGTCTGTCATGAGCTGCACGTCCCGGTCGTCGCCCGTGGTGCCGGCACCGGTTTGTCCGGTGGTGCGCTGCCCCTTGAGAAAGGCGTGCTGCTGGTGATGGCGCGTTTCAACAACATCCTGGGCATCGACCCCGCCGCCCGTACCGCACGGGTTCAGCCGGGTGTGCGCAATCTGGCGATTTCCCAGGCGGCGGCACCGTTCGGCCTGTATTACGCGCCGGATCCGTCCTCGCAAATTGCCTGCTCCATCGGCGGCAACGTCGCGGAAAATGCCGGTGGCGTGCATTGCCTGAAGTACGGCCTGACCGTGCACAACGTGCTCAAGGTCGACATCCTCACGGTCGACGGCGAGCATTTGAGCCTGGGCTCAAACGCCCTAGACGCCCCCGGTTTCGATCTGCTGGCTCTGTTCACCGGCTCCGAAGGCCTGCTCGGGGTGATCACCGAGGTCACGGTCAAGCTGCTACCCAAACCGCAGACCGCCAAGGTATTGCTGGCGGCGTTCGACTCCGTGGAAAAAGCCGGGCGCGCCGTCGGCGACATCATCGCCGCCGGCATCATCCCCGGTGGCCTGGAAATGATGGACAACCTGGCCATCCGCGCCGCCGAGGACTTCATCCACGCAGGATATCCGGTGGAGGCCCAGGCCATTCTGCTGTGCGAACTCGATGGTGTTGAAGCCGATGTCTCGGATGACTGCGACCGCGTGCGCCAGGTACTGCAACAGGCCGGTGCGACCGAGGTGCGCCAGGCCAAAGACGAAGCCGAGCGCGTACGTTTCTGGGCCGGGCGCAAGAACGCCTTCCCGGCGGTGGGCCGTCTCTCGCCGGATTACTACTGCATGGACGGCACCATCCCCCGTCGTGAACTCCCCGGCGTGCTGCACGCCATCGCCGAACTCTCGAACGAATACGGCCTGCGGGTGGCCAACGTATTCCACGCCGGCGACGGCAACATGCATCCGTTGATCCTGTTCGACGCCAATCAACCCGGTGAACTGGAGCGCGCGGAAAACCTGGGCGGCAAGATTCTGGAGCTGTGCGTGAAGGTCGGCGGCAGCATCACCGGTGAGCACGGCGTGGGTCGCGAGAAGATCAACCAGATGTGCGCGCAATTCAACAGCGATGAGCTGACCCTGTTCCATGCCATCAAGGCCGCCTTCGACCCGAGCGGCCTGCTCAACCCCGGCAAGAATATTCCGACCCTGCACCGCTGCGCCGAATTCGGTGCCATGCACATACATGGCGGTCAATTGCCCTTCCCCGAGCTGGAGCGTTTCTGATGCGCGGCCCTGAAGATTTCGATGACAGCCAACTGCTCCTGGAGCAGGTCAATCAGGCGCTGGAAAACGCTACGCCGTTGCGCATCCAGGGTTCCAACAGCAAAGGTTTTCTTGGCCGCACCACGGCCGGGGAAATTCTCGATACCCGCGCGCACCGGGGCATCGTCAGTTACGACCCGACCGAACTGGTGATCACCGCCCGTTGCGGCACGCCGCTGTCGGAGCTGGCCCTAGCGCTGGATGCCGCGCAACAGATGCTGCCTTGCGAGCCGCCGTCCTTTGGCGACGGCGCCACAGTCGGCGGCATGATCGCCTGCGGACTGTCCGGCCCACGCCGCCCGTGGTCCGGCTCGGTGCGCGATTTCGTCCTCGGCACGCGGGTCATCACCGGTCAAGGCAAGCTGTTGCGCTTCGGTGGCGAGGTGATGAAAAACGTCGCCGGCTACGACCTGTCACGCCTGATGACCGGCAGTTACGGCTGCCTCGGGCTGATCACCGAAGTCTCGCTCAAAGTGCTGCCAAAACCCCGGAAAGTCCTGAGCATCAGCCTGGAAATGGACCCTGAACGCGCCTTGCTGCGCCTGGCGGAGTGGGGCCAGCAACCGTTGCCGATCAGCGCGGCCTGTCACGACGGCACACACCTGCACCTGCGGCTCGAGGGCGGCGAAGGCTCGGTGGCGGCGGCCCACGAGCGCCTCGGTGGCGAACGGCTGGACGCTTCGTACTGGGAAGATCTCAACGAACAGCGCTTGAGTTTCTTCGATGAAGACCAGCCGCTTTGGCGCCTGTCACTGCCGCACAACACACCGCGCCTGTCGCTGCCGGGGCGCCAGTTGATCGACTGGGGCGGCGCCCAGCGCTGGTTGAAATCCGATGCCGAAGCGGCGTTCATCCGCCAGGTCGTCGACGAAGTCGGCGGCCATGTCACCTGCTTCAGCCACGGCCTCACCGACACTCCGTTCCAGCCGCTGCCCCCGGCCCTGATGCGCTATCACCGCAACCTGAAACAACAACTCGATCCACGGGGCATCTTCAACCCCGGACGCCTGTACGCGGAGCTTTGAACCATGCAGACGACCCTGAGTGAAAGCGCCCGCCATCTGCCCCGCGCCGCAGAAGCCGAAAGCATCCTGCGCACCTGCGTGCACTGCGGCTTCTGCAATGCCACCTGCCCGACCTATCAATTGCTCGGCGATGAACTGGACGGACCGCGGGGCCGCATCTACCTGATCAAGCAAGTGCTGGAAGGCAACGACGTCACGCAAAAGACCCAGCAACACCTGGATCGCTGCCTGTCATGCCGCAACTGCGAAACCACCTGCCCGTCGGGCGTCGATTACCACAACCTGCTGGACATCGGTCGCGCGGTGGTCGATGCGGCGGTGCCGCGTCCGCTCGGCCAGCGCCTGTTGCGCGAAGGGTTGCGCCAGACCGTGCCGCATCCGGACCTGTTCAAGAGCCTGGTCAATGGCGGCCAGGTGTTCCGTGCACTGCTGCCCGACACCCTGCAAAGCAAATTGCCGCGCCATGCACCGCCGGCCAAGCCGCGGCCCATGACCCTGCGCGAGCGTCAGGTGCTGATGCTCGAAGGCTGTGTGCAGCCCGGCCTGTCGCCCAACACCAATGCCGCGGCGGCACGGGTGCTGGACCGGTTGGGGATCAGCGTCATCGCGACCCGCGAAGCCGGTTGCTGCGGTGCCGTGGACTACCATCTGGACGCCCAGGCCGCCGGCCTCGACCGTGCCCGGCGCAACATCGACGCGTGGTGGCCGGGCATCGAAAAAGGCGCCGAGGCAATTGTGCAGACCGCCAGCGGTTGCGGCGCCTTCATCAAGGACTACGGCCATCTGCTCGCCAGCGACCCGGCCTATGCCGAGAAGGCGAAAAAGGTCAGCGAACTGGCCCGGGACCTGGTGGAGGTGTTGCGCGACGAGCCGCTGGAAAAACTCGGGATCCACGCCTCGCAACGCCTGGCCTTCCATTGCCCCTGCACCTTGCAGCACGGGCAGAAACTCGGCGGTGCCGTGGAAGCGCTGCTGAGCGGACTCGGTTTCAATCTGACGTCCGTGCCCGACGGACACCTGTGTTGCGGTTCGGCGGGCACCTATTCGTTGACCCAGCCCGAGCTGTCGCGACAACTGCGCGACAACAAGCTCAATGCCCTGGAAAGCGGCCATCCCGAGGTCATCGTCACGGCCAACATCGGCTGCCAGTCGCACCTCGACGGCGCGGGCCGGACCCCGGTGCGGCACTGGATCGAACTGGTCGAAGCCGCCCTGCCTTAACCGAATCCCGGAGATGCCCATGAACCGCAAAGCCGTGCTGAGCCAGACCGAAGTCCAGCAGATCATCAAAGCCGCCCGTGCCGAAGCACAGGCCAATCAATGGGCCGTGACCATAGTGGTGGTCGATGACGGCGGCCACCCGCTGGCCCTCGAACGCCTCGACGGTTGCGCACCGAGCAGTGCGTATATCGCCACCGAAAAGGCCCGCACCTCGGCCCTCGGGCGGCGCGAATCGAAAAGCTATGAGGACATGGTCAACGCAGGGCGCTACGCTTTTCTGTCAGCACCGTTGCTGACTTCGCTGGAAGGCGGCGTACCGATTATTTTCGATGGCCAGGTGATAGGCGCTGTCGGGGTGTCGGGCGTCAAGGCCGAGCAGGATGCGCAAGTGGCGAAGGCCGGGGCGCAGTGCGTGAAATGAGGTTTTGGCATCACCCTAAATCCCTGTGGGAGCGGGCTTGCTCGCGAATGCGGTGTGTCAGTCGAAGACATTGCCATCTGACACACCGCATTCGCGAGCAAGCCCGCTCCCACAGGTTCCGTGTTCAACCAGCCGAGAGGAGTTGCACCGATGACCCGCCTCACAGCCAAAGACTTTTCCCCGGAGCTGCTGGAACTCTACGACTACTACGCCCACGGCAAGATCAATCGCCGGGAGTTTCTCGACCGCGCAGCGTTGTTCACCTTCGCAGGTTTGACCGCCGGTGCCCTGCTCGCCGCGCTTAGCCCCAACTACGCACTGGCCGAGCAAGTCGAGTTCACCGACCCGGACATCATTGCCGAGTACGTCACCTACCCTTCGCCCAAGGGCCACGGCCAGGTACGGGCTTATCTGGTGCGCCCGGCCAAGGCCACCGGCAAGGTGCCGGCGGTGGTGGTCGTGCATGAAAACCGCGGGCTCAACCCCTACATCGAAGACGTGGCCCGGCGTGTGGCCAAGGCCGGTTTCATCGCCCTGGCCCCGGACGGCCTGACGTCGGTCGGCGGTTATCCCGGCAATGACGACAAGGGCCGCGAGCTTCAGGCCACGGTCGACCCGGAAAAGCTGATGAACGACTTTTTCGCCGCCGTCGAGTGGATGATGAAACATCCTGCCGCCACCGGAAAAGTCGGCATCACCGGGTTCTGCTACGGCGGTGGCGTGACCAACGCCGCCGCCGTGGCCTATCCGGAACTGGGCGCCGCCGTGTCGTTTTATGGCCGTCAGCCAACGGCCGAGGAAGTGCCCCGGATCAAGGCACCGGTGATGCTGCACTACGGCGAACTGGATACGCGGATCAACGAGGGCTGGCCGGCCTATGAGAAAGCGTTGAAGGCCGGGGGCAAAACCTATGAGGCCTACATTTATCCGGGCTGCAATCATGGTTTCCACAACGACTCGACGCCGCGTTATGACGAGGCGGCGGCGAAGCTGGCGTGGGAGCGGACGTTGGGGTGGTTTAGAAAGTATCTGGTTTGACCCAGACGTTGTGGCCAGCAGGGCCGGCCCCATCGCGAGCAAGCTCGCTCCCACAGGAATATCCAGTGAACACAAGATCTGTGTACGACAGAGATCCAATGTGGGAGCGAGCTTGCTCGCGATGGCGGTATTACTGCTGCTGACTACTTCGGCTGAGCCACCGTCCGCAAATACGGCTTCAGTGTCTTGAAGCCATCCGGGTATTTCTTCTTCGCATCTTCATCAGACACCGAAGTCGGGATGATCACATCCTCACCCGGCCGCCAGTTCACCGGCGTGGCGACGGTGTGCCTGGCATTCAGTTGCAGAGAGTCGAGCAAGCGCAGCACTTCATCAAAATTGCGCCCGGCGCTCATCGGGTAGATCAGCATGGCCTTGACCTTCTTGTCCGGGCCGACGATGAACACCGAGCGCACCGTGGCGTTGTCCACGGCTGTGCGCGCGCCGCCGCTGGCATTGGGGTGGATCATGTCGTAAAGCTTGGCCACCACCAGGTTTTCATCGCCGATCAGCGGATAGTTGACCGCGCAGCCCTGAGTCTCGGCGATGTCGCCGACCCAACGGTTGTGGTCACTGACCGGGTCGACGCTGAGGCCGATGACCTTAGTGTTGCGCTTGTCGAATTCGGGCTTGAGTTTGGCCAGGTAGCCCAGTTCAGTGGTGCACACCGGGGTGAAATCCTTGGGGTGGGAAAACAGGATGGCCCACCCGTCGCCGATCCATTGGTGAAAATTGAGCGTGCCTTCGGTGGTTTCGGCGGTGAAATCCGGTGCTTCGTCGCCAATGCGGATAGCCATGTTCGATCTCCTTGCAGTGATGGACAGGGACGCCGTCAGGGCAACGAATGCGCTTTCAACGGCATGGACGCGGACAGTATAGGAGAGGTTGCGCAACTCGCCGGTTGCGCTAGTTCACCAGCGCAATCAGCTGCTGACGCTGGGCATCGGTCAGCATCGGGCCGAAACCGGCCCGGGCATTTTCCGCCATGTAGCGCGGGTTGCCGGTGCCCGGAATCACGCAGGTCACCGCCGAATGCGACAGCAGGAACTTCAGTGCCAGTTGCGGCCAGCTTTTGACCCCGACTTGCGCCGCCCAGCCTGGCAACGTTTGGCCTTTCAGTCTGGACAGCAGGTCGCCACCGCCGAACGGCCGATTGCAGATCACCGCCACGCCCCGTTCGCGGCACAGCGGCAGCAAGCGTTTCTCGGCGCCGCGATCATCCAGGGCGTAGTTGATCTGCAGGAAATCCAGCGGCTCGGCCTTGAGTACTGCTTCCACTTCGTCGTAGGCCGACGCCGTGTAATGGGTGATGCCGATGTAGCGGATGCGCCCCTGTTCTTTCCAGTGGCGCAGGGTCGGCAAGTGCGTCTGCCAGTCCAGCAGGTTGTGGATCTGCATCAGGTCGATCCGGTCGGTCTGCAACAGGGCGAAGGATTGTTCCATCTGCGCGATGCCTTCTTCGCGCCCGCGGGTCCACACCTTGGTGGCCAGGAACGCCGGCGAGCGCGGTTCATGGATCGACAGCAGTTCGCCGGTGGTCTGTTCGGCGCGACCGTACATCGGCGAGCTGTCGATCAGCTTGCCACCCTTGTCGAACAACGCATCCAGTACCGCGGGCAAGTCCTTGTAGGCCGGTTGCGAAGGCTCGACGTCGAATCCGCGATAAGTACCCAAGCCTACGATCGGCAAGGACTCGTTGCTGGAAGGAATGGCGCGAGTCTGCATGGTCTTGCCTCCTGTTCCCGTCGACGGCGCGGGTTGCGCACCCACCGGACCGAACGTGAAGACCGCCGAAGCGCCGGCAGCCAGCGTGAGAATTTCTCTACGGGTGTAACCCTCAGGATGGCTCATAAATCGCTTCTCACCAGTCGTTCGGGTCCGGCCTGTTGCACCGACACGGCGGAGAACCCGTGCCAGGGATCGATTGACTACACTCACAAGGCCCTGCGACACCAGCCACTTTCAAACCCCGAGCCGTCAATGCCGCCCACTAACGTTAGTCGAATGTCGCGCACCCTGGTGTTACTCGTTGTCATCGTCGCTGCGTTGTACCTGGCGCTGTGCCTGGCGTTGTTCGTGTTTCAGCGGGCGCTGATCTATTACCCGCAACCGCGCGCCGTCGGCGCAGCCGGGACGTTGCTCACCCTGCCGGTCGCCGACGCACGGGTGCTGGTGTCCAACCGGCCTCACGAAGGCCCGAATGCGCTGATCTACTTTGGCGGCAACGCCGAGGACGTCTCGCGCAACTTGCCCGGGTTCACCCAGGCGTTCCCTGACTACGCGCTGTATCTGCTGCATTACCGTGGTTTTGGCGGCAGTTCCGGCTCGCCTTCCGAAGAGGCCATCGCCCGCGACGCCTTGACCTTGTTCGACCAGGTGTATGCCAGTCACTCCCATGTGGCGGTGGTCGGACGCAGCCTGGGGTCGGGTGTCGCCGTGCGTCTGGCCAGCCAGCGCCCGGCCGCGCGACTGGTGTTGATCACGCCCTACAACAGCCTCGAGGGGCTGGCCGCCCGTCAGTTTCGCTGGTTTCCGGTGCGCTGGTTGCTGAAGGACAAATACCCGTCCTGGCAATACGCCGGCCGCATTACGGTGCCGACGGTCTTGATAGCGGCCGAGCATGATGAAGTGATTCCGCGCTCGAGTACCGAGCGCCTGTTGAGTCATTTCACCAAAGGCGTGGCGTCGTTGCAGGTGATACCGGGGACGGGGCATAACTCGATCAGTGAAAGTCCCGACTACCTCAAACTTCTTCGTGAAGGGCTGTAACGGCAACACCAGTCTTTGTGGCGAGGGGGCTTGCCCCCGTTGGACTACGAAGTAGTCCCGAATCCAGACGATGCGTATTCAGGTTAACCGCATGTAGCTGTTTTACGACTGCTGCGCAGCCGAACGGGGGCAAGCCCCCTCGCCACAAAAAGCCTCCCTATGCCCCCAGTCGCTTCCAGCAACAGGCTATGGCCATTCATCCGAGAGTTCGCTTCCAGCCAATAAAAACATATTTTTATGCCTATATTGATATTGTCGAACGTTCCCACTCTCAGAGGGTGCCGTCATGAATATCAAAACCCTGGCTTTGCTCCTGCTGGCTTTCTGTGCGCAACCGGTCTGGAGCCAGACGCCTGCCGCCTCACCCGCCGCAGCCGACAGCCCCGCGCTGACCACACGCCTGGCCGAGCGTGACCTTTGGGTCGAACACATTTTCTGGATCAGAAACTACGCACTGGCCAATCAATCCGCCGATCAGAAACAGGCCAAAGTCGCAGCCGATCAGGTGGTCGACAACGCCACCAAAATCGCCAACAGCATCGCCCCGCTCTACGGCCAACCGGCGGCGGATCAACTGCTCAAGTTGCTTGCCGGCCATTGGGGCGCAGTGAAACACTACAGCGATGCCACGGTGGCCAAGGACGCCAAGGGCAAGCAGGCCGCCGTCACCGAGTTGACCAGCAATGCCAAGGCGATTGCGGCGTTCCTGGCCACGGCGAACCCCAATCTGCCTGAGGCGACACTGGTGACGATGTTGTCAGCCCATGGCGGTCACCACATCACCCAGATCGATGAGTTCGCGGCACATGATTACGCCGGCGAAGCCCGTACCTGGGCGATGATGCGCACGCACATCCTGGCCCTGGCCGATGCGTTGACCGGCGCGCTGGTCAAGCAATTCCCGGATAAGTTCTGATATCGCGCGAGGCTATCCCATGCTGGAAGGACTGGGCCGAACACAGCAAGACCTGCTCAATGCGCTGCTGCACCATGCCGGCGGCATGAGCATTGACGAGTTGGCTGAACACCTGGCCGTTACGCGCACCGCGATTCGCCAACACCTGGCGGCGCTGGAGCGTGACGGCCTGGTGCTGCGCGGCGACACCCGCCCGACGGGGCGTCGCCCGGAGCAGCTGTACCGGCTCACCGACCACGCACGGGAGCAGTTCCCTCGCCACTATCAGCTGCTGGCCAGCGTGCTGATTGACGAAGTCGCCGCCATCATCGGCCCCGAAGCCCTGGCTTCGCTGATGCGCAGCATGGGCCGCAAACTGGCGCTGGACCGTGAACAGCAGGTCGTCGACGAAACCAGGATCGTCCAGCACATGAACCAGGCGGGCTACGAAGCCGAGGTGTTTTTTCGCTCAGGCGCCACGCCGGAAATCATCGCGCATAACTGCGTGTTCCATCGCCTGGCCGCCGAGCATCCGGTGGTCTGCGAACTGGACCTGGCCTTGATCGGCGCGTTGGGCGGCGGTGAAGTCGAGCACAGCGAGTGCATGGTGCGCGGCGGGCATGTCTGTCGCTTCAGGCTGCGACCGACAGAAAGCCCGGAGCCGCCACTGGGAGACTGACCTTACAGCTCGACCATCTGCATGTTCGCTTTGAGAAACCCCATCAACTCGGCTGCCGCCGGCGACAGGCTGTGCCCCTTGCGGCACAGGATGCCGATCTGGCGTTCCACCCGTGGTTCGGACAGTGGCAGGAACACCAGTTTCTCGTTGCCCTGCGGGAACGCCAGGGACGGCAGCGTCGTGATGCCGATGCCCTCTTCCAGCATCGCGATCAGCGAAATCATGTTGGAGACAAACAGCAGACTGCTGTCCAGCAAGCCCGCCGCTTCCGTGCCTGCGAGCAAGCGCGAGGTACCATTGCGTACCAGGGGGTAGGCTTGCAGGCTCGACCAATGCAAGGCCTCGCCATTGGCCACCAATGGATGATCGTGACGGCAGACCACGCCCACCCGATCACTCAGGATCGGCACGAACTCAATGTTTTCGTCCGCCGTCCACACGCTGCTGATCGCAAAATCCACCTGCCCCTGGACCAACAACTGCTGGACGCTGTCGGCATTGCCATCCTGCATGCTGATCTGCATTTTCGGGTGCTCGCCGACAAACCGTGCGAGCAGATGCGGCAACAACCGACTGGCCACCGACGGCACCGTCGCGATGCTCACCTGACCGATTTCATGCCGCGCCAGCAAGCTGACTTCGCGGGCGATGCGGTCGTGATGCGCCAGCAAATCCTGGAACAGCGGCAAGCAATGCTCGCCGAATGGCGTCAGTTCGGTTTTACCGCCCTTTTCGAATAATGGCTGGCCGAGCTTCTGCTCCAGCTCGCGCACAGCCAGGGACAGCGCCGGTTGCGTGCGATAGGCCTGCCTTGCCGCGCCGTGAAAGCTTTTCAGCTGGGCAACCAGGACGAAATAGCGCAGTTGGGTGATCTTCAGCTCAGGCAGCACGGTTAGTTTTCCTTATCATTTCATATTTATTATTAATTTTTATTTGCAGAGTAATACTCTCAAGATGGGGCCAACGCAATCGGAGGTTCCCATGGCACTGCAACCCTGCAAAAACTACATCGGCGGTAACTGGTGCGAAGGCCAAGGCGTCATCGCCAACCACAGCCCTTCGGATGTTCAAGACCTCATTGGCCATTACCATCAGGCCAGCGCCGAACAGACGCTGGAGGCCATCGCCGCCGCGCGCGACGCCCAACCGCAATGGGCCGCCAGTGGCCTGGAACAACGCCAGCAGGTGTTGATGGCCATCGGCAACGAGTTGATGGCGCGCAAGGAAGAACTCGGCGAACTGCTCTCCCGGGAAGAAGGCAAGCCACTGGCCGAGGGCATCGGCGAGGTCAATCGCTCCGCGCAGTTCTTCCATTACTACGCCGCTGAAGTGCTGCGCCAGATGGGCGAGACGGCCGCTTCGGTACGCCCCGGCATCGAGATCGAAGTCCAGCGTGAACCGGTGGGCGTGGTCGGCATCATCACACCATGGAATTTCCCCATGGCCACCGCCGCGTGGAAGATTGCCCCGGCCCTGGCCTTCGGCAATGCCGTGGTGTTCAAACCGGCCAACCTGGTGCCGGCCAGCGCCTGGGCCCTGACTGAAATCATCAGCCGCCAGGCGTTGCCTGTCGGCACCTTCAACCTGGTCATGGGCAGTGGCGCAGTAGTCGGCGAAAGCCTGATCCAGTCCGCCGACATCGACGCGTTGACCTTCACCGGTTCCCTGCAAACCGGTCGCCGCGTCGCGGTTGCCACCGCCAGTAATCTGGTGCGTTGCCAACTGGAAATGGGCAGCAAGAACGCCTTGGTGGTGCTCGATGACGCCGACCTTGAAATCGCCGTGGAATGCGCGTTGAACGGCGCCTTCTTCGGCACCGGCCAAAAGTGCACGGCCTCTTCGCGATTGATCGTCTGCGACGGCATCCATGACCGTTTCGTCGAAGCGCTGGTGGCGCGCATGCGTCAATTGAAGGTCGGTCATGCCCTGCAACAAGGCACGCAGATCGGCCCGGTGGCCGAAGCTCGACAACTGGAACAGAACCTCCATTACCTGCAACTGGCCGAAGACGAAGGCGCGACCCTGGTCGAGGGCGGCCAATTGCTGAACCTGCAACCGGCCGGGCACTACATGCGCCCCGCCCTGTTCACCAACAGTCACAACAACATGCGCATCAACCGCGAGGAAGTCTTCGGGCCGATTGCCTGTGTGATCCGGGTCAGCGATTACGAAGAAGCCCTCGCCGTGTTGAACGACACCGAATACGGCCTCACCGCCGGGATCATCACCCAGTCACTGCGTTATGCCAGCGACTTCAAGCGTCGGGCCCGCACCGGTTGCGTCATGGTCAACCTGCCCACCGCCGGCACCGACTACCACGTGCCGTTCGGCGGCCGCAAAGCCTCCAGCTTCGGGCCACGCGAGCAAGGGCAATACGCCCGCGAGTTCTACACCGTGGTCAAGACCACCTACGTGCGACCTTGAACGGGAGATGAGCATGCACGACTTATTGATGATCGACGGCCTGCAATATTCCCACTGGAACGAAGCGATCTTTCGCCAGATGCAGGAAGGTGGCCTGAGCGCGGTGCACGCCACCATCGCCTACCACGAGAACGCCCGGGAAACCCTGTCGCGAATCGGCGAGTGGAACCGCCGCTTCGAAACCTGGCCCGAGCTGATTCGTCCGGTCCGCGAGGCTTCGGACATTCGCCTGGCGCATCAGGAAGGCCGCGTCGCGATTTTCTTCGGTTTCCAGAACTGCTCGCCGATTGAAGACGACATCAGCCTGGTGGAGGTTTTCCGCCAGCTCGGCGTGCTGATCATGCAGCTCACCTACAACAACCAGAGCCTGCTGGCCAGCGGTTGCTACGAGACCGAAGACAATGGCATCAGCCGTTTCGGCCGCCAGGTGATCCGCGAGATGAACCGCGTCGGCATGCTGATCGACATGTCCCACAGCGCCGAGCGCAGCACCCTGGAAGCCATCGAGCTGTCGAGCCGCCCGGTGATCGTCTCCCACGCCAACCCGTCGAGTTTCCACGCGGCCAAACGCAACAAGTCCAACGCGGTATTGCGCGGTATCGCCGAGTCCGGCGGCCTGCTGGGTTTCAGCACGTACCCCTTCCACCTCAAGGGTGCGTCGGGCTGCACCCTGGAATCGTTCTGCGACATGGTCGCCAGCACCGCGGAATTGATGGGCGTCGAACACATCGGCATCGGCACCGACCTGTGCCAGCAACAACCCCTGCAAGTGCTCGAATGGATGCGCAACGGGCGCTGGAGCAAAGACAAGGATTACGGCGAAGGATCAAAGGACAACGCCAACTGGCCGGCACCGTTGCAATGGTTCCGCGACAGCCGGGATTTCCCGGTCATCGCCCAGGGCCTGCGCGACCGGGGATTCGCCGAGGACGAGGTACGCAACATCATGGGACTCAACTGGTTGCGCCTGCTGGAAAACGCTACGACGGCGCAAAACTGACTCTTGATCGACACCGTGAGGACAGCATGAAAAATAACAACAATAGCCTCCCGTTCATCTCCCCGACCGGCGATGCACAGCCCCAGGCGCGTATTTTGGAGGCATCATGAAAATATCCGACTCCCTGCAAGCCGACGTCCAGCCACTGGACCTTGCACCGCCGAAAAAAGACATCGACTGGCCGCTGTTCTTGATCAGCGGCGGCTTCCTCGGCGCCTTTCTGATCGCGGCTCTGATCGACATCGATGGCGTATCGCTGCTGGTGAACACGCTGTTCGCCTGGTCGACGAAGTTCTTCGGCTTGTACTGGCAGATCCTGATGCTGGCGACCTTCGCCATGAGCCTGTTCATCTGCTTCAGCAAATGCGGACGGGTACGCCTGGGCGGCGTCGAGCAGCGCCCCGATACCAGCACCTTCAACTGGATCGCCGTGATCATGTGCGCCCTGCTCGCCGGGGGCGGCGCCTTCTGGGCGGCAGCGGAACCGATGATGCACTTCGCCAGCCCACCGCCGTTGTTCGCCGGGGTGCAACCGCACACCGAAGCCGCCGCACACGTTGCGCTCGCGCAATCGTTCGTGCACTGGGGCTTTCTCGCCTGGGCGGTGCTGGGCAGTCTGCTGGCCATCGTGCTGATGCATTTGCATTACGACAAAGGCCTGCCGCTGGCGCCGCGTACCCTGCTCTATCCGTTGTTCGGTGAGCGTGCGCTCAAGGGACCGATCGGCACGCTGGCGGACGCCACCTCGATCATCGCCGTCGTCGCCGGCACCATCGGCCCGATCGGTTTCCTCGGCCTGCAAATCAGCAGTGCGTTGCACTCGGTGTGGGGCATTCCCAACGACCTGGTGGTGCAGTCCATCACCATCGTGCTGGTCACCGTGATGTACACCATCTCCTGCCTGGTCGGGCTGGAGGGGATCCGGTTCGTCAGCGGGATCAACGTCTGGCTGATGATCGGCCTGGCGGTGTTCATGGTGCTGCTGGGGCCCACCACTTTCATTCTCGGCGGTTTTCCCACCGCGTTCGCCTTGCACCTGGAGCAGTTCATTCCGATGACCCTGTTCCGCGCCGACCCGAAATGGCTCGACTGGTGGACGGTGTTCTACTGGGGCTGGTTCATTGGCTACGCGCCGATGGTCGCCCTGTATGTGGCGAAGATTTCCCGTGGCCGGACCATCCGCGAAGTGATCATGACCCTGTCGATCATCGCACCGCTGGTGACCATGTTCTGGTTCACCATCGTCGGCGGCGCCGGCATCGGCATGGAGCTGCAGACGCCGGGCATCGTCACTGCCCACGGCGCGCAGCCCGAGGACCTGCTGCTGGGCGTGACCCAGAACCTGCCCCTGGGTGGACTGATCTCGGCGCTGTTCCTGTTCCTGAGCTTCATCTCGGTGGCCACCAACGGCGATGCGATGGCGTTCACCGTGGCAATGGCGATGTCCAGTAATGACAAGCCGAAACCATGGCTGAGGGCCTTCTGGGCGATCGGCATGGGCCTGGCCGCCGTGGTGTTGATCACCATCGGTTCGGGCGGGGTCACGGCGCTGCAATCCTTTATCGTGATTACTGCCGTACCGGTTTCGCTGCTGATCCTGCCGTCGCTCTGGGATGCACTGCGCATCGCCCGGCAGATGGCTCGCGAACAGGCAGTCTGATGATGAACAGTTCAGGAATCGCAATGATGTCGCACACCGACACAGACACCGCCTCGGCCTTGCGGCCCGCCGCTCGGGTCATGGACCTGGAGCGGCTGGGCAGCCACTTTCAAAGCCGCTTGAGTTTCGTGCGCAGTAGCATGCGGCGAATGATGAACGAGCAGTGGCGCATCCAGCGCACCTGCTTCGACCTGGATGCCGAGGGCTTCGGCACGGCGATCTACCGCATCGACACCGCCAGTGCCCGCTATCACTGCGTGATTTTCTCGATGTACCTGCCGCCGGAAAAGCGCAGCGACCGGGTGATAGCCGATCAGTGGGATGTCAGTTTTGTCCTGCTTGCCGGTGATGTCGACGAACAGCAGTTGGCCGACTTGCAACGCAATGTACCGCTACAGGAAGCCGGGCGTTTTGATTCGCGCGTGCTGGTGCTGTCGCGGGCCAACCGTAGCCTGCGCAACTTCGAGCGTTTCCTCGAGGCGCTGGCCGAAGGCTGTCAGCCAGACCCGCGGCAACTGGCCGAGGTCGGCTACCTGTATCGCACCACCGCGGTGTACGGCAACGGCAAGTTCGGCATCGCCGACTTCAGTTGCCTGCAAGGCACGGCAGACTTCACGCAACCCTTCAGCGCCCAGATGTTTACCGTGTACCTGTTGCGGCATTTCAGCATCGAGCAGATCGAACACATGGCCCGGGCACGCAACCCGCAGCGGGCAGTGGGTCTGGACCCTGCCCTGCAGCGTTACCTTGGGGTCGGCAATTCCACGGGGCTGGGCATGGCGCCGTTCCTGATCAATCACCCGCAGCTGGTCAACCAATGGCTGTGGGCCAGGGAAACCGCACTGGCACAGGTTGTGGCGCAAGCGGCTGACCTGCCTCATGCCCAGCGCTTTCAGGCGTTGCTGCTACGGGCCCGCCGGCACTTGCAGCAAACCAGCACCGAGGACCAACGGCAAAGCGCCATCGACCTGCAGACACTGGTCGATCTCGAACAACTGGCCGGGTGGTTCGCAGAGCAGTGCGTCAACGCGGGTTTGTGGTCACGCCTGCAAGCCTGGGCCGAAGTGAACGTCGGCGCCGGGTGTCAGGAACTGCTGGTCAGTCTGCTGCTGGAGTTGTACCCCGAACAGGTCGATCCGTTGGCCGAGCAGATGTCGGTCAACGAGGGGTTCCGCCTGAACGCCGAGATGCCCTTGGATGAGCTCTGCGATCTCATCGAGACCGAGTACCGCTGGGCGCTCGATTACGACTTGAGCGGCGCCGAGGCCAACCATTTTTTCTGGTATCGCTCGGCGGAAAAGGAAGAACCACGCCTGGGTGAACGGGCCATGGAGCCAGGCGCCGAGAAAGAAATGCAGTTGGGGATCGCGCACAACATTCAACGTTGTCATCGGGCCCTGCTTGCCTACCGCGAGCAACACCCACGGCAATTGACCGCGCACTTTCTGCTGGCGCTGCCGCAGTTCAAAGGCACCGTCTGCCGCCTGCAAGGCATGGCCCGCTGCGCCTTCGGGGAGATCCGCGCCAATCTGATGGACCGCAGCATGCTGCCGATCCACTTGCTGCGCTGCAAGCTGGCGTTCTTCGGCGCCGGCAAGTTCGACCCCAAGTCCAGCCGCTGGGTGCGCATCACCCTGTTCCAGGGGGCACCGCTGGTCAGCGAGATCGGCCAGCCGTTCGCCGACGACTGGAATTTCGCCGTCATGCCTGAACTGACCAACGCTGCCGGAGCACTCTGAAATGCGTGTATCGCTCAATGAAATCCAGGTGATCTGCCGCAAGGCCTTCGAAGGCATCGGTTTTGCACCCGGTGATTGCGACGACGCCGCCGAGATGATTGCCAGGCTGCAACAGCAAGGCCTCGACGGTATCGGTGCGCTGAAAAAGGCGCTGGACTTCCTTCACGATGAAGTCGATCGCCCCATCGAAACCTGCTACGAAGACGCCACGCAACTGATCCTCGATGCCCATGGCCAGAGCGTATTGCGCTGCGCCGCCCAGGCCATCGAACTGGGGGTGGCCAAGGCCTTGCGCGGCGGCAGTGCGCTGATCCGCGTCCGCCATTGCCACAACCGCGTTTTGCTGCTGGGCTACCTGGCTCGCTGTGCCGGAGAAGGCCTGAATTTTTGTGTGTACTGGCGCGATGCCCGGCAGGAACTGGTGGCCACCTTCAGCGCCGGGAGCAACGGCCCGTCCTTGCGCGTGTATGACCTGCCGCAACCGGCGCAGGGCGACGAGCAAAGCATCAACGTGCTGATGTCTCGGAACTTCGCGCTCCTGCCACGACTGAGTGCCGAAGACGCGGCCCCGACGTTTGAACACAGTCAGCCAACACCCGCGGGCGGGCTGCAGGTCGATGATGAAGTCTGGGCACAGTTGAAGAAACTGGGTGAACGGGTGCTGGTGGAAAGCACCGAAGAATCCCGTCGCCGCGGAGCCGGCGAAGGCAGCGACGCTCGGTAAACCTCTCAAACCCGCATCAGGAAGCATCAATGAAACAGGCGATCAAGACCGACCTCTTTGCCTCGCGCGCGCCACTGGAATGGGCGGTTGTCGGCAACGGCACGCTGTACACCGCGCAAATCCCCATCGACCGCCAGGGCCAGGTGGTGAGCGGCGGCATCGAAGCGCAAACCCGGCAGACCCTGGACAACCTGCGCCACACCCTGCAAGCCGCCGGCAGCTCGCTGGACGCGGTCACCCAGGTGTTGATCTACGTCACTGACCGCAGCTACCTGGCAACCGTGAATGCGGTCTACGCCGAGTACTTCCAGGCGCCCTACCCAAACCGCGCCGCCATGGTCGTAGCAGGCCTGGCCCGGGAAGAAATGCTGGTGGAACTGGTGGTGTACGCCTGCGTGGATTGATCGATTCAGGACCGCAGCGGGTTACTGGTGTACACAAAACCTGTGGGAGCGGGCTTGCTCGCGAAGGCGGTGTGTCAGGTAGCATCCATGTCGTCTGACACGCCGCCTTCGCGAGCAAGCCCGCTCCCACAGAAGTCCTACCCTTCGTCGGACATTGGGTTCCGGCCACAAACAGGTTCGCTCGCGCCGTGAACCTTGTGTCGAGACACCAGTCATACCCTGCGTTTTCCCCCCTCTCCTATCGTCGTCAT
>Ga0209050_1000682_pt1 | contig 51096 bp, 47 predicted proteins | sample Araplavi_mTSA_r2_FD_184276 | JGI IMG/M metagenome (GOLD analysis project Ga0209050, IMG submission 184276) | Arabidopsis root microbial communities from North Carolina, USA - plate scrape MF_Cvi_mTSA_r2 (SPAdes) (version 2) | ecosystem: Host-associated > Plants > Roots > Endosphere | place: USA... | reverse complement strand
AGTAACGGGCTAACTCGTTCCCACTGCTCGTCGCTCAATCCATGTCGATCCAATCTGGCGCTCCCTTCGCCAGTCTTGAATCCGATCCTGCCGAAAAAGGGAATCCCCTAAATGTCCACAGGCCCTAGAACTCTGGGGTTGACGCCTACAAGCTGGTCGCCACAAGTTTGCTACCGAAGGCGGTTCAGGTGAGTGCCTCGCGAATAGAGTTGCACGTCCCTGGTGAGCCCTTCTTGTGTGCTGGCCGGTGCCTTCACAGGGGCAGTTAGCCACGGAGCAACGTCCGGTGCTCTCAGTCACGTTCTTGACCCTGCTTTTCCTCCTGCGCCCGGCGGATGCGACGCAGGCCTTCGGTTTGCTCCTTTTCGCCCTCGACAACGAGGTCAGGCCGGGGAGCGATTTCGCCCGCTAGCCGTTTGGCATAACCCTTCAAGATTGAGCCGATGCCCACCGCAACTTCCTTGTTCTTGGTCATGTTGCCGTTCCTCTCGTACAAAGCCACCAAATGGGTCGGCTGTGTGCATTATCCTGGGTAGGGACTGCCCTTTAGTAAGCCTGCCAAGTGGGCAGCGTCGCCAGCCAACATTTTCGCGGTCTGCGCGACCATCTCGGGTGTGTCTTCCAGGTCGTTGAAATCGCGCGATCCCATCGCTTCACCCCCCCAATAGCAGGCGGCAGTCGCGGGGATTGTCCAGCCCACATCGTTGATGCCTGAAAGAGCTGGGCCGAGGAGAAATGCGCACCGTCCTCGTTTCCGACAATCGCTGCAACCACTACCTTGCCATAACTCGGCATGCGCCCGGCCTCGTCCGTTTCGTCGAGAAATGCATCCATGCGTTCGAGCACCCGTTTGGCAATGCTCCCGATCTGTCCCATCGATAGATCAATGCCGATAGACGTTCATTATTGGGCACCCACAAACGCTCGATTGATCGTCATTTCTTCCCGTTGGGCTGACAAGGTGCAGGGAGCGGCCCTCGCCGTCCTTGAGCAAACGCTCTCCCAGTCGCTAAATTAATTATCCAGAACGTTCCTTATCGGTTAGGCTTGCCGCGAGGGCTTCCAGCCTGAACACCAGTTCTGGTGTCGAGCGGAATTTCCTTCGCCGCGCGGCCGCCATGGTTGTCGATCGGCCGGGCTCCAACGCCGCCGGTACCGCCGGTGTCGTGACCGGGAGCAGCCTGCTCATGATCACGATCACGATCAGTTTTGTCACGGATTGGCGGGTAAGTGCTTTTTGTATCTGCCATAACGCTCATCTCCTTTCCCTTCGCATTGTCAAAACAGATATGTGCCATCTCCCGTTCCACAGGACACCGCGATTGTTTGGAAGAGCGGCGGCGCGCTGAATATGTTCCTATTATGTTCGTCGTGTGCTAGGATCGCGGCCATGATCGCATTTCAATCGCCCGCCCTCTCTCCAGGCAAGTTCGCGACCTGCCGGCTGACTACGGGGAAGGCCTCTTGAGCAGGCGCGGCGGGAGCGCCGACCTTCCCCTTCACGGCGGCAGGGTTCCGGCCTGGCTTGGCAAGCGCATGGCCAAATTGGGCGCCGTTATCGCCCAGGCAATTGTGCTTGAGTATGGCCGCGACGAATTCCTTCGCCGTTTGTCCCATCCCTTCTGGTTCCAGTCGTTCGGCGCGGTGATGGGAATGGACTGGCATTCCTCAGGCATCACCACCAGCGTTATCGGTGCGTTGAAGCGAGGACTGGCGCCACTGTCGGGTGAACTTGGCATTCATGTTTGCGGCGGCCGGGGTAAACACAGCCGCAAAACGCCTGATGAGTTGGTGCTTGTGGGGGAACGTACTGGGATGGACGGCGTGGCACTTGCTGCCACCAGTCGGCTGGTGGCCAAAGTAGACAGCGCTGCACTTCAAGATGGCTTCAACCTGTACCTGCACGGCTTCATCGTTGCTGATGACGGGCGGTGGGTGGTCGTGCAGCAAGGTATGAACGACAGGCGGCGGCAGGCTCGCCGTTATCACTGGCTCAGTGACCGGATCGAAGATTTTGTCGACGCCCCTCATGCGGCGATTGAGGGGAGAAGCGGGGGACAAATTGTAAACCTCGCCGATCGCCGCGCAGCAGGCTCGCGTAGCGGGCAACTGGAGTTGCTGGGATCGCTCGGCCCGGACGGGATTTTGCGAGAATTGCGGCGCATGACGCCTCAGGTCGAGCCCGAACAGAGCCTGCTTCCTCATCTGGTCATGCCAGAGCATCACGACGTTCGTCCCGACAATGTGGTTGAAAGGCGCTTGCACGGTGTCCTCGCTGCCGCGGCCGATCTCGCCCCCAAGGATTTTTCTGAGTTGCTGCTCGTTCCCGGAGTGGGTTCGCGTACGGTCCGCTCGCTGGCTATGGTGGCAGAAGTCGTTCACGGTGCGCCTTACCGTTTCAGCGATCCGGCTCGCTTTTCACTGGCGCACGGCGGCAAGGATCGACATCCTTATCCGGTGCCCACCAAGGTTTACGATCATACGATTGGGGTAATGAAGTCGGCCGTGCGCAAGGCCAGGCTCGGGCACGGCGAAGAGTTGGCAGCGATCCGGCGGCTAGATGAGCAAGCGCGCAAACTTGAGGCAACCACGTCGGGACCTTTGCTTGACGATTTCATCGCCGAGGAGCGTGCGCGATCACATGAGTACGGCGGACGAAGCGTGTTTGGGTGGGAGCCGCCGACTGGAAACGTCGCGGTGATCAGTCGGCCGCTCATGTCGGCAAAACTGGCGGAGTGATTTTTTGCGCTGGCAGGAGCGCTCGCGCTCAAATGGTGCATATTCGCGGTTTTGATGTTCCGAGGGCGCAGCCGCGCGTCTGCCGAAGGTAATGCGCATGGGCGTCCTTGCCGTGTCCGGGAAGACGCGGTTGCATTCTCCGGAGGGTTGGGTGGCGGTGATGAGCAAGGATCTGCGTTCGTATCGGGCATTGATCAGTTCGCAGAGGAGGAAAATTTCCGCCTGGCGCGCGGGTGAATCGCCGAGAATCATCAGCTGATACTTGTCGAGCTTGGCGATCGCGTATTCCAGCGTCGGTTCGCGACGAGGGACTTGCCGACGCTGGACGATGTCGAGGTGTCCCAAGCTGCGGGATCAGCTTGATTTTACACATCGGCCATCGCCGCCGCGCGGTCGTACCTTAAACCATCGTCCCATCTCCTGAAAGTCGGCGCAAGATGTCGGTACGTCGCGCCATCTCTAAGCGGGCGGGGCCCCGTGGGAACGAGGCCTAATCTCCGGAGGCGCTTGCGGCAATGTGGCGGTCGATTGACGAGATGATGAGATTTGCTCATTGCCGGATTGATATGGCGACAACTGCAATCGTGAGGCGGGATGCTTAGGTCCCCGGCGGCGGAGTATGGTATGTTTTGCCTTCGATAGTCGTGTTGAGCTCGCCTTCTAACGGCTCGCCAAGTGGGCTGATGACGAAGCCATCGGGTTCCGAAGTTTTCTTGGTCCCGTTTTGCGACCCACTGGAATGCAGATCAGAGTGCCAGATTATGCGAGCACGACTTTCCTTTATCACCAGTTCGGCGCTTTCCCTTCCGTCGATGATGTGGATGCCATCGTCGGTAAATCCGGTGTACGTTGCCGACACATAAGAAATGCGACCATTGGCTGTTTTGCGGATTTCCACCTCTGCTCTGCCGCCCTTCCATCCTGCCATTTCGAATTTCCCGGCGGGAGCAGAGGGATAGCGCTTTGGCATTGAATCTCCAGCGCGGTATCGGGTTCCCCAAGGCACGGAGCGGTTACCCGGCACAATCTTGCGGCCAGGCAGTAAGGGGGAGCGTTCAGGTAGCCGGGCGATCATCAGGCGCGTATGCCGACCGCCCGGTTCGGTCGAGATCGGGCATGGCAAGGGATTGGTCCCGCCGCAATCGGGTGAAGTCACCAGCGCCTGCCAATAAACGACATTCGTACCATCGGGCGACCATGCTGGATCTGCACGCGCGTTCCAGTTGGGATCGCTGGCGCTGCCGGGTGCGCCATCGCCAGCATTAAGCTGTTGACCGCGATAGTTCCCTCGATCGCCCCACCGGTCGATCAGGATCGGCTGGAAGAAGCGGCGCATGCCATTGCGATAGCCGTAGCGCGCACTGAGCATGACCATGCGCGTCAGTTCATCCGTCAGCGGCGGGATTCCTTGCATCGCGCCGTAGTACATGTGCCGATCGACCGTGCGGTTGTCGAAGACCACGAACCATTTGTCGTCGGGGGACATCAGGATGGGATCGGCATAGCCGGGGGCCGATGTCAGCCGCTGCGACTGTCCGGATTGGAGGTTGGTGATGAACATGTCCACATTGCCGGATTCGGGCATGCCCATGCCAACGGCGTTTCTTCCGTCGCGTGTCCATCCCCTTGCTTCACCGATCGCGCCTTTGGGCGGGTTATGGATTAGGCGGCCCGGATTTTTTGGGTCTTTGCGAAATGGAGCGAAGTCCGGCGAAGCGGCATTTGTCAGGACCCAGACATCGTCGAGCTCATAGCGTGGTGCCAACGGCAGACCGCTGCGCGGCGCAGGGTTGAACCTGAGCTTGCCGACGAGACCGTGCTGGTCGATGTCAGGCCCCGTGGCATTCATATGGCTCCACATCAGATGCTGGCCATCGGGATTGAGGCGCAGTTCACGCATCGAGCCGCCGGGGCCGCTTCCATCAGCCGTCGCATTCCAGCGGATCGGATAGATGCGGATGCGATCGGGCGTGCAGCGGTCATCCGTCAACTTATATGTGCTGCAGTCAATGACGTTGGTCCCCGCGACGATCTTCGTATCGCCGGGGAATGCCTGGGGATGGTCCAGACTCAGCCATGCGGCGCCCTGCGGAACGCGGCGCCCGTGTTCGTTGGTGGAGGCGGGGTTCGCGTGGCGGCGAGCCTCGGCCGGCACGCCGCAGGTTATGCATTTCCAGGCGTCGCCATTGGAAAACACCGTACCATCGGTCTTGATGACGATGACTTGCGGGCCATCGTAAATGGAGCCAGTGCCCGGAGCCGCAGGCGCACCGGCAAACTGGACGGTGAGAAGGACGTGCCTGGCATCCCCCATATAGGCAGGGCCTTCGACGATGCCGTCATCGGCGGCGGTCATGCAGCCGGTGCCTCGCGAATTGACGTCTGACGAGCAGGCACCGGCGGCTTCGGATGGCGCGGTAGGGGGCAAGGGAAGTGTCGAGACGTCGACGCGTTCGGGTTTCGGGGGCGGCGGTGCTGCTTCAGAGGCCGACGAGAGGGAAATTGACGCAATCCCTGCGCCAAAACAGGCCAATGCAACGGCCATGCTCGCGGGTTGACAGGCCTGCTGGCGGAAGCGCGCACGCTCGGTTCTGGGCATATCGGTTCTCTCCGGATTTTTTTTGGTATTGCCACACTGTAGTGCGGGCCGAGACGGAAGGGCGTTTGTTCAGCTCAAGTGTGCGAGCACCTGCGGCAAGGTCGCAGTCGTGGCGATACCAGGCGGAGCCGCGCAGATGCTGGGAACCGCGTTGACGGGGCGATGGGCCGTCAGGTTGGGGAGGGTGGCCTGGCGTTTGGCGTGGGGGATGGGAAAGCCGATGCTGATGTCTAGCGGGGTGTCGCCTTCAACCGTTACGCGCCAACCGTCTCCGCGAAGATCCCACGCGGGCTCCAGCTGTTCGGTCACGAACCAGTTGCACCGAAAGCGCATGACGGGCTTTCCGTCGCGATAGCCGGTGGTGATCATGCGCTGCCCGGCAACCGAGCCTGCGGGAATGGTGCTCTCGTGAAGCTTGACCGGCTCTTTCGCGAGCGCCACGTCACTGGAAACCTCGAATCGCTCGATCTCGATCCCGACTGCTTGCGCGAGCGCGCGCAGAGAGTGGTTGAAGACCTCGTCCCGCTCGTAGAACGGACGCTGGGCAAACACGTCTGGTGTTTCGCCGAAGCCCATGATGCCGACAAGCATTTCCTCCGAGCACCCGTCGATGCAGTTGGCGAACTCATCAATGGTGAGAAGGTCGAGGCGCCGGGCCAGCGACAGCAACACGAGCGGAAGGGCTTCGGTAATGAAGCCGGGGCTGCTGCCGGAGCTGTGGAGGGTTGCGCCGCCCTTGATGCAGGCTGCCTCGATGCGGTCGCGGATGGCCGCATCCATGCTGCCGGGATGGAAGAACTCGGCACGCGTGGACGCGATGTTGATGCCGTTTTCGAGGAGTGTGCAGACGTCATCGTAGTCGGTGTGTTCGGGCATGTAGAGTACACAGTCGGGCCTGAGCGCCAGTACCGATGCCAGATCGCGGATCGCCTTGATCCCGGTTTGCGGCATTCCGCATAGCTCACCGGCATCCTTGCCCTCTTTGGCGGGTGAGTAGACCTTAACGCCCACCAGTTCCATGTCGGGGTGCGTCAGAACACCGCGCATGGCTACTGCGCCAACCGTTCCGGTAGCCCATTGCACGACACGCAGCTTTCGGGCCTCTGATGGCTTGTTCATTGCCTTTTCTCCCAGGCATTTCAGGTGGAGCGGCGACCGCGCCAAGCGAGACCCTCGCCCGATGCCGTCGCGGTGATCCGCCTCTATCCGATGAACATGCCGCCATTGACGGCGAGCACCTGGCCGGTGACGTAGTTGGCACCGTCCGAGGCGAGGTATTCGCAGGCCGCTGCAATATCGTCCGGCGTGCCGGGGCGCGGGATCGGGATGTGCTGGGCAATCACTTCTAGTGGCGGGAACGTTCCGGCCGCAATGCCCGCCTCGGCCATGGGCGTGGCGACGACCGAGGGGGGAATGGTGTTGACGGTAATACCCTGGCCGGCGAATTCGCGGGCTAGGGAACGGGTCAATCCGATCACACCGGCCTTGGCGGCGGAATAATGCGCGCGGTCTGCTGCCCCGGACTGCCCCGCCTGTGACGAGATGGTGATGACCCGGCCCCAGTTGGCGTCGACCATGTCCGGCAAGGCGGCCTGAACCGTATGGAAAACGCCGGTCAGGTTGATGTCGATCATGCGCTGCCAGGTTTCGACGGTCACGTCCTGAAAGCGAATGCCCTCGGAAATTCCGGCATTGGCGACCACGATCGCGATCGGGCCTAGTTCTTCGCGAACGGCTGCGTAAGCGGCGTCGACACTCGCTCGATCCGAAACATCGACCTTGCGCGCGACAACGCGCGCACCCTGAGCCCGGAGCGCTTCACTTTCGCGTTCCAGGGCTTCCTCCTGGATGTCGAGGATCGCGACCGGGTGGCCCTTGCTCGCGAATAGCCGCGAGATTCCAAGCCCGATCCCCGATGCTCCGCCCGTGACGACGACGACACGATTGGCAACCATTTCTTCTCTCCCCTTTGCAGCGCCCGGCAAGTAGTCCCTGGCGCCTTTTCGTAACTTGCGGCCGGTCTTCGGCCTTGCCATTTGTGCGATGTTGTGGCGCACAACTTGAAACCTGTCCAGCCTGAAGATAGGCAGGTCCCTGTCACGATTCGAATTCGTGCCGCTGATCGGGGTGGCCGACACGGACCTTCCGATACCACCGCTTTCAAGCAGATATTCAGCCGGGCCAAGCCGGACAAAACAGGAGAAAATGGGATGCCAGTTCCAGACGTTTCGGATCGCTCTCTCGATCAACTGATCTCGCTCAAGGGACGTAGCGCGGTCGTCACCGGTGCGGCTTGGGGGCTTGGGAAAGCCGCAGCGCGCCGCCTCGCGGAGGCTGGAGCCGATGTTCTCATTGCGGATATCGACGAGGAGGCCGCCGTCGCGACCGCCGCAGAGTTAGCCGAGCGTTACTCCGCCAATGTCATTTCGACCGGCCTCGATGCAGGCAGCGTGGAATCGATCACGGCCGCCGCGGAGCTGGCTGACAGCCGGTTTGGAAAGTTGAATATCTGGGTCAATAACGCGGGCGTACCGTCCTTTACGCCGCTCCTCGATCTTGAAGCTGACGAATTCGATAACGTCCTCGCGATCAATCTGCGCGGCACTTTCGTTGGCGCAAGAGAAGCCGCGCGGCGGATGATCGCAAAGGGGCAGGGCGGCGTCATCGTCAATGTCGCCTCGCTGGCCGGTGTCAGGGGCATCTCCGAAGGTCAGGCCGCTTATTGCAGCTCGAAGCACGGCGTCGTGGGACTGACGAAGCAGCTGGCAATCGAACTGGGTTCGCAAGGCATCCGCGTGCTCGGCGTCGCCCCAGGCTTCTCGCTCACCGAAAAGACCATGTTCATTGCCGACTGGGATGAGGAAACCATCAAGGCATGCCCGATCCCCGGCATCGGCAGCAGCCGGCTGGGCCGGGTCGGCGTTGCCGACGACATTGCCCGGGCCATCCTCTTCTGCGCATCGGACATGGCCATGTTCATGACGGGCAGCACGCTGCTGCTTGAAGGTGGCATGGCAGCCTGAACTCTGGCGGGCCCCGGAGCATAACGCGTCCGGGGGCCGCTTATGGCCCGGGTGAAGCGCCTAAATGTCCTTTCCGGGACGCAGGAAACGCTCGCGCGTGGCGGCAATCGACTGGCGTGCAGCGGCAACCGCTTCCTCCTCCACCGCGAACAGTAGATGCTGAAGTACGGCGTTGAGGTGCGCGTGCATGGCCTCCCGAGCGGCGACGGAATCGCGCCGGCGCAGCCCGGTCAAGATAGCGTGATGTTCCTCGACGACTGGTTTTACATTGGCGGTCCGGGCCTGCTCAAGCAGGAGGCGGCATTCCGGAGACGAGGAGCGCAGGTTCCAGAGCTGTTCGACGGCCCTGGCTATGGCGTTGTTGCGACCGGCCCTGGCGATCGTCATATGAAAGGCCATGTCGGCGTCCTCGCCGCCATTTTCTTCAGCGTTCTCCCGCTGGATGGCTTTGACGAGTTCATCCAGTCGCTCCAGTTCTTCATCGCTGATATGGCGCGCGGCCAGAGCCGCGCTCTCACCCTTGATAAGCAGCCGGGCTTCGATGAGTTCGAAGGGGCTGACCGAAAATGCGGGCTCGCTGTCGACTTCGCCGGGAAGTCGGATCACGAACGTGCCAGCTCCCAGACGGGCCTCGACAAGGCCGATCACTTCCATCGCGAGCATGGCTTCACGAACGACGGGCCTGCTCACACCCATGCTGACGGCAATGTCGCGTTCGGCAGGCATACGATCACCCACCGCATAATTGCCGGACTGCAGTTCAGCGATCAGTGCCTTGGCGACGTGGCGATAGAGCCGGCCGTCGGTTTCGCGCGTTGGCTCAGCGCCGAAGAGTGGCTTTGCTCCCGTGATATCCGCCATCGCCATGCGCCTTAACGTTGGGGCCATAATCGGCAAATTCGATTGGATCCTGCTTGGTAATTCACGAGGCTGATCGCCTCGTGATGCCGCGGTGTCTGGTCTCAAGTGAGTTCGACGAGCGCGAGGCCCTCAGGAGGCAGTTCGAGCGTGAGGGTGCCGTCCGCATTCAGACGGCGGGTTTCCACGACCGGCCGGGAGACCTGACGCAACTGTGCGATCTGGGCCCGCGAAGGATAACGGGGCGATCCCATTGCCCGCCAGGTCGGCATGGGCGATCCGCGCTCCCAATCGACGAACCGAACTTCGGCGCTCTTGCGGCCCTTGATTCCGTCGAGCTGGAGGGTGATCCTCTTCGGGCTTCCTGAGATCTTGCGCTTGGAGGTCATGCCTGGAATCCCGCCCGGCTGGTCGACTTCGGCAAGATTCCAGATGAGCACGGAAATTCGCCCGTTCTTGTCCTTTGAAGCCAGCGCCGGACCCTGTGCGGCAAGGCGCTGTGTCCCGAGACGATGCAGCAGGCGATAGGTGTTGAACGAGGGCTTGGCGATGCCGTCGAACATCATGCTCCAGCCCATGGAGCCTTCCTTGAGCATGTAGTCATCGACTCCGAGTTCCTCGTACATGCCGCTGAGGGTCCATTGCGACATGCCGGCGCAGTGGGCCATACTGTTGGCGATGACGTGAGCGATCATCGCAGGGCTGTCGGACGACCATTCGGACAGCCACATGGGCTTGCCGGCGAAAGGACCGGAATCGATCGTGCGCCGGGCATTGGCAAGCGCGTCGGGAATCACGTCGTTGATGCTGCGGCGTGGACTGCTCTTGCCGAAGACTTCGTCCTGATCGTCGCCGGCATAGACATGGGTCGCGAAGAAATCGACGGGGGCGTTGTTAGCCGCGCACCATTGCCCGAAATCGCCGATCCAGGCGGTTTTCGAGGTTGCAGGTCCGCCCACCTTGATGTGCGGATCGACCGATTTGATGGCCGTTGCTGCCGCTTTATACATCTCGAAGTAGCGCTGCTTGTCGGCGGACCAGAAGAAGGAGAGGTTGGGTTCGTTCCAGACCTCGAACGGCCAGGAACGCACGGTCTCCAGCCCGTATCGGTCGATCATGGCGGCGGTGAACGACTTGATGAAGCCGGCAAACTCGGCGTCCGAGGTCGGCGGCGTGATATTCGCGCCGTAAAAGCCGAACTGGGTCTTCCCGGAAGCGAGCTTGCCGGGCATGAAACTGAGTTCGACATAGGGCGAGACGCCGAGATCGAGCAGGCCGTCGTAGACCCGGTAGACGTTGAGCCAGTTCGGTCCGCCGTTCCGGCGCATCTCCATAATGCTCTTGCCGAAGACCCCGAGCTCGTCATTGAAGATGCCGTGGAACCGAGCGCGCTTGATGCCCGCTTCGACTACCGCCAACCGCATATCCTGGCGCCATTCCTCACGCATGGTGATCGCGGCACGGTCCGATCCAACGCATTCCTCCCAGACATGCGGCAGCGAACCGGCAATCGTGCGGGTATCGACCCGGACAGTTTCACCGGGAATATCGGCAGCCCTCACGCCGCGTGCCGAAAGCGCGGCCGCTGCCGTGCTCGATGCCAGAAATGTGCGCCTGTCGAACATGTCTCTCTCCAAAACATCTGGGCTTGCGGCATTCACCGCGAAATCTCGATCCCCGCCAAGGCGGCGTTGCCTGATACGCTCGAAAAATCGAGGGTCAGGCGGCCATCGGCAACGGTGACCGGAAAGCTTCGGACCAGCTCCTTGAGCGGGGCGCCGGCTTCCTTCAGGATATTGAGCCCTTGGAGGACGGCCTGACCATTCGCCTTCACGGTAAGCGCCTGATCGGAGGAAGGGGTCTTGCGCGGTTCGAACAGGTGCAAGGTTACCGTCCACCGGCCGTTTGGCAGCGGGATGACGTAGGCGTAGGCATCGCCGTCGCGCCAATAGTCGAACAGAGCCGGGTCTACCGCCTGCACCTGCCGGATCGGCGCCATCGAGCGGCCGCCGAAGCCTACGAGATTGAGCACGACAGGCTTGCCGCCCTTCACGAAAGTGTCCGAGCCAAAATGCCGCTTGCCGAGGTCCAGCCCGGCAAGACTGCCCGCATTGATCCGCAGGCCATTGTGCTCGATGTCAGGACCGTTCCAGGAGGCCGTGTCGCGCTGGGTCTTTCCGTCCGTTGTCGTCGTGACCACTGCTGTGTTCGCGCCGGGGTTAAGGGCGACGTTCTTCCATTCGCATACGAACTCGGTGCAAGGCGCCGGGCCGATCGATTTGCCGTTGATCGTCAGCGTCGCGGATGGGGCGGTCGAATAGGCTTTCACATCCATGACTGGGTAGGCCCGGTCGACATAGCGCTTGCCTGCGAAATGCAGGGCAGGGGTATCGCTCCACGCGACCTTGTAGAACCAGAAGGCGTCCTTGCGCTCTTTGCGGTCTGCAGTGACCAAGCCTTTGTCGTTGAGATCGACGGCATCGCCTTCGTCGCGCAAGTCGCTGGAGAAATCGAACATGGCCCAGACCCAGCTGGCGAAGACGAAATCGCGTTTTGCGATACTCGGCCATGACTGTTCGTGGACCCATGCCTGGTACTCTTCGGGGTGGGGGCGACCGACGAAATTGACGAAGCCGCTCAACACGTCGTCGCTGTGCTGGCTGCTTGCGCCGCCTGCGCCGTATTCGCTCAGCGATAGGGGCTGGTTCGGATGGTCGCGGTGAAACTTGTCGAGCGCGTCGCCAAGGTCCGCTCGTGCCCGCAGCGGGTTGGGATAGTACCAGCCGTAATAGCGGTTGTAGCCGATGAGATCGGCAGTCCCGGCGAGCTGCTCGCCGGCGGTCTGGATAAGGCCCAGGCCCTCGCAGCAGTCTGCAAATGTGGTCGGGCGGTCGGGATCCTCCTCTTTTGCGATCGCATTGAGGTGCTGGAGCAGCGCGAGCGGCTGCGGCGGTGCGCCCTTCTGGCCGAAGCCCTTGGCCGAATCCACTTCGTTGCCGACCGACCACATGAGGATCGAGGGATGGTTGTAGTTCTGCCGGATCTGTTCGCGCAGCTGCTGCTCGGCGTTGGCCCAAAGAGCGTCCGAACCCTTTCCGCCCGAGACGCTGGGCGTGGTGACGTAAGGTAGCTCGGCCCAGACGGCCATGCCTGCCTTGTCCGCCAGATCGGACCAGGCATCGGCATGCTGGTAATGGGCCTGGCGAATGGTGTTCGCGCCAAGTTCCTCGATCAGCGCCATGTCTTCGGCATGCTGTTTCGGCGAGAGTGCCCAGCCTGAGCCGAGGGCGTCCTGATGGCGGGAGACGCCGCGCAGCTTCATATGCCGATCGTTGAGGAAGAAACCGGCGTTCGCATCGAAACGGAATGTGCGCAGGCCCAGCGGCTGGGTTACGCGGTCAAGCAGTGTCCTGCCGTCCGAAAGGGTGGAAGTGACCGAGTAGATGTAGGGATCGGTCCTGCCATCCCAGCGATGGGGGCGGGCCATATCCAGCGCCGCGCGCTGCTCGCTGGCTCCCGGCGTCAGTGTGACGGGCTGAACCGTGCGGGCCACGATCTTGCCGCGCGCGTCGCGGATCTCGGTTGCAAGCGTCAGGCTGCGCGGCGTAGCGGCTGCATTGCGTAGCTTCGTGCGCACCTCGACGGCTGCGCTTTCCGGCGTGATCCTGGTTGCGTGCGCGTAGACGCCGGGCCCGCCGAAATCGAGCGGGTCGATCGACGCTGCCGGAAGCTGGAGCAGCGAAACCTCGCGGTAGATGCCTCCATGCACGAAGAAATCGCCGGACAGCGGGATCACCTCGGAAGTTGAACTGCCGGGCTCCACTTTGCTGTTGTCGGCAGTGACGACGACCAGATTGCGCTGGCCCGGTCTCCATGCGTCGGTAACGTCGAGGCGGAAGCGGGCGAAAGCGCCCTTGTGGGTGCCGACATGGCGACCGTTCACCCAGACTTCGGCCAGTTTTCCGACTGCGGCAAAGTCCAGATACTGGCGATCGCCCGGCTTCGCCTTGGGCGCATCGACCCAGAGTCGGTACCAGCCCACGCCCTGCCGGTTATCGGTCTCGGTGCCGCGCGTCAGGGCATAGGCGCCGATGTGGTTCCAGCTGTGCGGGACAGAGATTTGCTCCCATGCGCGGTCGTCGAAATCGCTTCCCGTGACCGAAGCGGGCTCATCGCCGAAACGAAAGCGCCAGCCATGCGAAAGATCGATTGCGGGCCGGGCTGCGATGGTTTGCGCAGCAGTGCGATCCTTGGCTGCGAGGGAAGGCGAGACCAACGCCGCGCTCACGATCGCAGAGCCTAGCAGCATTGTTTTCAGCGCCCGCTTGATATCGCCCACTTGCCTCTCCCGTTTGCTTGACGCCCGTACCTGGCGTGCCGATTTGTGTTCGTTCGCTATTACCGCTGGTTCAGCAGGCGCACCGGGCCGAGCAGCCCGGACGGACGCAGGGGCGCATCCTTCCGGTAAGTCGGGGTTGCGGTCCAGGTCACTTTCGTGGCGTCCGGCTGGGCGTCGCCGATGAGGCGATTGACCCACAGGTTCGCCACGCGGATCGAGAGCCGGTTCTTGCCGGAACGCATCTGGCCCGAGATGTCGATGCGGTAGGGCTTGTGCCAGGCGTAGCCCGCCAGCTGCCCATTCACGCTGACTTCCGCGATCTCGCGCGCCTCGCCGAGATCGAGGAACAAAGGCATACCCTTCTTCCATCCGCGCGGAGCCGCGAACTCTTTCGCGTAGGTGGCGATGCCCGAGAAGTAGCGGATGGACGCGTCCGCGTTTTCACCCAGCGAAGACAGTTCGGGAAGGCGGGTTTGTGGCGGTGCGCCGCGACCCGGTTCGAATGTGACATCCCATGGACCGCCAAGGATCGCGGCTTGCGTCAGTTCGACCGGAGCGACTTTTCGTTCGGTCTCTGCAGTGTTCTTGCGGAAGACAAGGTGCACGGACTCGTCCGGCCCCAAGGTCAGGGGAACCGAGGTCACACCGCCCTGAACCGAGAAGCTGATGGGTTCCGATTTGCCCGTCTCGGCATGCCAGAGTTCCGGGGCTTTGCCGCTTATCCGGAAGCGCGCGGTGATCGTTTCGCTGCGATCCTTCTGGTTGGCGATGAAATAGATATCGCCATCCGGCAGCTTACGGTGGACGAAGGGGAGTGCTGCTCCCTGCTGGGCGCCTTCAAACGCGAAATCGGCCAGGATGCCAGCCTGGGGCAGGGCTTCGGCGAGATCGCTTGTCGCGATTACCCTGCCTCGTCCGACCTGGTGCACGCCCGGTCCCGGCCACAGCTTTTCGAGCAATTCCTGGTATCGCTCGGGATCAGCCGAGAGACCCGGGTCGCTGACAGGGCGGGGGCCGATGACCGTCGCGCCTGCTTCCACCAGTTCGGCAATCCGGTTGAGAACCTCAAGGGTCATCTTGCCGGCAGAACCTCCCAGGTAGAGCGCGTGGTAGCGTGCCCCTCCGCTGCTCACCAGATCGCCGCCGTCGTTGGACAGGGCACCGACGAGGGCATCGGCGTTCACGAAATCGAATGCGGTGCCGGCAGGGACGTCAGCGACCGGCCTGTCTCCGAACAGTGATGTCAGCGGCGCCTCTTCGCCGTAGAAATAAGCGATATCGGCGACATTGGTGCCCTGCTGGAGCATGAGGGAATTGCGCGCGATATAGTCCATCCACGGGCGCGCGAGTTCGCCCCAGGCTTCATTGCGGTTGAAGTCCTGTCCGAAGATGGAAAGGCGCAGGCCCGGCTTCTTGTCATCTACCGGCACATGGACCGAAGTATGGATGACAGGGCGATTGATGCCGCTCACGAACTCGAGGTCGATCATTCGCTTCAGTTCGCTCGGGGCGAATGCCCAGGGCGAGAGCATCGAGGTAAGGGATTCCGCTGCGACGTACTTGCGTCCGTAAATATTGGCGACCGATGCAGCGCCCTTCATGTCGGCAAGGTAGGTCGGCTTGGGCCCGCGGTCGCGCTGGAACGACCACATGGCGGCCATGGGCACGTCAGCCCATCTGCGCATCGCCACGTCATCACCGAGTTGCGGACGGTGATCTTCCAGTGCCTCTCCGTAGACGACAAGGCCATTGTCATGCGCGGCCTTGGCAACCGTGCCGTAGTGCTCGCTTGCCAGTAGGTCCGCCAGGGTTCGCCGAAAATCGTAGAGGAAGCGTTCGCTTTCCTGCCGCGATCCGATGATCATCCCGGTCAGTGCGGGCATCCAGGGGACCGGATCATAGCCGCGCAGCCGCTTGAACTGGGTAACCATCTGCGGCGTCCAGTTTGCGGCACCGACCTCGATGCTGTCGGTGAGTATGGCCCGGATGCCCCTGTCGCCCATGAGGCCTGGACCGACCGTTTCGCGGTAGGTTGAGAGGTAGTGGTTCATGTAGCGCCGGACCGCATCGGCGTCGTATTTGTCCACTTCAAGCCCGGTCGCCTCGATCGGAGCGGGATGGTTCATCGTGCCGACAAGCGAGTAGCCGAAACGAATGATCCGCCAGCGCCCCGCAGGCGGCGTCCAGTCCAGCGTGCCGTCCGGCCTCAGTCGATCGGTGAGATCGATGACCTTGTTCGGTGCCACCCCGGCAGAATTGGCAAGGCCGGCGTCGAGCGCGTAGTAATCGGGAACGACATCGAAGCCTGCCTTGGCCTCGACCCGATTGACCCGATCCTGGCCGGACAGCACGAATTCGGCGATGCGGATCGAGGTGCTGGGCTTTCCGCCTGAGAAGCCGGCAGCGAGTGCCGAGAGGTCCACGCCGGCAGGCGGCGGGGCGATGTTGGGAAGGCTGCTGACCTCCTTGAAGGAAATACGGAAATTGCGGGCTGTTACGGGTGCAAAGCCGAGCGTGGTCGGTACACGGCCCATCGGAATGTCGGCGACGGAGGTCCAGTTTCCGGGCCCGACCTCCGCCTCCAGGCTCGCCTTGAGGTTGGCGCCGATGAACTTGCCCGCGCCTCCGGGAACGAACAGCGTCACCGCGCGGATCGTTCGAGCGCTTGGGTAACAAGCGGCTAGGAGCGTCGCTCCCTTGGGTGCCTTGGCAAGGTCGATGCCCGTCTCGAGATCGCCGTCGGTCAAGGCTCTTGTATCGATGGCTTTCCCTGCGGCGTCGGCGAATGCGGGAAGGGATGAAGTGTTTCCGCTTGGCGCCGGCACCGCGACAACCACGGCGTCGCGATAGAACGGCGCCGGGACATCCGGCGCCTTCTCGTTGATGGTCGAGTTGGTTCCCGAGGTGGCGGCAATCGATTGATAGGGGCCGGTTACGGAAGGCGGGACGGGAAGGGAAAGGCGCGCGCGAGCGCCGCCGCTAACAGCCACTTCGCTCCAAACCAGCTTTTTCATGCCGTCGGCAGGAGGAACCCAAGGTCCGCCGGTTTCCGACCAGCCCGGCGACGAGGCAATGGCCAATTCTATGCCCAGGCGATCCGCCTCTCGGGCGGCGGCCTTGAACGCCGTTCGCCATTCGGGCGTCATGTAGACTAGGCGCTGATCCACGATCTGCGGGCTCTGGAGATTGACGTCGAACGCCTGCGCGCCGCCAATTCCCACGCGCTTCATCCAGGCGAGATCCTTGAAAAGTCCGTCCTCGGTGATGTTGCCGTTGATCCAGTGCCACCAAACGCGCGGGCGCGCAGCCATCGGTGGATCGGAAAATTCAGTTTCGAGATTATCCGAGGCGGCGGCCTGCGCTGCTCCTGCATCCCGCGCGTGAGACAATGAAGGGCATATTGCGACAGAGAGCAATAGCGGCAACTTCAACGATACGGCAGAGGCTCGTAAGGGGTAGTTCTTCGCCATAACTGCTTTCCGCCCGACATTTGCATCCGCAGGCGCGCATGATCGGTGCGCATCCTGCCATCCTCCCAATACCGCCTTTTTGTGCGACACATTGTCGCCTATAATTGTCAGTCTCTACTGTCAAGTCGGTCGGACCAATTCGAACTCCAAGCAACCCGGCGGTAATTGCATTCATCAAATTTTGCTATTTGACCAACTGGGACGGTACGCTGGAGCACACGGATAACGCTGCAGCGATCAAACCTTCCAAAATATCATTCGGGCTGAAGCTGCGCTGCAGAGCAGTCGTGCAGCCAGCTCGTCTGATCATGACTTTGAGGCGAGACTTTCTGAGCCGATGGCCGGGATAACGGTTGCCGGGGTCCGTGATCGGCGTTCCTTGCAAAGCCCATTCCTCCTCTTCTGGACCTCAAGGCTTCCGGGTTGACGTCTTCGAGGCGAAAGGAGTATGCGACACTGTATCGCATAAAAATGGACACGCACTTAGGGCCTTCTACGAGCCGGCGGAGACTGCGGCGCGGACCGACGGCAAAGATGGCGACCAAGAGCACGCAATAGGCCAGAACCGGGAAGAGGGCTGAGAAATGACATTGATTACCGTCGTGGGGGCCTCGGGAGAGGAAAAGGTTCTCGAGGCAAGGGCCGGGCAAACCGTCATGGAAGTAATACGTGACGCAGGCTTCGACGAAATGCTGGCGCTGTGCGGCGGGTGCTGCTCGTGTGCCACTTGCCATATCCATGTGGAAGCCGGTCCTGCTGACGCTCTCGCGTTGATGAGCGACGACGAGAAAGATCTGCTGGATTCATCCAGCCACCGCGCCGGTCAGTCGCGCCTTTCATGCCAGTTGCCGATTACCGATGCGCTCGACGGGCTGCGTGTGCGGATCGCACCGGAAGATTGAACCGAACGGCCATCGCTTGCCGGCCCGAAGAGCCGGCATAAAGCAGGAGTGGGATAAAATGACTGAACTGGCAGATCGCGACTACTTCACAGACCACGAAATTCTCGTCGATCCTTACGCTTACTTCGAAGCGGTGAGGGGTAAGGGCAGGGTCTATCAGCCCGAGGGCAAGGACTATCTGATGGTCATGGGGTTTGAAGAAACCCTAGAAATCATGCGCAATTCGGAGGATTTTTCGGCAATCATCGGGTTGCAGGGTGCTTCTGCACCTCTCCCGTTCACGCCGCATGGATCCGACATTACGGCCCAGGTCGAGGCCCACCGTGACGAGTTCCATGGCGGCGACCTGCTGGTCAATCTCGACGACAATCCGCACCTGCAACTGCGCTCGCTGGTCAACCGGCTGTTCACGCCTTCGCGCCTCAAGGCGAACGAGGAGTTCATTCAGGCCTACTCGGACGAACTTGTTCGTGACGCTGTGGCGAACGGCGGCGTCGAACTGGTCAGGACTATCGCTACGCCCTTCGTCACGCTGGTCATCGCCGACCTTCTCGGTATTCCGGCAGAGGATCGGCAAAGGTTTATCGAGCTCATCCAGGACGCGCCGCCTCCTGGCAATCTTGATGGCGAACTCGACCTCAATGCGGAAGACCATCCGTTCATGATCATGGGCGGCTATTTCGCCCAATACGTCGCCGACCGCCGGGCCAATCCGCGCGAGGATATTCTCTCCGAGCTGGCGAATGCGCTCTACCCCGACGGCACGCTTCCCGACGAACTGGCGATCGTGAAGCTTGGCATGTTCATGTTCGGGGCGGGCCAGGACACCAGCGCGAAGCTCCTCGGCAATGCGATGCGCTACATCGTCGATGAGCCGGGCCTGCAGGACAAGCTCCGGGCCGATCCCAAACTGATTCCCGCACTGATCGAGGAAGTGCTGCGTCTCGAAGGCTCGACCAAGCAGACCGCCCGGCTTGCGCGCCGCGACACGAAGATCGGCGATATCCCGGTTCCGGCCGGGACCAAGATCATGCTGTCGATCGCTGCCGCCAACCGCGATCCCGCGCGCTGGGAAGATCCGAAGGAATTCAGGCTCGACCGGCCGAAAATCCGCGAGCACGTGGCTTTCGGACGCAGTGCGCATACTTGCGCGGGTGCGCCCCTTGCGCGCGTGGAAGTGCGGATCATCCTGGAAAAGCTGCTCCAGTATACCTCGGACATCGATCTCGATTCCGAGATCCATGGCCCTCGCGGCGCACGTAAGCTCAACTTCGAGCCGAGCTTCATCATCCGCGGCCTCGCGGAACTGCACCTCAAGCTGACACCGGCCGCCGGCGTCGATCTCTCGTTGGACCGGCCATCGGTGATCCAGAAGTCGCAAGCGCCATCGGCTGCGCCCGCAGTGACCGAAGCGCCTGCTGCCGTACCCACCTCGGGATACTCAACCGGCGCAACGAAGCTGGCAATTCTCCTGGCGGACGCTGGTGCCAAGGCGGTGCTCGATAAGCACTTCCCGGGGATCACCACCGACAAACGGATCGGCATGGCAAAGTCGATGACGCTGCGGGCCATCCAGAAGTTCGCGCCGGGCCAATTCACCAATCAAGCGCTCGATGCGGTCGATCAGGACTTGGCCGTTCTTCCGGCAGCTTGAGGCGAGCGATCAGAATGTTGGGCCGGCAAAAACGTAATGGCTCTGCCGGCTCTTTTCAAATGCTGCAGTAACAAACTTCGCCCGAGCGAACGGTTAATCCATTTTCACGGATATGGATTGATCATTGCGATAGTGTGGCGCACAAAATATCGGATAGAAAAAAATCAGGTAGGGAAGAGGATTCGATGCGTAGGATGAACGCGTTCATACTCGTTGGAGTGAGCACGCTGGCAATGACCACTTCGGCATTTGCACAGCAGGCGGAAACGGATGCACCGGCGGCCTCTACCGAGGTTGTGGCGATGAACGAAATCATCGTTCAGGCCCGTCGCCGCGACGAAAGCCTGCAGGACGTGCCGCTGGTGGTGAACGCTGTCACTGCTGATTCGATCTCCAAGCTGAACATCCGTAACTTCACCGAAGTCAGTTCGGTGGTGCCGGGTCTGCAGCTTACGCCCAACGCGAACGGCATCGGAACCTCGTCCTCGATCCGCGGCGTCAATCACGACGTCAACGTCAGCGCCGAAAACGGCACGATCCAGTATTATCGCAACGACGCGCCGGTCCCGTCGAATTTCGTGATGCAGACGATGTACGACGTCGGGCAGATCGAAGTGCTGCGCGGCCCGCAGGGCACATTGCGCGGTCGATCGACCCCTTCGGGTTCGATCACTTTAACAACACAAGAGCCGAACCTGCTCGAGGCTGGCGGGTATCTCGCCGGCACGCTCGGTTCGGCAGCCGCGACCAATTTCAACGGTGCGCTGAACATTCCGATCATATCGGATGTGCTGGGTATACGCATTGCCGGCATTCACAGCTTCGATCGCGCCAACCGTGTGACCAGCGTGAACAGCGATAAGAAGCCGAGCAGCGAAACCAACGCGGTCCGTGCAGCGGTCCGCTTCGAACCGACGCAGTGGCTTCGCCTTGGCTTCCTGTATGAAGGGATGCAGAACGACGGGACCCGCTTCGATCAGGTACGGTCGGTCAGTCAGTACGATCCCGATTACGTGCCGAGCGCAGGCGCGCCGGACTATGGCGAGATCAGCTTGAGCGACCGGCGTTCGGTGCAGTCGCGGCCGAGCACCACCAAGCAGAAGTTCCAGTTCTACAACTGGAATGCCGAAGTGGACGTCCTGGGGCAGCGCCTCATCTACGTGGGTTCGGCTACGTCGCAGAAATACCACAGCTACGGCGTGCGCGATCTCGCGAACTTCTTCCCGGATCTTGAGATTGCCCAGATCGCGGAAACCAAGGGAACGACAAGCAGCCACGAAGTGCGCTTGCAGAACCTTGATCGGGTCGCCGGCCTGTTCGACTATGTAGTGGGCTATTTCCGCTACTCCGTTCCCTCGCAGACCAATCTCAACGACCTTAGCATTACCCAGCTCCGCCTCGCTGGCCTGGGCATCCCGATCGCGGCACCGAGCGTCACCAACACGCCGATCTACGTCGCGAAGGGCACGCCGACGGAAGGCTCGTTCTTCGGCAACCTGACATTCCACCTGACCGAGTCCACCGAGCTTTCAGGCGGACTGCGGCGCATACACTTCACGGATAAACGGGACGGGCTGTTCATCAGCTGTACGCCGGATATGTACGCTGCGGGCGATTGCAAGCGCCAGAACGGTACGCAATCGGACGTCAACGAAAACACCACGATCTACAGCGCCAGCATCAAGCATCGCTTCACGCCAGGGCTGATGGTCTATGCCTCGACAGGCAGTTCGTGGCGTCCTCCGGTCGTGGCCATCGGCAACTTCACGAATGCCGATTACACGCCGAACGAAGTCGCTCATATCTCGCTGCCCTCGGAGAGTTCGAAGTCCTACGAGATCGGCTTGAAGTCGGATTGGTTTGACCGCAAGCTGCAGTTCAACCTCACTGCCTACCACCAGGACTACAAGAACTATCCTTACCGGGCCGGCGGCTCAGGCATCGCCTACATCAACATCAACTCGGCGGGCGCCCCGACGATCGGCAATTTCAATTTCGTCAGCGCGGTGCCGATAAAGGTCAACGGGATCGAGGCCGAACTGGCGTTTACGCCGACTCCGCGCTGGAACTTGGGGGCAACGGTCAACTTCGCCCGCAGTCGCATCGGTAATGCCCTTTTGGCCTGTACAGATGCGCTCAATAACCAATCTGGTGCAATTGGCTCTGACGGCATTCCGGATACCGTTACCCCAACCTTGGCGCAGATGCAGCAGGCGTATGGCGGCGAACGTGTGGCGCAATGTCCGGGAGGGGGGCAGTCGGCGACCTTCCAACCGGAGTGGTCCGGTATGTTAAGGACGGAGTATACCCTACCGATCGGGAACAAGGTGGACGGTTATCTACGCGGGCTGCTTAGCTGGAAGGGCAAGTCCCAGACCGATCCGAACAATCCTTACGACGACGTAAAGGCTTACGGCCTGCTTAACCTTTTCGGCGGCCTGCGCTCGCAGGATGGGGCTTGGGAAGTGTCGGTCTATGCGAAGAACATCTTCGATACGACGAAGCTTATCAGCCAGGACGATCTGGCTCAGTTCACGCCTGTCACCGATGTCTATCTCCGTCCACCAGCATTCAGTGTCTCGGGCATCGGATCGACGGTCTACAGCAGCCGTTATGCAGGCGTTTCGGTCACCGCGCCGCGCGAATTCGGTGTGACTTTCCGCGCGTCAATCGGTTCGCGGTGAGGCACTGCCGAACAGAAGGGCTGCGGATTCGCCCGACCGCAGCTCTTTCCTGCCTAGAATTACCAGGTGCTCCGGCCGAGAAGTAGCGTTTGGCTTAGACGAGACCAGAAAGGGAGGACCACGATGCATACTGAGAATAGTGGGCTTGTCTTTCGTCGGAAACGCGCGCGGCCAAGGAAAGGGGAGGGGCCCGATCTCAAGCAGCTTGAGCGCTTTGCCTTGTCCGCTTTTTCATGCAGGGGGTTTGAGAATGTGGGTTTGCGCGAGCTTGCAGCATCGGCCGGTATTGCACCGGCCCTTATCCTCTACCGCTACGGTTCGAAACTTGCCTTGTGGAAGTCGGTCGTCGATGAGCTGGGGGAGCGCGTTGACGAGACATGCGCCGCCATCAACTCTACTTACGCAGGGGTAAAGCCATTTCCGGACCGAGCCACTGCGGCGCTGCGCCACTTTGTCATGCTCACCATAAAGGTTCCGGAATTGTCGTCGATGTTCATAGGCGAGATGTCCGAACCTGGGGAACGGCAGGAATACGTACTCGATAAAATCTGGAATCCCTTTCTGACGACGATATCGCCAATCATTCGCGATGCCGAGCGTTACGGCAACTCCGATCTCGGGGACCCTAAATTTGCCGCTTTTTCCATCCTCAGCATGATTTTCGCGGCCCAGTACATGACTCCCATTATCGACCTGGCAGCCGATGGTCAGCAGAACGATTTGGTCGCACGAGTGCTCAGGCCCATAGAGAGGTTGTTGACCCTGAATCGGGATGATGTAACCGTCAATCATGATAATCAGTGCGAGTGAGCCGGCGGCCGACCTCATTTTCCCGCTGAGGGTTTGTGCGAAACTTTGGTACCAGAGGTTGCGTCAATCCGGCGCCATGATCGAACTCGAGAGAAGGCGATAGAGAATCTTCGCTACTTCGGAGACGCTATAAGCCTCCTCGGGTTGGCCGACCCACCATGCAAGCGTTTCGGCAATGAGCGAGGCGGCGCAGATCGTTCCAAGCTCGGTAGGCAGCCAAGCGTTGATGGGTTGTTCGCCCTTTGCCACAATCATGGAGACACGCAGCCATTCCTCGCGCATGGCGCCGCCGGCCCCACCATTGAGAAGGATCGCCCACAGAGCGCGGTGATCGGCGACATAAGCGCACAAGGCTTCGAATCCGGCCTCATAGCTTTCGGCATCGCGGATCGACAGCGTCAACTGGTTGAGGCGCGCGATTTCGTCTTTCGCGACTGCATTGAGCAGCGCCTCCTTGGTTTCGTGATGGCGGAAGAAAGTCGCGTAATGAACCTTGGCCTCTGCGCAGATGTCCCGGACAGTGATCTGATCGAAGGGCTTGCGCTGGAGCAGGGCCAACATGGCCTCCTGTAGCGCCTTGCCCGATCGCAAAGCCCGGGCATGGGTCGATCTAGATGATGCCAATGGCTCAGGTTTATGCGACACTGTGTCGCTCGCGATACGATTCGTTTTGCTGTTTTCGGCCATTCCATTGTGTCTGGCTCAAAACCGCCGGTCAGCGCAAGCAGGTAGCCGGTCGGCCTTAAGGACCGTGCGCGAAAGCCAATTGCCTGATCGTTGCGGATCAGGTTCGTATCACTGGAAAGAGGATTGCAATTATGCTCCGTCAGATTTTGATCGTTGGAAGTTTTGCTCTCGCGGTCGCGGCGCCGCTATCGGTGAGCGCAGCCGAGCCCGCTGCAGCTTCGGCACCGGCCTTTTCGACATCGACCAGTTCCATCGGCTTTCTGCTCGACAATCCGGCAACCAATGCGATCCTCACAAAATACCTTCCCGATCTTGTCAGTAACCCGCAGATCGAGATGGCGCGGGGCATGACGCTCAAGCAGATCCAGTCGTACTCGTCCGACACGGTCACTGATGAGGTGCTCGCAAAGATCGATGCCGATCTTGCGAAGTTGCCAGCGTCGAAGTGAAAAAATCAAGGAGCCGTCCACCATGTGGTCGGCTCCTGCCATCTGGAGGTTCCGCCTTGTCACTGATCCTGTTCCGGAAAAATGCCTCTAGCTCCATTTCGCTTCGATTTTGCAACATTTCTGTTGTTCTCGCTGGAGGTTTTGCCGGGCCGGGCTCGCTGAGCACGATTGCCGGAAGCCGAAAGTTCGGCGCCGACAATGATCATCGATAACTTGGAAAGGATGAATGCGCCTGCAGAACAATCCAGTTCCGGCACCGCGCACACTTCTGCGTGCCGGTGCTTAAGTTCATCCCAATCCGTGGATTTTTGCGCTGACCTTGAGGCAACACATCAGTCAGGTTGCATAATCCTCCAACCCGCATAGCTCGACGATGACCTGGCGGTTTTGCCGGTCTGCTTCGAAGGCTGCAAGGCCAGGATCCTTTTGCAGTATGGCGCGGATGATCCGCAGGCGGCCGGCTTGCCATCTCTCGAAGCCGAACAATCTGTCAGGGCCCGCGTCATGCGCCGTGCCCAGTGCAACATGGGTCAGCAGCTTGAAGAGCGGCTGGTCCACCATCTCGAACAAGGTGTCCTGAAGCTCCATCTCCAACGGACCGATTTCGGCATTGTCTGAACAGAGCTCGATTTTCTTTCCAACATGACGAAGCTTCGCGCGGCCCGCCTCATCTTCAGAGTGCGCGGCGATGACGCACAGACGGTTGAACAACAGCGAAGTGATGTCCAGAACCTCGCGCCGGGACGCCGGTTCGCTGCGAAGATAAGCCCTGAGAATTCGCTCGATGTCTCCAAGGCCGGGCCTTCGGCCATAGTACCCGCCGCCGGGACCGCGCTTTACTTCGAGAATACCCTCATGCTCCAGCACCCGGGCGGCCTGCTGAACTGTGACGATTCCGACCCCAAACTCCTTTGCGAGTTCAGGAAGCGATCCGATTTGCCGTCCCTCGGCCTCAGAGAAAATGCGTTCGCGCATTTTCTCTGCCGTGGTGCGGACGACATCTCGCTTTTCTCCGGCCTTGCGGATCAAGGGCGGGATCGCTTCATCCAAATTCATAGCGATAAAATGTACCTGTTTTTTAAAGTTCGCAACAGCGATTAGGATGCTTGAGCGATTGAAGGAATCAAAAAAGGCATATTATATCGTTCGGGTACCGACCAGGCGGGATTCGAAGAATCCGCTCCGGGCATCAGAAACGACCGGAAACTGCCGGTTTGGGAGTGAATGTCATGGCTTTCATGGATCCTTCGATCGACGTACTTCCGCGCCATCCTCTCATCATCGGCGGGCGGCGTGAGGAAAGCGGTAGCGGCGAAACGCTAGCCCACATCTATCCGGGTACGGGCAAGGTCACGCGGGAAATCCGCATGGCGGGTGCCAATGACGTTGATCGCGCGGTCGACGCAGCGCGCAAGGCATTTCCCGCATGGCGCGCCATGCCGGGCGACAAGCGCCGCGATCTCATGTTCCGCATCGCTGCGCTGTTCGAGGCCAAGTCCGCCGATTTCGCGCCTAGCTTGATCTCCGAGAATGGCTCTGTTGCGATGACGGCGCCCTACATGGGTTACGATGCAGCGCAGAAGTTCCGTTACTTCGGTGGATGGTGCGACAAGATTCATGGACGCACAATCCCGATGTGGGGCGCTCCCGCGCACGATCATGTCGCGTATGAGCCCTACGGCGTCGTTGGGATCATCGTCCCTTGGAACGGCCCTCTGTTTGCAGCCTCGATGGTAATGGCGCCGGCGCTCGCCGCCGGCAACTGCATCGTTTTGAAGGCGCCGGATCTTGCGCCCTACAGCGTCATGAAGCTCGTTGAAATTCTCCATGAAGCGGGGCTTCCCGATGGCGTCGTCAATCTCGTTACGGGCGCCGCCGAAGTCGGCGAAGCGATGGTCGATCACCCCGGCGTCGACAAGATCGAGTTCGTCGGTTCCGGCGCGACGGCGACGAAGGTTTTGACCGCCGCCGCCAAATCGATCAAGCCGGTCGGGCTCGAACTGGGCGGAAAGTCCGCGGTGATCGTGTTCGACGATGCCGACCTTATGCTCGCGGCCAAGAAAGGACTTACCGGAGCAGTCTCGTCAAATGGGCAGGGCTGCGTCAACGGAACCCGCTTGCTGATTCAGCGCGGGGTCTATGCCCGCTACCTCGAGATTCTCGCCGCGATGGCAGGTCATGTAAAGAGCGGCGACCCTTTCGATGCGGCAACGGTTCTGGGGCCGGTTATCAGCGGCAACGCCCTGGCGCGCATCAAGGGAATGATCGATCGCGGCGTAAGCGATGGCGGCCGGATCGTGGCCGGTGGCGAGCGTCTCGGCGGCGAGTTTGCAGGTGGATACTTCCTGCCGGTGACTGTTCTGGCTGACGTGCCCAATGGCTGTGAGATCGCGCAGAACGAGGTGTTCGGGCCGGTCCTGGTCGCAACGCCGTTCGATTCCGAGGAAGAAGCAATAGCCCTGGCCAATGGCACCGAGTATGGCCTCGGTGCCTACGTTCACACGCAGAACCTGCGCCGCGCGCACCACGTTTCGCGTGAACTTCAGGCGGGCATGATCCATGTCAATGGCGCGGGCGAGGCGATGCAGCCCAATTGCCCGTTCGGGGGCTTCAAGAAGAGCGGCCACGGGCGCCTCGGCGGCGTTGAGGGTCTGCATGAGTTCCTTCAACCCAAGAACGTCTGGATGAGCCTGGCGGGACCGGAGGCTGGCCAGTGAGTCTGCTCGATCCCACCGAGCGCACGGAGCGCGGTCTTGCGCTTCAGGCCGAGCTGACGGGCAGGGTGGCGCCCAAGCCGGCAACGCTCCTTCAGGAAACCTGGCGCGATTTCATCTACCCGGAAATCTGGTCCCGGCCGGGGCTTGATCGGCGGGCCCGCTTTCTAATTTCCCTGGCTTCGGCAGCCAGCGGCAATGGCCCCCGCGAGGCGCTCGAGGGCTACGTTCGCGGCGCCTTGTCGACAGGGGAATTGAACCTGTCGGAGCTTCGCGAAGCCGCTCTGCATGTCGCCGTCTATTCGGGCTGGGACAAGGGCGGCGATCTGGATGCCGCGATTACCCGCGTCCAGGATGCACTCGGCCTCGAACCCGTCCGTCTCGCTCCGGTTCGCGCAGAACCTTGGGATCCGCAAGTTCGGATGGAACAGGGCTTTGCGGAATTCAACAAGGTCATGACGTTCGATGGCCCGCGCGTCGGAAATGGCATGCCCTACCTCCAGTACGGCATCCTCAATTTCGTCTTCGGCGAAATGTGGTGCCGCGACGGTCTCGACCAGCGATCGCGGCGTTTCCTCACGCTCGTGGGCGTTGCGGATTCCGCTGCCCTCGTGCCGATCGGAAGCCACTTCCATGCTGCCATGGCCAGCGGCAATTGCACACCGGCAGAACTCCACGAATTCGTTCTGCAGTATGCCGTTCATGCCGGTTGGCCGAAAGCCTCGGTCATCCAGGGCGTCGTCTTCGAGATGGCTGCCAAGATCGAAAAGGGTTTGGCCTGGAACGGCTGAGGGAAGGAACTCCATCATGACAATTGAAATTGCCATGCCCGGCAAGGTTGCCCTGGTAACGGGCGCGGCTTCCGGTCTCGGCCGGGCGACGGCGCTGAAGCTGGCGCAAGCCGGCGCCCACCTCTGCATCGTCGACGTTAATCCTGAAGGTCTCGCCGAGACCAAAGGCCTGCTGGAAAGCGCAGGCGTCGATGTTCTCGTTCACCCCGCCGATCTCTGCGATCCTGCTGCGTGCAAATCTTCGGTCACGGCGGCGGTGGAGCGTTTCGGACGGCTGGATGCGCTCTGCAATGTCGCCGGACTCATCTATCTGGCCAACTCGCATGAGATGCCGGAGAACCTCTGGCACCGGATGATAGCGGTCAATTTGACGGCTCCTTTCATGCTTTCGCAAGCCGCCATCCCTCATCTGCTTGAAGCCGACGGTGCAATTGTGAATGTTGCTTCGTCCGCCTCTTTCATCGGCGAGGCCTACGCTGCCGCCTACTGCGCCACGAAGGCCGGTCTGGTGAACATGACCAAGGCCATGGCGATGGAGTACATGCGCAAGCCCATCCGCATCAACGCAGTGGCGCCCGGTGGGATGATCACCAACATCGCTGTGAATTTCCGGCCACCCGAAGACTGCGATTTCGAACTGCTCAAGCGCTTTTCAGGCATGCGCGGTACGGTGGAAGTGGACGATGTCGCCGATATGGTGGCGCTCCTCGCATCTCCGGCGGGCCGCGGTTATCACGGCAACTGCATTTCGATCGATGCCGGGATAACCGCAGGATGAGCGAGGTCCGCAACATCGGCTTCGTAGGGCTCGGCAGTCAGGGCGGTCCCATGGCCGAGCGGATCCTGGCGGCTGGCTTTCCGCTCACCGTCTGGGCCCGCCGGGTCGAGGCGCTCGAACCCTTCATTTCAGCGGGAGCTTCGGCGGCGACGAGTGTTGCCGAACTCGGAGGGGCTTGCGACCTTGTCGGGATCTGCGTGGTTGATGACGCCGGTGTGGCCGCCATCGTGGAAGAGCTTCTCCCGGTCATGAAGGCCGGTAGCTGCATCGTCGTTCATTCGACGATCCTGCCCGACAACTGCATTCGCTTCGCTGAGCGCTGCGCGGAAAAAGGTATTCGCTTTATCGATGCTCCGGTCAGCGGCGGGGGAGCGGGCGCCGCTGCGGGCACGCTGACGGTCATGTGCGGCGGAACGCCTGACGATTTCGCGGCTGCTCGTCCGGTCCTTGAAACGTTCGGCGGGATGATTGTCCTGCTGGGGGGCGTGGGTGCGGGCCAGAGCGCCAAGATCGTCAATAACGCACTGATGGCTGCCAACATGGGCCTGGCCCACGCCGCAGCGGCTGCCGGTGAGGAACTGGGTCTTGATCGCGTTGCGCTACTCGATCTCATCAAGGCCAGCAGTGGACGCAGCTTCGGTTTCGAGGTCTATGCCAGGTTGCCATCTCCTCAAGCCTTCGCCCACGGCGCACCGCTCCTCGTGAAGGACGTAAAGCTCCTCAAGGCCACATTGCCGGGTAGTGCTGGAGCCGAAGCGCTTCGAAGTGCCTCTGATTCTTTCCTCCTTGCCGCAATCGGCACAGAAATCTCGGAGAACAATTCATGAGCTTTACCCTTGAGCAGTTCCGTCTGGATGGAAAGGTGGCGATCGTCACCGGCGCGGGCGGACGCGGCAACTCGATTGGCCGCGCTTATGCGCTGGGTCTGGCCAATGCCGGTGCATCGGTCGTCGTGGCCGATCTCAATCTTGCAGGGGCCCAGGCCGTCGCCGACGAAATCCAGGCTGCTGGCGGCAAGGCAATCGCTGTCGAAGTCGATGTGGCGAATGAGGCATCGACGCTCGCCATGGGCGCTGCGGCCGTCGATGCTTTCGGGGGCATCGACATTCTGATCAACAATGCCGCCCTGATGGTCGATATCAGTTACGATAACTGCGAGACTGTGAGCCTCGAGGCCTGGAACCGGGCGTTCGCCGTCAATCTGAACGGTGCACTGCTGTGCGCTCGTGCCGTCGTACCCTCGATGCGCGCGCGCGGGGGCGGGCGGATTATCAACCAGACGTCCGGGGGCGCATTCCCGGCGACCGGACTTTACGGTATCTCCAAGCTCGCGCTGGTGGGCCTCACGACGACGCTCGCAAAGCAGTTCGGCAAGGATAGCATCACGTGCAATGCGATCGCGCCGGGTAACGTCATGTCCGATGCCGGGAAACTCCTGGTTCCTGACGACTCTCCCTTCATCCAGTTCCTCAATATGACCTGTGCGCTCAGGCCTCGCGGCGAGCCGGATGAACTGGTCGGCACCGCGCTGTTGCTTGCGTCGCAGGCGGGCCAGTGGATTACCGGTCAGACTATCCATGTCGATGGGGGATGGGTGCTTCGCCCCTGACAATCGCACAGCTGTCGCGAAGCCGGTTTCGTTGACCCGGCAAGCGAGTATGACCTCGCCACCGAAGAAGCGCAAAGCGGTGCCAAACTACGCCGCTGCGACGACATGCCAGGAACGTCATCCCACTCGGAAACCAGCCTTAGCAAGTTTGATAGCTGTGTGGAGCAGCGACCCGGCTTCCGTCCCCACCGGTGGGGACGGATGAACGCCATCTCGAGCGGATGCTTGCTGAGGTTCTCGGCGAAACCTGCCGCCATCCCGATCGGCGAATAGAGCGCTTGATATAGCTCTGAGTGCGTGGCGAGCGCGGGACCAGCGAACCGTGCGTCAAGCCTTCAAGGCTCAGAACGCCCGGCATGAAGTCCATCGAACCGGACGGGTGTAGACCAGAGTCTGTTCGCGGTTCGACACGTTAGCGAAGGCACTCCGGACCTTGTATTTCGTCCCCCCGTGCGATGTCCTGCTTGGCGCGGGGGATGGTGGCGCCGAGCCTCAGGCCGGGCCCCTGAGGACCAATCGTCGCGGATCATGCCCCATCAGGTGCTGATATAGCGCATCGGCTTCACCCGGCAGACATCGCGCAGCTTGCGGGGCTCCTTGAGGTCGATTTCCAGGTCGACCTCGACAAGATCCGCTGCGTCGCGTGCGCAAATCTCCGGCAAGCTCCCTGCATCATGCTATCTCGAATAGCGCTCAAAGTTCTTGTTCCTGAACAAGTACTTGGAAGGCGCCCTCTCAAACGGTCCAAGGACGTCTATATTTACGGCCACGGAGGCCAAAGCGTGCGAACTCTCAGTCCCCTCACAATATTGAACGGAGAGAGTTCAAAGCTGTCAGTTTACGCTCATTCCTGATCGGCCCAGATGCTAGCCCATGACACACGCAATCCTGACAGTCATGTGTAGCGGCGGCACCTACTTCGACCGCGAGCACTACGTCGACGTTCACCTGCCTCTGGCACTTTCCTGCTGGCAGCAGCACGGGCTGGAGAGCGCCTGGGCTTTCTTTCCGCGGGAGCCGGACGCTCTGCACGTCTCCGTGGGCATCTACCGGTTCCGAGATGAGGACGCGCTTCATACGGCGCTTGCATCGGCGGAGTCGGCGACAGTCATGGCTGATGTTCCCCGGTTCACGGATGCAACCGTTTCTCGGAGCGTCGCCAAGCCGCTCTGACCCGTTGGATTTCGCTCGGGTGCTTACCCGACGGCGATCGACACTGGCAGACCTCGTCATCTTCCAAGTGAAGGGCAAGCACGATGGAATTTTCTGATTGCAAGGTATTTGTGGTCGGCGGCAGTCGCGGCATCGGCGCGGCGATCGTGCGGCGTTTCACAGCCGCCGGCGCGACCGTGATATTCACCTATGCAGCGTCCGCCAACGCGGCCGAACACCTCGCCGCCGAAACCGGCGCCAAGGCGCTTCGGGCAGACGCGGGCTCGCGGGACGCGCTGATCGCGGCGGTGCGTGACACCGGACCGATCGACATCTTTGTCTACAATGCCGGTCTGCTGGTATTTGGCGACCCCTTGACGCTCGATGCCGACGCGGTCGATCGGATGATCGACGTCAACGTCCGGGGTGCCTATTTCGGCAGCGTCGAGGCGGCTCGCCTGATGCCCGAAGGCGGACGCGTCCTCCTCATCGGGTCCGACACGGCCGACAGCATGCCATTTCCCGGTCTTGCGGCCTACGTGCTGACCAAGGCGGCGATGCAGGGTATGGTGCGCGGTCTGGCACGCGACCTGGGTCCGCGCAACATCACGGTCAACGTGATCCAGCCTGGTCCAACCGATACCGACATGAACCCGGCAGATGGCCCGCGCGCGGCTGCCATGCTCGAACCCATGGCGATCAAGCGCTATGGCACCGCCGACGAGGTCGCGAGCCTGGTGCTCTATCTCGCTGGAACGCATGCGCGCGGGATCACCGGCAGCATGCACACGATTGATGGCGGCTTCGCGGCATGACTTCTGGCAAACAGTCTGACAGCGTCATTGTCTACGTCACCTATCGGGGCAATGCTGAAACCTGGTTCGACAAGGACTATTACGTCGAGCACCACCTGCCGCTGGTGATGCGATCTTGGGGAGCTTACGGGCTGGAGAGCGTCTCTGCCTTCTTCCCCGCCAGCCTCCGGGGCGGGACCGTCGCCATTTGCGAGTGCCGCTTTCGCGACGGGGCAGCTGTCACAGCAGCGTTCGCCTCTCCGCAAGCAGGTTCCGTGATGGCGGATGTCGAGCGCTTCACCAATGTCACACCGCAGCAGGCTCGCGGGGTTCCCCTGTGAATGACGCTTTGCGTAGTTGTCAAACAACTCGGAGGTAAATTTTGAAAACATGGCTTATTACCGGCTGCTCGAGCGGTTTCGGCCAGCGGCTCGCAGTTGCTGCGGCACAGCGCGGCGACCGTGTCATAGCGACTGCACGCAATGTCCAGGCTATCAAGGGCATGGCAGAGCCATTTGGCGGCCGGATGATCACCCTGCCGCTAGATGTGACCAACGCCCGTGAAATTGAGGCAGCGGTCGCTGAGGCGGTCGAAACCTTCGGCGGGTTCGACGTGCTCGTGAACAATGCCGGCTATGCATTGTTCGGCGCGGTAGAGGAAGGCACGCCCGAGGAATATCGGCCCATGTTCGAGGTGAACGTCTTCGGCTTGATCGAGACTACCAGAGCTGCGCTGCCGGTCCTGCGACGTTCCGGCGGAACGATCGTCAATATGTCTTCAGGTGCGGGCATTGAAGGCCGCGGCGGCGGAGGCTATTATCACGCCGCAAAGTTTGCCGTGGAAGGCATTTCCGAAGCGCTGGCCGGCGAATTGAAGCCGTTTGGTATTCGCGTGCTTATCGTGGAACCGGGACCGTTCCGGACCGATTTCCTTGGGCGTTCGATCACCATGGCGGCCAATCCGATGCCGGAGTATGCCGCTAGCTCGCGCAAGCACTACCGAGAGACCAGCAATGGCAATCAGGCGGGTGATCCCGACAAGGCGGTAGCGGTGATCCTGCAGGCTGTCGACGCCGATGACGCGCCCCTCCACCTGCCGCTCGGCCCGGCCGCGCACGCGATTGCCGAGCGAAAGCTGGCTGCCTTCCGTAGCGATATCGACCTCTGGCGGGACATCACCGTCGCGACCGACTTCGACCGCCTTTGAACGTTGGCCTCGAACACCCTATGAACGCCGATACTGGAGTGGACAGCGATCATGATCGCCATGCTTAACGGGTTTACCCAACAGTTGGTGCCGGTGAACGGTATCAGGATCAATGCCGTCACGGGAGGCTGGGGACCACCGATCCTGTTGTTGCACGGCTGGCCGGAAACATGGTGGGAATGGCATCATGTGATGCCTCTGCTGGCGGAGCAATTCAGTGTGGTGGCCATTGATCTGCGCGGTGCAGGTTTTTCTGACTGCCCGCAGTCCGGCTACGACAAGGCGACGATGGCGAGTGATGCGCACGAAGTTATGGTTGCGCTTGGACATGAACGCTATGCCGTGTGCGGGCACGATATCGGAGGCATGGTCGCCTTGCCGCAGGCCGTGCTTCATCGAAGGGCGGTTACGCATCTCGCGGTCCTCGACGTCCCGCTTCCAGGCTGGAGCGAATGGGAGGCGACCACAGCACGGCTCTGGCACTTCAGTTTCCATGGGCACCGAGACCTCCCCGAGCGCCTGCTCCATGGACGTGAATATGACTACATTTCGAGCTTCATGGCGGAGCGTTTCTACGACCATAGCACCTTCAACCCCGCCGACATCGAGATTTACGCGAAAGCGATGACGCTTCCCGGCCGCACCCGAGGCGGGATGGAGTGGTATCGTACCCTTGCTGCGGATCATGCGGCGGCGCTCGAATACAAGCGCCAACCGCTCGATATACCTGTGCTCGGCCTTGGTGGAGATCAGCGCTTCGGTGCGCAGATGGTGCCGATGCTCAAGGAGTTCGCCGTCAATGTGGCGGGCGGCTCAATCGCGCGGTGTAGCCATTATCTCGCGGACGAGCGGCCAAACGAGGTCGCAAACGCACTTCTCGATTTCCTGAAGACCAATTGAAATTTCGATACCCACTTGGCCGTGGGTTGATCAGATCCACCAAAAAACAAGGAAACTGACATGACCGTACCTGTCGTTCGCGGTGTGAATCATATCGGAATCACGGTGCCCGATATCGAAGCCGCCAAATCGTTTCTCGCGGAAGCTTTTGGCGCCCAGCTCATCTACCAGTCGTTCGGACCGCAGGATCCGCCCCGGCAGGGAGCCGAATTCGAGCGAGCCGTCGGTGCTTTCCCGGGAACGGTTGTGCGCGCGCAAGCTATGGTCAAGATCGGCACTGGGCCCGATATCGAGCTCTTTGAAATGCACGGTCCGGAGCAGGCCCAGCCGATCCGCGCCAGTGATTTCGGCATTACGCATTTCGCGCTCTACACCGACGATATCGATGCATCCGTAAAGCGCTTCGAAAAGGCGGGCGGCACTCCCCTGACGGCGCCGCGGGCCATTCCCTACGCAACCGAGAAGGGGCCTGGAAACAAGGTTTGCTATTGCCGCATGCCGTGGGGCACCACGATGGAATTCATAACCGCACCCGATCGTATGGCCTATCGGGAGAAGACCGATCTGCGAAGGTGGCAGGACGAGGATTGAGCAAACCGCGAAATGTGGTCATCGATGGAGCTGCTGCGGAACGGCGATGTTGTGCAGCGCAGTATAGATATGACGAAAGATTGTCTCTGATGGGTGAAAAATCGTCCGGCTTGCGGCTGCCTGCGCGCATGCTTCCTTTTCCCAGCTCGATCAGTTCGCAAGCGCGCGCCACGCTCGAGCGTCTTGTGGATCCCGACGGCATGCCTATCAACGCAATGCACCGGATGCCGGAACCCGAAGACCTTGACGGATGGTGCCGGATCAAGTCGGCGGTCGATGCGCAGTATGGTGGCTCGATGAAGGATATGGCCGGGACGGTGCGCGCCAGCGTCGAGACCGCCCGGATCGGCGATGCCGTCGTCTACATCGCCACGCCCGAGACGGCGCCCACGACGACCGGTGTCTACCTCGATCTGCACGGCGGCGCGTTGGTGTTTGGTGGAGGAGACGCGTGTCGCATTGGCGCGCAGATGCAGGCGGACCTTCACGGGGTGCGCTGCTATGGCGTCGACTATCGAACGCCGCCCGAGCATCCTTATCCGGCGGCGCTCGACGATACGCTTGCGGCATATGCGCATGTGCTGGAGCGTCATGAGCCCTCGAACGTCGTCATCGGCGGCCGGTCTGCAGGGGGCAATCTCGCAGTCGCCGTGCTTCTCCGGGCGCGCGAAGAGGGGCTTCCCATGCCAGCCGGCCTGGTCCTTCTTTCGCCCGAGATAGACCTGACCGAGTCCGGTGACAGCTTCGAAGTGAACCGTCTGGTGGACGTGATGCTGCCCCTGTCCCTTCGGTCGGCTAATCTGCTCTATGCCAATGGCGCTGACCTGTCCCATCCTTATCTTTCGCCGCTGTTCGGGGACCTGACCGGGCTGCCGCCGACGCTGCTGCAATCGGGTACCCGCGATCTCTTCCTTTCCAATACCGTGCGCATGCATCGAGCCCTGAGAAAGGCAGGCGTCAGTGCCGAGCTTCATGTCTTCGAGGCTATGCCGCATGGCGGCTTTCTCGGCGGCACCCCGGAGGATCTCGACCTGAGCAGCGAACTCGTCCGCTTCGTTCAGGCCTGTTTGGGAAGTGGCCGAGGCTTTCCGCCGGGCTCATCCTGAATGCCTATGATCGAGACCGAACGGCTCGTCTTGCGTCAGTATGGACCCGAGGACATTCCCGGCATCCTCGCGCTCGCGGAGGATCCGGTCGTCAGCAAATTTATCGGTAATCTACCTGATTGCGAGGAAGCCGCGTGGGCAAGATTGCTGCGCTGCGTCGGCCATTGGAGCCTCTTTGGTTGCGGCACGCTCGCAGTCATCGACAAGACAAGCGGCAACTTGCTGGGAGAGGTCGGTGCGGCATACTTCCGTCGCGGTGTCGATCCGATGCTCGACACCGTTCCCGAGGGCTCCTGGCTTTTCTTCTCAGAATATGCCGGATCGGGCTTTGCGTTCGAAGCGATGTCCGGCCTTCTGGGGTGGATCAAGCGATCGACAAGCCATGATCGCGTCGCCTGCCTGATAGAGCCTGTGAACGGCCCTTCGCTCAAACTCGCGAACCGGCTCGGCTTCCGGCCTGTCAAAGACATCTCCTACCGAGACAGGCCGTTTATCCTTCTGGCGACCTAGATATCGAGATTCCGGGGCCGCTCCTTCGATGGTATCCCACTCCTCAGGGCAGCACCTCTCGCAGATGCTTGTCCACCACTCCTATGAAAGCGCGAAGGCGCTGTAGGTGCTTCAGGTCGCGATGGTAGCCCATCCAGATGTCGCGACCCGGCGGCAGTGCCGGCAGGTCGAGCAGGCGCAATCCCGGAACCTGCTTGCCGACAGCGTTGGGAAGGACTGCGATACCGACACCCTGACTGCACATGCGCGCCTGAACGTTCCGGTTGTTGGAGCGCATAACCAGCTCCGCGTTGGGAAAGCTCTCTTTCAGCCAGCCTATATCGGGGAACTGCCCTGTCGAAGTATCATGGGTGATCAGGCGAAAGCCCGCTCCGTCGCCGAATACCGGATCGGGCGCGTCGGCGGCGACATACACCCCGTAGTTCAAGCGAGTGAGCCGCCGTTGCACGATGTCGGACGTCTCGAACGGTACGATCCGGAAGGCGATGTCCGATTCGCGCTGGGCGAGGCTGAAGAGACGCGTCCCGGTAAGTATCTCGACATCGACCCCCGGATAGGCGTTTGTGTAATCGGCTATGATCGGGGGCAGGACGTAAGCGCCGAACCAATCGGCCGAGGAAATCCGCAAGGAGCCGCGGAGGTTCTGCTCCTGACCGGCAAGCCGGCGCTCCATTGCCAGTGCGCCCTCCTCCATCTGCTCCGCCATCGCCACGATAGCGCCTCCCTCCTCAGTAAGGACGAACCCCTCTGCCGTCCTCTGGAACAGCGCCTGGCCGGTCGTCTCTTCAAGCGCTCGAAGGCGCCGGCCCACTGTGGGATGACTGAGTCGCAGTGCACGCGCAGCGCCGCCCAGCGTACCGGCCCGCGCCACGGCGAGGAAGATTCGAACGTCGCTCCACTCCATCCCACATCCTCACACATCGTGCCGAGGCGCAGAGCCCGGCGTGTCTTCTAACGATCGCGGATCGGTTTTCCGGTCTCCCGTTGCCGCTTATTGGTTCGCCGAAATCCCGCCTACGTCGAACGGGCCACTCGCGGCAAGGCAGATACGGGTCATAGGGAACCGGAGCCGAAAGAAATTCGGAAGTTTCAAGTCTTCGATCCAGAGGGCGTTCGAATGCAGCGACCGAGTGCGGGGCCCCATCACGAGTCTCCATATCCGGGATCACATTCGTGGAAGGGAGCGTAAAAGAAAATTCCGATATAAAGTGACCAAGGTCATGTAGCGCGCGAATATAGAGATCATGCGTTCGGATTTTCTGTCGAGAATTATCTCAAGGCCGCCGCTCGACGCGACTTCGCTCAGTCGTGAGCGCTCCTCCCGGACAGCACCAGACAGTTGGAGCAGCCTGATGGACGCTGCCCAGAAAGGACATGGCGGTGCGTATCGGCGGCTGCTTGGCGAGACATCGGAATGGCTCAAGCGCTACTTCGAGCGGCGATTGCCGCCGGGCGATGTGGACGACGCCGTCCAGGAGACGCTGCTCGCCATTCATCGGCGGCGTCATACCTACGATCCGCAATACCCGTTCGGCCCCTGGCTGGCCGCGATCGCCAAGAACAAGTGGGTCGATCAGTTGCGGAGCCTGGCGCGCCGTCCAGCCGATGAACTACCTGACGAGATAGCGGTCGGCGATCACGAGGCGTCGGTGGTCAGTAGTTCGGTTCTGGCCAGCCTGCTGGACCAACTTCGTCCAGCCCAAGCCCAGGCGATCCTGCTGGTCAAGGTGCAAGGCTACAGTATCGAGGACGCGTCAGGCGAGACCGGCCTCTCGCCCTCGGCCGTAAAGATGAACATTCACCGTGGCCTCGCTCGCCTTACTGCAATCATTGAGAAGACCCCCGATGTCGAATGAAGCCTTGATATTGGACCTGTCGTCCGGCCTGGTGCCGGTTCGGCGCCGCAGCATGGTTCGCGAAGGCGCGCTCGTTCTCGCGACCTGCGGGGCGGAGCTTGCACTGTTTCTTTCCATGGGCGTCATGCGGCCAGACATGCACGACATGACCGGGTCGCCTTACCTGATATGGAGGGTGGCCAGCCTGGGCCTTCTGGCTGTAGCTGCGTGTGTCTTGGCCATTCGGTCCTTCTCGCCTACGGCGCGGCCTCGGCGGGGGCTGATGATCGCCTGCGCTCTTGCAGTCGCGGCCATCGTCGGCGGGGCATTCGTAGTGCCGGAAGGATTGAACGGACGGACGCTACTTGACCGCATCAATCCGACCAGCGGAATGATGTGCGCCACATCCATTTTCGTGCTCTCCCTGCCGATCGTCGCGTTGCTCGGTGCCTTCATGCGAAGGGCTGCGCCGACCCGGCCGAGGCTCAGCGCGCTCGCCTCGGGCATCGCTGCCGGCGCCTGCGGAGCCTTCGTTTTCGCGTTCTGTTGCCCGTTCAACGACCCACTTTATGTAGTTGTCTGGTATTCCATCGGGTGCGCCGCCGTTGTGGCCGCGGCACGGTGGCGCCTACCACGACGCTTCCGCCTCTGACCTAGGCCAACGCGGGACCCGACGGGCCGCGCACTGCCTGAAGTACTGATCGCCGAACCACCTGGATTCCAGGACGGGAGATGTGCGCCTGTATCATTGAAAGGAACGATACCATGAAAACCATCACCGCCGCGAGGTCCGCAAATCAGGACTGGCTCAAGACCTATTATTACCTTCGCTTCGCTGTCTCCGCGATCTGGGTTGTGCTCGCCCTCACACTCGCCAAGGCTTTACCGTTGATCGCTGCGGCGATGCTTGTCGCCTATCCTGCTTGGGACGCGCTGGCAAACTACCTCGACGCCAGCCGGAGCGGAGGCCTGGCCAGGAACAAGAGCCAGATGCTGAACTTCGCCGTCAGCGTGGTGACCGCGGTGGCCGTCGCAGGGACCATTTCGCACGGCATGCACGCGGTACTCCAGGTCTTTGGTATATGGGCTGTCCTGTCCGGCCTCTTCCAGCTCATGACCGGCGTGCGGCGCTGGAAGTCGTATGGCGCGCAGTGGGCAATGATACTTAGCGGGGCCCAGTCTGGTCTCGCTGGAGCACACATGCTCGCCAAGGCCGCCGGCCCCGCGCCGGTGGGTATCGCTGACATCGCGCCCTATGCGGCGTTCGGCGCTTTCTACTTTATTATTTCGGCGGTGTCACTGACGGTCAGCGCGCGTCGCCGCTCAAGGGTCGCGGCCTGATCGAGTCCCTGTCCACTCGCCGCAGGAGGGGGCTGCGGCGCTTCGAGAAGAGATTGAACTATGTCAGTTTGCGCCGAGTATCGCACCACCGCTGCCGCGACCGGAGTTCGCGACCGCCGTACACCCGCGAGCCAACACATCAGGCCCGGCTCCAACCCCTCGCGAGGCAATGTCGAGCTTCGCCTCAGCGTCATCTTACCTTGACGGGTCTGCCCAAGTTCAGGCCCTTTCGCTTCACGGCGGCGCGTCGCGCCACTCTACGTCACGAGGAAGACCAAGCATGCGCAGCTTTGACGCAATCATCATCGGCGCCGGCCAGGCGGGGCCGGCACTAGCCGGCCGGCTGAACGATGCCGGCCAGTCGGTCGCCATCATTGAGCGTCACCACGTGGGCGGCACCTGTGTCAACACCGGATGCAGACCGACCAAAACGCTCGTGGCCAGCGCCTATGCGATCCACACCGCGCGTCGCGGCGCAGACTACGGCTTCAGCGTCGCCGGACCGGTCGATGCCGACATGAAAGCGGTCGCAGCGCGGGCTGACAGGATCATCCGCGAGGGTCGAGCCGGCAACGAGACCTGGCTGTACGATATGGCGAATGTGGAGCTTGTCCGAGGGCATGCCCGATTTGAGGGGCCCAAAGTCGTTACCGTCGATGGGGATCGGCTGACCGCACCGCGCATCTTCATCAATGTTGGCAGTCGGGCGGCGATGCCGGAAATGCCGGGTGCAGATCAGGTGCCGATCCTCACGAACACCGAGATCATTGCCCTCGATACGCTTCCCCGGCATCTCGTGGTGATCGGTGGAAGCTATATTGGACTCGAGTTCGCCCAAATGTATCGGCGTTTCGGCGCGCAGGTCACGGTGGTGGAACGTATGAACCGTCTCATTGCCCGGGAGGATCCGGACGTGTCGGAAGCAGTCCGGCAAATTCTCGAGGGCGAGGGCATCTCGATCCGAACGGGTGCGGACTGCATCGGCTTCGCGCACAGCGGCGAGGACGTCGAGGTGCGGGTGGACTGCGCCGAGGACGCGCAGCCGGTCGTCGCCAGCCACGTCCTGATGGCGGTCGGGCGGCGGCCGAACACCGACGACCTCGGGCTCGACGCTGCCGGCGTGGCAGTGGATGCACGCGGTTATATTACCGTGGACGAAAGGTTGGAGACCAGCGTCGCGGGCATCTGGGCACTGGGCGACTGCAACGGCCGGGGCGCCTTTACGCACACCGCCTATAACGATTTCGAGATCGTCGCGGCGAACCTTCTGGACGGGGAGGATCGCCGGATCAGCCAGCGTCTGCCAGGTTACGCGCTCTACATCGATCCTCCGCTCGCGCGGGTGGGCATGACCGACGCCGAGGCGGCTAGGACCGGGCGACGGCTACTCCATTCCAAGCGGGCGATGTCCCGCGTCGGCCGCGCGGTGGAGAAGGGCGAGACCCAGGGGTTTATGAAGGTAGTGGCTGACGCCGACACCCGCCGCATCCTCGGCGCGGCGATCCTCGGCACCGGCGGGGATGAGGCGATCCACGGCCTGCTAGATATGATGAACGCCGACCAGCCGATCGAGCAACTGCGCTGGGCAGTGCCGATCCATCCCACCGTGTCGGAACTGGTCCCGACATTGCTGCTCGATCTTCAGCCCTGGAACGGAGAGGCGTGATGCGCATGATCGGTCTGATCGGGGGCATGAGCTGGGAAAGTTCGGCCGAATATTATCGCCTCCTCAACGAAGGCGTTCGCACCCGCGTGGGTGCGACTGCTTCGGCTCGATGCCTTTTATGGTCGTTCGACTTTGCGGAAATCGAGGCGCTGCAACATGGCGGCGACTGGAGCCGTCTCACCAAGCGGATGGTGGACGCCGCACGGCGGCTGGAGGCCGCTGGAGCGGATCTGCTGCTGATCTGCACCAATACCATGCACCGGATGGCGCACGATGTGCAAAGCGCCGTTCGCATTCCGCTGATCCACATTGCGGATCCCACTGCGGAGCGGATCGTGGCCGCCGGTTTGCGAAAGGTCGGGCTGCTCGGCACGGCGTTCACGATGGAGCAGGACTTCTACAAGGGGCGCCTGACCGAACGCTACGGTCTGGAGGTGATCGTTCCCGATGAGGAGGACCGTGCGACCGTACACCGGATCATCTATGACGAACTGGTCGCTGGACGCATCGAGTCCTCGTCGCGCGAGGCCTTCCGGGCAGTGATCGCGCGTCTTGTCGGGGCTGGCGCCCAGGCAGTGATCCTTGGCTGCACCGAGATCATGCTGCTCGTCGGGCAAGAGGACAGCCCCGTGCCGATCTTCGACACTACGGCCATCCACGCGGCAACGGCGCTCGATCAAGCGCTGGCGACCACCCAAGGCACTGATGAAGCCCGGCTGACGGCAGAGTGAGCAACGAGACGATGATTGAGACTGAACGGCGCCGCGGGGCGTTGTCAAAAGCGATTAGCCTTATCCTGGCGTCGGGATCGGCGTTGCTCCTCATCGGCGCTGCGGAGCCCGAAACGCGCTTCGCCGTGACGCTGCAGCCGGAGCTCGTCAAGGATGCGAGTGGCCGGCTGCTGGTGTTCGCGGTGCCGGCGACGGACGAGAACAGGAAAAGCGATGCGGTCGACGTGGAGCGCGGAGCGGGAGTCTCCGTTGCCGCATGCGACGTGCAGGGTTTCGGAGCCAGTCGCTCCGTGACGATCGATACGCTGCGAGGGGCTTTTCCCAGAAGCTTCGCGACGCTGGCGCCGGGAACCTACCGCGTGCAGGCGGTGCTTGATCGCAACGGCGATTACAACTTTGCCGGCCGGGGGCCTGGCGACCTCGTATCCAAGGTCGCCACGGTACAATTCCCACTTTCATCGATGCCGATCCTCCAGCTCGATCACGCCGTGCCGCCGGAGACCGACCAGTTCGACACGAGCGGGCTGCCGCCCGTCGCGGCGGAGCAGATCGCCGCATCGCGTCCGCATCTTCACGACGAGCGAATAGCGTCGAAAGTGCTGACGCGCTTTAGCGGCGCGAGCCAATCCGTGGCCGCGTGGGTGCTGACCCCGCCGGGCTATGATGCCGGATCGCGCAAGACCTATCCCACTGTCTACACGGCCGGTGCGTTCGGCGCGGGACACAAGCTGGTCGGCCAGCAGTTGTCGCGCATGTGGCACTTGATGGAGACCGGCGTCATGCCGCCGATGATCTGGGTCGCCCTTGATCATTTGTCGCCCACCGGCACGACGGAGTTTGCGGACAGCTTAAACAACGGCCCCTGGGGCAAGGCGCTGGTCGGCGAGGTGATCCCCGAGCTCGAGGCCAGGTACAGGATGGACGCCAAACCGTCCGGCCGCTTTCTAGCGGGGCACAGCTCGGGCGGCTGGTTCGCCCTCTGGGCCATCGTCCGCTATCCGCAACTATTCGGCGGCAGCTGGGCGACGGCACCCGACCCTGTCGACTTTCACGACTTCCTGGGTGTAGATCTCTACGCGTCAAAAGCGAACATGTACCATGCCGCCGACGGCAAGCCGCGCCCGCTCGAACGCGATAACGACAAGGTGCTCGGCACGATCGAGGAAGCTGCGCGGCTGGAAAGCGTTCTCGGCCACAGCGGCGGACAGCTCCGCTCGTTCGAATGGGTCTTTTCTCCGCGCCGACCGGACGGCGAGCCCGCCTTTCTGTTTGACCGGGAGACCGGCGCTGTTGATCCCGCCGTAGCGGCATATTGGCGTGAGCGCTACGACATCGGGCATTTGATCGAAGCCGACTGGCCGCGGTTGGGCAGGCACCTGAACGGCAAGGTCCATGTCGTGGTCGGAACCGCCGATTCCTATTATCTCGACGGTCCGGTACGCCTGCTAGACGCTGCGTTCCGCAAGGTCGGCGGCAATGCCCACTTTCGCTACATTCCAGGCGCAACGCACAGTATGTCGATGCTCTACGCTCAGGCCGGCGACCGCAACGCATTGTGGAAGGAAATGTCCCGCGCGATGTACGCAGTGGCCCGGCCGGGCAGGGTGCGGGGCGAACGTCCCACGGGGCCTACACCGCGCGGTTATCGCGCGTGTCTTCACTGACTTTCCGGAGTTCATGAAATGATGTCTCGTCTCATGACCGTTTTCGCGGTCACCGCTTTCGTCAGCTCGACAGCTTCCTCCCCAGCCGCTCCGGTGCTGCCTGTTGACGCCGCACTTGCGCGGTGGGACATGAGTGACGCGCGCGCTCTTGCCAGATCGATGCCGAACGGAGCCGACCGCTGCGCCGTAGAGGGCATAATTGCCAACCGCGACAATCACCTTGATGAGGTGGCGAGGCGGCTCCCGCCATGCCTGGGTATACTCGAACGCGCCCGGTCTTCTCGAGCCGACACAGCCTTTGAAACACTGCTCGACACATATGTCCGCCGAGGGGAGTTTGGAAAGGAGTATGAATTGCTCGTGCACTGGCTTGGGACGCACGATAATCGCCCTGATCCCGGCAAGCTTGCCGATCTGCGCAACGAACTTGGAACGGCAGCGGTTTTGCGCGGCTTGTCGAGGCCGAAGGCGACCGGCAGCAGGTCTACGACGCTGCGTAGTTACCTCAATGTGTTGGGCACGCGGAATGTCGATCTGACGGTGGGCGGCGTCACGCTCCCATGGATGATCGATACAGGTGCGAACTATACCGTTGTATCCGAGACAGCAGCCCGGCGTATGCGATTGGCTATCCGCGATGTCCGCTATCAGGTCGTTGGACTAACGGGCAATTCGGTTCCGACACGGATCGCCGTTGTTGACAGGCTTCCGGTTGGAAGCATCATACTTCGCAACGTGGTGGCGATCGTCGTACCGGATGCTGCCCTGTTTATCCGTTCTCCCCATGCAGACTACCAGATCGAGGCGATACTCGGCTTCCCAGCACTGGCACAACTCAGTCGCTTCCGGATCGACCCAGACGGTACCTTCGCGATTGATCGGAATGCGCCTCTGCTCCGGTCGGGAGTGAGGCTATACATGAAAGGATTGACGCCCGTGGCCGAGTTGGATGTTTGGGGACGACGAAAAAGCTTGTTCAGCATTGACACAGGAGCAAACCGAACCACTCTCTATGCAAGCTATGCTGCCCAGTTTGTGGACCGTGAGCACCTTTGGTCGAGAAAGCGGGACACTTTATTGGGTTTGGGGGGCGGCCGTGATGGCAATGTGGCCGTTGAGCCGCAACTGAGGATCGGTGTCGGCCCGGCAGCAGTCAGCGAGCACGATGTGGTCGTCGCGTTGAGCGGGGATAGAACGGCGCCCGTTCTCGGCAACCTTGGACAGACAGCCTTAACTGCGAATGGGAGCTACACTTTCGATTTTCGCTCGATGCGGCTCCTGCTCGGACCCGAAGTATCGGATTGATCGGAGCTGTATCTTCACGTCGCTTCCAAAGTCGCGCGCGTTGCCGGTCGTACGGTAGATGGTGGGCGCCTACGCTCGGCGCAGCGAAGGGTGCCGTACTCACTTGCCACTAGGCCGCGCGTGGTCGCCGTGTGCGCCCAAGCCAACTGCCCGCAAATTCGGCCGGAGACGCTCGCCCAAGGCCCGCGACTTCAACGACGCCTTTGGCCGGGGCGGCTATGGCTATCTCGGCGAGCAGCGCCGATCCCTTGGCGGATGCGGGGGGACGAGAGCAATGCCGGGCAGGTGTACCGCGTCGTCCTTCATATAGGCATCGGCGATGGCCGGCAGGAACTCGAAGGGTGGGTAGCCCGTACTATCGGGCAAGGCACGCCGCCCGCGCCAATCAGCTTCTCCCGAGCCACCTTGGCATGAACATAGCCCGGTGCCTGAAGGCGGTTAGAGCCCACATGCGACAGCGCGGCAAAATGGCGAACGCCCCCGTGCTTGCGGCTTCCAGCAGGTTGGCGGTGATGCCGCGGAAACAGGCGAGGCCGTCGTCATCCCCCGAACGAATGCACCTTGCTAACGTCCACGACGACCGTCGCACCCGTGAGCGCTTGGGCAAGGCCGGCGCCGGTCAGCGGGTCGATGCCTTTGGTTGGGCGAGCGACGGCATGGCCCTGTGCTTGCAGAAAACCGACGAGAAGCCGAACCTTACCCTCGCCGTCGCGGCGATGAACATGTTCAATCGGCTCGGCGCGCCCTTCCGCCTTCCCGCTGCAGCAAAGCCATGAACGCATAAGCTCGGGCGCTTTCCCTGCTCCCGCCCCTGGCAGCACGCGACCAACATGGGTGGTTCAGTGGCAGACGACGCACACCGGTTTCCTGTAATTTCCGCTACTCGGTGGACATAATCTGCTTGGTAGGCACGACGCCTAATTGCTTCTTTAACTCTCAATCGCCCAGAGCGGCCCTGGCACTTCGAGTCAGCACGGCTCGATCGGTTTCCCTTGGAATGCTGGCTTGCGACTCGTGGGGCTGGATAAGCTCCTTGTTTCGCAACAACGCTAGCCCGTAAATCGTGGACCAGAATCCCATCACGCGTACAGATCTATCCTCAAACGGCGCGTCCGGGAGCGCTCTTGTTACGGCGCCGAGAAGGGCCTTGTACCCCGCGCGCTGCTTCTCAAGAAGCGCGGGATCCAGCGTTGGATTGGTCAGCTCACTCTCATACATCAGCTCGAGAAGGCGAGGCTGCTCATACGCGAATTCAAGGAACGATTGCCCAAGGTCTATCAACTGCTCGAGAGGCGTTTGCATTTGCGTATTCACCGTTAGTGCTCGGCCGATCAGATCTTGAAATCCCTCAAGTGCCACGGCAAGCAGGAGATCCCGTCGATCCGAAAAGTGGTGATAGGGGGCTGCAGTTGTCACTCCGACCTGCTGAGCCAGCGCTCGCAGCGAGAGCGCCAGATACCCGTTTTGAGCTACGAATTCGCGCCCGGCCTTGAGCAGATCGCGTCGTAAATCTTCCTTATGATAGCTCTTAGCCCGGGCCATTGTCTTCGCCTTCCTTATCTTAAATTTCCCTATCAGCCTTCGCCCAAGCCGCAAACCCGCATATGGGGGCTTGCCACTAATTTTAGCGTCGCTTAGATGGATCTAAGCATTGCTGAAATTACAAGTGATTCGGAAGGGGAGAGGGATGAACGGCTCAAAGGGCCGCATTGCGATCGTGGGCGCTGGGCCAGCCGGTATGGCTGCTGCTCTGGCCGCGATCAGGCTTGGTTTCGATGTCGCGTTGTTCGAGCGTGGCAAGGAGATCCGGGCGGCGGGCAACATCCTCAATTTGTGGCCGCCACCGCAAAAAGTGTTGAAGCTGATCGGCGTAGACACCGGAGATCTCGGCGCACCCTGCCATACTTATTTCGAGAACCCGAAAGGTAAGCGTCGCGCCGATGTCCAGTTGCCGGCCGAAGTCGAAGCCGAATACGGCGGCGGCTTCATTGGATTGCTTCGCGGAGGACTCTATCAGCGCATGATCGAGGCCATTCCGCCGGGCGTGGTGAAGCTGGACCATCAGCTCATTCACATCGAAGACAAGGGTGGTTGCGTGCGTCTTAAGTTCGCGAACGGCCTTAGCCATGAGGCAGACGTGCTCATCGGGGCTGACGGCATCAACTCTTTCGTTCGTAAGCATCTGTGGGGCGACAAGCCCATCCGTCACCAGCGCTTGCATCTGGTGGGAGGCTACCTGTTCCTCGATGAAGAACCGCAGGGAGTGGGCATTCTCGCCCACAATCGCACCACACAGGTCAGCTATACCCCCATCCGGCACGATGGTAAATCGGGCTATGAGTGGTGGGTACTCGAAGCATGTGATCCCGGCGCACCGCCGCCAGCGGATCTTATCGGCTTTTGCCGGGAGCGCGCCACGGAGTTTCCCAAGACTGTCCGTGATCTGATCGAGGCGACGCCGCTCGAACATATGCAGCGCTGGGAAATCCGCGACAGACCGCCGCTAAAGACTTGGAGCAAGGGTCGCGTCACTCTGGTTGGCGATGCTGCCCATCCCACGTCGCCTTACGCAGCCTACGGCGCCGGCATGTCCATCGAAGACGGCTATTTCCTGGCGCGTGAACTCAACGCGATTTCCCTTTTGGACACGGGAGCTGTTCGATCGGCACTTGTGGCGTTTGAAAAGCGGAGAATTCCACACACGATCAAGATCACGCAAGGCGCCTACTTCACCGGCAAGATCTTCCATCACTGTCCGGCATTCCTGCGGCCGATCCGCGATTGGGTGTTCGATCATACGCCATTCCTGCAAAAAATGGTCGGCGACGAAATGCCGGCACACATCCTCTCGCAACTCGCCGAGATAGAAGACGGCGAGGCTTACATACCAGTGCATAAGCGCATGAAGGAGCCTGCGGCATGAGCGGTTTCAAATACGGGGTCTCGCTATACAGTTACACCGACGATCTCGGCACAGTCATGACGCTCGATGATGCCTTCGACCATGTCGCCGAGACGGGAGCCACCGGCATCGAGATTCTCGGCGAAGGAAATGTTTCCGGGTATCCCGAACCGCCGACCGTATGGCTAGATAAGTGGTTCGGCCTGCTCGATCAGCATAAGCTCGAGCCCACCAACATGGCCTCTTGGGTCGATACTTGCCTGACCCTCGAGCGCACGATGAGCGTCGAGGAAGGCGCGGCACAGATCGCACAGGATTTACACCTGGCAAACCGACTCGGTTTCAAGTTCATCCGCCCCAAGTTCGGCGTGATTGACGAAGAGCTGACGCCGCATCCGATCTGGGAAGGAACGATCGAGCGCAACCTGGATCTCGCGCACAAGCTCGGAATCGTGATCATACCGGAAATTCATGCACCGACCCCGATCAAGCATCCGGTAACGGATGCCTACATTGCATTCATCGAACGCACCGGAACCAAAAACTTCGGTATCCTGATTGATACCGGGATCTTCCAGGATCGTCCCCTGCCGTACTGGCCGGGCGAGACCCCGGAAATCCGGGCAGCGGCTCTAAGCTTCCTTGATGGTATCAAAGTGCCGGTCGAAGATCTCGCTGACGTGATCCAATACGTGCCTTTCATTCAGGCCAAGTTCCATCACATCGACGAGAATTTGCATGACCACCATATTCCTTGGGAGAAGGTGATCCCGATGCTGAAGAAGCTCGGCTACACGGGCTATCTCTCCAGCGAATACGAAGGCGTTCGCGATCCGTGGCTCGCCATCGAACAGGTTCGCCGCCAGCACTGTCTCATCCGCAACCTTGAAGCCGAAACCGTTCAGGAGATGCTCCATGCTTGAACGCACTCATATCCAGAGCAGCGGGTTTCGTAATATCGGCGAACCGGGCGCGCGCAGCGGTTTCCAGGTGAGACTGCGCCAACCGAACTATCGCGCGACACGCCTCAGTCTTTTGGCGGGTATCGACATCGCCGTCGACGGCGAGACCCATGCGTCGAGGCATAGCCGCTTCCTAGTTGCCGGCCGAGAATACATGCACGACGAATTGCTGTCCGCTACCGAAGTTCGCTGGGAGGTCGGCACCTTCATTACCGTGCTCATCAACAGACCCGGTGGGCTCCGTCCAGGCGTGCATAGTGTATCGAGCGTCATTGCGTTTCGACACCCCTATTTCCCGCCGCAGTTCCAGCCAACGTTCGTGCGGGACAGCCGCATGATCACGATCATTCTCTGACCAACCGAAGAGTAAACGGGAGAGAGCAAATGGAAGCCATCCGGGAGCGGCAATTTGCGCCGCCATCGCGGCGCACCGCAGGCGCCGGACAAGGGGTCGTCGTCGTGATGGCGGGGTTCTTGCCGATCCTGGCGATTGTCGCTTTGTCGCCAGTTGTCCCCCGGATGGTGGAGCAGTTCGCATCGGTGCCCGGCGCGAGGACCCTTGTCCCATTGGCAGTTACTGCTCCGGGCCTGATGATCGCTTTGTTCTCGCCGCTCATGGGGTGGCTTGCGGATCGGTACGGTCGTCGGCAACTTCTTTTGGTATCGACCTTGGTCTATGGCATCGTGGGCATAGCTCCGTTCTACCTATCTGACCTCACGACAATATTTGCGTCTCGTCTCGCGCTGGGCTTCTGCGAGGCAGCGATTTTGACGGTCACGAACACCCTCATCGGCGACTACTTCCCGCACGATCAACGTCGTAACTGGCTCATGCTCCAAGCCGCCGTTGGACCGGTGTTTGGAGTCACTGTTCTGACGTTTTCCGGGTATCTGGCGGCGATCAATTGGCACGTGCCATTCCTGATCTACGCCGTTGCGCTTCCCATCTTTGTCGCGATGCTGGCGTTCCTCTACGAGCCAGAAGTCATTCATGCCGATGGTGCAAGCGATCTTAGCGAGCCCTTTCCCGTCCGGCACGTAGCACTGACTGGTCTGGTGACCTTGCTGTCGGCAAGCCTGTACTACGTCTACATCGTCCAGATTGGATTGGCGTTCAGCGGCATCGGGGTCACTTCGCCGGAAACCGTGGGCATGATGATCGGCGTTGCGAATATTGGCGTCTTCCTTGGCGGTCTGCTCTTCAAGCCGATCTCGGCAAAGCTGCCTTCGTCCTGGCAAATCGCCATCTTTCTTTCGTTGATGGGTACAGGGATGGCCGGGATCGGCCTGGCCCGCATCGAACAGGCGATGACGCTGGCGGCATGCCTGCAACAGCTCGGTGCCGGCATCCTCATCCCAGCCCTGGTACTTTGGGCAATGAACGGCCTGCCCGCTCAGCACCGCGGGCGAGGAATGGGAGTTTGGAGCGCCTGCTTCTTTCTCGGCCAGTTCACCAGCCCGCTTCTCGTGACAGGCGCCGGCACTTTCTCGAGCGGAATTGGCGGGGCATTCTTTGCCCTTGGTATTGCTGCATTGCTGGGAGCGCTCGCAGCCCGGATCTTCGCGCGGCCGATTGACGCCTGATCAACAAACAACAAATTGGGAGGGAGAAACCATGATAGCTTCCGGAATTCACGAACGGCTCGCTGCAACCACAGCTCTGACGATCTGGGGCCTGCTTATCGCAAATACAGCGCAGGCTGCGGGGGCTGGCGAGGCCAGCACCGGCGATATCATCGTCACGGCCCAGCGCCGGGCAGAAAACGTAATGAAGGTGCCTGTCAGTGTGACGGTCATCGGCGCGGACGCTCTCAAGGAGGGCGGGGTGAACGATCTGCGTTCGGTCACCAAGCTGGCGCCAAGTCTTCAGGCCGGTCAGGACAATTCGTTCTCAATCCGCGGCATCGGCACGGCGACGTTTGCCGATACGGTGGAATCTAGCGTCACCCAGATGATTGACGATGTGGCTTTGGGAAGCCGCTATTTCGCGAGCATCGGCTTTTATGATATTGAACGCGTGGAAGTCCTGAACGGGCCTCAAGGACTGCTGTTTGGCAAGAATGCTTCCGCCGGCGTCGTCAACATCACCACAACCACACCGAAGATCGGCGAGTTCAGCGGCTCGGCTGATGCAGAAGGGACAAGCCGGTATCGCACGGGCAAGGACGGGCTCGGCATCCGCATCCGTGCTACTCTCAGAGCCCGCCCCGAAAGTTGTTGAGCAATACCAGCATGTTGTGATTCACGCCGTCCTGCGAGAGATGGAGTGAACAATGGCATGGACTGGTATTGCCCGGCAGGAGCATAGCCGGAAAGGGTTGCGC